>Ga0207701_10000164_pt1 | contig 63746 bp, 44 predicted proteins | sample KBSSwiSSwithPhiX_FD_184294 | JGI IMG/M metagenome (GOLD analysis project Ga0207701, IMG submission 184294) | Switchgrass rhizosphere bulk soil microbial communities from Kellogg Biological Station, Michigan, USA, with PhiX - S5 (SPAdes) (version 2) | ecosystem: Environmental > Terrestrial >... | reverse complement strand
GTGTTCGCGAGCGCCGCGATTCTGTCCACGCTGCTGGTGTTGCTGATACGCCCTCAGGTGCCGGAGGGGGCGGCGGCTTAGGCAAGTGGCAAGATGGGACATCGCAGGTGGCGGACGGCGCATGGCCAATGGCAGATGGCAGATGGCAGATGCCAAATGGCAGATGGCAAGATAGGCGACCGCCCGACGCCGAAAGCCTGTAGCCTTCTTGAACTCCATGCAACCGATCGAGTGGCTTCATGAGCTCGTCCCGGCGGTGCACTCGCCGATGCGCGAGGATGGCTCGGTCGATCCCGGCGTCGTCCCGGTGCAGGCGGCGTTCCTCGCGTCGAACGGGATCAAGACCGTCTTCATCACCGGGTCGACGGGTGAGTGCCATTCGCTGACGTGCGACGAGCGGCTGGCGTTGTACGAGGCGTGGGCGGTGGCGGGAGCGGCGCGCGGGCTGGCGGTGATCGCCCATGTCGGCGCGCATTCGATTGAGGACGCCAGGGTGCTGGCGCGCCGGGCTCGGGACCTGGAACTGTCGGCGATCGCGGCGCTGGCGCCGTCGTATTTCAAACCGCAGTCGATCGACGACCTGATTGAGTGGTGCGCGGCGATTGCCGGGGCAGCGCCGGACCTGCCGTTCTATTACTACGACATTCCGTCGATGACCGGCGTGTCGCTGCCGATGGACGCCTTCCTGCAGGCCGCGCCGTCACGGATCCCCAGCCTGGCCGGTATCAAGTACACAAATCCCGATCTGGTCACGTACCGCAAGTGCCTCGATGTGGCTGGCAAGCGATTCGACTTGCCGTGGGGGATCGACGAAGCTCTGCTCGGCGCGCTCGCGACCGGCGCACGCGGCGCGGTGGGTTCGACCTACAACTGGGCACCGCGGCTCTATACCAGCCTGATCGACGCGTTCCAGCGCGGCGACCACGCGGAGGCCCGGCGGCTCCAGTCGATCTCAGTCGCCATGGTGGCGGCGATGAGCGCATCCGGGTTCATGGGGACGGCGAAGCGCCTGATGGAGCACCTCGGAGTCCCCGTCGGTCCTGCCCGGTTACCGCTCACCACCCCGTCGTCCGTGCAGATGGACGCGCTCGTGGTGCGATTGCACGAGCTCGGCTTCGCTGAGTGGAGGGCTTCGATGCGACAGTGAAGAGAAGGTCGGCGTCTGTTCGAGATCAGGGTGGGAACGCGTTCTATCACCAGGAGCCGCGCGCCGCGCGCAGAACGGCATCGTGCACATGATCGAACACAACCGACCACCGGTCCGAGCGCAGTCACCGCTCTTCTCGCGCATTTACCCCGCCGCGCTGCGCGCCGGGGAGCTGGCCTGTCTCAAGCGGCGCCGCCAGCGCGCGCGGGCGGATGGCTACGGACCCAGTGATCCGGACGTGCCGCCGATCGAGGACGGCGCCGAACCCGGGGCGTTGCCGCGCGACACCGTGGGGCTGGCGCTCTCCGGTGGTGGCATCCGCAGCGCGACGTTCAGCCTGGGGTTCCTGCAGGCGCTCGCCGCGAACGGCCTGCTGCGTCACGTCGACTTCCTGTCGACCGTCTCCGGCGGCGGATACATCGGGTCGTTTCTCGGTGCGCTGATTCAGCGGCGTGAGCCAATCGCCGCCGGCGGCCTGACTGGCATCGCTCGCGCCGAACACGATCTGCGCGCCCCCGGCGCACAGCCCGTACGCTGGCTGCGCGACCATGGCCGCTATATGTCTCCGAATGGCGCCGGCGACGAGATCATCGCTGGCGCCGTGTACCTGCGGAACCTCGTTTCCATTCACCTCGTGCTGGCGACGACGGCACTCGTGCTGCTGGGAGGGGCGACGCTGCTGCACGCGGTCATCGACGTAAATCGGCCCGACCTGCTCCCCCACTGGGTGGCCGGAGGCGTGCACTGGAGTCCCTTTCTGCTCCTACCGATTGCGACGCTGCTGCTCGCCGGCATCCCGCTCGGCTGGGGGTACTGGTTCATTCTGGGCGACAAGAATACGCCCCCCTCGGATCTCGTGGCCGCGTGGACGGCGGGGCTGGTCGCTGCCGCCGCGGCGGCCGCGGTCTATGCCCGCGCCGTCGAGCAACCGGCTCTCGTCGCGGCCGCGCGCGTGCTGATGATCTGTCCGCTGCTCGCGCTGATCGCCTGGCGCGCCGGGGTGAGCGCCGGGCGCCGCCAGGTGGACACGGCGCTCGACGTCTCGGTGCGGTCGAAGCTGTCGCAATGGCTCGGGACAGCGCTGATGATCACGGCGGGCTGCGCGGCGTTCGCGCTCGTCGACTCGCTCGGCATGGCGCTTTACCTCTGGCTCCACGACAACGGCGGCCGCTGGCCGCTGAAGGGCGGCGGGCTGATGGCGGCGGTGGCCTCGCTCATTGCCCTCGTCGGCCGGCTGGCCCCGCTGCTCGGCGAGTCGCAAGGCGGCCGCCATCTGTCGCTGCCGAAGAACCTGCTCGCCGGCGGCGCCGCGGCGATCGTGTTCGGGTGGATTTTCATCTCGCTCTCCGCCTTCGTGCACTTCGTCGCCTGGCAAGGCAAATCGCCCGACGATCGAGCGCTGATGAGCGTGGCCGCGCTGGCGTGGCTGACCGGCCTGACCGGGTTGCTGACGGTGCTCTGCGGCAGCACGATCCGCTTCGTCAACAGCTCCTCACATCAGGCGCTGTATGGCAACCGGCTGACCCGCGCGTATCTCGGCGCGTCCAACAAGAAGCGCTTCACGAGCGAGGGCGGACAGCGCCTGTCGGATCCGATTCAGGGCGACAACATCGGTTGGGGTGAGTACGCGCCGCACGAAGTCGGCGGCCCGCTGCATCTCGTCAACGTCACCCTCAACGAGACCGTGCTGGGCGCGTCGCAGGTCGAGCAGCGCGATCGGAAGGGCCTGCCGATGGCGGTCGGGCCGTGCGGACTCAGCGCCGGACTCGAAAGCCACGCGCTGTGGAAGCAGCATGGCGACAGCGCGGGCTCGGCGCAAACGGCCGCCTGGGAAGGGCGTCTCCCGGGACCGAGCACCGACTGGGTCAAGCCGCTGCCGCGCGAGGGCCACGGGTTTCATCTCTTCGCGACGCCGACACTGGAGCCGCATCGGGTCGAAGCGCTCAGCGTCGGCACGTGGACGGCGATTTCCGGGGCGGCGTTCTCGACCGGTCTCGGCGCCCGCACCAGCCTCGCCGCCTCACTGCTCCTCGGCATCGCCAACGTCCGCCTCGGTTACTGGTGGAACTCGCACATCAAGCCGGAGCAGCGGGAAGGCGTCCGCACGGCGCCGACCCTGCGCAACCGGATGGGCGAGCAGCTCAATGCCTGGTTCCCGGTGCAGGTGCACCTGATCCAGGAGTTCACCGCCCGTTTCTTCGGGCCGAACCGCGAGCGCTGGTATCTGACCGACGGCGGGCATTTCGAGAACACCGCGTGTTACGAGCTGCTGCGCCGGCGGGTGCCGTTCATCATCGCCTCTGACAACGGCCAGGACGCGTCCTACACGTTCGAGGATCTGGCGAACCTGGTGCGCAAGGCGCGGATCGACCTCTGCGCCGACATCCGTTTCCTGTCACGTTCGGATATCGAAACCATCGTCGAGCCATCGTTGCACGGGGCGATCGGCGTGCTGGACGACTTCCGGACTGCGGAGGATGGTCAGCTGGCGGCGGGCCTCGCCCGGGGCTTCGCCCGGGCGCATGCCCTGCTGGCTCACGTCTATTACGAGGGTGCCGAGGAGCCGGAGTCCGTGATGCTCTTCATCAAACCGACGCTGACCGGCGACGAGCCGCTGGACGTGCTCCAGTACCGTCAGCAGCATCGGGCGTTCCCGCAGGAGCCGACATCCGATCAGTTCTTCGACGAGGCGCAGTGGGAGAGTTACCGGGCGCTGGGTGAGCACATCGGCGCCGAGCTGTTCCGGCCGATCGAGGCCGCGCGGGGCTGGTCGCCGTCCGCGATGATCCGGCCGTGAGCCGCTGCCCACCGCGCCCCGGTGGCCCGGGAAGTCCGGCCGCTTTTCAGCCCTGATCGGCGACGGGCCGGGCGGCGCGATCCCGCTGCGCTTTCAGGTCCAGCTCACGCTGGGTCCGCAGGATGCTGCACCACTCGCGGTGTTCGGCAACCGGCATCCCGCACTCGACACAAATCCGCACCCGCTGGCCCTGTTTGGGGCGGCCGGAGAACAACTTCTGGAGAAACGACAAGGACACCTCCTCTGACGGACGCTGTGTCTGTAAGACGGATCAAGGGACGCGGAGGTTTACGGAATTCTCGGATTTCCCAAGCTTCGAGGGTTCGGTGGTCGGGGGTTCGGCAGGTGCGTGTTCCAGGCTTTTCGGTCCGGAGGTTCAGGGGCTTACTCCCGCGGCTGGACGCTTTAACGCAGCTGTCTCATCCGACACGCTGCACAAGGTGCGGGCGATTCTGACCACGCGATTCCTCGAATTCGACACCGGACCGTATTGTTCATCGACCTCAGCCGAGACCGCGACACTTGTGCCTGTTGAACCATAGAATCCGTTGAAGGCGCACCTGTCGAACCCTCGAACCTTTCGAACCGTAGAACCTACCCGACGTCAACGTCTACTGCTTGGTCGCCGACTTGGTCCGCAACGCCTCGGTGAGCACGCGGCCGGACGAGCCGGCAGGGATCTCGACGTGGATCAGCGTGGCCAGCGTCGGAGCGAGGTCGTTCAGCGCGACCTGCTGATCGTATTCGCCCGGCGCGATCCGGCTCCCCATCAGGATCAGCGGGATGTGCGCATCGTAGTTGTAGGGCGTGCCATGCGTCGTCCCCTCAGCCTGGCGCATCCAGAACGGCTCGAGGATGATCTCGAGGTCGCCGGACCGCTGGCCGTTGAAGCCGCGCAGCACCCGGCTGGCCACGCGGTCGTTCCCGACTTCGCCGCGCAGCAGCTGATCGCGGGTGTAGACACGCGCCACGTGCGGAACCTTGAGCGCCGCCGTCGCGGCGACGCGCCGGACCTCCGCCGGATCGAGATGCAGGCTATCGATCAGTTCGTAGTTCAGATAGGGCGACGATCCCGCCGTCCCGAGGAGCCACTTGCCGGCTCCGAACCGCTGCGTGAGCGCCTGCTGGATCGGATCGAACAGCTCCTTGGTCGTCATGCGTCCGCCCGGCAGGCCGGCCTCACGCAGGAGTTCGGGCACTCGCGCCACGCCATGGTCGGCGGTGAAGGCAATCAGCGTGTGCTGGAGGCCGACCACCTTGTCGATCTGCGCGAGCAAGCGGCCGATCGTCCGGTCGGTCCGGATGGCGATGTCGCGGACCTGCGGCGAGTCGGGTCCATACGTGTGGCCGACCGAATCATTCGACGAGAAGCTGACCGACAGAAGATCGGTCGTGTTGCGAGCGCCGAGCTGCTCGCGATTCAGGAGCTCGATCGCGAAGTCGGCGAGCAGCTCGTTGCCGTACGGGCTGCCGTAGACCGCGTCGTACAGCGCCGCGCCACGCTCGGTGGGCAGTTTGCGCATCTCGCTCCAGGGTGAGGACATCCCGGTCCACGACGCGCCGGCGTCCGCGTCGGCCAGCTTGCGATCGTTGAACGCCTGCACCCATGACGGCAGCGCCGGCACGTAATGCGTGCTGGTCACGAACGCGCCGGTCTTGGTGTCCCACCAGAACGCGGCGTTGGCGCCGCGCCCCACCGGCAGGATCGCCGAGCGATCCTTGAGCGAGACGCCGAACACGCGCGGAGCCTCCGGCGATCCCTTCGCCGCTCCCGACGCCAGCTTCAGTTCATCGCCGACGGTGCTGACCAGCAGCCGCCGCGGCGAGGCGACCGATCCCGTCGGTGAGCCGAGGACCTTGACCGTGGTGTCCGACACGCTCGTGACGGTCGCGCCGGTCTCGCGATCGAACCAGTCGTTCCCGATGATCCCGCTCACCGACGGCGTGGCGCCGCTCAGCATCGTCGAGTGCCCGACCGCGGTGACGGTCGGGTAGTGCTCGAGGTTGGCGTTGGTAAAGACGGCGCCTTGCGTCAGCAGCCGCTTGAAGCCCTCGGTGTAGTCGGATCCGAACCGGGTCAGGTAGTCGTAACGGAACTGATCGACCGCGATCAGGAGCACGAGGCGGATATCGGGCCCGGTCGCGCGCTGGGCATTCGGCAGCGCGATCGCGAGCGACAGGACGACCAGCAGGAGTGCGCCGGATCTTTTCATGACGGACCTCGGTCGGGACCGGTGTCCCGCATGCGAAGGATTCTAGCAGCGAGGGACCGCCACCGTGGCTGAGACGGGCAGCCGAACGACGGGGACGTCGAACCTACCGCTGGCAGCTCGGGCAGTAGAACGTCGTCCGGCCCGCCTGCGTGACCTGCCGGATCGTGCCGCTGCACCGCGCCGTGGGGCAGGGCTCACCCGTGCGGTCGTAGACCCGGAACCGCGACCCGCGGTACCCGCCAGCCGAGACGCGATCGATGGCAGTCGTCAGCACGGCCTTGATCGCGGCGGCCAGACAATCGGCGGTCGGCCGCGGCCGGCCCGTCGCCGTGGCAATCGTCGCCGCTTTGCGAAACGGCGACAGCCCGGCAAGATTGAGGGCCTCGCTGGCGTAGATGTTCCCGAGGCCGGCGACCACCCGCTGATCGAGGAGCGTCACTTTCAAGGCGGTGCGCTTGCCCCTGCACGCCCGCGCGAGGACCGCGCCATCGAAGTCGTCGGCGAGCGGCTCGGGACCGAGCTTCGACAGGATCGGGTGCGTCGCGAGCTGGCCGGCCTTCACCAGATCCATCAGCCCGAAGCGGCGAGGATCGTTGAACGTCACGATCGCCCCTGACGACATCCGGAAGAGCACGTGATCGTGACGCTCGTGCGCGACCTTCTGCATGGCGTCCGCAGCATGATGGCTGCCGCCGATCATCTCGGCGCGGAACGAGCCGGACATTCCAAGGTGCATGATGAGCGTCTCGCCCGACGACAGCCCCGCGACGAGATACTTGGCGCGTCGCGTCAGCGATACGACCACCATTCCCGTGAGCCGCTGCCGAAAGCGGTGCGGGAACGGGATCCGCAGGTCCCGCCGCCGCAGCATCACCTCCTCGAACCGCGCCGCCTCCATGGCCGGCGCGATGCGCCGCCGGACGGATTCGACTTCGGGAAGTTCAGGCATTTGTGAGAGTGAGAGGGTTCTACCGGTGCTCAGGGTTCCAGGGTGCTCAAGGTGCTGGTTCTACACGGTTCTCGCGGTTCTCAAGGTGCGGGAGCTTCATTCCACGGTTCGGTGCCGAGCGCAGAACCCGGTTGAACCCGGAAAAGATCATTGGTTGGAACCCTGTAGAACGAGCACCCTGAGAACCACAGAACCCTGAGCACGCCTAGAACCTACTGCAGCCCTCCGCGTACAGATGTCACCCTTTGCGTATTGAACCCCAGCCAATGCATCCGGCCGTCATAGCGGGCGTGCTCGACCTTGATGCAGCGATCCATGACGACTGACAGGCCGCCGGCCTCGGCGATGCGCGCGCCTTCCTCGTTGATCACGGTGAACTGGCACCAGAGCGCCTTCGCGCGCACGGTGACCGCGTCACGGGCGATGGCCGGCAGCGCATCGGGCGCGCGGAACACGTTGACGACGTCAATCGGGACGGGGACGTCCAGCAGGCTCGGATAACAGGTTTCGCCGAAGATCGACGTTTCGCGCGGGTTCACCGGGATGACCTGGTAGCCATGGCGGCGCAGGTAGAACCCGACGAAGTAGCTGGCGCGCAAATGATTCCCTGAGAGCCCCACGATAGCGATGGTCTTGGCGCTGCGGAGAATGCGCTGGATGGTCAGCGGGTCCTGGTAGACGCTGAGATCGAACGGAGCGGTCATCGCGATCCGACCTCGACGGCCGACGACGCCTGGACGCGCGCGAAGCCCTGTTGCAGATCCCAGATCAGATCGTCCGCGTCCTCGATCCCGACCGACAGGCGGATCGTCCCCGGCCCGACGCCCGCGGCGCGCAGCTCCTCTTCACTCAACTGACGATGCGTGGTGCTAGCCGGATGGATGATCAGGCTCTTGGCGTCGCCGACGTTGGCGAGATGTGACCACAGCGTGACGCCGCGGATGAAATCCTGCCCGGCCGCCCGGCCGCCGCGGCACTCGAACGAGAAGACCGCCCCGGCGCCGCGCGGCAGGTACTTGTCGACGGCGGCCTTGTAGCGGCTGTCCGGCAAGCCCGGATGTGTGACGTGGGACACCAGCTCGTGCGAGGCAAGAAAGCCGGCAATCTTGGCCGCGTTCTCGACGTGGCGGGCCATGCGCAGCGACAGCGTCTCGAGTCCCTGCAGAAACATGAACGCGTTGAACGGGCCCAGGCAGCCACCGAGGTCGCGCAGGGTTTCGGCGCGGAGCTTCATCAGGTAGCCGTACGTCCCGAACGTCTCGTGGAACTGCAGGCCGTGATACGCGGGCGACGGATCGGCGATCACCGGATAGCGGCCGTTGGACCAGTTGAACGTGCCCGAGTCGACCACCACGCCGCCGATGCTCGTGCCATGCCCGCCGATGAACTTGGTGGCGGAGTGGAGCACGATGTCGGCGCCCCATTCGATCGGCCGGCAGAGATACGGAGTGGCGAACGTGTTGTCGACGAGCAGCGGGATGTCGTGGGCGTGCGCGATCGTCGCGACGGTCTCGATGTCGAGGACGTTCCCGCCGGGATTGCCAATCGTCTCGCCGAAGAACGCTTTGGTGTTCGGCCGTACCGCCGCCTTCCAGGCGTCCGGATCATCGGGGTCGACCCAGGTCAGCTCCACCGACATCTTGCGCAGCAGGTGCTTCAACTGATTCACGGAGCCGCCGTAGAGCGCCGACGAGGAGACGACGTGATCGCCCGGCGAGAGCAGGGTGAAGAGCGCCGCGGCCTGCGCGGCGATGCCGCTGGCGAACGCCACGGCTCCGCACCCGCCTTCGAGGCTGGCCATCCGCTCCTCGAACACCGCCACCGTCGGGTTCATGATCCGCGAGTAGGTGTTGCCGTACTCCTGGAGATTGAAGTACGCCGCCGCCGACTCCGGATCCTCGAACACATAACTCGTGGTCTGGAAAATCGGGACGGCGCGCGCGCCGGTATTCGGTTCCGGACGCTGGCCGGCGTGCACTTGACGGGTCTCGAAGCCAAACCGCCGCGATTCTTCCATGGACGTCGGTCTCCTACCGCGACAGGAACTGCCGGATCATCGGTGCCTGCCGCGCTTCTTCGAGCAGAAAGCAGTCGTGGCCGTACGGCGCGTCGATCACCTGAATCTCGACCTGCTTGCCGGCCGCGCGCAGCGCCGCGGCAAGACGTTCCGAGTCCGACGGCGGGTACAGCCAGTCGGAGCTGAAGGCAATCAGCAGCGTCCGCGCCGCGATGGGCGCGACCGCCGCGGCCAGATCGCCGCCGCCGTACTGGCGCGCGAGGTCGAAGTAGGTGAGCGCGCGCGAGGTATAGAGATAGGTGTTGGCGTCGAAGCGCTTCACGAAGCTGTCCGCCTGATACCGCAGGTAGCTCTCGACCTCGAACTCCGGATCGGTGAGCCGGTAGCGGATGTCGTCGGCGAACTGCAGCCGCCGCCCGAACTTGCCGGCGAGCGAGGTCGCCGACAGATACGTGATGTGTCCGACCATGCGGGCGATCCCCATGCCCGCGTCCGGTGCGCGCCCGGTACCGTAATAGTGGCCACCCTGCCAGGCCGGATCGGCAGCGATGGCGTTACGCGCGATCGCGTTCCAGGCCACACCCTGCGGCTGCAGCGCATGGGTGCTGGCGATGGGGATGATCGCCCCGACCCGATCGCCGAACTGCACCGCCCATTCGAGCGCCTGCATCCCGCCGAGCGATCCTCCCGCAACAGCGGCGAGCCGATCGATACCGAGCGCCTGCAGCAGCGCGTGCTCGGCGCGGACCATGTCCGCCACGGTGATGACCGGGAACTCCGAGCCATACGGACGGCCGGTCGCGGGATTCGTGGAGGACGGGCCGGTGGTGCCGCGGCAGCCGCCGAGCAGGTTGGAGCTGACCACGAAGTACTCGTCGGTGTCGAACGCTTTGCCGGGGCCGATCATCCCGTCCCACCAGCCGAGGCCTGCCGTGGTCCCCGCGTCCCGTTCTTCGGCGCGGAACCCATCGCGCGTGCTCGCCGCGGCCGGAGTGGGGCTGATGCCGGCGGCATGGGCGTCCCCGCTCAGCGCGTGGCACACGAGGATCACGTTGTCCCGTGCCGGCGAGAGCTTGCCGTAGGTTTCGTAGGCGATGCGGACGCCTGATAGCTCCCGTCCGCAGTCGAGTGACAGCGGTGCCGGCAGGTCGAGATACTGCGTCTCGACCACGCCGACCGAGCCGGCCGCGGCCTTCGATCCCGACGTGCTCATCCTGCGGATCATATCGCCGTCAGCGGGATTCAGGCGGGAACGGGTTCCGCCGCCGCGACAGCGACGTTGTATGATCCGGAGTTCGCGGCCGCGCGCGCCGCGGCACGGATCCGTTCTTCTCAAAAGGGGATCTTCGATGGCTGAATCGAAAGTAGACAACGGGGTCAACGTCGAAGCACTGCTGGGGGCGCGGGAAGCGTTGCGGAGCGCACCGGAAGCCGCGAAGTTTACCTGGCGGGCGTCCTGCAAATGGCAGAACGGCACGCACAGCAACACCGCGGTTCAGGGCTTCCACGGGCTCGGGCAGGAGCAGAAGCACAAAACGGAGTTCACGTTCGAGGCGGATCACCCGGAGGTCTTCGCCTCCGAGGACCACGGCGCCACGCCGGTCGAGTACGTGCTGGTGGGGCTCGCCAGCTGCCTGACCGCCGGCGTCGCATCCGTCGCCCAGAATCGCGGCATCCAGCTGCGATCTGTCGAGGCCAAGCTCGAAGGCTCGATGGATATCCAGGGCATCCTGGGCATCGACAGCGACGTGCGCAATGGCTACAACGACATCAAGGTCACCTTCCACATCGACGCCGACGCGTCCAAGAAGGAGATCGAGGCGATCGTCGCCCAATCGCAGAAGCGCTCGGCAGTCTACGACGTCGTCGCCAACCCGACGAACATCACCGTCGAAGTCGCCTAGGCCCCGTCGGCACAGGCGTCCGGGGTCGAGATCATCGAGCACGTCACGACGATCGTCATCGGAGCCGGCCATGCGGGGCTGGCCGCGAGTCGCTGCCTCTCCGGGCACGGGATCGATCATCTCGTGCTCGAGCGCGGCGAGGTCGCCAACTCCTGGCGGCGCGAACGCTGGGACTCGCTCCGGCTGTTGACCCCGAACTGGCAGGCGCGCCTCCCCGGCTACCGCTACGAGGGGCCGGATCCCGACGGTTACATGACCAGCGCCGAGGTGATCGCGTTCATCACGCGCTTTGCCGAGGTCAGCGCCGCGCCGGTCCGCACGCAGACGCCGGTCACCGCCGTCAGGCAGATCGAGGACGGGTATCAGGTCGTGACCGGCCAAGGCGAACTGCGCTGCCGGACGCTCGTCCTGGCCAGCGGCGCCTGCAATCTACCCAGCATCCCGGCGCTACGTCAGGGCTTTCCCTCTTCGATCGTCTCGATTGCCGCCTCCGAGTATCGCCGTCCGGACGAGCTGCCCGAGGGCGGCGTGCTGGTGGTCGGCGCGTCGGCGACGGGGCTGCAACTCGCCCAGGAGATCCACCGGTCGGGACGTCACGTCACGCTGTCGGTCGGCGAGCACGTGCGACTGCCGCGGACGTATCGCGGCCGTGACGTGCTGTGGTGGATGGAGGCCTCGGGGATTTGGGATCAGCGCTACGACGAGATCGAGGAGCTGGCAAGGGCCCGCAGACTGCCCTCACCGCAACTGGTCGGCACGCCCGATCGCACCGCCCTCGATCTGAATACGCTCAACGACGCCGGCGTCGATCTCGTCGGCCGGCTCGCGGCGGTGCGCGATGGCCGGCTGCTCTTCTCGGGCGGCCTGCGCAACCTGTTCGCCCTTGCCGACCTCAAGATGGACCGGCTCCTCGACACGTTCGACGAGTGGGCCGCGGCGCGCGGTATTGAGGACGAGGTCGGTCCACCCGAGCGTTTCGAGCCGACCCGGATGCCCGCCGTGTCCCGCCTCGATCTGAATCTCCGCGGTGGCGCGATTCGCTCGGTGGTGTGGGCGACCGGCTTCCATCCAGACTACCGCTGGCTCGAGGTCCCAGTGATCGATCACAAGGGGCACTTGCGTCACGACGGTGGCGTCGTCGACGCGCCCGGCCTCTATGCGCTCGGCCTGCCAGTGCTGCGACGCCGCAAGTCGACCTTCATTCACGGCGCCGAAGACGACGCCCGCGAAGTGATCGCGCACCTGGCCGGCTACTTAGCAAAAGCGTAGCGGCTCACACGACACAGACCGCTGAGCGCCGCGTCAGTGGTTCACCAGACTCAATCGAAACGCGGCCATCTCCTCGCCGTTCCGCACCAGCAGGATGTCGCCCGCCAGCACGGGGTGGTTCCAGGTCTTGCCCTCGATCGCCGGCACGCGTGCCAGCTCGATGAACTTGTCCGCGGTCGCCGACACGAGGGCCAGCTCGCCCTCCTCGGTCAGCACGAGCAGAAGGTTCTGATCGGGGAACAGGAGCAGCTGGCCGTGACCGTACCGGCCACCCTTCCACACGCGTGTGCCGTCCTCGAGGTTGATGCAGGCGAGGATGCTGCCGTCGAACCCGAAGGCGTGGCCGTCGTGCACGACGAAGTCGTTGAAATAGGGTTTCAGGCTGGTGGACGTCCAGCGCTCGCTGACGTTCCATCCCGTCGTGGCGTGGGCGACGGCGAGCCGCAGCATCCCATTGTTGGTGGCCAACCCCGAGCCGCTGCCGATCAGCAGCCCGCCCGGCACCGCCGCCGGCTGCACGATCCCGTCGCTCGGCCAGGTGTGCTGCCACAGGATCGTCCCATCCGCGGGCGCGACGCTGATCGCGCCGTTCCCATTCAGCAGGACCACCTGCGTCACGCCGTCGATCGTCGTCAACTGCGGCGAGCTGTAGCCGGATCCGCTTTTCGGCCCGAACCAGCGCGCCTTGCCGGTCGCCGCGTCGTAGGCGGCCAGCCAGCCGCCCACCGCCGCGATGACGACATCGCCAACCACCAGCGGGGAGCTGGCGATGCCCCAATCCGGGACTCGCCGGTGCGCGTCGGAGGCGACATTGTGCGTCCACCGTACGGCACCCGTGGCGGCGTCGAGGGCATTGAGGATGCCCGTTCCACCCATCGTGTAGACGCGGCCGCGATCGAGGCTCGGGGTTCCGCGCGGTCCAGGGCCGGCGTTCGACTCCCAGAATCTGGCGGCGTCGCGGTGCCGCCACACGGGCGCGCCGGTGTCAAGCCGGTACGCCGACACGAGCTCGTCGTCTCCGCGCTGTTCCTGCGTGTAGATGCGGTCGCCGGCGACTGCGAAGGAGGACCACGCCGGTCCGATCGGACGCCGCCAGAGTTGAACGGGCGGTGACCGCGTCCAGTCCGTGTCGATTGTCACGCCGTGGATCACGCTGTCGCGCGACGGCCCGCGAAAGCCTGGCCACGCCGCGGGGCTGACGGTCGAGGCCACTTTCGGCGGGGGGATCGCGTCAGGCGTCTTGCTTGGCTCGGGAGTCGATGCCGGCGGCGTGAGGGATGGTGTCGCGGCTGAGGGCGTCTCGACGTCGGCTCGTGGCGCGGCGGCCGCGACTGGCACCGGGGCAGTGGGCGCGGGCTCTTCGGCCGATCGCGCGAGCAGGCGCTGCTCGGCCGTCGGCGTCCAGCGCCACGCCAGGTCGGAGTTGGCGTCGCCGCTGATGCCGTTCGTTCGGATCAGGGTCAAGGCGACGCAGGCGATCGCGATCGCTCCGACCAGAGTAGCTCGGCGCCGTCCGCTCGGCTGGCCCCGTGTGATCGCCACTGCCGCCACCAATGCGAGACACAGCGCCGGGATGGCGTAGACGATCAGCATGAAGCCCATCATGCCGTTCGCGATCGACGGATGAACGAGGCGGGAGGTGATCGCGACCCCGACGACCATCAGCGCGAGCGCACCCAGCCGGTCGACCCACAACGCGCGGCTGAAGAACAGCCACCACACAACCACCGCCAGGCCGCAGGCGAACGCGCCGATGACCGCCGTGCCCCCCTGCTCGGGCACCAGGGTCGGCAAGGCCACCCACATGAGCCATTGCAGCGCCACGGCGACAAGGCCGGGCCAAAGGCGCAGCGCGCGGGACCGATCGCTACTGTCGGACGGGGTCAGAGACATCGGCATCACTCCGACCGGCTTGGTGGTTACGCCGCCGGCCCCACCCGTGCTGCCGGTTCCAGCTCGGGGGAATGGGGCCGAGGCAGGGTGGGATCAGTCCGCGTCGCTTCAGTTCACCTGCCGCCACAGGCTCGGCGGAGCCCAACGGATGGACGAGCGGACGTGACCACTGGTTCCCGCATTCGTGCGGCCGCCCGCGACGCTCCAGAGGACCGCGCAGAAACTCGGCCAAAAATGGCATATGGAAAAGGCAAGAGGCAGACGAGAGATGGCCCAGTCGGAAGCGTTTCCCATCTGCCACCTGCCACCTGCCATCTGCCATTTGCCATCTGCCATGCAGAATGCGGTTTTCAGCATCCTGCTAAGCGTCACGCGTGAGGCGTACGACGGGACCGGCAAGGTTGTCGGCGCCGATCGCGACGAACAGCTCGCGGTCCGCGATCGTGACACTGAACGCCACGCGCCGTTCGAGCCGCGCCACCAGTGCGTCGACCAGCCCCCGATCGATCGCGTACAGCTCCAACTCGTCGGCGCGGTGGATTTTCTCGCCGGCCAGCGCCTTGAGGAACTGGCGCGGGTCCTTGTGGGTGTAGACCGCCACCCGGCGGGCCGACTTGGAGGCCTTGTGCAGGCGGGCGGCGTCGGGCGTGCCGATGTCGATCCAGGTCGCGAGTTCCCCGGTGAGGTCACGAACCGCGATGGCCGGTTCCTCAGGCTCCGACACCCCGCGCGAGAACGCGATTCCTTCCGTGAACTCCATCAGGTATGCGATCAGCCGGGCGACGAGGTACTCCTCGGACTCCGACGGGTGCCGCGCGAGGCGCAGCGCCAGCGATTCGTAGACGCCGCGATCGCTGTCGGCGAGCTCGACGTCGAAGTTGTAGACCGTTGCCTGAAGGGCCATGGTCAGGCTTTCCTGCCGTCGAGTGGCGCGCCGAGCAGCAGCCGATTCTTGGGGGTGATGTCAGTAGGGATCGCCTGCGTCCACACCCGATACCCGGCCGCCGCGAGCCGCCTTGCCCTCATGACGTCGATGGCCAGCGCCTCGTCCAGCCAGCCGGCCAGAGAGCCAGTGTCGCCGCTCGCAAAATCGTGACAGCACGGCAGCACGGCGACACGAGCGCCCGCCCCGGCCGCGCGGTCGAGTACCACGTCGGTCAGCCGTCCGCAGGCATGGCTCGAGACGACCACATCGCGTGGCGACAGCTCGACCTGATCGAGCTGGCTGGCCACGAATGCCACACGATCGCGCAGTCGCGGCCACTCACCGGCGAGCACGCTGTGGAGTGTGGCGGCGGACGGCGGGATGGTCTTGTCCACCGCCAGCGCTGTCGGTGAGGTGTCGTCGAGGATCAGCATCACGTGTGCGAGAAGACCATGGCCGGCGCCGAGATCGACGATGCGGCCGCCGCGGAACAGCCGGCGAACCCTGCGGGCAGTCTCCCACGCTTCGTACAGCTCCTTGCGCGGTAGACAGCCCGCCTGGCAGACGGCCCGTCCGATTCGATCGGACAGGGTCACGGCCGGGAAGCGCCCGATGTCCCGTGCCGTGAGGCGGCCCGCCGACGATCGCCAGAACGCCACGGCTACGATTTCGGGAACACCGTGGGAAAGACGCTGTCGGTCGTGTAGATGCAGCGGTCGTTGTGGCCGCACTCGGGAACGATCATGATTTGGTGCTTCGCCCCCAGCACCTCGTTCACGAACTTGGCGAACGCCTCACCACGAGCCCGCCGCGTCGCGCCTTGCGCCATCGCCGCAGGAGACGAATCGAAGCCGCCCAGTGGCAGCGTGTCCACCTGGCCGAGCAGATACGTCGTGGGCCGCGAGACGAGCTGTTTCTTCAGCTGTTCGTCCGAGAGCTTCGCCGTGTACGCTCCCGTGCGGTTCGCCAGACCGGTCGGCCAGCGGTCGTAGTTCGGAGCCTTGCTCGCATCGAACGGGCCGAACGTGAACTTCGTATGCGCGGTCTCGACGTTCCAGCCGGCCACCGCATTCGCCGGCAACGCATCGTCCACCGGGAGCGCCCGGGTCGGGTCCGGCCACGCGTAGCTCGAAGGATTGGCGACAACGTAGCTGACCGGCACACCCAGCGTGTCGTGCACGCTGTTGGACATCTCATAGCGGTTGACGAACTGCCCGCCTGCCGAGTGCCCCGCCACGACGATCGCCTTCATGTTCGGGAACACGCTCTTCCTGGCCAGCTTGCGCAGAATCTCGTCAACGATGTCGAAGGAGGACAGGGCGGGATGCGTGGTCGACATGCCGCCTGACCTCCAGCTGTCGCCGCCGCATGGCCAGTTGATCTCGTTCGGCTCGAGCGGGTCGGTGCCGCACACGATGCGCGGTGCGATCACGACCGCGTCGTCGATGGCGCCGGCCAGGAACGCCGCAGCCTTCGCGGTATCGAAGTAGTGATCGGCGTTCCGGTTGGTGCCGTGGATCATGATCAGCGCGCGGGTCACGCGATCGTTCGGTGCTTCCAGCGAGTAGGTGCGGTAAATCATCGACCGGCCGGGCCCGCCGCCGAGCGTGACCCACTCGACGCACGCCGGCGTCGCCGTCGTACAGGGCGCCACCGCCGAGGTCCGCGGCGCGGTCTGCGTGAAGGCGGAGATGAGGGTCGAGACGGCGATGAGGGCGACGAACACGAGCGACGACTTCGGCATGGCGAATCATACACAACCGGCCGGTTGTGCCTTCTCGAGGTCCAGCAAGTAGGCCTTCGCCTCCATCCCGCCGGCAAAGCCGGTGAGCGCACCGTTCGAGCCGATGACGCGATGGCAGGGTGCGACGATCGACAAAGGGTTCCGGCCATTTGCGGCGCCAACCGCCCGCACCGCGTCCGGGCTGCCGATCTGCCGGGCGATCTGCGCGTACGTGCGTGTCTCGCCGAACGGGATGGTCAGGAGCGCCTCCCACACCTTGCGCTGGAACGGCGTGCCGGTGACGTCCCGCGGCACGGTGAACACGTGGCGCCGGCGGTCGAAATACTCGCCAATCTGCCGCGCGGCCTCGATCAGAACCGGGTGCCTCGGCTCCTCCGCCGCGAGCAGAAGCCGAACCCGTCCGGGCCGATCGTGCTCCCACAAGATGGCCGAGAGCCCGTCGTCCGTGGCGACCAGCGTCAGCCGCCCGACCGGAGAGCTCACGAAACTATAGACGTAGCGTTTGGATGTGTTCGCGTTCGGCATAACTGATCACCTCACGGAGTCGGTTCATGAACCGCTCTCACCTTCCCTCTGTGACAATAAGTCTGTGTCCGACGTTTTGCTCGCCATATTCGGACATCGACAGCGCGGAGTTGTCATGTCCGAAAATGGCCAGTAACGTGACCGGTCAGGAGATACAGTGGCGGGCATGACGCTGGAGCATCGCAGCCTGCACCGGGCGCTCGAGGCACGCGACCCGCGGTTCGACGGGATCTTCTTTGTCGGCGTCACGACCACCGGCATCTACTGCCGGCCGGTCTGTCCTGCCAAAACGCCGAAGCCGGCCAACCGGCGCTTCTTCGATTCGGCCCAAGCCGCCGAGCAGGGCGGTTTCCGGCCGTGCCTGCGCTGTCGGCCGGAGCTGGCCCCGGGCAGCGCGCCGGTCGACGACGCCCAGCGCATCGCGCGTTTGATCGTGCAGCGCCTCGAGGAAGGGGCGCTCGACGATGGCGCCGGCCTCGAAGCCATCGCGGATCAGTTCGAGCTCAGCTCCCGGCAAATCCGCCGCATCGTCCAGAAGGAGCTGGGTGTCCCGCCGATCCAGCTGCTGCTGACCCGCCGGCTCCTGCTGGCCAAGCAGCTCCTGACCGAAACGTCCCTGCCGATGACGGAGGTGGCCTTCGCGAGCGGCTTCGCCAGTCTTCGGCGTTTCAACGACGCGTTCACGCGCCGTTACGGCATGCCGCCGACGCGGCTGCGCCGCAAGGTCGCCCAGGAGGGGCGGGCCGTCGCCGAGCGGCAGACCTCGGTCCTTCAGCTGGCCTATCGGCCGCCGTTCGACTGGACCGGGATCCTCGCGTTTCTGAAGGGGCGCGCGCTGCTGGGCATCGAGCATGTAACCGAGACCGCTTACGCGCGGACCGTGCAGTTCGGCGACGTCCAAGGATGGATCCGCGTGACGCAGTTCCCGAAGAAGCATGCCCTGATGCTCGAGCTCACACACAGCCTGATGCCGGTCCTGCCGGCGCTCCTCAGCCGGGTGCGGGCGCTGTTCGATCTCGACGCGCGGCCCGACCTGATCGCGCGCCAGCTGCGCCGCGACCCGCGTCTGTCCCGCGCCATCAAGGCCAATCCAGGGCTGCGCGTGCCCGGTGCCTTCAACGGCTTCGAGATGGGCCTGCGGGCCATCCTCGGCCAGCAGGTCACCGTCAAGGCCGCGACGACGATCGCCTGCCGCTTCGTCCAGACGTTCGGCAAACCGATCGTCACACCATTCCCTGAGCTGCATCGGCTGACGCCGCTGCCGTCCCGCGTCGCGGCGGCCACCGTGGACGACATCGCTCGCCACGGCATCGTCGCGGCTCGCGCGCGCAGCATCATCGCGCTGGCCGCGGCCGACGGGTCAGGGGAGCTGTGCCTCGACGGCGGCACGCATCACGAGCCTGACGAGGCCATCCGCCGCCTGGCTGCCATCCCGGGCATCGGTCCATGGACGGCGCACTACATCGCCATGCGCGCGCTGCGCTGGCCCGATGCGTTCCCGAAGGAGGACATCGCCGTCCGCAACAGGCTGGGCGGCGTGAGTGCAAAAGAGGCGGAAGCGTTGTCGCAGCCCTGGCGTCCGTGGCGCAGCTACGCCGTCATGCACCTTTGGGGAATGAAGGCGGCCTGAGGCGTCGTCGGCGTCAGCCTGCCGTGGCTGTTCGACCGGTAGCCCGATCACGAGCACCGCGGCAATCGCGAGGGTCGTGGCCTGATGGAACGTGGACTGCGACGCCCGTTTACTGCGCCCCGGGCCGGACGATGCAGCGGAAGCCGACGTGGGAGGTGGAGGTGTCCACCGGCTGCGGGTAGCGCGCCGCGGGACGATACCGCCGGCAGTAGTTCGGCGCGCACAGGTGCGACCCGCCCTTCAGCACTTTGCGCGGGATCGGCGTCGACGGAGCTGCGGGATCGTAGCTCTCGTCGGCTCTGGGGCCGCGCGGATTCTTCGGAATGCAGCATGCTTTGACGGCTTCGCGCGGGTGCTTCGGCTGATACCAGTCGGTCGTCCACTCCCACACGTTACCGATGACGTCGTAGAGGCCATAACCGTTTGGCGGAAACGCGGCGACCGGTGACGTGCGCTCGTAACCGTCGAGAGAGGCGTGCTGCCACGGGAACTCGCCTTGCCACGTGTTGGCCATCTGCCGGTTGCCGGGCACGAACTCGTCGCCCCACGCGAAGGCCTTGCCGTCCAGGCCGCCTCTCGCGGCGAACTCCCACTCCGCCTCGGTCGGCAGCACCTTTCCTTCCCAGCCGGCGAAGGACTCGGCATCGGAGAACGTCACGTGCACGACAGGATGCGCGCCGAGGTCTCCGTTAGAGCTGTCCACTCCTGAGGGATGGCGCCAGTCGGCCCCCGGGACGTACTGCCACCAATGGCTGATATTCGAACGATCGACCGGGCCGGCCGGCTGGACGAACACCAGCGATCCGGCGTACAGCATCTCGGGCAGCGCGTCCGGGTAGTCGGCCGGGTCCGGAGGACTTTCGGCGAACGTGCAGAACTGCGTGTCGTCGACGAAACGGGCGAAGCGAGAGTTAGTGACCGGATACCGATCCATCCAGAACCCGTCGACGGTGACGCGATGCGCCGGCCGCTCCTCTGGATAGTGCTTGTCCGATCCCATGCGGAACGTCCCGCCGGGAATCCAGACCATGTCCGGGAAGGGTGCAGGCCCCGGTACTGGGGCCTGCGTTTCTGACATCGGAACTCGTTCGAAGGCCAAGCGAGCTCTGCCCCGCTACTGTCCTTTGGGCATCAACGTGACCTTCACGTAATTGTTCATGTCCAGATAGCGGGCCGCCTGACGGATGGACTGATCGGTCAGCGCCGCGATGCCAGGTTCCGGATTGAGCGCGTTCGCGACGGTCGCCGCCTCGCCGTCCTCGTAGCGCTGGGCGATCTGATTCAACACGAAGGCGTTGTCCTGGCTGTTCTGCTCGAACTCGCGGGTCAGCGCGTCGCGGATGATCGCCAGCTGGTTGCGCGTCAACGGCGTGTTCTTCATCTCCTCGATTTCGCTGAACACCCGCTGGACCAGCTGCGTCGTGCGTGCCGGATCGCAGGTCCACTGGATGCGAACGGTGTAGGTCGGCTTCGGATACTTCGTCGCGTCTGGCGTCGCGGTGATGCTGTAGGTGCCGCCAAGTTCCTCGCGAATCGCGTCGAGCAGCCGCGACTGCAGCACCAGCGACATCGCCCGGAACGCGATGCGATGCGGCTCGTCGTACTCGAATGGGCCGGAGAACACGATCGCCACCTGGCTCTTCGGCGCGATGCCCTGCTGGATCGTCTTGTCGACCACGCCGGCGGGCGGCGTGACACCTTCGTCGCGCCAGCTCTCCCGCGCGTGCGTTGCCGGCAGGCTGGCCACGTAGGTCTCGATCAGCGGCTTGATCGACTCGACGGTGAAGCTGCCGACGAAGACGAACGTGAAGTTGCTGGCGTCCGCGAACCGGGCCCGGTAGAACGCCAGCGACTTGTCGAGATTCCACTGGTCCACCGTCGCCGGCGTCTGCGGCTGCCGGCGCTTGTTGTTCTGGGTCAGGGCGGTGTCGAGCGTCTGGCGGAACACGACCTCGGGGCTGGCCATCTGGTTCGCCAGGAGCCCGCGTGCCTGCGAGGCCATCGCCGCGAACACGTTCGGATCGGCGCGCGGCTGCGTGAAGCGCAGGTAGAGCAGCTGGAACATCGTCTCCAGATCCTGCGGCGTACTCCCTCCGTCCATCCCCTCATCGACATCGTCGATGAACGGCCGGACCGCGACGGCCTTGCCGCTGAGCATCCGGTCGAGCACGACGCCATTGAACTGGGCGACGCCGCCAGCGGTTACGACGCCATCGGCGACTCGGGCCGCGACGATGTCCGCGTCACTGGCGAGGGACGTGCCGCCGGGGGCGAAGGCGCGGAAGAGGACCTGGTCCTCTTTGAGCTTGGTGGGTTTGAGGATCACGGTGGCGCCGTTCGAGAGCGTCCACTCGGTGATGCCGACTTCGGGGCGCTGGTTGGTCTTGGCGATCGAGCCGGCGGCGGGCGGCGCCTCCATCAGCTTCTGACCGGCGGCTGCATCCGTGTACGCTTCGACCTTCTTGGCCGCCGCCGAACTGACCACCGCCTCGAGCTGCGCCTTCGTGGGGAGCGCAATGCCGGCGGCCTCAGGGGCCGAGACGACGACCAGACGGTTCTGATCCGGGAACCAATCAGCGGTCAACTTGTTCAGTTCGGCGAGAGTGATCTCCGGAACGAAGCGGCGATGGAGTGCGAGCTCCTGCCAGATCGTCGGCAGGGCCTCTCCCTGGAGGAAGTTCCGGGTGTACTCGTCGGCGCGGCTGGCCGACTCGCGGTCCGGGCTCTCGGCCGCGGCCCGCTCGTAGCCGAGCATCATCGCCTGCTTCGCGCGTTCGAGCTCGGTGGCGGTGAAGCCGAAGCGCTCGACCCGCTGGATCTCCAGCAGCAGCGCCTCGAGGCCGCGGCCGACGCCATCGTTCGAAACGAGCGCCTGGACGACCGCCTCGTCCTTGGTCCGAGGGGTCTGGAACAGACTGCGATCGGCGGCAGCGCGCAGGAACGGCGCGTTCGCGCTCTGACTGAGCTCGTCGAGCCGGGCCCCGAGCATTGCCGAGAACAGCTGATCCACCATCAAATCGCGGTAGCCGCCGACCGAGCCCTGGTTGCGGGCCGGACGCAGGTTGCTGACCTCGACGGTCGTGGCGGTGGTCTCCTGATCGGTCACGATCGCGAAGCGGGTGCCCGGTTGTTCAGGGACGTCGTAGGCCGGCCGCGGCCGCTCCTTGGCGGGATTGGCCAGCGGCGTGAAGCGCTCCTTGATCTTGGCCACCACCGATTGCGGGTCGATGTCGCCCACGACGATCACCGCCATCAGGTTCGGCCGGTACCAGTCGCGATAGAACCGCAGCAGCTGGTCGCGTTGGGCATTCTGGATGCTCTCGGGCTTGCCGATGGGCGAGCGATCCGCGTACCGCGATCCCTCGAGCTGCGCGCGCCGGATGCGGTCCGCGGTGCGCTCACCTGCCCCGAGATGCATCCGCCACTCGGACAGCACGATGCCGCGCTGCCGATCGATGCCGGACTGTTCGAACGTCGCCGCCTGGGCCCAGTCTTCCAGCACGCCGAGCGCAGTATCCAATGCGCCCGGGGCGTCGGACGGGATCCGCAGGGTGTACTGGGTGTCGTCGTAACTGGTCGCGGCGTTCGCGTCCGCGCCGATGCTCAGCCCGAGTGACGACAGAAAGTCCGTGATGCTGCGGCCGGGAAAGTGCCGCGTTCCCTCGAACTCCATGTGCTCGACGAAATGCGCGAGCCCCTGCTGGTCATCGTCTTCGACGACGGAACCGGCCTTCACCACGAGACGAAGCTCGACCCGGCGCGCCGGCTTGCCGTTCGGGCGCACGTAGTAGCGCAGCCCGTTGGGCAGGGCGCCGACCACGGCCTCCGGATCCACCGGCATCTGCTGGGCCAGGGTGTAAGAGGCGACCGAGGCCGCCGAGGTCTCGCGCCCTGGCGGTGTGGCCTGCGGGGCCTGGGCGGACACGAGCGCGGCGAGGGCCAGCACGGTGACGGACAGGCTGGCAAGGCGGAGACGGCGGAGACGCATACTCTGATCCTATCGGAGGCGGGCGTTTCCGCCTACCGGGGGACGTTACCGCCCCGGAATCGCGTAATTGGGGCTCGGCGCGACCGTCAATGGAATCGGAGGTGGAGTGATTACCCGCCAGCGGACTGCATCGCGGCGCTGGCCACGGTGAGAGCGACCGCACCGGCGTACATCGACAACGACGCGCGATCCGTCAGGGCGGGTTCTCCGGCGCGTGCGCCAGAAGTCCGCGCGGGGGGCGCGGAGTTCGGCGCACATCAGGAGAATAGAGATTAGCCGGGGAAAGCAACAGCGGCGCGCGACGTTACGGACGGATGGTGATCTTCTTGATGACCGGCGGGACCGTTGGTTTGCTCATCTGCCCGTCGGATCCGCGGGTGGTCGGCGTGTCCGCCAGCGTGTCGACGACATCCAGCCCCGAGGTCACCCGGGCGAAGATCACGTAGTTCGGGGGCAGCGGATAGTTCTCGTGCATGATGAAGAACTGGCTGCCGTTGGTGTTCGGCCCACTGTTCGCCATCGCCACGAAGCCGCGCCGGTAGCCGCCGCTGTAAAGCGCGGAGTCCGGCTTGATCTCGTCCTCGAACGGCGCTCCCCACGCGCTCAGGCCGCCAGTGCCGTCGCCCGACGGATCACCGCCCTGGATCATGAAGTGCTTCACGATGCGGTGGAAGGTCAGGCCGTCGTAGTAGCCGTGTTCGGCCAGCAGGCGGAAATTCTCAGTGGCCTTGGGCGCGTCCGAGGGCAGGAACTCGATTTCGATCGTGCCCTTGTCGGTCTCGATCACGGCATGCGAGCCGCCCGAGCTCTTGGCTCCGGCCGGGACCTTCGGATTCCCGGACCCGCTGCAGCCCGCCACCAGCGCGAGCAGGACGACGTATGCCCGCAGCAGCCCGGCACGCCTGACGGTACGACACGGCAGAACGGCGATTGGTGAGCGCACGGAGGTCAGGATACCTGACCTGCCGGCCGGCCGTGCAAGTTGGCGGGGTGCAGACTAAAGTCAGGCTGGCGATTCGACTCGTCGGCCGCGGCGCGAGAAAGCTCAAAGAATCGGGTCCTTCGCGGATGTGAGCCGCGGGTACTCGCATTGCTGCCGCCCTCGAGGTCGAGGATTCAGGATGCGTCTGTTGTGTGCGGCACTGGCGATCGTGCTGATGATGGCGACGGCCGGCGTCGCCCAGGAACTCCCGTCCGTGCCGTCACAGGTGCTGCCTGCGGCGGACTCCGCTCCCACACCGCGCAAGGTAGCGGACAAGAAGTTCTGGCTCCTCGGCAGCGGCCTCAATTCGGCGATGCTGCTCGATACGAAGAGCACCTTCGACGTCAGCCACGCCTGCTCAGCCTGCTACGAGGCCAATCCTTTCGTCGCGCCGTTCGTGCGCCGCGGGCCGGTGCCCACCTACGTCGCCGGTGAGCTGTTCGACGCCGGCGTCATGGCCCTCTCGGCGCGGATGCGCGGTTCGGACCGGCGGTGGATGCGCCGGACGTGGTGGGTCATCCCGACGGCGCTCATCGCCGGACACTCGATCGCTTACCACCACAACCTCAACCTCCTGAAGTGATCGTCCCGACACAGCGACTCTGAGACGCTTCGTAAGTCGTGACGAATCGGTAAGGTGATCCCGTAGCCCCGACCTTCAGGTCGGGCGCAGGATTGCCGGTCACGCGACGACGTGCGGCTAACAACCGCGAGGCGCCTCGTCCGATAATCGAACGATGCACGTCCTCGCGGTGCTCCCATGAGGCAACCGGACTTCGTCGGCCCGACCTTCAGGTCGCGCGGCGGATTGGCCGCGGCGCGCGCCGCCGACAGACGACGACGCGCGGATTACAATCGCGTCCTTGTCGTGCTTCGATGAGCAGCGGCAACGAGTCGTATCGCACGGCCCGCCGGGTCGCCTCTGCCGGCATCGCCGTCAGTATCCTTCTCGCCTGCAGCAATATCATCGTCGGCCTGCTGGCCCACTCCACGTCGGTCGTGGCGACGGGAGTCGAGTTTGCCGGCGACGTGCTGGCGTCCAGCATCGTTCTCATCGGCATGCGTGTGGCGGCCCGTCCGGCGGACGAGAATCATCCATACGGGCACGGCCGGTTCGAAACGCTGTCGGCGTTCGTGGTCGGCGCCATTCTGGCGATTGCCGGCGTCTTCATCAGTTATCAGTCGCTGCAGGCCATCGGTGCGCGACACGCGCCGCCGGGTGCGGCGGCGGCGGCCGCGCTCGTCGGCGCCATCGTCCTGCGCGGCACGATGTCGACGATCAAGTTCCGGGTGGGCCGGCGGATCCGCAGTTCGGCATTGCTCGCGGACGCGTGGAACGACGCCGTCGACATCCTGTCCGCGACGGCGGCGCTGATCGCCGTCGGGCTCGCGAGCCTCAACCCTGAGCGCTTCCTCTCCGCCGACCATTACGGCGGGTTCGCGGTCGGCATCGTCGTGGTCATCACCGGCGTTCGCGTCGCCCGGGACGCGTCGATCGAGCTGGTCGACACGATGCCATCTGTCGACCTGACCAGCGACATCATCCGCGTTGCCGGCACGGTGTCGGGCGTGCGGGGCGTGGACAAGGTCTTCGCGCGCAAAACGGGGCTGCAGTACCACGCGGACCTGCACGTCGAAGTCGATCCCTCGCTGACCGTCGGGGAAGGGCACGCGATCGGCGGCCGCGTCAGGGCCACACTGAAGCGCGATCTGCCGTGGCTCGCTGACGTGCTGATTCACGTCGAGCCGTCGCGTGGTGAGCAGGACGCGGCAGCAAGAGGGTGATCGATCCTCCAGCATCGGTACATCTCGGGATGCGCCGGCACACGTGCGAGTAACCGTGCTCGAGTCGGACCCCCGGCTATACTCGTGTCTGGGCTCGAACGAGAGGATGCGCGTCACCTTACGACGCCGTGCTTTGCCACCCGCCGTTATCCGACTGGGTCACCCGCCACATGCCCAGGCTCGGCTGATTTGAGATACAACTGGAAGGACACGCATGAAAACACTGCTGCACACGGCTCTCTTACTCGGGCTTGCGCCGGCCTTGGCGCTGGCCCAGATCAACGCCGCAGAACAGAAAGCCGATCCCGATCCGCCCTTCACGATGACGCAGGTGGCGACGTTCAACCTCCCCTGGCGCATCGCGTTCCTGCCGGATGGGCGGATGCTGATCACGGAGAAGGTCGGCCCGGTGTGGCTCGTGACGCAGCAAGGCGCGAAGACGCCGGTCGCGAACGCGCCGGCCGTCCTGGCGCAAGGGCAAGGCGGGATGCTGGGCGTTTACGTGTCACCCACGTACGCGACCGACCGGAGTGTGTATCTCACGTACTCCGAACCGGGCGAAGGCGGATCGAGCCTGGCCCTCGCACGGGCACACCTCTCGGTCACGGAGAGCGCCGCGAGCCTCGACGATCTCCAGGTGATCTGGCGCCAGATGCCGAAGGGCAAGGGGGGCCAATTCGGCGGGGCGGTGGCCTTCTCGCCAGACGGTCAGTACCTGTTCCTGACCGTCGGCGAACGTCAGCGCATGACGCCGGCGCAGGATCCGGATCAGGCGCTCGGAAAGATCCTCCGGCTGACGCTCGACGGCAAGCCGGCGCCCGGCAATCCGATGGCGGGGAAGACTGGGGCCCCGACCGTGCCGCTGATCGATCCGCCGCGGGACACGGAGGCGGCCAAGACCGCGGAGGTCGTCAGCACCTATACGTTTCCAAACCCGAACCTGGCGCCCGCAGAGACCTGGTCCACCGGACATCGCACACCCTACGGCCTGGCGTTCGCTCCGGACGGACGACTGTGGGAGCTCGAACACGGCCCACGCGGCGGCGACGAGCTGAACCTGATCGAGCCCGGCAAGAACTACGGCTGGCCGCTCGTGTCGTATGCGGTCAACTACGACGGGGTGCCGATCCCCAGCCCGGACACGCGGCCCGACCTGACCAAGCCGGTGATTTACTGGACGCCGGTCATCGCGCCCGGCAACTTCACCTTCTACAAGGGGCCGATGTTTCCGCAGTGGGTCGGCTCGGCCCTGATCGGCGGCATGGGCGGCCGATCGATCAGCCGGGTGACCTTCGACGGCAAGGGTGGCGCAACGCCGGCCGAGCGCTGGGACGCCGGCCATCGCATTCGCGACGTCGCCGTCGGTCCGGACGGGGCTGTCTGGCTGCTCGAGGATGCCAACCCCGGCGGTCTGTTCCGGGTCACTCCAAAGTAACCCGACGAATCTGAGGATCGACCTGTCCGCTGCGCCCGGGCAGCGGCAGGTCGCAGCGTCTCACCCCCGACGCAGAACTCTCGGATGGATCCGCATAGGCGCTCGATCCCCCCTACTGGCACCTTGTTATTGACATTCGATAAGAATTTATCGTATTTGTTGATCCATGCCTTTTCACTCCCGGACAGTCGCAAAGATACTGGCGATGATCTTCACGGGGCTGTGGTGGTGGATCGTCCTCGCGTCCGCCGTGGTGATCTGCTTCGTGGTGCTGTCGCGGTGGAACGTCGGCGTGCAGATCGGCTCGAACGGGGAGCCAAACTTCGTCGCTGGCAAGTCCGCCCGGATGGTCCTGCCGGTTGCGTTCGAGCTCGACGATGTGGCTGCTGATGTGACATCGAAGGATGGGACCAGGAGCGGACTCATCGAGCAGGCGAGCGGGTCGTTGCGGCTCGCCGTACCGGACCGGCCCTGGCTCCCGATTGGCGGGGCGGCGGTCATGATCGTCCTCGTGCTGTGGATCCTGGCAGAGCTCGCGGCGTTGTGCCGATCGGTCCGCGACGGCCACCCGTTCGACCCGCACAATGCCGTTCGGATCCGGCGGCTCGCGCTGGCGGTCGTGCTCGCGGAGGTGTCCCGCGCCGCCATCGTGTACGCCGCGCACGCCTTCGTGGCGGCGAACTTCACCGCGGAGCACCTGCGCTTCACCGCCTGGCCGCACATCAACACGTTCGCGATCGTCAGCGGGCTGATCCTGTTCGTGCTCGCGGAGGTGTTTCGGGCCGGCACACGGCTCGACGAAGAGCAATCGCTCACCGTCTGAGGACGCGCATGCCCATCCGCGTCAAACTCGATCACCTGATGCTCGATCGCCGCATGACGCTGACCGAGCTGGCAGGCCGCGTCGACCTCACACTCGCCAATCTGTCCATTCTCAAGACGAACAAGGCCCGCGCTATTCGTTTTTCGACGCTGGACGCCCTCTGTCGCGAATTGAAGTGTCAACCCGGGGACCTGCTGGTCTGGACGGACGACGAGGAGACATCAGAGAGGGCGTGAAACGGCGGATGACGCGCAGTGCCCGCCTTCCTCACAGCAGGACATGCCCGCGGCGGCACCGGGCACCCATCCGACGCACACTGCTGCGTTCCCGGCGAGTGACGCGAGACACAGAAGAACGGCGCACGAACGCTGGAGCAGACTCACTGCCACAAGGCGCGGGAGCGACGTCTCGAAAGTCAAACAATCGAAGGGAGTCGGAAAGGACTACATCGATCAATCTATAATCTCAGCCGTTCCAATTTACCCGTGTCTTTGCCCCCTGGCACCCGCCTCGGTCCGTATGAAGTCTCCGTCCAGATCGGCGAGGGCGGGATGGGCGAGGTCTATCGCGCGACCGACGTGACCCTCAAGCGTCAGATCGCGATCAAAGTGCTTCCGGCGGCCGTGGCGTCCGATGTCGAGCGGCTGGCCCGGTTCCAGCGCGAAGCCGAAGTGCTCGCGCTGCTCAATCACCCCAATATCGCGGCGATTTACGGTTTCGAGCGCTCGGCTGGTGTGTCGGCGCTGGTCATGGAATACGTCGAGGGCCAGACCCTGGCGGACCGCATCGCTCAGGGCAGGATTCCGCTCGACGAGTCGTTGCGCATCGCCCAGCAGATTGCGCAGGCGCTCGAAGCTGCGCACGAACGCGGCATCGTCCATCGCGACTTGAAGCCGGCCAATATCAAGCTACGGTCCGACGGCACGGTCAAGCTGCTGGACTTCGGGCTGGCGAAGGCGGGTGACGCGCCATCGCTGTCCGGAATCGACGGCTCGGCAGGGCCCGTCACGGGCTCGCCGACGATCACCTCGCCCGCTCTCACGCACCTCGGCACCATCATGGGCACCGCCGCCTACATGGCGCCGGAACAGGCGAGGGGCGCGCCGGCCGATCACCGGAGCGACATCTGGGCCTTCGGTGTGGTGCTCTCGGAGATGGTCTCCGGGCGACGGTTGTTCGACGGGCCAGCCATCTCCGACATCATTGCGGCGGTACTCACGCGCGAGCCCGTGCTCGACGGCGTTCCGCCTGCCCTGCATCGGCTTATCCGATCGTGTCTGGTCAAGGACTCGCGGCACCGGCTGCGACACATCGGGGACGCGCTGGCCCTCGTGGATGATTCAGCCCCGGCAGTGCCAGCCGGGGGATCGCCGCGAGGCTGGCGTTGGCTCGCCGTGATCGCCGCCGTCTTGTTGGTAGGCCTGGCGGCCGCCGTGATCTGGCTGTCGCTTCGTCCGCGCGCGGTCGACGACGAAGTCACCAGGTTCTACGTCGACGCGCCGCCGGGCGCCGCATTCAACTACACCTACACCGCCGCCTCGCTGTCGCCCGACGGCCGCCAGATGGTGTTTCGCATCGCCACGGCAAACCAGGCGCCGGCGCTGTGGCTCCGGCCGTTGGGCGCATTCGATGGACGCCGGATTCCCGGCTCCGACGGCGCCGACTTTCCGTTCTGGTCCCCCGATGGCGGCTCGCTGGCGTTTTTCGCCGCCGGCAAACTGAAACGCGTCGACCCCGGTGGCGGCTCACCCATCGTGATCTGTGATGTGCCCGATGCCGACACCATCACGACGGGCGGATCGTGGAATCGGGACGGGGTGATGATCTTCGGTTCGCCGCAGGGGATGTCTCGAGTGAGCGCCGCCGGAGGGGTGCCCACATTGTTTGCGCCGGTCGACGCCTCGTTGAGGGAAACCGGTTACGGCGATCCCCAGTTCCTGCCGGACGGCGATCGGTTTCTCATGTTCGTCAGGAGTGAAGATCCGAAACGGCAGGGTTACTACATCAGCTCACTCGCGCATCCCGATCAGAAGACGCTGCTGTTCACCACCAGGACCAAAGCCATCTTCGTCGCCAACGAGGGTGGCGACTCCAGTTACATATTGTCGCTCCAGGACCGGACGCTCCTGGCGAGGCGCGTCGATCGCCGCTCGCTTGCGCCGATTGGCGAGCCTGTCCCACTGGCCTCGGACGTGGCGGTGTTTCCGATCGGCTTTCAGGCGAGCTTCTGGGCATCCGCATCGGGTAATCTGCTCGCCTATCGAACGGACGCGTCTGACCGCCCTCGTCTCACGTGGGTCTATCCCGACGGCAAACGGCAGACCGAGACCGGCACCGACGATTTCTACACCCACCTCCGAGTGTCACCGGATGGGTCCCGGGCGGCGATGCAGCTGGCGGACGGCTCGGGCAACGTGGATATCTGGACGTGGGACTTCGCACGCCGGAGCAAGACGCGTCAGACGTTCGACGCGAAACCGGATCGCACGCCCACGTGGTCGCCGACCGGCCGCGAGATCGCGTTCACGTCGCTGCGAACGGGTGTCTGGCAGATCTTCAGAAGGGACCTGTCCGGCGGGCACCTCGATGAGCAACTGACGTCGGGCCCGGGCGACAAACTCGCGCCCGACTGGAGCCACGACGGCAAGTACCTCGTCTACGTGCAGACTGCGCCGACGACGGCGGAGGACATCTGGGCGCTACCGCTCGAGGGTGACCGCCAGCCCTACCCGATTCTTCAGACACCGGCGATCGAGACCAACGCGGCGTTGTCGCCGGACGGGCAGTGGCTGGCCTATGAGTCCCCACAGTCAGGTCGGCCGGAGGTGATGATCACGGCCTTTCCCGCCTCGCGCGGTGCCGTGGACCTCGCGGCTCCGCGGTGGCAGGTGTCCACGCAGGGCGGGAGCCGGCCTCGCTGGAGCGCCGACGGCCACGCGGTGCTATACGTGTCGCTCGACGATCAAAGCATCTTGCGGGCGGACGTCCGCACCTCCGCCGCCGGCGTCGAGAGCGACCAGCCGCGCGTGCTGCTGGAGATTCCGGTGATGTCGGTGGCGCGCTCGCCGTTCGATGTGGCCGCGGACGGCCGCCTGGTGCTGCTCGAGCGCACCATCAACAAGGGTGTCCCGCTCGCAGTCGTCAAGAACTGGATCGGCGCCCAGATTCGACACTAGCGGGCCGCTGAAAAAGGGCGCCCTGATTCAGGATGCGTTGTTCAGCATCCTAGCGGGTTTTACCGACGCGCGCGACGGCGCTGCCGCATTCATGCCCTCGCGCCGAGCGCAGCTCGTGGGAACGCTGGACGACTGAGCGGCTGGGCATGCGGCGAGACAACGGGCCATCTGGCCCTGAAGGAGCGGCGATCATGAGGCGTAGAAACGCGTCCAGTTGTCCGCCAGAGCGTCGCGATGTCGCTCGCGAATACGATCAGCGCCAGATCGACCGGCGAACATTCCTCGACGGCGTGGGCAGGTTCGCCGCTGGCGCCCTGACCGTTGGCGCGAGCCTCGAGCTGATTCCGCCCACTCACGCCTGGGCGCAGCAGGCCGCGACGGCAGCCCATCCCGCCTCGGCCCGGCTCGCCGATCAGCTCAGAACCCGCTTCACCTTCCAGATTTCAGTGGATGTTGGCACGATCGAGCAGGGTCTCACGGTTGCCGGCGCGGCGCTCGCCGCCGGGATCACGCTTGTCGAAATGGGAACACCGCTGCTGAAAAACCAGGGCGTCTCGAACGTCGTCCCCGCCTTCCGGCGGAAGTTTTCGGACGCACTGCTGCTGGCGGACATGAAGACCATGGACGGCGGAGCCTTCGAGGCCCGCGCCGTCTACACTGGCGGCGGCAACATCGTCGATTTCCTGGCGCTCGCCGGCGTGGACACGGCGAAGGCGATCTGCGCGGTGCGCGACGAGTTCAGGCGTGCCGACGCCGCGCTGCCGCGGCTGGTCTTCGCGGACATCATGGTGCCGCACCAGGGGCCTGCAACGCAGGCCGTCGAGGTCGCCCGTCGGATGCTCGACGCCGGCGTGGACGCCGTCGGCATTCATCTCCAGGCGGACGCGCGCCGCGCCAACCCTTCACTCATCGAGAGCCACCTGCTCGAGGACGTGGCCCGCGCGGTGTTCGGCCGCGTCGGCAGTTCGGTGCCAGTGCAGGTGGTTGGCGGCCTGACGATCGCTCAGGCGAAAAGTCTCGCTCAGGCGGGGCTCCGGGCGTTCGTGATCAGCGGCAATCTCGGAGAGCGGGACTCCCGCGCCCGCTACGACCTCCCACCGGACGAGATCGAACGTTTGGTCGCCGGATTCATCGCCGGCGTGTCCGGCGCCAAGGCTTGAGCAACCGCTGAGCCGGGGCACGCCCCCGATCGATCTCGCCTGTTGCGGGCCGCACGCGCGTCAGGGACTGTCCGGCTGACGTGCGGTCGGCGAAGTCTACTGAACGAGTTTGCCGGGCACGTATTCGGTCAGGGCCGCGACATACTGCGCGCGGAAGAGCGCGTCGACGTGCTCGGCATGCGTCGCATCCTTGAGGCCGCGAATCGCCTCCACGGAATCGAAGCGGTTCGCGTCGAGCCAGCGTGAGACGCCGTCCCGCAGGGTCCCGATGTACTCCGGTCCGTACCGCAGTAACGCCGACGCCGTAGTGACGACGTCCGCGCCGGCGAGGAGGTACTTGATGACTTCGACTTCGGTCTCGACTCCCCGGCTGGCTGCGAGGGAGCAGGGCACGCGGCGCGACAGCAGGGCGATCCACACGAGCGAGAGCGGCAGCTCGGCGGCCGACGATAACGGCAACGAGCGTGTCACTTCCAGCGTGGTGAGATCGATGTCCGGCGCGTAAAAACGGTTGAAGAGGACGAGCCCGCCCGCGCCGGCGCGCACCAGTTCCGCGGCCATGTGCGGCATCGAGCTGAAGTAGGGCATCAGCTTGACGGAGACCGGCACGCGCACGATCGACGCCACCTCGCGGACGACCTCGAGTGTCTGCCGCTCCACGTCGGCGCCGCTGACCGCGGGATCGATCGGGACCGAATAGACATTGAGCTCGATTGCCGCCGCTCCGGCCTGCTCGAGGGCTCGCGCGTGCCCGATCCATCCCTCGGCGGTCGTACCGTTGAGGCTGGCAATCACCGGGATGTCCAGCGACGCGGCCGCGCATCGCAGCGTCTCGAGGTGTCCTGACACGCCACTGTCGTAGTCGGGCAGCTCCGGGAAATAGCTGGTTGTCTCGGGCTGACTGTTCGAGCCCTGCTCGGTGTAGCGCGCGTAGGCCGTATCCTCCGCGCGAATCTGCTCTTCGTAGAGCGAGGCCATGACCACTGCGGCCGCGCCGGCATCCTCGAGCCGGCGCATGCCATCGACCGTCGCGGTGAGTGGCGACGCAGCCGCGACAATCGGGTGCGCGAGCTGCAGGCCGAGGTACCGTGTGGCGAGGCTCATGATCGGTGTCCTGTGCCTAAGAGGGATGGAACCGGCTGCCGTCCCGCGACGCCAGGTCCTCATACACGCGATAGCGTTCCTCGACGCCGCGCTGCGCCTGGTCGAGCATCCGCTTCGCGGCGTCCGGACGCGTTTGCGCCAGTGCCTTGAAGCGCACCTCGTTGTAGCGGTACTCCTCGAGCGGAATGCGCGGACGCGGTGAGTCGAGCCGGAACGGGTTCATGCCCCGGCCGCGCATGGTCGGATCGAAGCGGAAGAGCGGCCAGTGGCCGGATGCGACGGCGCGCGCCGCCTGCTTCATGCCGTGGCGCATGTCGGTGCCGTGGGCAATGCATTGCGAGTACGCCAGGATCAGGGACGTTCCGGAGTACGCCTCGGCCTCCCGCATCGCCACGAGCGCCTGCTCGTTGTTCGCTCCCATGGCGATCTGGGCCACGTAGACGCTGCCGTAGGCGACGGCCATCAGCGCCAGATCCTTGCGCGGTACCGTCTTGCCGGCCATGGCGAACTTTGCTGATGCGCCGAGGGGTGTCGCCTTCGACGCCTGACCACCGGTGTTCGAATAGACCTCGGTGTCGAGGACCAGGATGTTGACGTTCTTGCCCGAAGCCAGCACGTGATCGAGCCCGCCGGAATCGATGTCATAGGCCCAGCCGTCGCCGCCGACGATCCAGACCGACCGCCGCATGAGGAAGTCGGCGAGGGCGAGCAGGTTGACCGCATCGGGATCCGTCGAACCGGCCAGCTTCCCTTTCAAGGCCTCGACGCGCTGGCGCTGAATCCGGAAATCCGACTCCGTGACCTGCGGGGCCTCGAGAATCGCGGTCACGAGATCCGCGCCCAGGGCACCAGCCAGCTTCTGTGCGAGGGATCGTGCCTGCGTGGTCTGGCTGTCGATAGCCAGTCGATACCCAAGGCCGAACTCGGCGTTGTCCTCGAAGAGCGAGCTGGCCCACGCCGGCCCTCGCCCGTCGGCGTTCGCCGCCCACGGTGTGGTCGGCAGGTTGGCGCCGTAGATCGACGAGCAGCCGGTGGCGTTGGCCACCTGCAGCCGATCGCCGAAGAGCTGCGACAGCAGCTTGAGGTAGGGCGTCTCGCCGCAGCCGGCGCACGCCCCTGAAAACTCGAACAGCGGCTCGAGGAACTGGACGCCGCGCACGTTGGCGAAGTTCACCCGGGTGCGGTCGGCCCAGGGCAGCGTCTCGAAAAAGCGGACGCTTTCGCGGCCGGCGTCGAGGTGCTCGAGCCGGTCCTGCATGTTGATCGCCTTGACCGCCGGATCGGCGGGGCTGTGTGCCGGGCAGTTCTCCACGCAGACGCCGCACCCGGTGCAGTCCTCGACGTAGACCTGCAGCGTGAAGCGTGACTCTGGATAGCCGCGGGCGTTGATGGGTGCAGCTTTGAAGGCCTGCGGCGCGTCGGTGAGGCGGCTCTCATCGTAGTACTTCGCCCGAATCACGCTGTGTGGACAGACGATCGCGCACTGGCCGCACTGGATGCACAGGTCGGACTCCCAGACCGGCACCTCGTCGGCGATGTTCCGCTTCTCGTACTTCGTCGTGCCGGTCGGATAGGTGCCGTCGATGGGAAACGCGCTGACCGGAAGGTGATCGCCGCGCAGCGCGAGGATCGGCGCGATCACGTTGCGGACGAACTCCGGTGCGGTATCCGGAATGAGCGTCAGCCGGATGCGCTGCCCGGCGGCCTTCGACGGAATGCGAACCTCGTGCAGGTTCGCAAGAGCGCTGTCGATCGCAGCGAAGTTCTTCGCGACGATCGCCTTGCCCTTCTTGGCATACGTCTTTTCCGTCGCGCGCTTGATCGCCTCGATCGCCTGGTCGCGGGGCATCACACCCGACAGCGCGAAGAAGCAGGTCTGGAGGATGGTGTTTACGCGTGAGCCGAGGCCGAGTCCGGACGCCACGCCGGAGGCGTCGATGACATGCAGCTTGATCTGCTTGTCGACGATTTGCTGCTGCACCTCGCGCGGCAGCTCGTCCCACACGTCGTCCGGGCCGTAGGGACTGTTGATCAACACCGTGGCGCCCTGGGCGGCGGACGCCAGCATGTCGAGCTTGTAGAGGAAGTCGAACTTGTGGATGCCGATGAAGTTCGCCGACTTCAGCAAGTACGGCGCGCGAATGGCCCGCGCGCCGAAGCGAAGGTGCGAAATCGTGTACGACCCGGACTTCTTCGAGTCGTAGACGAAGTAGCCCTGGGCATGCCGGTCGGGACCCGACGCCAGGATGATCGTCGAGTTCTTGTTCGCGCCGACGGTGCCGTCGGCACCCAGGCCGAAGAACAGCGCGCGCACGATGTCCGGCGGCTCGATGTCGAACGACGAGTCGACCGGCAGGCTGGTGTGCGTCACGTCATCGGTGATCCCGATCGTGAAGCCGCGCTTCGGCGCCGGCTTCTTCAGCTCGTCGAAGACCGTCTTGGCCATCGCGGGATCGAAATCCTTCGAGGACAAGCCGTAGCGGCCGCCGACAATCACCGGCATCGAGTTGATCCGGCCGGCGGCGAGCGCCTCTGCAAACGTCGTGAGGACATCGAGATACAGCGGCTCACCGGGCCCGCCCGGTTCCTTCGTTCGATCGAGCACCGCGATGCGGGTCACCGTCGGCGGCAACGCCGCCAGGAAACGTTCCGCGTCCCAGGGGCGATAGAGCGTCACGTGCAGCGCCCCCACCTTCTCGCCGTGCGCATTCAGCCAGGCGGCGGTCTCGTCGAGCACCTCAAACGCCGACCCGATGACGACGACGACCCGCTCCGCCTCAGGATGGCCGGAGTACCGGAACAACCGATAGGAGCGCCCGATCAGCGCGCCGACGCGGTCCATGGCGTTCTGGACGATCTCGGGCACGCGGGCGTAATAGGGATTCGCCGACTCGCGGGCCTGGAAGAACGTGTCCGGGTTGTGGGCGGTCCCACGGATCACCGGCCGCTCGGGGGTGAGGGCGCGGGCCCGGTGCGCGCGCACCAGGTCGTCATCGATCGCCGCTCTGATCTGTTCGTCCGGGATGATGCTGATCTTGTTTTCTTCGTGCGAGGTGCGGAACCCGTCGAAGAAGAACAGGATTGGGACGCGTGCTTCGAGCGTCGCGGCCTGCGCGATCAGGGCGAGGTCGTGGGCTTCCTGCACGGAGGCCGCGGCGAGCATCGCGAACCCCACCATCCGCGCGCTCATGACGTCCGAATGGTCGCCGAAGATGGACAGCGCCTGCGTGGCGATGGCGCGGGCGGTCACATGGAAGACGCACGGCGTCAGCTCGCCGGCGATCTTGTACATGTTCGGCAGCATCAGCAGGAAGCCCTGCGATGCCGTGAAGGTCGTCGTCAGGGCGCCGCTCTGGAGCGAGCCATGGACCGCTCCCGCCGCTCCGCCTTCCGACTGCATCTGCTGGATGACCGGCACCTGGCCCCAGATGTTCTCGATGCCCTGGGCGGCCCAGGCATCGGCCAGCTCCGCCATCGTGGACGAGGGGGTGATCGGAAAGATCGCGCAGACCTCGTTGACACGATAGGCGATGTGGGCGGCAGCCGTGTTGCCGTCCATCACGACGGACTTGACAGACATCCGAGGCTCCTTCTGGACGTCCAGCATTACGCGCGGACGGTGAACCGGGCCGGCACTCGCTCGGCGGGGCGCTCGACCGATCCCGCGGCGGCTGGCTCCGGCTCCATCGCGATGGCATGACACGGGCACTGTTCGAAGCACGTCGCGCAGCCCGTGCAGAGGTCGAGCTCGACGCGGTAGAACCGTCCCTTCCCCAGCTTCACGATCGCCTGCTCGGGGCAGGCCGCGTAGCAGTTGTCACACTCGAAACAGTTGCCGCAGGACAGGCAGCGTGTCGCCTCGAACCGCGCCTCTTGTTCGGAGAGACCGGACACGACCTCGTCGAATCCGGTCCGTTTTTCCATCGGCAGCGCGGCGTGCTCGCTGCGTTCGGCATCGAGAAACACCGGCAGGTTCAGCAGCTCGTACGGGACCGGCGGATGCTGCGGCGGCTTCTCGTAGACGCTGCCGCGGAGCCAGGCGTCGATGTTGCGCGCCGCTTTCTTGCCGTGGCCGACCGCGGCCGTCATGGTCCGCGCGCCGCCGATCATGTCCCCGCCCGCGAAGACCCCCGCGCTGGCGCGCATCTGAGCGTCTACTTCGACGATGTTGCCGCGGCCGATGCGAAGGTCCGGCAACTTCTTCAGGAACTCGACGTCGGCGTGCTGTCCAACCGCCAGCACCAGCGAATCGGTCTTGAGTGTCTGGAACCGGCCGGTGCCCACACACCCCGACCCGTCAGGCGCCATCTCCATCTGCTCGACGACGATTTCGTCCTCGCCGAACTGCTTGACCGTCGACAGCCACTTGATCTTCACGCCTTCGGCGAAGGCTTCCATGGCTTCGTAAGGATGGGCCTCCATCTGCGCCTTGTCGAAGCGGAAGATGATCACCGCTTCCTCTGCGCCCAGCCGCTTCGCGATGCGCGCGGCGTCCATCGCCGTATTGCCCCCGCCGACAATGCCGACGACGCGTCCGAGCGATGGGGCGCGACCTTTTTCGACGCGTTCCAGCAGCGTCACCGCGTCGATGATCTTGCCGCCATCCATGGCCGGGATATCGAGGTGGTTGGCGACCTGCGCGCCGATTCCGAGGAACACCGCGTCGAACCCGCCGGCGGCCTTCTCGGCCAGCACGTCGTTGACGCGCGCGTTGCGGACGATCCTGACGCCCATGGCCTCGATGCGGGCGATTTCCTTGTCGAGGCCCTCACGCGGTAAGCGGTAGGCGGGAATCCCGAAGTGCATCATGCCGCCTGGTTCGGAGTTGGCGTCGCGGACTTCGACGTCGTGTCCGAACCGCCGCAAGTGGTACGCGCACGACAGGCCGGCCGGACCGGCGCCGACTACGAGCACACGCTTGCCGGTCGGCGGGCCCGGGGCAATCGTCCACCCCTTTTCATTGGCGAGATCGCCGAGGAATCGATCGAGCGAATGGATGGAGACGGGCTGATCGAGGAATTGGCGGTTACAGGCGCTTTCGCAGGGGTGATAACACGCGCGGCCGTGGGTGCCGGGCAGCGGGTTCTCCTCCATGTACTTCCGCCAGGCCGCCTCGTAATTGCCCGCCTGCGCAAGATCGAGCCATGCCTGGATGTTCTCTCCGGCCGGACAGGCCTGGTTGCAGGGCGGAAGATGGTCCACGTAAACGGGGCGTTGCCAGCGGCGCGCGCCGGCGCCCTTCCCGATCGTTTCCTTGTAGACCGGCGTCAGGTCCTTCGGAACGAGACTCACGGATCCCCCCGAGGTATTGAGCCGATGCCGGGGTCGTGGGCCCGGGGGATCGGCTCGGTGTGGTGCGGATGATTGCCGCCGCCGCCGGGATGCGTGTTAGCAGGCCGCCGAAAAAGGGCGGCCTGATGTGAAATGGCAAACGGCAGATGTGAAAACACTGGGGTTTTTGCCATCTTCCATCTGACATCCGCATTCAGGAGGCGTTTGTCAGCATCCTGTTAGCTCCCCGGAGCAGGGGCGGTGACCCCGAACGCCAGACCCAGGGTCGCGAGCGGCTCCCGCATCTGGCCGAGGACGGACAGCGACGCCGGCGTGAGGCCTTTCGCCGAGTCCGCCATCTTCCGGACGGCCTCGAAGAGCTGCCGGGCTTCGGAGGTCGCCGGCTTGGAATCCTTGAGTTTCGACTCCAACGCCTTGGCGGCGTTCTTGACGATGTCGGCCTGGCTCTTCAGCCCGTCGGACACCGGCTTGCCGAGCGCCGTCTCCCGGTTGATCGCGTCCTTGAAGTGCTCGGCGTGTTCGTCGATGGCATCCGCAGCCTTTGCCGCTTCACCATCGTTGACGCGGCGCACCGTGGCATTCCCCTCGAGGGGGAACTTCGTGCCGTACACGACGGCGAGCCGGCCGAGGCCGCTCGCCAGATGTTCCCACTCGCTGGAGCCCTTGATTCCGGGATGCTGCTTCATGAACGCGTCAACCGCCGTCGCCTGGCGCAGAACCGTGGCCGCCTCCGCACTGGCCGCGTAATCGGTGGTGAAACGCTCCTTCAGGTGGTGCGAGTTCTCCTGCAGATCGTCCAGAAACCGCGACACGTTCACTTCCCCGTTCGGCGCCCCGGAGAATAGAGTCCTTCAGCTTGCCATCGAGCTTGTCTTCGAAGCGATCGCGGCTGCTATCCACCGCTTCGATCAGCGCCTTGACGTCCTTGTCGGGCAGGCGCTCGCCGCCGCTTTGGGCGGACACGCCACCCGCAAGCATGGAGAAACACCACAGCACCGTGGTCAGTCGTGAGATCCCCTGCATCGCCATAACCCTCCCTCCGCCTCGGCGAGTCCACGACTCGCGGGGTGGCACCGCCGCGTCGCTAGAAATACACCCCGAATCCCACCGTCGGACCGTGCGCGGTGAGTTTCAGGGTGATGTCCCGGTTCACCACCGAGTCCGATACCTTCAAGTGAAGAAAGTTGTAGCCGCCGGTCAGACCGAAGTGTCGGACGGGCTTCCAATCCAGGCTGAAAGAGGCACCGAGATCGACATCTGCACCGACACCGAATCCACCCCCGTCGAACGTGGCGTGCCATTCCAGCTTCGGCCCCACCCGATGCCAGCCGATCCCGACGATGGGGTCCCAGACACCGGGCTTGCGTGACAGGGTTGGCACGTCGCCCAGGCTGATTTCGTAGTTGAGGGCGAGACGACGCACACCGCCCGTCGCATACAGGTCGGGGGCAATTCGCCGCCCCAGCTTGGCGGACCCGTAGGTCAGGTCGAGGTCGACCGCGAGCGACGGCCGCTCCGGCCGGTCGCCGCCGAAACCAGCCCAGAGCCCATACCCTTCGATTCGCCAGACGCCGTTCGTGGCAGCCACGCCACCAAAGAACGCCCCGTCGAAGCTGCTGTCCAGGATTTGACCTGACCCCCCTCCATCGCCGCTGGCCGGAGGAATGTTCACGTCAATCCCGATGTCCAGCGGGACCCAGGCCAGGACCGGGTACACCGCAACCTTCCAGTCCCGATCCGTGAACGACGCCGACGTCGCGCTTTGGGCGCCGGCCGTTTGGCTCACTGCCGCGAGGCACACAGCCAGAAACACGATTCGAACGCCTCGCATCAGTCCCCCACTTAGGTCTCGAACTCCGGGATTTCGGAGTCCGCTCCGCAATCGCCATGTCCTGCGCCGTGCCCCGTCGGTTGGGGCACGAGGCCAGTCGCGTTCAATCGAACTTCTCTGATCCCTGCGGCCCGCGGTGTCACACGATTCGAGCCGCATCCGAGCAAGGCGCACGCCACCCGCCATCCCATGTCGGCGCAGGCCGCTGGCGGGAAACGTGCACCGGCGACCCGCTCCGCCCTCAGGTTCGAGGCACGCCGATGATTCAACCTCAACGCGCCTCCGGCGACATCACGCATGCCACCCTCTCCGTCCTCTTCCTGGCCTTGCTCGTCGTGTCGACGTTCTGGGTACTCAGCCCGTTCCTCACGTCGATGCTGTGGGCCCTGATCGTCTGCATCACGGCGTGGCCGCTCTTGAAGCGCCTCGATTCGATGGTCGGGGGCAGGCGCGGGATTGCGGTGGCGATCCTGACCCTGACGATCGTGCTCATCGTCTTTGTCCCCGTCACGCTCGCCCTGATCACGGTTGTCACCAACGCGCGGAGCATCACGGCGGAGATCAAGGCGATCGAATCGATACCCTTACCAGCACCGCCACCATGGCTGGGACAGGTGCCTCTGGCCGGGGAAGGGATCGCCGCGGCCTGGAGCCGGTTCGTGGCCCTCGATCCCGAGCAGCGCTCGGCCGCCCTGACGCCCTATGCCCAGGCTGCGCTGCAATGGTTCGTCGCCGCCGCCGGCAGCATCAGCAGCATGCTGCTTCAGTTCCTGCTGGCGACGCTCATCGCGGCGATCGGCTTCGCCCGGGGAGAGTACGTCAGAGACGGCATCCTGCGCTTCGCTCGACGGCTCGGCGGCCAGCAGGGATATGACGCGGCCCTGCTCGCGGCACGGACCATCCGCGGGGTTGTGGTCGGCGTCGTGCTGACCGCGCTGGTTCAGGCCGCCATCGGCGGCCTCGGCCTGTTCCTCACCGGTGTTCCCGCCGCCGCGCTGCTCACGGCGGTGATGCTGTTTCTGTCCCTGTCGCAGATCGGACCGCTGCCCGTGCTTCTGCCGGCGGTATTCTGGCTGTTCTGGTCGGGCCGGACGGCCGCGGGGACGACGCTGCTGGTGATCGCTGTGGTATCGGGAACACTCGACAACATCGCCCGGCCGCTGCTTATCAAGCGTGGCGCTGACCTTCCCCTGCTGTTGATCTTTACAGGTGTTATCGGAGGCCTGATCGCATTCGGGATCATCGGACTGTTCATCGGGCCCGTCGTGCTCGCGGCGGCGTACACGCTGCTGAGGAGTTGGGTCTCCGGCGAGCCTGAGGAGGCGTCTGTGGCGACGCTCTGAGGCGTCCGGAACCGGGGTCGATCAGCTGGGCCACCGCGTCCCGGACCTCCGGAAAGATCCGGCGCATCCGGGTATGGAACAGCAGCGGCTCGTCGCCTCTGATCAGGGAAATGATTGAACTGCAGGTCGATCTGCGGCAAATAGACCGACACCCGATACAAGTCGGGGGCGATTTCGTCGATGCGGGCCATTGAGAACACCTCCTGACGCTGTCCGTACTGGCGCGTCTCGAGAGGAAGTGTCACCACCTGCGCGAGTGTTACGCCCCTTTTTCTGCGGCGGCTCCGCGGGCGCAGGCAACCGCAGCCATGATGGATGTCCGGCCTGCGAGCGCGTGAACGGCGCCCCGTTTAGCGCCGTTACGCATCTCCGGTGTTTGTGGGCGATGTGCCTGATCAAAACGCCGCATCAGATCAGACACACGCCGTGATCCGGCTTCGCTACCAGATCCGCACGCGCTGATCCGGTGCGCGGTACATCTTGTCTCCCGGCTTGACGCTGAAGGCGTCGTAGAACGCGTCGATGTTGCTGACCGGACCGTTGGCGCGGTACTCGCCCGGCGAATGGGGATTGGTCATCACCTGGACCCGCATCTGTTCGTCCCTCATCTTGGTACGCCAGATCTGCGCGAAGCCGAGGAACAGGCGCTGCTCGCCGCTGAACCCGTCGATGACGGGGGCCGGCTTGCCGGCCAGCGACACCTTGTAAGCCTTGTAGGCGATGCCGAGGCCGGCGAGGTCGCCGATATTCTCGCCCAGCGTCAGCTGTCCATTGACATGCAGCCCGGGCAGCGGGGTGAATGCGTTGTACTGCTCGACGAGCATCTGGGCACGCTTCCGGAACTCCGTGTCGTCGAGCGGCTGCCACCAGTCGTGCAGCGCGCCGGTGCCGTCGAACTGCCGCCCCTGATCGTCGAAGCCGTGGCCGATCTCATGGCCGATCACCGCACCAATCGCGCCGTAGTTCACCGCGTCGTCGGCATCGAACTGGAAGAACGGCGGCTGCAGGATGGCGGCGGGGAACACGATCTTGTTGAGCAGCGGAGAGTAGTAGGCATTGACCGTCTGCGGCGTCATGCCCCACTCGGTACGGTCCACAGGTTTGCCAAGTTTCGCCTGGTCGTATGCGCGCTCGAAGCGCTGCAGCCGCATGGCGTTGCCGGCGAGGTCATCGGCCTTGATCGTCACGCCGTTGTAGCTGCGCCACTTTTCCGGGTAGCCAATCTGCGGCAGGAACTTCGACAGCTTGTCGAGCGCGCGGGTCCGCGTCTCCGGCGTCATCCACTCCACCGTGGAGATTGCCTGCCGATACGCCTCGAGCAGATTGGTCACCATCTGCTGCATGCGGACCTTCGCCTGCGGTGGGAAGTACTTCTCGACGTAGATCTGGCCCACCGCCTCGCCGAGCGACGTGTTCACGAACGTCACACCCCGCTCGGCCCGCGGGCGCATCGCCTGCTGTCCGCGCATCGTGCGATCGAAGAACTCGAAATGCGCGTCCACGAACGGCTTGCTCAGGAAGGGTGCTTCCTCGGACACCAGCTGCGCCGCCAGCCATGCCTTCCAGGCCGTGAGCGGCACGCTGTCGGCCAGCCCCGCGTAGCCCTTGAAAAACGACGGCTGCCCGACGATGACCTCGGGGATCGAGGCGAGATTCTGCGCCGAGGCCCAGCCGTTCCAGTCGAAGCCGGGCATCTCCGCGGCGAGCTTCTGCAGCGTGAACTTGTTGTAGCGCTTCACCGGGTCACGCAGATCGGCCGCCGGCCACTGCGCCCTCGCGACCTCGGTCTCGAGCGCCATCACCGCCTTCGCGTCGCCGGCGGGATCCGGACGCCCGATCAGCGTGTAGATCTGTTCGAGATACGCGATGTACTTGGCCCGCACATCGGCGAGCTTTGGATCGTCTTTCAGGTAGTAGTCCCGATCGGGCAGCAGGGTGATCCCACTCTGGCCCATCGCGACGGTCGTCGCCGTCGGCTGCTTCGGATCCGGTGAGACGTCGAGGCTCATGCCGCCGACGCCGAACTCGGCGAGCTCGCCGATGCGGCGCGCGAGATCTGCCTTCGACGCGACGGCCTCGATCTTCGCGAGCTCCGGCTTGAGTGCGGAGAAGCCCTGGGTGTCCGCGGTGGCTTCGTCCATGTAGCTGATGTACAGGTCGCCAATCTGTTGCGCCGGCGACCCGGGAGACTTCGCTCCCTTCGCGAGATCCTCGATCAGGACGCGGATGTGGCGCTCGGCCTCGTCACGCAGGTCGATGAAGGATCCGACGCTCGTGTGATCGGGCGGAATCTGGGTCCGGGCGAGCCAGCCGCCGTTGACGTACTGGAAGAAGTCGTCCTGCGGCCGGACGGAAGGATCAAAGTTGCTGCGGTCGATGCCGGACTTCACGGCGGAGCTTGCCTGCTGCGCCTGGACGGACCAGCCGAGCGCGGCGGCGACGATACTGAGCGCAAGGGCGAGATGTTTCATGGCGATGTGATCATAATGTGGACCCGCTGAGACCCGCATGAAACCAATGACTTCCGGCGGCGGATGGAAAGCGATCGGCTACACCCTGCAGACGGCCCGCGACGTCGGGTGGTTGCGGCTGTGGCGCGCCATGCGCAGCCGCAACGCGTGCAAGACGTGCGCGCTCGGCATGGGTGGTCAGCGTGGCGGGATGGTCAATGAGGCGGGCCACTTCCCCGAGGTCTGCAAGAAGTCCCTCCAGGCGATGGCCGCCGACCTCCAGGACGGCATCTCGTCCGAGTTCTTCGCCCGCTACTCGCTCGCCGAGCTGCGAACGCTGTCCCCGCGAGAGCTCGAATCCTGCGGCCGGTTGGTCACGCCAATCCATGCCGCACCCTTCGCCACTCATTACTGTCCGGTCACCTGGGACGAGGCCTTGGACCGCCTCGCGGCGACGCTGCGGTCCACGCTGCCCGAACGCGCGTTCTTCTATTCGAGCGGGCGTTCGTCGAACGAGGCCGGTTTCCTGCTGCAGCTCCTCGCCCGTGCGCTCGGCACCAACAACGTCAACAGCTGTTCGTACTATTGCCATCAGGCGAGCTCGGTCGGACTCGGCGCCAGCGTCGGCACCGGCACCCCCACGGTGCGCCTCGAAGATATCGAGCACAGCGATCTGTTCATCCTGATCGGCGGTAATCCCGCCTCGAACCATCCGCGCCTGATGCGTAGCCTCATGAGCCTGCGCCGCCGCGGCGGCCACGTCATCGTCATCAACCCGGCCAGGGAAGTCGGGCTGGTGAACTTCCGCGTCCCCAGTGACCCCCGCAGCCTGATGTTCGGGACCGCCATCGCGAGCGAGTACGTGCAGCCGCACATCGGCGGCGACCTCGCGCTGCTGACGGGCATCGCTCGGCTGGTGCTCGAACGCGGCAAATGTGACCTCGGTTTCATCGACCAGCATACCGAAGGCTTTTCCGCGTTCCGTGCGCGAGTCGAGACGACGGACTGGAGCGCGATTGAGTCGTCCTCCGGGGTCGATCGCGCCACCATCGCCCGTCTCGCCGACATGTACGTCTCGGCACAGAACGTCGTCATCGGCTGGACGATGGGAGTCACGCATCACCTGAACGGGGTAGACAACGTCCAGATGATCGCCAACCTCGCGCTGCTGCGGGGAATGGTCGGACGCCCGCACGCCGGTCTCCTGCCGATCCGCGGCCACAGCAACGTGCAGGGCGTTGCCACCGTGGGGGCGACGCCCGCTCTGAAGCAAGCGATCCTCGACCGCCTTGAGGGTCGTCTCGGTCTGCACGCGCCACCCTCGAAGGGCCTCGACACGATGGGCTGCATCGAAGCGGCCGGCCGCGGCGAGATGGACACGGCCGTGTGCCTCGGAGGCAACCTGTTCGGCAGCAGCCCGGACGCGGCGTATGCGAGCCAGGCGCTCGGCCGCCTGCGAGCGGTCGCCTACTTGTCGACGTCGCTCAACACCGGACACGCCTGGGGCACCGCGAAGGAGACCTGGGTGCTGCCGGTGCTGCCGCGCGATGAAGAGCCCGAGCCGACGACACAGGAGTCGATGTTCAGCTACATCCGGCTGAGTGACGGCGGTCCGCCGCGACACGCCAGCGCACGTAGCGAAGTGTCCGTACTTTCAGCGTTGGCGCAGCGCGCGGTCGGCGAGGGGGCAGTCGATTGGGCTGCGCTCGAGAGCCACCAGAAAATTCGCGAGCTGATCGCCGACGTCATCCCGGGGCTGGAGCAGATGTCCGACATCGATCGGACGAAGCAGGAGTTCTACATTCCGGGCCGCCGCCTCGATGCGCCCAGCTTCCCGACGCCATCCGGGAAAGCGCAGTTTCATGCGATTGACCTGCCGGCAGCGACGCCGCTCACCACTCGCCAGCTCCGGCTGATGACCGTGCGTTCGGAGGGACAGTTCAACACGGTCGTGTTCGAGGAAGAGGATCTCTATCGCGGCCAGGAACGCCGCGACGTGATTCTGATGAACCCGGCGGACATCGTGCGGCTCGGCCTGTCGCGCGATCAGCGCGTGACCGTTCGCAGCCGTACCGGCGAGCTCCGCGATCAGCGCGTGCGACCCTTCGATGTCCGCGCCGGCAATGCCATGATGTACTACCCTGAAGCGAACATCCTGGTGCCTCGTGACGTCGACCCGCGGTCGCATACGCCGGGGTTCAAGGCGGTGGTGATCGAGATTGAAGCAGCTAGTGGCGTTGCCGATGGAGTTCCGGGATCCTGAGCGAGTGAGGGTGCCCGTTGCGAGCAGCGTCGTCGACGTCTCGTATCCGTCGCCGATCTCGCAGCTCGTCGCGCCGCCGTGTCAGGTAGGCGAGCCAGGTGCCGCCACTGCCCTCGGCCATCAGTTGACCGGAGGCACAATTCAAGCTCAAGCAGCGGGGTCACTTTTTAGTCGCGTTCTCCAGCATCCTGGCAGTGTCCAGGTGCTTCTGTTCGATCGGATACGTGTCCGCCGCCCACTGATTGATCTTCATCGTGCCCTCGCCGGCGCTCTTGAACGGCCGTAGCGGGACGTCGCCCATCGCGCCGTTCGGGTCGGGCAGCGCCTCGTTCTGCGTGCGGCCGGCTGCCGCTGTCTTCCAGTCGGCCACCGACTGCACGTCGAGCCTGGACTCAAGCTTCGCGCTGAGGTTCTGGTGGCCGTCGATCATGGCCTTCACATAATCCCGATCGAAGTCAGCGCCTTGCTCTTTCGCCAGATCCTCGGCGCTCTTACTGGCTTTGTCGTCGAGCTGGGCGGACGATGCGGTTGACGGTTGTGAGACACTCCTCAGCTTTTCCTGAATCCCACTGTGATCGTCGAGAAGTTTCTGGGCAAAAGCGCGGACGTCGGGGCGCGTGCTCTTGTCCAGCGCCATCTGGCTGAGTTTCAGGACCGCGGCGTTCTTGGAGGCGACATCCTGAACGAAATCGCTGTCGTTCTTCAAGTTCGCACCGGCCCCTCCGGTGCCCACGGCTGCCGTGTGTTCGCCGACCTTTTCCGCCGGCGCTCCTCTCTTGGTATCGCCGCTGTTCGAACACGCGCCGGTCAAGACAACGGCCGCGGCGAGTGGGATCCACAACAGTCCAGCGCGTTTCATCCGACCTCCTGCCGTGCATCCATGCTTGGGTGCACAGCGGCTCGCAGTGCAAGGCGGGTGACGTCAGCCGGGTCTGAACATCTCCCGCCGAGCGGGCATCGCGGCCATAGCAGCATTGCAGCGCCGAGCTTTGAAGCCAGCCAGTGGGCCCCAGCCCGAGGCGCGCCATATAAACAGCGGGGTACCAGTGCAGCTGGTCCACTACGTTGCAGTCGTGAGCAGCGGCGCCTTCGTATACTCCGCTGGCAGCAACGTGATCGGATCGGGCAGCCGGACGTCTGGCCGCCTGCGACCCACCATGCGGACGTAGCCGAGGTTCGTTCCGCGGTCGGTCTCCAGTGTCTGGATCTCCTCCAGGTTGCCCGGTGCGACCGCCCGATGCCAATCCAGCCACCTCTGCCAGCCATCCGGCATCGTGTCGGCGACCTCGATATCCATGATGCCGCTCTGCTCCCAGTGGCGGCGCCACCATGCCGGTGAATGGAGGCACCATCCCTGATCCCGGGTCCACCACGCGCGCAGATGCTCGGGAACGTCCCCTCCGATGTCCCTCATCACTCCGGCTCCCGCGATGCCCACCAACCCGCCCGGCTTCACGAACCGCGCGAGGTAGTGCAGGTACAGGTCGTCGGTTCCGCCGCAGTACGGGAAGGCATCGATGCAGACGATCGCGTCGAAGAACTCGGCGGCGAACGGCAGGGATCTGGCGTCGGCGTGAATCGGGAAGACGCCATCCTCGACGCCGGCGTCCCGCACGCGCTGGAATCGCTCAGAGACGCTGTTCCACAAGTCGGTCGCCCAGACCTGCACGCCGAACTCGCGCCGAAGAAAGATGGACGAGGCGCCGCGGCCGCAACCCAGGTCCAGGACGCGCATCTTGGGCCGCAGGTCCATCGCCCCGGCCAGCCACTCGCACAACCACAGCGAGTTGGCTCCGCCGCTGACGCTCGCCATGATCCACTCGGCGTGGTAGGTGGAGGATCGGGGAAACCCTTGCAGTACAAACCGCTGATCCATTGTCATCGTCCTGCTCTGTTATGCTGACGCTGCGTAACGGCTGCCGCAGCTGCGATGGCCGGGAGCATGGCGCACCTCGAGATGGGCGCGGGTTGATTCCCCTTGCGTCCCGCGAAAGCTTCGCACGATTTTGCGTACGGTCGAGCCACAGCATGGGCGACACGTCTCACGAGAGTCGGCCGGTTGATACTTACGTCGCGGGCGGCTCGCCCACTCGGGCGTTGGTCCTCGCCACGATCTCGTTTGCGCTCTCGTTCGCCGCATGGGGGCTCGTGGGTGGGCTCGCACCGGTCTTCGCTGCGCTCTACAAGCTGACCGCGTCGCAAAGCGCACTCCTGGTGGCGGTGCCGGTGCTGCTCGGTTCATTGGCGCGGCTGCCGATGGGCCTGCTGACGGACCGATTCGGCGGACGTCTCGTGTTCACGGCACTCCTCGCCTTCTCCTCGCTGGCCGCTCTCGTTGTTCCGATGACCGGCTCCTACGGGGCGCTCCTCATCGCCGCCTTCCTCATCGGCGTGGCCGGGTCATCGTTCGCCGTGGGCGCGGCCTTCGTCTCCCGCTGGACGCCGGCGGCTCGTCAGGGCACCGCCCTCGGCGTGTACGGCCTGGGAACGATGGGACAGTCCCTGGCGGTGTTCGTCGGCCCGGTCGTCGCGGCCCGACTCGGGTGGCAAGTGGTCTTCCGCGGGACCAGCGCGCTGCTGCTGGCGTGGGCAGTAGCATATTTCCTGTTGGCGCGGAACCCGCCACATTCGGGTCGACCGGCGGCGGTGGCGGCGATGATGGCCGTTCTTCGGCGCGCGCCGGCAGCCTGGCTACTCGGCGCCTTCTACTTCCTGACCTTCGGCGGCTTCGTGGCCTTCTCGATCTACCTGCCGACACTGCTGCGCGCGCAGTTCGGCCTGGCTCCCGCGGATGCGGGAATGCGGGCGGCGGGATTCGTCGTACTCGCGACCCTCATGCGACCGGTTGGCGGGTGGCTGGCGGACCGCATCGGCGGCGCGCAGGTCCTCTCCTGGGTGTTCGGCGGCGTGGCCCTGTTCTCATTGCTGCTGACGTGGCCGTCGATGGTGCCGTTCACGGTCGGCGCGCTGGGATGCGCTCTGCTGATGGGCCTCGGCAACGGCGCCGTCTTCAAGCTCGTGCCGGAACATTTCCCGAAAGACACTGGCACCGTCACCGGGCTCGTTGGCGCGCTGGGCGGCCTGGGCGGGTTCTTTCCGCCGCTCCTGCTCGGCGTCTTCCGCGATCGGCTCGGCGCGATCTGGCCCGGCTTCCTCTTGTTGTCCGCGACCGCGCTGGTGCTGCGTGCGGCCAACCAGCGCGTCTTCCGTCCCACCGACGTCGCATGGACGCGGTCACTCCCGGTCGCCGCACGTCAGGCGCTCGAACGTGTTCGGGCCGGCGCGTGGGCCGGGCTCGTCACCGCCACGCTGGCCGCGGCGATCGTCGTCGGCTCGCGCACCCTCCAGCACTTCGACGCGGCGCTCGTCGGCTATACGTTTGGGACGCTCTTCGCCGCGTTCGGCATCAGTTATCGCTACGCGATGTGGCTGCAGCGGCCACCCACCCGTATGTACTGGCGCCGCGGCTGGCAAGCTTTCTTCTCGCGGCGTGCGCTCGCCGGGAACACGATCAGTCTAGGCCGCCGCGCCGTGGTGGAGTTTGCCGCCAACGCCTACATCTTCCGGCGCGGCCGCCTCCGCGGGCTGGCGCACTGGCTGATCATGTGGGGCTGCCTGCTGGCCGCGGCGATCACGTTCCCCTTGGTGTGGGGCTGGATCCACTTCGAGACGGTGCCTGGCGACCTCCAGATATACCGCACCTTCGTGTTTGGTATTCCGACCCAGGACTTTCCGGTCGACTCGGCCGTCGCCTTCGTCATCTTCCACGGGCTCGTGTGGTCGTCGTTCCTGGTGATCGCCGGCGTGATGCTCGCCTTTCGACGCCGCCTGATCGATCACGGCGCCGTCGCGGTCCAGCAGTTCGGACAGGACATCCTGCCGCTGCTGCTGCTCTTTGCGATCAGCATGACGGGGTTGATGCTCACTGCAAGCTACACGTGGATGCGAGGGTACGCGTACGACTTCCTGGCCATCCTCCATGCCGCGACGGTGATCGTCACGCTGATCTGGCTGCCCTTCGGCAAGCTGTTTCACGTCTTCCAACGGCCGGCGCAGCTCGGTGTCGGCTTTTACAAGGATGCGGGCGCTCGCGGGGAGCAGGCGGCGTGCCGTCGATGTGGCCAACCCTTTGCCGCGCGGCCGATGGTGCGCGACCTGACCATCGTCGAGCAGGAGCTCGGCTTTCGCTACGATCTGCCGGGTGGCGGCCACTACCAGGACGTCTGTCCCAAGTGCCGGCGCGCACTCTTCGGTTTGGCGCAGGGCGCCTTGTGGCGACAGTCCTCGAATGCCGCGCCAGGTGAAGAACTGGACGTGAAGGTACCTATCCGTGGCTGAGATCCCAGCGGACCCCCTCCGCATCATCGAGCGCTTCGGCCCGCATCTCTCCGCGATGACCGGCGTGCGGCTGTCCACGAGCGTGGAGCCCGACCGGCTCGTGAAAACGCATTGTTGCTTCTGTGGACAGCAGTGCGGCATTCAACTGAAGGTTCGCGACAACGAGGTGATCGGCTTCGAGCCGTGGGAGGAGTTCCCCTTCAACCGCGGCATGCTGTGTCCAAAAGGCGTGAAGCGCTACCTGCAGGGCTCTCATCCCGATCGCCTGATCACGGCGCTGCGACGAGACACGTCGTCGGCATCTGGATTCAGTCCGTTGCCATATGCGGATGCCGTCAACCGTGTCGCCACCGAGATCGCGCGGCTTCAGCAGACGCACGGGCCCGGCGCCATTGCGGTGCTCGGCGGCGCCAGCCTGACGACCGAGAAGACGTATCTCCTGGGCAAGTTCGCGCGCGTCTGCCTGAAGACGCCGTTCATTGATTACAACGGCCGCCTGTGCATGGTCAGCGCCGGGGCCGCGAACAAGAAGGCGTTCGGCATCGACCGCACGACCAATCCCTGGTCCGATATGGTCGGCACGGACGTGATCTGGATCGCCGGGTCGAACGTCGCCGAATGCTCGCCCATCACCACCAACTACATCTGGCAGGCGCGCGAGCAAGGCGCCAGGATTATCATCCAGGATCCACGCATCACCCCCGCAGCCCGGACCTGCGACTTGTACCTGCCGGTCAAGCCGGGGCGCGACGCGGCGCTGTTCGCCGGCGTCCTGCGGATCATGATCGAGCGCGACTGGCTCGACCACGCGTTCATCGAGGCCCACACCGTCGGATTCGAGCAGGTCGCCGAGTACTGCCAGGAGTGGACGCTGCCGCGGACGGCGGACGTAACCGGCGTACCGCAGCGCGCGTTGATGCAGGCGGCCGAGTGGTGGGGACTGGCGAACACGAGCTTTCTCTTCCACGCCCGCGGCATCGAGCATCACTCGAATGGGGTACAGAACTCGCTCGGCACGATCAACCTCGTCCTCGCCTCAGGCCGGATCGGCAAGCGGAAATGCGGGTACGGCACGATTGTCGGCCAGGCGAATGGGCAGGGCGGTCGCGAACACGGACAGAAGTGCGATCAACTCCCCGGCTGGCGCGACATCAGCAACCCTGAGCACCGGGGCTACGTCGCCGGAGTCTGGGGGATCGATGAACAGGAGTTGCCCGGCCCCGGCGTGGATGCCTACGAACTGTTCCGCAAGATCGATCGCGGCGAAATCAAAGGTTTGCTCTCGATCTGCTTCAACCCGAAGGTGTCGTTGCCCGACAACGCCTTCGTCACGCGCTGTCTCGAGAAGCTGGAGTTTTACGCCGCCATCGATTTTTTCCTCAACGACACGGCCTGGCACGCGGACATCGTGCTGCCGGGCAGCCTGCACGAAGAGGACGAAGGGACGGTCACGCAGGTCGAAGGGCGGATCATCAAGATCAACAAGGCAGTCGACTGTCCGGGCGAGGCGCGTGAGGATTGGCGCATCATCCAGGACATTGCCCACGCGCTCGGGCGTCCGCATGGGTTTACCTTCACGGGGCCGCGCGAGATCTTCGAAGAGCTGCGCGTCGCCAGTAAAGGCGGAGTGGCCGACTACTCAGGCGTGACCTACGAGAAGATCACGCAGCAGCTGGGTGTCTTCTGGCCGTGCTACAGCGAGGATCCGCGGACCGGAGCGCCCACCCCTGACCATCCCGGTACCCCGCGGCTGTTCGAGCGGGACAGCTACAACCCGGTCGCCAAAGGCACTGGACCGTTCTATTTCCCCGATGGGCGCGCGCGCTTCAACGTCGCCGACTACCGCCCGCCGGTCGACGATGCGAGTGAGGAATATCCGGTGTACCTGACGACAGGCCGAGTGGTGAGCCAGTTCCTGTCGGGCACGCAGACGCGCCGCATCGGTCCGTTGGTGAAGCAGTACGCGGAGCCGCGAATCGAGATCCATCCGCGGCTGGCAGCGAAGCTCGGGATCGCCGATGGCGATTGGACGACGGCCGAGACGCGGCGGGGGACCATCACGCTCAAGGCGCAGGTCGTGACGACGATTCGGCCGGACACGATCTTCATCCCGTACCACTGGCCGGGACGGAAGAGCCCGAACCAGCTCACCGTGGCCGCGCAGGACCCAATCAGCAAGATCCCGCAATACAAGGTGTGCGGGTGCCGGGTCCGAAAGGCCGATGCGCCGCCGGATTACGCATCGGTGCTGGAGCCGCAGCAATAGACGGGTTGAACCATCACATGGCCAAACCGGACTACCTTCAGTTCTTCGTCGATCCGAACCGCTGTATCGGATGTCAGGCGTGCGTGCAGGCGTGCTCTGAGTGCGACACGCATCGTGGTGAGTCGATGATTCACCTCGAGTACGTGAACCGGTCGGAGAGCGTACAGACGGTCCCGGTCGTGTGCATGCACTGCGAACAGCCGACGTGTGCGGAGGTGTGCCCGGCGGACGCCATCAAGCGCACCGGCGATGGTGTGGTGCAGTCGGCCCGCAAGCCTCGGTGCATCGCCTGCGGCAATTGCGTCGTGGCCTGCCCGTTCGGCGTCCCCGAGCTGTACGAAGACCGCAAGATCATGATGAAGTGCGACATGTGCTACGACCGGACGAGTGTCGGCAAGAAGCCGATGTGTGCGACCGTCTGCCCGAGCCAGGCGCTCTTCTTCGGCACCCGTCAGCAGATCGATCAGTTGCGTCCGCTGTCGACGCCGGTCAACACGTTCCAGTTCGGCCAGCAGACGATTACCACCCAGGTCCACGTCATGGTGCCGCGCAAGCTGGTGACCGCGGCGCCGTACGTCGATGTCACCGCGGCGATGGACGAGCCGCCACGGAGCCGCTCGGTATCGTTGAAGATCGTGACCGGCTCTGACAGCGCACCGCTCGAGAGCGATCCTTTTGCCGAGGTCGAGGTGTAGCCATGGCCGACCTTCGTCCCGATCCGCGCCGGCCAATCGATCCGGCGATCGACTCGCCGGCACGCGAGGGGCTCACCGGCACCACGCCGGCCAACCTCTATGCACCCGGCGTTGAACGCGACCAGATCACCATCGCACCGGACTTCGCGCCAGCCGACGCCCAACCCGCCTGGCGACAGGACTTCCCGATCGACTGGCCGCAGGATCTCTACGTCGAGCGTCGGGACTTCATGAAGTTCCTCGTGCTGATCAGCGGGGCATTCACGTTGGGGCAGGTGACGATTGGCCTCCAGAACTGGTACCGGAAGCGCAGTGGCCAGCCACCGGCGCAACGGATTGTCTCGGTCGACGATCTCGCCGTTGGAGCGACGGTGAGCTTTACGTATCCCGACGAGCACGAGCCGTGTCTGCTGGTGCGGTTGGGTGCCACCGAGTTCGTGGCCTTCAACCAGAAGTGCACGCACTTATCGTGCGCGGTGATTCCCCGTCCGGCGGAACGCAGCTTCTACTGTCCGTGTCATGAAGGGCGATTCGATCTCCGGACCGGCGCGCCGATTGCCGGTCCGCCGCGCCGGCCGCTGACCCGTATCGTTCTCGAGATGAAAGGCCGCGATATCTACGCCGTCGGGGTCCAGGAGCGGACGATATGACGACGGCGGCCAGGCGGCCCTTCAGCCGCGACCAGCGGACGACCATCGTCCACGGCATGCTGGTGTTCGTGCTGATTGTCGTGATTCTGCAGCTGTGGCTGCTCACGGCGACCATGAACGCCTGGCTCGGAGGCGACGATTCGGTCGTCTGGCCGGCAGCAGCCGTTAGTGCCGGCGGCCTGTTCTTGAACGTCGGCTTGCTGACGTACTTGGGGAGAATCGAGCGCACGCGCCGGACCTCGGAGTAGCCGCCGATGTCGCAAAAAGCGTAGCGGCGCGGCGAAATCTGCGGAGGAACAGGTGGTGTCCGTGGTTTCCCACACACAGTGCGTCGGCTGCGGCGCTGCCGTGGCGGGACGCTACTGCGCCGAGTGCGGCGAGCACACCGGGCCGCACGACTACTCGATGAAGCACTTCCTCGCAGAGGTGCTCGAGACGATGGCGCACGTCGATGGCCGCGTGTTCGCCAGCTTCCGGTCGCTGCTGACCCGCCCTGGGCAGCTCGCCACCGATTTTCTGGCCGGCCGGCGCAAGACCCAGATGGGGCCGGTGCAAATGTTCGTCATCTGCAACGTGCTCTACTTCCTGTTCCTGCCGCTGGCCCTGCAGGTGCCGTTCACGTCCACGCTTCGCATGCAGACCGAGAACCGGCCGTGGCGCGGGATGGCCACGCGCATGGTGGACGCGAAACTGGCCGACCGTCACGAAGCGATCGAGGAATACGCCGCCCGGTTCGACGAGAACGCGCACCTGCAGGGCCATTCGCTGGTGATGCTGATGGTGCCGCTGTTCGCGCTCGGCGTCTGGTTCCTTCACCCACGCGCGCGACGCTATTACGGCGAACACCTGGTGTTCTCGTTCTACGCCATGGGATTCCTGCTGCTGTGGATGACCGTCGTCACAGTCCCGGTGAGCCAGACGTACCGGGCCGGCGTCCTCGCCGGATGGTGGCGGCAGAACGGAACGCTGCTCGAACTAACCTTGGACTTGCCGATCGCGCTCGGATTCATTGGCTATCTCGCGACGGCGTCCCGCCGCGTTTACGCTGACGGCCGGTTCGCCGCGATCGCGAGGGCTGTGCTGTTGCTCGGCTGGCTGGCTGTGTGCCTGACGATCTACCGCTTCATCCTGTTCTTCACGACGTTCTTCACAACTTAGCCCCCGCGCAAGGCGCACGGGCTGATGAGGCGACGCTCGCGTGCCCAACGATCGAACAGGAATTCCTCGGGAAACGGCTGTGCATGCCAGTGTGGAATCGCTACCCTTCGCGCAATACGGTCGCCGGATCCAGCCGTGCGGCGCGGCGCGCCGGCAGCCAGGCGGCCAGCAGGCCCGCAGGAACCAGCGCCGCAGCTGCACCAGTGAGGGTCGCTGCGCGCCGGTCGCCCAAACGCACGTGGCCATGACCACATTGCCAGCTTCGTCGGTGAGTTGCGACACGGCTTCGCTCCGCAGGCTGCCGTCGTCAACAACGATGTTCTCGTCGATGCGCTGAGTGCCTCTGACCAGTCCGGGTTGTGCGTGAGGATTCTCGGGTGTGATGTCGTGGCGCGCTGGTCGCGTCACGAATGTTACGCGGCTGCTAGGCTAGACCACAAGGGCGCGTTCAAGCGCTGAACACGACGGCGCGGCACTTCGGCGGCCTCAATCGATCCAAAGGATCAAGGGGTGCAATGTCATGATGCTTCGGTCAGCCAGGTGGACGAAGACAGCCGATTGATCCCCCGGCAGCCGCGGCGTCACTCCTGGCGAAGCGATGCCATCAAGTCGACGCGGCTGGCGCGAAACGCCGGCAGCAGGCACACCGTGAGCGCCACCGCGCCGAACGCGCCACCCGCGATCCCCAGTGCCAGCGGATCGGCGGGTGTCACGTCGAAGAGCAGCGTCTGCAGCAACCGCCCGACCAAGACCGCAGCCGCCGTGCCGAGCAGGAGTCCCGCCATCACCAGCTTCGAGCCCTCACCCAGCACGAGCCCGACGATTTGGTGGCGCTGCGCGCCGACCGCCTTCCGCACGGCGATCTCTTTCATCCGCGAATTGACCGACAGCGAGAGGACGCCGTAGAGGCCCACGACTGCCAGCAGCGTTGCGACCACGGCGAAGCCGATGAGCAGGCGCATCGCGAAAGTCCGCGCCGCCACTGACTCCCGCCGGATGTTGGTCATGGTCGTGATGCGCTCGACCGCAGACGTTGGATCGATCGCGCGCAACTCGGCCCGCACCAGTGAAGCGAGGCCGGCCGGATCGCCCGACGCCCGAATGACCAGGTGCTTCGAGAACGCCCCGGACTGCCAGAACGGCAGGTACACCTCGGGTTCCGCCGGCAGGCTGAGATCCTCTGTCCGCGTGTCAGCAACCACGCCGACGATCTGGAGTGGCTTATCAGTGCTGCCGGCAAACGCGAGCGACGCACCCACCACGTTGCGGCCCGCGTAGTAGCGCCTGGCCAGCGCCGCGTTGACGATGGCGACCCGTGGCGCGTCGGCGCCGTCGGTGGCACGGAACGCCCGTCCGTCCGCCAGCCGCATCCCCATCACGTCGAAGTACTCTTCCGTGACCGACCGCAGCGGCACGCTGACGCGGTCGGCGGGTGTGGACGAGCCAGCTCCACCCGGGAATTCCATCTCGCCGGGCCACTTGTTGCCGGTCAGAGGCACGCCCCACGCGAATGCTGCGGTCGCGACCCCGGGCACCGACTTCACCCGCTGGAGCGCCAGCCGGTGGAACTCGGTGGATCGCTGGCGATCCATCGTGGTCACGGTCATCGCCAGAATCCGATCGGTGTCGTAGCCGGGCTGAACGCGATCGAGGTTGCGGGCGGTGCGAATCAGCAGCGCGGCTCCGGCGAGCAGCGTCACCGTGAGCACAATCTGCACGATGGCGACACCGGCGAGGAGGCGCCGTTCGCCGCGGCCCACCGTCGTGCGAGACCCCTTCAGCCCCTGCACGCGATCCGGCATCGAGGCGCGAACGGCCGGCAGCAATCCGGCGATGCCGGTGGCGACGAGTGCCGCGAGCGCTCCGAAGGCGAATACCGGCCAACCGACGCGCACGGCGTCCGCGCGCGGCACCGCCTGCCCCGCAACCGCCTTCAGCACCGTCACGATCCCCGCCGCGAGTCCGGCCCCGAGCCCCGCGCCGGCAATCGCGAGCACCAGGCTTTCGGTGAGCGCCTGCCGGAACAGCCGTCGGCGTCCCGCGCCAAGGGCCGAGCGCATCGCGTACTCGGGATGCCGCTGCAGCCCGCGCGTCAGTAGCAGGCCCGACACGTTTGCGCAGGCGATCAGAAACACGATGGCGACGGATCCGAACAGCGGCACCAGCAGGCGGCGCCCGGCGCGATTGAGCACGTCCTGCACCGGCACGACGGCGGCGCTGACTCCCTGGAGCGTCGGATCTGACTGCGCTGGTCCCGCCGACAGTCTGGCGATCTCCGTCCTCGCCGTCTCGATGCGCGCGTCGCCCCGAAGCCGCGCGACCGCATTGCCGGCACTGTTCACCGGCCGTGACTCGTCCGGCTCGATGCCGAACCAGAAGTCTACGAACGCGTTGAGGTCGTAGTTGGGCTCGCTGGCGGCCCCAGGGTCCGGAAGAAAACGGATGCCTGGCGGCATCACTCCGACCACCGGGAGCGCTGCCGGCATTCGACTGATGCGGATGGTGCGCCCGAGGATGTGAGGATCGCCGTTGAACTGGCGCTGCCACAGGTCGTAGCCGAGGATGATGGCGGCTGGCGGCGTATTGGGGCGGCCCAGCTCACCGGGTACGAACTCTCGGCCGAGGACCGGCCGAAGTCCGAGCACGCGGAAGAAGCCCGGCGTCACGACCATCCCGCCCATCGACGCGCTCCCATCCGGCAGCACGAGGAAGTTGAACGTCCAGCGGTACATCGCCGGCGGCTCGATCGACTGCGCCTGCCGCCACGACAGCCATTGCCCGATCGTCGCGCTCCGCGTATAAGGGCGGCCGTCCGTGCGGATCGGCGAGATTAGGATGAGGCGGGCTGGGTCGCGGTAGGGCGGGGGCGAGAGGAGCGCCCCCTGTATCAGCCCGAAGATCGCGGCGGCTGCGCCAATACCGACAGCCAGGGTGATGATCGCGATGGCACTGAACCCAGGGTTGTTGCGCAGCTGGCGAGCGGCAAAGCGAATGTCTGCGGTCATGGTGCCTTCAGACAGTAAGACGGTTGCCTGAGGATGACGGTTAGCGTCGCGCCGGGTGCCGAACCCCTCGGCCGAAGCTTCCGGACGATACGGGTCACGTTGCCACATGGCGTCGCCAGACGCATGGCGAGCGTGACGAGTATAGATGGCGCTGCCGGCCCGTCAAGAATGACTCCGATATTTGCTCGGTCGTGCGGCACCACTCGGAGAGCTACACGTAGGACGATCTGAGCATGGCGGGATGATTACGTAACGCCGTCGGGGGACGGCGTTACCCAGCCAGGACCATCCCACTACGCAGGCGCGGCAACCGCCCGCTGCAGCTGAGCGACGAGCCCCGCACCGTCAAACTGCATCCAGTGTTCGACGATACGGTTATGGCTGATGCGGTAGACGATCATCAGCGGCGCAGAGACTGACGCACCGGTCGCGGGTATGCCGGCGAACGGACCGCGGTGGACGCCGCGAAACAGTCCCCGCATCGCGACGCGATCGCCTTCCGCAATCAGGTCCTCGGCGATCAATTCGTACTCCGGAAACGCGCCTTCAACCTCCTGGATGTGCGTGCGCAGATGCGGATCAGCGACGAACCGGTCCACCAGTTCTGGTGTCTTGCGGTGGCCGCTCAACGCCTGCAAGTACTGGCCGACAAACTGTTTGCACTCGTCTGATGTCGAACTCATCCCGACCTCCGGTCCGCTGCCCGAGAATGGACAGCAGGGATATGCTAGGTTCATCGGCCGCGGCAAATCCCAAGCGCGATGCAGGGAAATTCACAGAAAAAGCACAGCAACATCGACGCGTACCGCTTCGGTCTATTCGAGCTGATCCCCTCCGAACGCGAGCTCCGGAAGTCAGGGACGCGCGTGGCGCTTCAGCCGAAAGCGTTCGACGCGCTGTTGCTCTTTGTACGCAACGCCGAACGCCTCGTGCGTCGTGACGAGCTGGTGGACACGCTGTGGCCCGACACGTACGTCACGGACACAAACCTGACGAACGTTATCGTGACGTTGCGCAAAGTGCTCGGTCGCGAGGCGATTCAGACCGTCTCGAAGTTCGGATATCGCTTCTGTTTGCCGGTCGTCGGCGAACCGGGCATCGCCACCGCGACGTACGCCATCTTCATCGAGGCGAAGGGACTGGCGGCGGGGCGTTCATTGGAGTCGATGGCGCGAGCGCGCGACCTGTTTGCGCTCTGCGTCGCCCACGATCCCGCCTTCGCGGCGGCCTGGGCCTGGCTGGGCAGATGTGCCCGGTTCCTGGACAAGTTCGCCACTGAGCGGTCGGTGAACCTCGAGCTCGCTGACGCGACGCTCCGGCGGGCGCTCGCGATTGATCCGCACCTGGCCTGCGCACACCATTTCTACACGCAGCTCCAAATCGATCTTGGGCATTCCTCTGCGGCGGCGGTCCGGCTCGTCGGCCGCATCCTGGAACGCGGCGATGAGCCGGAAAGCTACGCCGGGCTCGTACAGGCGTTGCGGTCGTGCGGCCTCCTCTCCCAATCGATCGAGGCACACCACCGGGCGGTCGCGCTCGATCCGGCGATCGCCACGAGCGTGACGCACACGCATTTCCTGCTCTGTGATTACCCGGCCACGCTGGACTCCTACAGCGGAACGCGCTATTACCTCGACGCCGCTGCCTGGGCCGCGTTGGGAGACATCCCCCGCGCCATCGAGTTGCTGCGCGAGCGCCTGTCGACGAGAGATCTCTCCACGTTGATGGCCGGCCTGATGCACTCGATGGTCGCTGCGCTCACCGGACACCGCGACGACGCGCTAACCGCGATGAAAGAACTGACCGTGGCGAGGGAGCCGGAGGTGATCTTCTATCTCGCGCGGCATTTCGCGATGCTCGACGCTGGTCCCGAATGCGTGGCCATGCTGCGCCGTGCGCGCGCCGAGGGCTTGACCTCGAGTTACACGATGGCGCACGACGACGCGTTCAAGCGAGTACGACGCCAGACGGCGTTCTGCGAGGAATTGGCCGAGGCGCGTCGTGCCGAGGCCGCGGCGAGCCGAACCCTGGAGCGCGCTGGCCTCGAGCGATTGTTTCGCGCCGGGGTATCGAAGCGACCGTCAGCGCTCCCGCTGAAGCGCAAACGGCGGATCTGAATCCGACGGCAGCGTAGCGCGCCGCGTCAGCGAGTGAGACGCGGAGCCCTCACTAGAGCCCGAAGGTGTTGCCGCTCGCGATGTCGGCGCACCAGCAGACGACCACGAGGCGAACGCCGCGTGCGTCCTGTGTAAGTGCTCGCCACGGACCGCGAGATCCGTCGTGAATGGCTGGCCCGCTGACAGCCTGAAGCGCCCTATTCCTGTCGCAAGGTGCGCATCGGATCGAGCTTCGCAGCGCGCGCCGCGGGAATCCATGCGGCTGACAGGCAAGCCGCCACGATCACGACGAGGCTCGCGAGATAGGCCACCGGGTCGGTGACGTGCACGATTTGCGAGATCAGCGCCCCGGCGGGCGTCGCGAGCACCGCCGTTGCGAGTGCCGCGGCCAGCCCCGCACCGGCAATCAAACCGGCCAGCACCGGCCGTGTGGTCTGCGCGAGCATCAATCGCGTAATGGTGCGCGCCGAGGCGCCGAGCGCCATGCGTACGCCGATCTCACGGGTTCGCTGCTCGACCAGATACGACAGCACGCTGAACAACCCCGAGACGGTCAGAAACAATGCCAGGCCGCCGAGAATCAACGACACCCAGAACGCGAGCTCCAGGAAGAACGTCTCGAGTCGCGCCACCGTGCGCATGGTGATGATCATCCCCATGTTCGGATCGATCCTGGTCAGGTGCTCGAGCAGCGCTTGCCGTGCCAGGTTCGGATCGCCCTGCACGCGGGCCACGATCGACGTTTGCGCGACATCGAGGCCCGTCGGCAGGAACACGCCGGCGTCTTTGACGTCCGTGAGGCGGAATCCACGCACGTCTCGAGCCACCCCGACCACCGTGACCATCCGCGCCTGCAGCAGCGCTGCATCGGCGGGCGCATCTGGGTTGATCGTCAGGAACCCGCCGTGGCGCTGAACGCCCGAATCCGGTTCGAGGCGGAACGTCTCGCCGACACCCCGGCCGTCGGGCCACAACGCCAGGGCCACGGATTCCGAGACAATCGCGACCGGATGTTGGTCGCGTTCCCACGGCATGAACGCGCGCCCGCGCACGATCGGGATGTCGAGCACATCGAAGTACGATCCGGACACGGATTTGAACACCACCGGCGTCTTGCCGGCGCCGCTGTCGGCAGAGGCCATGCGCAACGGGGCGAGCATCTGCGGCCTGACCGCAGCGAACGAGGTGATCGTCGCATCCGTCGTGACGGCCTGCATCAGCGCCGCGCGCTTCGGCTCGCTGTCGATATCGATCAACACCGTATCGGCGGTGCGTAAGCCCGGATCGAATCGAGCCGAAGAGATTGCGCTGCGCAGAAAGACGGCGGCGCAGATCAGCAGCAGGGCTGACGCGAAGACCTGCAGGCCGATCAGCGCGTTGCGCGCCCGGCCCGGCCGCGCGTCCTTGAGCAGCTCTCCGCGCAGCGTCCGCACCGGATCGATCGCCGTCGCGTGTAGCGCCGGCAGCAGCGCGAAGAGACCGGTGGCCACCACCGCGCCAACCACGAGAAACGCCGCAACCCGCCAATCGGACGCCGGGACGCTCAGGTTGACGTCGCCAAGATCGACCGGCATCACCCGCAGGCCCCAGTAGACCGCGCTCTCGAGCGCGACGCGGGCGATCAAGTAACCGGCGGCCGCCGCGGCCAGCGCCAGCAGCACGCTCTCGGTCATCAGTTGGCGCACGATGCGGCCGCGCGATGCGCCCAGCGAGAGTCGAATGCCGATCTCCCGCTGCCGGGCGACTCCCCGTGCCAGCAACAGGTTGGCGACGTTGGCGCACCCGATCATCAGGATCAATCCGAACGTGACGAAGAGCGGCGCGAACACCGCAATGGCTTCCAGCGGTTGCGGGACGGTACCGCGCCGGGGCAGCAGATCGATGTTCGTGGAGCGGCGTTCGGTGGCGTCCGCGGATCGATTCGCGTCCCAGGCGGCCAATTGCGCGCGACCGTTGTCCTTCGACACGCCTGATCTGAGCCGGCCGACGATTTCGACGCCGATCGCGTCCTCGCGGCCGCGATCGGCCGGACGGAATTGCCCCAGCTGCGACAACGGCGCCCACGCGTCGGGACCGCCCACCTCGAGGCCGCGAAATCCAGCGGCCGTGACGCCGATGATCACGAATGGCGCGCCGTTGACGAGCACTGTCCGGCCGAGCACGTTGGGGTCCCGATTGAAACGCCGATCCCACCCCTTGTCGCTGAGCACCATCACCGCGTTTCCGGCCCCCCGGGCGTCGTCAGCCGGCATGAGGGCGCGTCCCAACACCGGGTTCACCCGAAGCACCTGGAAAAAGTTGCCGGTGACGAGCGCCATCGCCATCGTCCGGCCGCCGACGTGAAGGTCGACGGGCACGGCGGCGTAGGCGTCTGTGAACACCTGCGTATCGGCCCGCATCGTGTCGAGCATCGGCCGGGTCAGCAGCGAGGGGCCGCCGTTGACTGCCTGGGTCCGCTCGACTGTGTACATCTCGCCGACGTCGGGGACCTGGTCGACGCGGAAGATCAGCGCATTGAGCATGGTGAACACCACCGCCACCAAGCCAAGTCCGAGGGCCACCGTGAGGACGATGGTGCATGCGGCGAGCGGCGCCTTGGTGAAGGTCCGCAATGCGTACTGAACGTCGCGGACGGTGTTGTCGATGACCGCCGTGCCGCGCTCGTCGCGGCAGCGATCGGCCGCCAGCGCCGTCGATCCAAAACGCGCCTGCGCGCGCTCACGTGCCTGTGCCGGCGTCAGGCCTTCGCCGATCAGCTTTCTGGCCTCTCGCTCGATGTGGAACGCGAGCTCCTCATCGAGTTCCTCCTCGACGCGGTTGGGCCTGAGCAACGCACGTCCTCGAAGTTTCAGGTCCTTGAGTGTCATGCGAG
>Ga0207701_10000163_pt1 | contig 63813 bp, 52 predicted proteins | sample KBSSwiSSwithPhiX_FD_184294 | JGI IMG/M metagenome (GOLD analysis project Ga0207701, IMG submission 184294) | Switchgrass rhizosphere bulk soil microbial communities from Kellogg Biological Station, Michigan, USA, with PhiX - S5 (SPAdes) (version 2) | ecosystem: Environmental > Terrestrial >... | reverse complement strand
ATAAATCGGTAATCGAGGCCGTACACACCAGAAAGACGAAAGCCCCAGTCGATGTGATCGGTTTGGTTCTCGTCCGGCACCCGCTCGATGTAAAGGACGGCTTGGTTAAACTCCATCCGGTTGGGCCGAATATCGTAAACCAGCGGAAAATTTCCATTCTCACTCGTTTTTGATGGATGTGAAGTGCTGATGTTACCTGAAAAGTTTACCCAGCCGTAGATCTGAATCTTGCTGTCTTTCCACATCTGGCCACCCGGTCCCTCGTAAATTGCCTGCATCAACGGATAAGAATAAAGCTGGCCCGGATCCCCAATGATCGGTGTTCCATTAATCTGCCAATCGCCCGACGGGAACGGTGGAGAATCGAACGGCGCGGGCGGAATGCGACGCGTGTACGGCGCATTCGGGTCCGGTGGCGTGTATGCAGGCGTGCCCAGTTGCTCCAGAAAAGCTTCGTCCAGACGTTGGAAAAATGGTTCGTGTAACTTCTTTTCTGCGCGGGCCGCTTTCGCTTGTTCTTCCTGGCTCTGGGCTATGGCTTGCTGATGCTTGGCCCTGGCTTTTCCCTTCTCACCAGACCGCACAGCGGAATTTGGGGCGGCCTTTTCTTTTTGAGCCAATATTTTCTCGCGTCTATCTAGTGCCTTCTCGCGGGCGTCCAGCTCGGCTTTCTGTTGAGCAAGCTGGTGTCGTTCAGCGGCCAAATCTTCAGACGTCTCCTGCGCGTGCGTCACAGTAGTAAAAAGTATCCCCGACACGATCGTGATCAGACATTTCGTAGTGTTCAACTTTCTCTCCTTATTTTTGCATTGAAGCCATTTACCCCGAAGCGGAAAAGATTCACAAGGTTCCAGTTACTCGTGTTTGGCGGGCCAGAGCGGATTCGGCAGAAACCACGTCCACATGCGGTCGTGGTTAAGTTCCCGGGGCATTGTTCAGATCTCGCTCGGCGGTTGTTCGGGAGGCAGCACGATTAAGGGCAGCGAGCGTAGAAAAAAGCCCGTTAGCTCGTGGGTCATCGGCGTGCTCGCTATTATCGATTAGATCTTGCTCGAGCTCAGTTTTTCTGGCGTGACTTTTCATGGCCGGGCGCCAGGTGAATCCAACGCAAGATTCAATTCGAGAACGTTGACGCCCGGATCGCCGAGCACGCCGAGATCGCGCCCATCGGTGTTTTGCTGAACCAGTTCGCGAACCTTCTCCTCAGACAGTCCGCGAGCTTTGGCGATGCGCGGAGTTTGCAGCTCCGCATTGCGCAGGCTGATTTGGGGATCGAGGCCGCTGCCTGATGCCGTTACAGCGTCTGCCGGCACAGGCTCGGTTTCGCTCACGTTATTTTCTGCGCGATACGCCGCGATGCGCTCTTTGATCGCGTCGTTTAGTTTTCGTGAGGTCGGTCCCAAATTGCTCCCGCCAGAACTCGTCGCGTCGTAACCGTTACCAGCAGCGGAAGGGCGCGGATGAAAGTATTTTGTATCGGCGAATTTCTGGCCTAACAACCTCGAGCCGCGCACCGTTCCATTTGGATCGACGATCAAACTCCCGTTGGCTTTGTCGTGGAATAACGCCTGCGAGATTCCGAAAACGATGAGCGGATAAAGACCGCAGCAGACGACCGCCAGCACGAACGTCGATACGACTGCGCCGCGAATATGGGAGAAGAATTCTTTCATTTTTTCAGGCCAGGTGAAACGCAGTGATGATCAAGTCGATCAGTTTGATACCGATGAAAGGAACGACGAGGCCGCCAAAGCCGTAGATAAGGAGGTTGCGCTGTAAAATCGCCAGCGCGCCCATCGGCTTGTAAGCAACACCGCGCAATGCCAGCGGGATCAGCGCGATGATGATCAACGCGTTAAAAATCACGGCGCTGAGAATGGCGCTGGTGGGGCTGTGCAGATGCATGATGTTGAGCGGCGCCACCTCGGAAAACCTGACCATCAACATTGCAGGAATGATGGCGAAATATTTCGCCACATCGTTTGCGATGCTGAACGTGGTAAGCGAGCCACGTGTGATCAGCATCTGTTTTCCGATCTCAACGATGTCGAGCAGCTTCGTCGGATTACTGTCGAGATCCACCATGTTCCCGGCTTCGCGTGCCGCCTGCGTGCCGGTGTTCATCGCGACGCCCACATCGGCTTGCGCGAGGGCAGGTGCGTCGTTCGTTCCGTCGCCGGTCATCGCGACCAGATGACCTTCGGCCTGCTCGTGGCGGATGCGCTTGAGTTTTTGTTCCGGGGTGGCTTGGGCCATGAAATCGTCCACACCCGCCTCAGCAGCAATGGCTGCGGCGGTGAGTGGATTGTCGCCGGTGATCATCACCGTTTTGATTCCCATCTTGCGCAACTGTGCGAAGCGCTCCTTGATTCCGCCTTTCACAACGTCTTTGAGCTCGATCGTGCCGAGCGTCATCATGTCGGAGGCGACGACGAGCGGAGTGCCGCCGCGATGAGAGATTTCATCAACCGTGTTCGCGACGGATTGCGGAAACATTCCGCCCGCTGATTCGACAAATCCGCGCACAGCCTCCGCTGCGCCTTTGCGCACACGCATAGTCGGCTCGGTGCCATTGGCATGAAGATCGACACCGCTCATGCGCGTCTGCGCGGTGAAGGGCACGAACGTCGCCTCCAACTCGTGCATTTCCCGAGCGCGCAATCCGAACTTCTCTTTCGCGAGCACGACAATCGAGCGTCCTTCCGGGGTTTCGTCCGCCAGCGAGCTCAATTGCGCGGATGCAGCCAGATCATTAGGCTCAACGCCGGGCGCAGGATGAAACCCAACGGCCATCCGATTTCCGAGCGTGATCGTCCCGGTTTTATCGAGGAGCAGGACATCGACATCGCCAGCCGCTTCGACTGCGCGCCCGCTCATTGCCAGCACGTTGCGTTGAAGGACACGATCCATTCCTGCGATGCCAATTGCGCTGAGCAACCCGCCAATCGTCGTTGGAATCAAACAAACGAGCAGCGCAACCAGAACTGGAATGGAGAACGCCGCGCCCGAATAAATGCCGAACGGTTTCAGCGTGACGCATACCAGCAGAAAAATGAACGTCAGCGCGGCGAGAAGAATCGTGAGCGCGATTTCGTTAGGCGTTTTCTGGCGACGGGCGCCTTCGACTAACGCAATCATTTTATCCAAAAAACCAGCTCCTTTATCGGCCGTGATCCGAATCACAATTCGATCGCTCAACACGCGCGTGCCCCCGGTCACCGCACTTCGGTCGCCACCACTCTCGCGAATCACGGGCGCGGACTCGCCTGTGATCGCCGCTTCATCCACGCTGGCAATTCCCTCCACGACATCGCCGTCTGCCGGAATGGTGTCGCCGGCTTCGCAGACCACGAGGTCGTCTTTTTGCAAGATGGGCGCTGGAACTTTTACCTCGCGGCCATTCTGCAAGCGACGCGCCATCGTATCCTTGCGCGCCCGCCGCAGACTGGCTGCCTGCGCTTTGCCTCGCCCTTCCGCGACTGCTTCAGCAAAATTGGCGAAGAGCACCGTGAACCAGAGCCAGATCGCCAGTTGCGCGACGAAACCGCGTAGTGCCGACTCAGCGGTGAAGATACCGACAGTCGTTAGGGCGGCGCCGACCATCGTTACAAACATGACTGGATTCTTCACCATCAGACGCGGGTTCAATTTCTTGAACGCATCGGCCATGGCCGGACCAACAATGTTCCAGTCAAAAAGCGATGCAGGTTTTTGTGTCATGACGTTTGGATGTTGATCTTAAAAAAGTTTTCCACCTTGCATCAGGAAGTGCTCGACGATTGGGCCGAGCGTCAGCGCGGGAAGAAAGTTGAGCGCGCCGATCAAGATAACGGTACCGAGGAGGAGAATAAGAAACGTTCCGCCATGCACTGGAAACGTGCCCGCACTGGCCGGCGCGACCTTCTTTTGCAGCAGCGATCCGGCCAGCGCCATGATCGGGACGATCATGAGAAACCGGCCAAAGAACATGTCCAGACCAAGGGTCGTATTGTACCAGGGAGTATTTCCGGAGAGACCAGCAAATGCGCTGCCATTATTCCCGGCGCCGGAGCTGAAGGCGTAGAGAATCTCACTCAGCCCATGCGGACCATTGTTGTTTAATCCGGCAAGGCCCCATTTGCTCACTACTGCCGAGGCAGCGAAACCAAGAATCGATATGGCGAGAATGAGCAATGAGAGCATCGCCATCTTCACGTCATACGCTTCAATTTTTTTGCCGAGGTATTCTGGCGTGCGGCCGACCATCAGGCCGGCGATGAAGACCGCGAGCACAACAAATACGAGCATCCCGTAAAGGCCGGCGCCGACACCGCCAATGATGATTTCGCCTAACTGGATGTTGAACAATGGAACGAAGCCGCCAAGTGCGGTGAACGAGTCATGCATCGAATTGACCGCACCGCAGGATGCGTCCGTTGTAACCGTGGCGAAAAGGGCGGAATTGAAAATTCCGAAACGGACCTCCTTGCCCTCCATGTTTCCGTCCGCCGCAGCGACGCCGAGATGCTGATGAATCGGATTGCCGGATGATTCCGCCCACCAACACAAGAGGACGCCGCCGAGAAAAAGGGTCACCATCGCCGCCCACACCGTCCAGCCGTGCTTCTGATTTTTAACCATGCGGCCGAGGTAGTAAGTGAGCCCGCTGCCGATTGCGAAGATCGACAACATCTGAACAAGATTTGAGAGCGGCGTCGGATTCTCGAACGGATGTGAGGCGTTCGCATTCACGTAGCCGCCGCCATTGGTCCCGAGCATTTTGATCGCGACCTGTGACGCCATCGGGCCTTGTACGATGTTCTGTTGCGTCACGGTTTGCTCCTCCATCACCGGCTTGTCGTCAGCACCCTTAATCGTCTCGCCCTTGTCATTTTTCTTTTCGACTTGGACTTTCATTGGCTCCACGAGCGTGGCCTTGGTGTAAGGGTTGAAATTCTCAATCATCCCTTGCGACACGAGAAACACCGCGAAGACGAGGCAAATGGGGAGGAGCAGGTAGTACGTCACGCGGACCAAATCCACCCAAAAATTGCCGATCGTTTTCGCTGAATGACGCGCAATCGCCCTAACGAAGGCGGCGGCTATGGCGATTCCAGTCGCGGCCGAGACGAAATTGTGAAACGTTAGCCCGACCATCTGCGAGAGGTACGACATGGTCGATTCGCCGCCGTAGTTCTGCCAGTTGGTATTGGTCGTGAAACTGGCCGCGGTGTTGAATGCGAGATCGGGATTTACCGCGCCAAACTTTTGTGGATTGAGTGGCAGAAGATTTTGTAGTCTCAGGATTACGTACGTGAAAACGCAGCCGACCAAACTGAAAAGCAGCATCGCGAACGTGTATGCTTTCCAATTGTGCTCCTCGTTAGGCCTAATCCCCATGAAGCGATACGTCCCGCGCTCCAGAGGACGCAGAACCGGATCGAGCCACGTTCTGCCGTTCGGGTCGAGCACCTGCGCTAGATAAAGGCCCATCGGCTTGGTGATCAGCGCCAAGGCGATTAGAAAAATCGCGAGTTGAATCCAACCGGATGTTTCCATATCGATCTTAGAATTTTTCCGGTCGAATCATTGCCGCGAGCAGATAAACGAAGAGAAGCAACGCGATTATCCCAACGATGATTGTCTCCATATTTGCGGTCCTACAGCTTCTCGCAAAAGCGCACGTAGAGAGCGCCTGCGACAAAAAACGCAACGATGATCCCCACAAAGATTAAGTCGCTCATAAAATCAGCCTAATTATGAGCGAAATTCGAGCGGCAGCGTTAGTTAAACTGCATGCTAAATGCGTTAAAAAATCATTAACGACTGGAAGAATGACCTCTTCCGCTATGCCTGAAGGTGTGCCACGGCTTCGATTTCCGCGGTCTGCGGAAACATGTCGAGCGGCGTCACCGAATTGATGGTGAATTTTCCGTGTAGTTCTTTTAGATCGCGGGCCAGCGTGGCCGGATTGCAGGACACGTAAATCAGCGTCGTTGACGCAAGATCAAGAATTGAACGGCGCACATTTGCAGAAAGGCCGGTCGCCGGGGGATCGACAATGATGGTCACTCGATCGCGATCGATGCCGTTCACGGGCGGGCGGTTCGGGTGAACCGCCCCTACCCGTTGCAATTCTTCTTCCACGTCGCCGGCGATATAGGTTTCCTTCTCTGTGGTATCTTCTTTTGCGACGGCAATGGCGAACCTGTCCCAATCGATCCCGACTACGCGCTCAAACTTGTTGAGCAATGCTTTGGCGAAGAATCCCGCACCGCAGTAAGCATCGATGAGGAGATCCTGATTCGGCGGAACAAGATCGACAATTAAATTGCGCAGTAAATCGGCAACCTCGTTATTGGTTTGAGAGAAGACGCGCCGGCTCGAGGACGCGCGCAAGGTGTAATGTCCATCGCGCGGATTTCGCCCCCGCAGGTCCATCAACTCACGGTTCACTTCGTCGCACGAAATTGAGCACCGCTGGATGTCGATCAAGCGATGTGAATCGCGTCGAAAAAAACCAATCACGCCATCCTGCGCGTGAACCGTGATGCGGTTGCGATATCCGTACGGGTTCGGCGACGGGATGATCGGTCGCAGAGGAATATCCGTAAGCTTGCCGATTCGCTGAAGAACGTCGTTTACCTGCCGCGATTTTATCGCCAGCTGATCTTCGTAGCCGATGTGCTGGTAGGCGCATCCGCCGCATTGACCAAAATACGGGCACTCCGGTGTGACGCGATACGGGGAGCTTTCCTTAACTTCCACCAATTCCGCCTCGGCGAATTGCTTTTTCTCGCGCACGATCTCAGCGGAAACCAGTTCGCCCTCGATCGTGTATGGAACGAAGATAGCCTTCCCTTGCTCGCGTCCGACTCCTTTCCCGCCGAAAGCGATGTCTTCAATTTTTAGATCGACAGCGCGCATATCAAAGATTTCAACCGGGCGAACCGGAAATGCCAATTGAATCGGATTTTGACATTCTTTCGTCATTCGTCATTCGTGCTTCATCATTCTCATCATGGCCTGGCGACTTCACGAACATGTTTTACGTGGCAAGATCGACAACCGCACCCGCGGCCGGGTGTCCGGTGAGATTTGGCTGGCCGGCATCACGAGCCGTTGGTTCTGGAACTAACTGGCGATTGTGCACCTGACCTCGCCGGCTGCGAGCTGAGCTTTGAAAATCCCGCTCCCACCCCAATGGCGACGAAACCGCCGGCGCCTCAGCAGCGGGGCCCTGCCGGCGATATCACAGCCGCCCGAAAAGTGCGCGTGTTCGACGTTCCAATTGACGAAGCAATCGCAATGTCCCGACGCGGCGAGACGCCGCCCGAACACATGGCAAACGCGGTGTATCTGGAGTGGTTTAGCGAGCGGAGCGGAAGGGTGGTCATTGAAAGCGCCGATTATCGTCTGCAAATCTCCGAGGCGGCATGGCGTTCAAAAGAAGAAGTTGCCGAGCGCGACCGCCGCATCGCTGAAGAAGAAACCCCGTTTGCGATTGCGCTCACCCAGGACGGGGAGACGCAGGAATGGGACGAAGTTCGCTATGAGCAATTTCTCCGCGAAAGCGACGCGCTAACAGAAAAATACGGACGGTTACTGGAGAAATACGCCGACCATCCCGACAGCGAGCGGATCATTGCCCGTGAGATGGGATGGTCGTGGCTCGAGGAGGCGCTCGATCAGCAGGACGAAGAAAAAGAAAGCAGGCAGGAGAGCGAAGACGAGGATTGGGAAATGAAAGCGGACCAGGAAAAGAAAGATGGGTCCGGGGACGACATTGAGGATTATGAATTTTTGCCACCCGATCCAATACGTGAAGGAATTGATTGGGTGCGCGACGAGCGCGGCCACATCCTGCACCCCATCGAGAAACGCGCCCATGATGTGTCGCACGGCCTCCTCGATGAATTAAGAGCAACAGAACATTTTCCGGAGGAAAAAGATCAGCAGGTTGCCGAATTCGTCAGCGGTTTCATGACCCTTAGCGCAAAGCTTGCCGGCGCTTTAGGCGGAGTTGCACGCGGCGACGATTTTTTTGAACCGGGCATGGTGATCGCATGGCTCAAGCGGATTCTGGAGATTTTGAACAAAACCATCGCAGCCGCGGAGGCTGCGAGAGGGAAGGACTTTCTCCCGGCGGAGCGGTTTGCGTACTATCGCATCGAGCTTTTTGCGATCCGCGAAGAGGTGTTGGAATTAATTAAGCAGCTGCGATCCCGCTGATCAGAAGGCGAGACCCAACCTAGCGGCTGTTTCGCTTGAGCGGCTGAGTCTGGCAATGAGACGGCCTTATGCTGCCTCAGTAATCCCGCACGTAAGGATATTTGGATTCGTTGCCGAGCTCCGGCGGAAATTCCGAATAGCCAGCGTGAATGTACGGAATATCTGGGGGTAACATCGGATAGTAGCTGTCACGCCATATCGGAAAAGGAAACGTCAGCATCTCAATCAAACCGGCGATATGCCGCGCGCCAGAGCGACCTACGCCACGTACGACACCATACCCGGCCGCCGCGGAATTTCCGTCGTAAGTGTTGATAGTGGTTACGGTCACGAAAACCTCCGCAGGAGCGATAAAGAAATTCGATAAACCACGACCGAGTTTGCGAGTTGGCCCGTAGTCGTTCGCCGGGGGATCCTGGATATCGCCCAAAACCGTTCCTGCCAGTCCGAGCATCAAGGAAATGACAATAAGCTTTTTCATGGTTGGGGTTCGGCCTGAGTTAACCAAATCGTCGATGACAAAGGCAATACTTATTTTCGGTCTTCGACTGCACGGGGGTTCTTTGTTCTCATCATCGAAACTGCAATCGTAACTCCAAGAATGAGCGCGATGACTCCCAGAGAGAGAGCACGCGGCAGCGGAAAATAATCCACGAGAATCATCTTGAGGCCGACGAAACCGAGCACGAGAGCGAGGCCGGTTCTCAAGTAAATAAAACGGTCCATCAAACCGGTGAGCAGGAAGTAGAGCGACCGCAAGCCGAGAATCGCGCAAATATTAGATGTATAAACAATAAACGGGTCACGCGTGATAGCGAAGATCGCAGGGATCGAATCGACCGCAAAGATCAGGTCTGTGACCTCGATCACGATCATGGTTAGAGCGAGTGGGGTCAACATCCACCGCCCATCCACGTGCACCTTGAAGTGCTCGTCATGAAATTCGCGCGTAATCGGAAGGATCCGACGGCACATCCGCAACACCCAACCCTCGGCAAAATCGTGCGCTGGACGTTTTCCAAAAAACATCTGGGCCGCCGTGATCAAAAGAAAAAGACCGAACAGATACAGAATGAAATGAAAGCGTTGCACCAGAGCGATGCCGCCCAAGATCATCGTGCCACGCATGATCAGTGCCCCGATTATTCCCCAGACAAGGACGCGATGTTGCGCTTTTGGCGGAACGCGGAAATGCGCAAAAATGAGAACGAAAACAAAAATGTTATCCATGCTCAGCGAGTACTCGATGAGGTAACCGGTGAAAAAATCCAGACCGTGATGCGGTCCTTTGAAACGCCATACTACAGCGTTAAAGCCAAGTGACACGATTACCCACAGCACACTGCGTCGCGCCGCAGCAGTCATGCTTAATTCCCGGCCACGCTGATGGAACGTGAAGAGGTCGATCCCAATCGCAATGAACACGCCAATATGAAAGGCGATCCAAAACCAGATACTCGTCGTCACGGCGGGGAGACTTTCATGCACCGGGGCACACAGCAAACGTAAATTGCGCGCCCGACCCATACGACTTATAGGTCATACTGCACTCATTAGCCTCATTGATGGATACCGAATTGGAAAAACTGGTCGAAGCCGGCAAACTCACCTCCCGCGCCGCGCAGCAACTCGAACAACTAAAGCCGGGCACATTTTGTTTGCATAAAAGCTGGGGATTCGGTCGCGTGAGCCATTGGAATCTGCTGCTAAACCAGATCGTAATTGATTTTGCCGGGAAAAAATCCCACCCGATGCAGGCCGAGTACGCGGCGGAGAATGTCACGCCGCTCGGGCCGGAGCACTTCCTCGCACGCAAAGCAACCGACCTTACGTCGATCAAAAAGTTGGCAAAAGAAGATCCGCCTGCGGTGGTACGCAATATTCTTGAAAGCTTGGAGGGTAAAGCCACGGCGCAGCAGATCAGTGAATGGCTTGTGGGTGATGTTTTCACCGAGACGGAATGGAAACGCTGGTGGGAGTCGACCAAGAAGGCGCTCAAGGCAAGCGGCGTTTTTTCTGTCCCTGCAAAAAAGTCCGAACCGATTCAGATTCGCGGCGAAGGGGTGTCGCAGGCGGACGAATTGCTCGATGCTTTCAACAAGGCACGGCAACCAAAGGCGCAAATTGCAGCGCTCGAGCAGATCATAAGATCCTGCGACCAATTCAGGGAATCCGAAAAACAACTTCAGCCGATCATCACGACGATCGAGAACATGACGGTGCGCAATCAGAAAATGCACCCGGAGTTCGCGTTCGAGCTCATCATCGCGCGAGACGATTTGATTGGGCGCGTCCCATCGTTGCACACGACGCACATCGGTTTGACCCTTTCGACACTGATTCTGGAGGAAGACAAGCGCCTGATCTCGGTTCTGGCGAAATTACCGGCGGCAAAAGAGAAACGAATCTTGCAAGCGTTGCCGACCGCGCTTGGTCCGCGCTGGACAGAACGTGGTTTGGATTTGATGCAACAGAGTCACGGCCGGATGGTCGCCCAAATTCCCCGCATTTTGAGCGAAGCCGGAAAACATGACGAGCTTCGGACGATGCTGGAGCGGAGCATCCGCGAACATTCAGCCACGAGCGAGATGCTTGCCTGGCTTTGTAGCGAGCGGGAGCAATGGAGCGAACTGGTCACGCAGGAATTGCTTGGCGCAATTTTTGCGGCACTGGAGCGCGAACAGCACAATACTGCTGGCCGGACCGGCAAGTTGTACCGCACATTGGTCGAAGATCGGCAACTGCTTGGGGACATCTTCAAGAAAAGCGACGTCGCTGCCGCGCGCGATTGGATGCGGCGGCTACAACTAAGCCATCTGTTCGATGAGCTGACGAAACGCTCACTTCTCGCCCGACTCGTCAAAGTGTATCCAGAACTGGAGAGCATGATCACAGGCGCGCAGACCCAGGAAGAGACCGCATCGCTAATCGTTTCCTGGAGCAGCCTGGAAAGACGCAAGGCCGAATACGAAGAGGTCGTAAAGACAAAGATTCCCGAGAACACCAGAGAAATTGCACTCGCCAGGTCGTATGGCGATCTGAGCGAAAATTTTGAATTTAAGGCGGCGAAGCAGATGCAAAGCGTGCTCATGCGACGAAAAACCGAGCTTGAGCAAATGTTGCACAACGCACGCGGTACATCGTTTGAAAATGTCGATACGTCGCGCGTTTCCATTGGCACAATCATCACGCTGCGCGAAGTGGAGACTGACAAGGAGGAAACTTATACGATTTTAGGCGCGTGGGACGGCGATCCCGACCGACACATTATCTCTTACCAAACCGCCATTGGGCAGGCGCTTCTCGGTCATGAAATCGGCGAGTCCATTTCTCTAAACACAGAACATGGCTCAGCTCAATTCACGATTGTTTCAATCCGAGCCGCGCCTCCGGATCAAGGCGCAGCAACGCCTACCCCTCCCAGCGAGTCCCCCGTTGAAACAGCTATGGCCGAGTAGGCGCGACGCGAGCACGTCTAGCCGAGATCGTTACCTCGGCCGCGCAGAGCACAGTTGGCGAGGCGGCATCAACACAGTTTGGCCGGAAGCTACAGAAAGAGTCCCAAAAGTTTCCGGATTCTTCTCAACTTCAACTCGTTGCTAGGTCAGCAATTCGTAGGAGAGAATGCTCAGGCAATAGATCGCCGCAGTTTCCACTCGCAGGATGATCGGGCCGAGCGTAATGGGCTGGCAGCCGTGACGACGCGCGAGCGCAAGTTCGGCCGGCGTGAAATCGCCTTCGGGCCCAACAAGCATCAAGACACTGCGAGGACGATGTTGATGCTCATTCGAATAATCTGCGAGACTTTCCTTTAGGTGCTGCGCACCAGGTTGGAGCGATCCGATTAGTTGCAGATCAAATGATTTATCCCCCGCTACAGAAAATAAATCTGAAAGTTTTCTCGGCGCATGTACGTGCGGCAACCAGTTCTGGCCGCATTGTTTGGCAGCCTCAACTGCGATCTGCTGCCATTTCGACTGTTTCTGCGCCGCACTTTCGGAATCGACATGGACAATCGTGCGATCGGAAATGATTGGCGCAATTTCGGCGGCGCCGATCTCGACCGCCTTTTGCACAATCAGGTCCATGTTTTTTCCTTTTGGGATTGCCTGTCCAAGAACGATCCGGCACTGCAGCGGTGGCGTTTCCGCTTCGTGCAATTTTCTCAATCTAATTTCATCCTTGCCAAGATCGACGATTTCCGCGGTGATTTCGCGTCCGCGTCCGTTAAAGATCACAAGTTTCTCCCCCACCCGCATGCGCAGAACGTCGCGTGCGTGGTGTGCTTCCGCCCCAGCTAACCCGAGTGCACCAGGATTCCAATCCTCCGGCGAAATGTAGAAGCGATGCATGTGACCTGTGGAACTAATGGGACAAGCAACCTGATTTCCTTACTGGTATTCGGACGCGATGAGCGAATTCATCGCCAGCACATCCGTCAGCGATTGGCTGATCGGCAGGTCGATCCCGCGCTTTTGAAGAGCTGAGACTACGCTCTCGGTGGGAATGTTTCCAACTAGCGCGTCCTGCGCGAAGGGGCATCCACCAAGCCCACCGATGGCCGAATCGATTCGCCGACACCCGGCATCGTAAGCAGCGAGCACTTTGGTCGCCGCTCCTCCTGGCGCACTGTGAAGATGGACGCCAATATCATAATCGGCATACTGGTTCGTGATCGATTGTACCACGCGGCGAATCAGATCAGGGCCAGCAACGCCGACAGTGTCAGCCACTGAGATTGATCGGATACCAAGCGCGGCCAGTTTCCCTACCGTTTGGCGCAGCTCGTTCTCATCCCACCGATCGCCGTATGGATTTCCGAACGCCATCGAAACATAAACGACCATGCCCAGCCCAGCGGCTTCAGTTCTCGTCTTAATCGATTCCATCGCTTTGTAAGAGTCTTCAAATGTCTGGTTTTGATTTTTGCGCAGGAATGTCGCAGAAATCGAACAAGGATAGCCCAGAGTGGTAACAACTCCCGTCGCGATGGCACGGTCGGCTCCCTTGTCGTTTACCACGATACCGATAATTTCAACATCATCCGGCACCTCGAGTTGCTCGAGAACCTTCTCGCTATCGGCCATCTGTGGAACAGCTTTGGGAGAAACAAAGCTTACTGCATCGATGTGCTTAAATCCCGCAACAACCAAAGCACGAAGGTAACGCGCCTTAAGATCCGTTGGGATCTGTCGCTTAAGACCCTGCCAGGCGTCACGGGGGCACTCGATCTGTTTGACCGCATTGTGAGACACAGAGATACCAGAGCCCTATTTGAAAAAATCCTTCGCGCGTTCGAAAAAACTCTTGCGCAAGGGCGTGTTTTCGTCACCGCAAAGCGCTGCGAATTCCTCAAGCTTGCGGCGTTGTTGCGCGTTCAAGCGCGATGGCACTTCGACAATTAAACGGGCGAACAAATCGCCATGCCCGCGCCCGTTGGCGTTTGTAATCCCTTTACCGCGCAGTTTAAACATTTGCCCGCTTTGGGTGCCGGATGGCACTCTCAGATGCGCACCGCCTTGAAGCGTCGGCACATCAATCTCGCCGCCCAAGGTCGCAACAGAAAAAGGTATTGGGACTTCACAGTACAGATCATCGCCTTCGCGCTGAAAAACCTTGTGCTCCTTAATGTGTATGACGACGTAGAGATCGCCCGGAGGCCCGCCACGAGTGCCCGCCTCACCGTTGCCTAACGAGCGCAACCGCGAACCCTCCCTGATTCCAGCCGGTATATTCAGTTTAATGCGGCTCAACTTTTCCACGCGTCCTTCGCCCCGACATTTCTGACACGGTTTCTCAATGACTTCGCCAGCACCGCGGCAGCGAGGACACGTCTGCGAAACGTGAAAAAATCCGCGGGAACTAATCACCTGTCCACGGCCGCCACATGTAGAACATGTAATCGTGCGCGAGCCTGGTTCTGCGCCGCTGCCTTTGCATTTCTCGCAGGTGTCCAGTTTCGCGATCTCAATCTCTTTCTCGGCGCCATATGCGGCCTCTTCCAGTTTGATCTGCATATCATAACGCAAATCGGATCCGCGCCTTCGATCTTCTGCGCGTTCGCCGCCTCCAAAAAATGTCTCGAAAATTCCGCCGCCGAATCCGCCGCCGCCGAACACCTCCCGGAAAATCTCGAACGGATCGTGGAAGACGTCTCGGCCGAAACCAGCACCGCCCGGCGCAAACGCCGCGTGGCCAAAGCGATCGTAGGCAGCGCGCTTATTGGAATCGATCAAGACATCGTACGCTTCGCCTAACTCCTTGAACCTTTCCTCGGAGTGCGGGTCGTCCGGGTTCTTATCTGGATGAAACTTGACCGCCAATTTGCGATAGGCGCGCTTAACCTCCTCATCGGTAGCGCTTCGTTCAACGCCCAGCACTTCATAGTAATCGCGTTTCTCAGTAGCCATTTTCTAAATCCTACTCTTACTCATGCTCATTCTCCTGGTCGATCAATCGACATAGAGCCGAATGAGAGCACGAGCAGGAGGAGCTCCAGAGCTACTTTGCTGGCCCACTGGAAACAACCACTTTTGCAGGCCGCAGCAAACGGTCCTTTAATCGGTAACCGCGCCGGGCCTGGCGCACTACAGTTCCTTCGGGAAATTGATCACTCGGCTCATGAGCGATTGCTTCGTGCACGTTTGGGTCGAACGTTTTCCCTTCAGCCTCGATCGGTTGGAGTCCACTTTCAGCGAGCAAATCACTAAGTTGTTTTTGAACGAGAATCATTCCGGAATAAATGGGAGAGCCTGCGCCCTGCTCTTTTGCTGCCGCGAGGCCAAGCTCAAAGTTGTCAATAATTCCCACCAAGCGCTCCAGTAAGGAGCTGTTGGCATATTTGATCGCCTCTTCTTTTTCGCGCGCGGAGCGTTTTTTATAATTTTCGAAGTCGGCCTGACTTCGCAGCGCGAGGTCGCGAAACCGATCGAGATCGGCTTGCAATCCAGTCATCGGGGCGTCCTCGCTGTGCTCGGCATCGGCACCGGCAAATGAAGGGACAGAACCTGACGACTCCGATTGTTTCATTTGTTTGTTTTGTTCAGTAACGGGAATTTTTTTCATGTTTTACGAATGGCAATCAAAGTGATGTCGTCGTTTTGTGGAATCGAACCAGTAAAGTCGCGAACGTCCTCGATGATTTTCCTTACAATTGCTGGTGCCCCATTGGTCGCGCTGGCACGAACCGACTGCATCATGCGCTCGACGCCGAACTCGTCTCCCTCGGCGTTCAGCGTTTCGGTCACGCCGTCGGTGTAGAGAACGAGGCAATCGTCGCGTTCGAGCGGGACAGCGAAGTCAGTCGTTAGCCTATCGAACACGTTTCCACTGTCAATACCCACGACCATTCCGGGGGATTTTACTGGCGTGACCGTGTCTAACTGGCGCTTGTAAAGCAATGGAGCATCGTGTCCGGCGCGCGCGAGCGTGATCCCCCCGTCGCGTTGGTGATTTAGGATCAAGTACGCCATGCTGATGAACATATCTTCCTTAATATCGGGGTAGAGCTGGCGGTTCACTTTTCGCAGAACATCGGCTGGAGAGGGATTGCGAGCCGCCTCCGCGCGTAAGACGCTGCGGCAGATCGCCATGATAAGCGATGCGGGCACGCCTTTGCCTGACACATCTGCGATGGCTACACCGAGCCGCTCTTCGTCTACCCGAATGTAATCGAAGTAATCGCCACTCACCTGGCGGGCAGGCGCATTAATGCCGTTAATTTGAAATCCGTTAATGGCCGGAGCTTCGGATGGAAGCAGGATACGTTGAATATCCCGCGCAATTTCGAGATCATGATCGAGTCGCTTCTTTTCGTTCGCCATGGAATAAATGATGGCGTTGTAGAGCGCAAAAGCGGATTGTTCGGCGATTGATTTAAAAACGACAAAGTCCCCCTGCGAAAAAGGTTGACCCCTTGGGCCCTGCGCGAGCGCGAGAACGCCCAAGTCCTGGTTTCCATACCGAAGTGACGCAGCCATGATCGACGCACTGCCAAAAGCGCTGCCACGCAATTTTGCCAGCTCCGGGGCCTCTGAAAACTCAGTCAAGCAAACGGACTGTCCGGTCTGCCAGACCCGTCCAATGAGCCCCTCACCCGCACCGATCGTATGCAACCGTAAAAAGCTCTCGAGCGCGATGGGAGCGGCCGCCGCTTGTTGCAAGATATTTGGGGGAACGTCCACCAGCGGCGGACAGCCTTTGGAGATAAACGCTGGCGTCAGTTTCCCGCCTGTTCGATCGGTCACGTAAAGCGCGCCGCCATGCGCGTCCAGAACACGCGTTGCGCCTTCGACGATGAGCCGATGCAATTCCTGGGGCCGAATAGTCTCCCGGAAAGCTTCGCCGAGGCCATGCAAAAAATCGAAGACGAGCGTTTCCTCGACCTGAATTTCTTCATGCGACCGCTCCAGCCTTCGAATCCGTCGAATCTGAAGCCATGCGGTAATAATCCATCCGGCAACAGACGCAACAAGCAGTCCGAGAAGAAGAGTCGGCCACATCATGCCAGGGCCAGCTTACTTCGAAGGCGTCTCGTGATGAAGGTCTTGTCTTAAGAAATCGAGAACGTCCTTGAAGCGAAGGATATTTTCCGGCGCGGCCTCGCAAAGCGCCTCATGCGCCGCCAGCATCGTCTCCGTTTGTTCCTTTTTCCTATCCGCAGGGGACCGGACCGCAGGGGTTCGCGCGAGGGCTCCGCAGTCAGGCGGACTGGAACCATTCGCACGAATATCAAATATCTGATCCAAGCCCAATCCGGAGAGAAGCTCCTGGCTGCGATTTCCACAGTGAACGATATGAAGATGTCCGTGTCCCAGCTCCTTTAATCGAAGCGCCACGCTGGCCATGGTTCCCATGAACGTGGAATCCATCATGGCGCAATCCGCAAGGTCCACTACAAATTCGCGATAACCACGGTCCAACATCTCACGCGAGAACTCCTTGAGATTGCCGCTGTTGAGAAAGCTACCTTTCCCCTCCACTTTCACCCATACGGTTGGGCCGCTCACGCCTACTTGAATAGATGAATCCACAATTACTACCTAGAAGATACCAGCCCGGAAGCCATGCTGTCAATGCTCGCCGGGCTCAAGAAAAGCTCAGAAAATGTTTCGGAATCCGGACCACGACGGGCTGCATCAGGCAACATTAGCGGAGGCGTGAGAGGCGCCGTTCGGTCTCAATCCCACATAAAGGAGCGATTCTCCGCCACGATCCGGCCGTTTTCGATTAACAGACACCGCCATGCAATGATTCGACCGTCGTCAAAATAGTCATCTCCGATGACCTTGAATTCGGTCTTATGAGTGCCGCGCACATTTCGATACGAAATCTCCTGCGCCTGGACGTGCTCGTGCAGTTTCTCCTGGCGATATTCCAACCGCACTATGACATCGGAAGGGCGCTTGGCCCGCCAGTAGAAGTCGAGGTAATTGCCGTACCGCTGACGTTGGTCTAGTGCCGTTACGGCTCCAAAGAGCCGATACTGGCGCTCAAAGGTAATCGGAGCGTCCTGCATTGTCGCGGTTTTCTGGCTGGGGGAATTCGATTTTCCGCCAAGCGAACTCGAAGTCTTCCGGGCGCCCTCGCCTGGTTTTGGCGGTTTATCGCTCAAAAAGAAGAGCTTCGTTTTTCGAAACTCGAAATCGTTGCTTAAAGCCACCGGTAGTGGTGAGATTTTTTCCACGATTCTTGGTTCTACGCGCTCACGCGCAGCCTGACTGGAGACAGCAATAGTCAAACAGCTCAAAGCGAAGAGAGCAGAAACAAGCCTCACTCGCCTAATAAAGCCGGATTTTGAATGGGGTGTCAACGAGCAACCGCACATCCAGCTTCTTTCGCTTCTGTGGAACTCACGCGAATCTGGAAGTAATTTCGATCTCGTGATTGAAGTTCGTTATGCGCGCGGGGTGTATCTGCCCCATCAGGATTTATGGCTCGATCCGTGGGACGCAAAGCGATTCGCTTTTGTTTCCCATGCGCATGGAGACCACATTGCACCACACCAGGAAGTCATTGTTTCCCAGCGCACAGCACGCTTGATGCAAAGCCGGCTGCCAGGCGATCGCACGGAACACGTTCTGCCGTTCGGTGAAAGACGAACGGTGCGCCGGGTCGACCTTATGCTATTGCCGGCCGGGCATATTTTTGGATCGGCACAATGTTTGCTTTTTGCCGGGAACGAGACATTGCTTTATACCGGCGATTTTAAGCTGCGTCCCGGGAAATCCGCGGAGCAAGCCGAGTGGCGCAAGGCGGATACACTCATCATGGAGACGACATTTGGCCTGCCACGCTATCGATTCCCGCCAGTGGAACAAGTCATCGAACAAATCACTGCTTTCTGCCGGGAAACCATTGATGACGGTGGGGTACCTGTGCTACTTGGATATTCGTTAGGCAAAGCGCAGGAGATCCTCTGTTCGCTTGATGGAGCTGGCTTAACGCCAATGCTTCACGGTTCAGTTTATCAGATGACCCGAATTTACGAGCAGTTTGGCCAATCATTTTGCAAATATCTTCGCTACAAGCCAAACGATGTTGCTGGAAAGGTTCTGATCTGCCCACCCAGTGCGAACCATTCGCGGATGCTGGAAAAGATTGGGCGCAAACGTGTGGCGATGATCAGCGGCTGGGCTGTCGATCCAAACGCAATCTATCGCTATCAGGTTGATGCGGCGTTTGCACTTTCCGATCACGCTGACTACAACGATCTGCTTCGCTATGTCGATCTCGTAAAGCCGCGACGCGTGCTTACGCTCCACGGTTTCGCAGCTTCGTTTGCACGTGATTTACGCGAACGCGGCGTCGAAGCGTGGGCGTTGAGCGAGGAAAACCAGATGGAATTTACGCTGGCACAACTTCCTGCCGCCACTTTCGTTGGCGCGTCGCGCTCTGAACACTGCCAGGGAGGCGAGTGCCCTGCTTCATCCGAATTCCTCGCATTCGCGAATGTTGGTGAAGCGATCGCTGCAACTCCAGCCAAACTGGCAAAGGTTCGATTGCTTGCCGATTACCTGCGTGGCCTAACGAGCGAGCAACTTCCGATCGTGACACCCTACTTCACTGGCAAAGCGTTTGCCCAGAACGACCCGAGGACCCTGCAGATCGGCTGGGCCATAATCTTCCGCGCGCTGCAAGCGGCCACCAAAATCAGCGACGCGGAGTTTCATCGCGTCGCGAGTACCCACGGCGACGCAGCCAAAAGCGCGTTCGAAGTTCTCGATGGAAGAACGACACCTCAACCGTTCACCATCCGTGAATCGGGGGTTTTGTTCAAAAATCTCCACCGGGCACGCGGCCCGATCGCCAAGGCCGAGCTGCTGCGAAATCAATTCTCAAAATTGTCTGCGCGCGAAGGTCAGTATGTTGTCAAAATTCTCACTGGCGATCTTCGCATCGGATTGCGCGAGGGTTTGGTCGAGGAGGCGATCGCGAAAGCATTCGACGTTTCCCTCGAGCAGGTAAGAGAGGCCAACATGTTGTTAGGCAGCATTGGTCAAACCGCCCTGCTGGCATCGCAAAATGAGCTGGCACGTGCGGAGCTGTCACTGTTTCGTCCAATTAAATGCATGCTTGCGACTCCTGAGCCGACAGCCGAATCTGTGTGGGAACGCTTCGCCGACGCTGCGAGGACTGGCCGGGAGCGGGCGTCGTCCGCGCCGACTACCGTTTATCTGGAGGACAAGTTCGACGGTATTCGGGCACAGTTGCACCGCAGTGCGCAACAGGTCGAGATCTTCTCTCGCGATTTGCGGCGTATCACGGAGCAATTCCCGGAACTGGCAGATGAAGCCGGGAATTTCCAGGAGGAACTGATCATCGACGGTGAAATTATTGCTTTCGAGAAGGGCCGCGAACTCACCTTCTTCGATCTACAGAAGCGGCTGGGACGAAGGAGCCACGGGGCCGATTTGTTCGACCGTGCGGCGGCAGACGTTCCAGTCGCATTTGTGGTGTTCGATCTTCTTTGGTTGAATGGCCGGTCATTGTTAAAGGCTCCGCTGCATGAACGACAAAGACATCTGAGTAACGTGCGATTGCCCTCTCATTTTCAAATAGCCAGGGTCATGCCTGCACATTCCGCTGTTGAGATCGAACAAACTTTTCAACAGGCGCGGCAGCGCTTGAATGAAGGGCTAATGATCAAAGACCCGGAGAGTTTCTATCTACCAGGTAACCGCGGTCTGTTTTGGTTCAAACTCAAGAAAGAACTGGCGACACTGGATGTGGTGGTCGTGAGGGCCGAGTTTGGGCATGGCAAACGCAATCATGTGTTGAGCGATTACACATTTGCTGTGCGCGATGAAACTACTGGTAAGCTCCTCCCGATTGGTAAGGCTTACAGCGGATTAACCGACACGGAGATCGCAGAGCTGACCAAGCACTTCAAGGAGAACACAATCGCAGACCATGGTCGTTATCGCGAAGTGAAACCGGATGTGATCCTCGAGGTCGCCTTCAACTCAATTCAGCCCAGCTCACGCCACGCCAGTGGGTTGGCGTTGCGTTTCCCGAGAATCAAAGCAATCCGGCGGGACAAGAATGTCGATTCAATCGATACGCTGCAATTCGCCCGTGAACTGACGGCTCAACGCGCAAATTCGCCACCTAGTTTGCGTTGAACCGATTGGTCAACAGTTCGTATCTACTGGGGCGTAGACGACGGAGATGGTGAAGGCGCCTCCGCGCCAGTGCTGGTGGACGTGCTGGTATCGGCAGACCCACTGGTGCTCCCAGATGCGCTCGTGTCGGCAGGCACCCCGGCACCGGCATTCGGCTGCGTCCTCATGGATCGCATTTGCTGTATTGCCTCCATCCTGCGCTGCCTTATGGAGCGCAGCTCTTCGATTCTTTTTTCCCTGCTGGCTTTGAGCTGCGAGTTGTCGGGCGGCGCTAAACCGGGAGGAATGGTTGCAGAAGTGGAAGCATTCGAGGAGCCGTCCCTTTTCAGAGCTCGCAATTGAGCGTCGGCTGGAACCATCGCCGCACGGGCCGCACGGGCCATTGCTTTTTCCCTCTCGGACAATGCCTTCTCTCGTTCGTCTAATGCTTTCTCGCGCGTATCCAGCTCGACCTTTCGCTGAGCGAGTTGTTGTTCGGCCGCTGCGTCCTGTTTTTGGCAGGAGCAAACCATCGCCAGAGGAATGAGCATCGAGAGGGCAAAGAGTTTTTTCATATCAGAGGTCAGATTTAAGGTTTTCCGTCAATTTCGGACGAACAAACCGAGGGGGCGGCTTCTAGTCAAATGAAAGTTAACGCGGCTGCGGGGTGGTCGAACTTGCCGGCACCACAACGACCGTCTCAATCTGACTGCGGCGAAAGCGCTGAATGTTGGCAAAGACGGCCACGAGCGCGAGTGATGCAAGGATGATGATCATGAGTACAACGACGCTCCTTGGAACCTGAGGTGATTGAAGTTTTTCAGCAGGTTGCTGCGGCGGATTCACGTGTGAAGTATCGATATCGATTTCACGTGCGCAAGGAAGTCTTGTTCAAAAGACTGCATCAGTTCAAGCGCAAAGCCGCGATTGCGTCCATGACTCGCCGGCTTAACTGCTTGTAGAGATCCTTCCCTTGAGGATTTAGATCGGCAGCCGTAAAGAAAATTGGTTCTCCCACGACGATAGTAATTGGGACAAAGTGCAAACCGCCGCCACCGCGTGGCAGGGCTTCGTGGGCCCCAAAGATTCGCATAGGCACAACGGGCGCCAGCGTTTTTGCAATGATGAGACCTAATCCCGGCTCGGCCGGCTGCAAGCTGCCATCGACGGTGCGCGAGCCTTCCGGAAAAACCAGGGCCGCGTTCCCGGCGTTTAGAACACGAATCAAAGCCTTCAAAGCGCTGCGGTCGATGCCTTCCTGATTGACCGGGATTACATTGAGCTTTGGCAAAAGCCAGCCGAGCGGCGGCACGTCCAGCAATGTTCGCCGCGCCAGAAAGTAAACGGCGCGGTCACACGTGGTGCCGGCAAGCGGCGGGTCAAGATAACTCTGGTGGTTCATGGCGAGAATGACCGGGCCACTCTGAAGCATGCGCTCCCGGTGAATGACGCGAAAATGAAAAAACAATCCGACAAAACGGCTGAGGTGATAACCAATCCAGTAATAGAAATTCATTTAACGAGTAAACGAATTAGCGAATTACCGATTTGCTTTCACTTGATATTTGGACCGCTAAATCGGCGGGGGCATTTTCTTGAGCAGGCCGATGATCTTGTCGATGACCTGCTGAATCGTAAGATGGGACGTGTCAATGACATGTGCGTCTTTCGCGATAACCAGCGGTGAGACAAGGCGTAGAGAATCCGCACGATCACGAATCGCGATTTCGTCGCGCTCACCTTGTGCGGCCCGACGCTGGAGACGCACCTCCGGTGAAGCATCAATGTAAAACTTGTAGGGCGTATCGGGAAAAACGACCGAACCAATATCCCGACCTTCCACAATCAGATCGTGGGTTTGTGCTTGCTCGTGCAGTTTCTTCGCAACAATCTGGCGGACCACGGGGAACTGACTGACTCCTGCAACGCTTTTGTTCACGCAATCATCGCGCAAGTGCTCACCCGGATCCACGTCGTCAATCAAAATGCGCGACTCATTGTTTTGCAGGCGGCAAGTGAGGTCGGCCTTCCGAAGTGCTCCAGCGATACTATCGCTTTCTTCCGGGTGAATTTTCCTTTGCAGGACGTGCCAGGTGATTGCTCGATAAATGGCACCAGAGTTAACGTACACAAATCCCAGGCGCCGGGCGAGCTCTTGCGCGACACTGCTTTTTCCAGAGGCCGCAGGGCCATCAATAGCGATTACCCGATGACAACGTTGCTTGGAGGCGTGCATTTGGTAAGGCCTTCACTTTAGCCAGCGGACCCACCGCTCAACTATTTGACCTGAACGTTGGATGTTGGGCGTTGAACGTTGCGTGTTCCAATATGGGGCGTTGCGGCATAGCCTAAATTTTAGCGACTCAAGCCCCTTCCTCGACCGGCCCGGGAGTAAGCGAACCGATCACAGGCGTGCTGATCTGCATCCGCTTTTGATTTGTGAACTCCTCAAGCACGGTTTCAAATCCGGGATAAGATTCGCGAATGCATTCGGCGTCCTGGACGACGGTTTCGCCATCAGCGAACAAACCGGCTATGGCAAACGCCATCGCGATACGATGGTCGCCAAAACTGGGCACCCGGACTCCGTGCAGGGGAGCCGGACCAAGTATCTCAAGACCATCGTTCATTTCAGCTACCTGCGCACCCATGGCACGTAGATTGTGCGCGATTGCGGCGATGCGGTCGCTTTCTTTCACGCGCAATTCCTCTGCGTGGCGAATAATCGTCTTGCCGTCCGCAAGAGCACCGGCGACTGCAAGAATCGGCAGTTCATCAATAAGCTGCGGCACTTCTTTGCCCTGAATGACAGTGCCCTTGAGTGGGAAACCGGTGACTTCGACAATTCCGCGCGGTTCAACCTGATCGCTGTCTTCAATGGCCTCGCGCACTTGCGCACCCATCCGAAGCAGAACACCGAGTAAGGCCGTTCGCGTGTGGTTCAAACCCACGTCGCGAATAAGCAAGTGACCTCGTCGCTGCGCCGCGGCGGCAACCAGCCAAAAGGCGGCAGAAGAGATGTCACCGGGAATGTCAAAGTCGCGCGACTCTGGAACCTGGTCGCCGAACACGGCGACGCTGCCACTTCCGTCCACCGCTGTTCGAACCAGGAAATAATCAAACATCATCTCCATATGATTCCGAGTCGGTGCTGGCTCGCTCACGGTGGTCTTGCCCTTTGCAAAAAGACCGGCCAACAGCAATGCGCCTTTCACCTGCGCACTGGCCACAGGTGGTCGATAACGAATTCCACGCAAGGAACCACCCTGGATGCGCAGTGGTGGCGTCTCTTCCGGACCTTCCGCGAAGATATTTGCCCCCATCTGACGAAGCGGCGTGATGACGCGTTCCATGGGACGTTTTGAGAGGCCGGCGTCCGCGACAAGCCGACTTTCAAATGTCTGCCCGGCAAGCAGCCCGGCGAGAAGGCGCATGGTGGTGCCAGAATTACCGCAATTGATTTCGCTTTTTGGCGGCGTAAGAACCCGCTTTTTCCCATGGACGATCAACGTGGCGGGCTCGGGTTGTTCGATCTTGATCCCAAGCGCGCGTAGCGCATTTACCGTGTGCATACAATCTTCGCTGGGGAGAAACCCATTGAGAGTGCACACTCCATTCGACAAGGCGGCGATGATTACCGCACGATGCGAAATGCTTTTATCGCCGGGTACAGTGATCTCTAGGTCAATTCGAGGTGCCCGTTTTACCCGCAACTCCATAGATAAGAAGAAACCGCTGGTGGATACTCAATACGGATATTCGATAAAACAGAGGCGCCGCGCCAATTCAGCACCCACCATCAGCCTCGAACACCCTCAAGGCAAACCGTTACGGAACCAGAAAGATTTTGTCCGTGTACGGATCCTTTACTTCCGTTCCCGGAGGGAAACCTTCCACATCAATATATTTGCCAGGTGAATACGGACTCTCTACCAGGTGAGGTTTGCCGGGAACGGGGATTCCGTATGGATAATCCCCCTTTGCGACCTTCGTTGGCGCGGCTGGTGGAGGTGGTGGCGGTGCCGCTGCGCTTTGCACGGGCGGCGTACCTGTAGGTTGAACCGGGCCATTCGGGTTGAATGGTTGTTGCGGGGGCGGGTACTGTTCGGGCTGGGTGGGGCCATAGCTGGCGGCCCGATGTCGGGAGGGCGGCGGCTGCGGCTCTTCACTGCATGAGGCGACGAAGAAGGCCGTGAATAGAGCAAGCGACAATGAGAATTTCATAAATGGAAAAGACTGTCACAATCGTATCCAGAGTCTGAGTCGTTGCCAATCATTAAATCTCTTTTTGTTCCCGCTCAGCGATGCTTTCGCAAAAATTGGCGCGGATACAATGACAGTCCATCTTCCATCCGAATCCAAGATAGAGATGTCAACGGCGAACAACTCCCACCCAGAAATCTTGATAGTGGATGATGATGCTTTGAGCCGCAAAATCCTGACGCAGGTACTAACGTCTGCCGGCTACGACTGCCAGGTGTGCGAGAACGGTACCGAAGCATTGAAGTTGATTCACGCCAAGCCGCCTTCGCTTTTGTTGCTCGATTTCGATATGCCAGGGGCAAATGGCGCGGAGGTGTTAAAAGAGCTTCGCTCGGATCAACACCAGGCAGTCGCACAGGTGCCAACCATCATGTTGACCGGGCACGGAAGCGAGGCAAGCGAAGTCTCCTGTCTGCAGGCTGGCGCAGATGATTTCGTAACAAAACCAGTCAATACGGCAGTATTACGTGCACGAATCGAGACCCAGCTTCGACTGCGTTCCATGCGACGGCAATTAGAGAGGCAAAATGACGAACTCGAACAATGGCGCCGCGACCATGAGCGCGACTTGGCGGCAGCGCGTTCGACGCAGCAATCGCTAATTCCCCAGAAGCCCCTGATGCTGCCCGGATGGGATGTTTCAGCCTGTTATCTCCCAGTGATCCAGGTAGGCGGCGATATCTACGGCTGGTTGCGAATGAAGGATGGGCGGATCTTGTTTTGGATCGCTGATGGCTCCGGTCACGGTGCTGCTGCTGCACTGCTTACAACGTTGGCAAAGCTTCTTTTTCACCATGGCAATGTCGAACACGGTTCCCCAGCCAGCCTGATGGAGGCAGTTAACGATGACTTTCGCAGCATTTTTGGCGGGCGCTCTTTCATGACAGCGATGTGTGTTGCGCTCAATCACACAAACGGAAGCGCGCACGCTGTAGGAGCGGGTCATCCCCCGCTTCTGATCGTTCGCCATAACGGTGCAACGGAATCGATCCCGTCAGTCGCACCTCCGCTAGGTCTGATCGAACGCCCCAAATTTGTGGAAACCCCACTCGACTTCGAACCAGAAGACGCCTTCCTCCTCTATACCGACGGCTTGTTTGGCTCGTCAAAAGATGGAGAGCGGCGAGTGACGCCTCAGCAGTTAGAGAAGATGCTGGATCACTCCGCCCCCACTGCCGAAGTGTTACTTAAGGGAATTTTAGAGCGAGCAACGCCAAATAACGCCAAACACTCCTTGTCCGATGATGTGACAGCTCTGGCGGTGCGCCGGATGGCCCCTGAATAAATTTTTCTCGTTTACTTAAAATTAGTGTTGCTCTCTCGCAAGCGAAACGTTAATCAGCCTCCATGCCGAAAACCAAAAAGAAAACTTCCAAGCGCAAACCGAATCCCGCCTTCATGAGACCGGTCCAGCCTGACGATAAGCTTTCCGCCATTGTCGGGTCGCAGCCCCTACCACGCTCGGAGCTTACCAAAAAGCTCTGGAACTACATCAAGAAGCACGGTTGCCAGGATAAAAAGAAACGAACCATGATCAACGCCGACGACTCACTCAGGCCGGTATTCAATGGCAAGAGCCAGGTGAGTATGTTCGAGATGACCAAACTCGTCTCGAAGCATCTGCGCTAGATCGCAAACCCGCTTAATAGCCCGGCGTTGGTTCGCCGGGCTATTTACGGACTGAGAAAATAGATGCCGCGCTGGCGGTGCGGTGATGCGCCGCTCTTGCGCTAGGCAGTATTTCCATCGAAGATGGTCACGTGAAAACCTACCGTTTTTTTCTTTTCGCCGTTGCGGCCTCCGTTCTCATCTCCGGTCCGGTCGCCAGCGCGGAATCCAGCTGGGTCACCGATTACAAGAAAGCACAGCAAGAGGCCAAAGCGGGTAACAAATTCCTGCTGCTTGATTTTACCGGGTCAGATTGGTGCGGCTGGTGCAAAAAGTTCGACAGGGAGGTTCTGTTACAGCCGGAATTCAAAGACTTCGCCCGGGACAACCTGGTTGTCGTAGAACTCGATTTCCCGCGTGGGAAACCGCAGACCCCTGAGCTGAAAAAACAAAACCGCGAACTCGCGCAGCAGTACGGGATCGTAGGGTTTCCCACTATTGTTGTCCTTAGCTCCGACGGACAGAAGCTTTGGCAGTATGACGGTTACTTTCCCGACGGTCCAACCGCATTCATCGCGCAACTGCAGAAATTGCGCAAAGGCTAAATCGGCCTTGATTTCTGACGAGAATAAAATCGGCTGAGGATTTGTCGCCTTCTTGTAAGAGAGGCAGCCGCGCGCCTTGCGTAACCGGCAGCCTCTGCTAGATACGCATTCACCTTCGCCAAGCTCCCGCTTATGTCTGCTTACCGTCTGCTGTTTCTTTGTTTCGCCTTGTTAAGTTTTGCCCATGGGCTTGGAGCAGAACCGACGCCGCCGGCAAAGCGAGCTGTAATAGCACGAGAGATTCGAGCGACGCCGGAAGAACCGGGCATTACATTCAACTCGGTGCATATCGACGGGCCTTACATCGCAATGACTTTTGACGACGGACCGAGCGCGACACTGACCCCAAAATTGCTCGATTTGCTTGCCACCCATCACATCAAGGCAACCTTCTTCGTAATCGGCGAAAACGTCGCGGAACATCCTGAGATCGTTGCGCGCGCCGCGCGGGAAGGTCACGAAATTGCCAACCATAGTTGGTCACATCCCAATCTCGGCAAGATGTCGGACGACAGCGTCCGCCGCCAACTCCGGCAAACCGATGACGCAATCGAGAACTCCACGGGCAAGCGTCCCACGTTGATGCGGCCGCCGTATGGATCGATCACGGCCCGCGAAAAACGCTGGATTCACGATGAATTTGGCTACGACATTATTCTTTGGGACGTCGATCCATATGACTGGAAACGTCCCGGCCCAGCTGTGGTCCGAGCTCGCATTCTTAAGGAGACGCGGCCAGGCTCGATCGTGTTATCTCACGACATTCACCCGGGAACTATCGAGGCAATGCCTTCAACTTTTGACGAGCTCGAGGCGAAAGGGTTCAAGTTCGTCACAGTATCAGAACTGATTAAAATGGCGGCGGCCCGGCCCTCACATCCAAGTCCGCAGCCGAGCGGAACCGTTCTACCAAACGCCGTAGGATCCCCTTCCCCGACTCCGTCGCCAGCGTCTTCGCCAAGCGGTTAGACCGGTCTTGGAGTTTACTTCTTTGCGGCGCCAGGGCCGCGATCTACCATTCGTTGCTCGTTCTGACGACGCGCAATGACGAAGTGGTTGTTTTCGCCGTAGCTCCGCCATGGACCTGGGGGCACATCACGAACCTCGACAAACTGCCAATCGGTCACGTCGGTCGGCGCCAATGCCAGGTAATCGCGCACGGCGGGTGAAACATCCAAGCCAGCACCGTGATTGAGATTCGGTTTAGGACGCTCATTTCCAAAGACATACTGAAAATGGTCTGTGCGAAACGGACCACAATCCTCCCATTGCGCATAACACGTGCGATTGCCCTTACGAATCGCAATCCAACGATCCCGGCATACCGATTGCCCCGGCCCCCTGTAATCATGTTTAAACCACGGAATCACCAGCGGCGCCTCCGGTTTGAACTGACCATGCGTGACATCATTATAGGGCAACGCACAGTAAAAAGGGTTTTGCTTAGGAATAAAAGCTATCGGGATGTAATTGCGTCGTGCACCGGCATCAGGAGTATCGGTTCCACCGTAATTCTCTGTCCAATTAAAGTCCCAGGAACTTTTGTAGTTTGGAACCGGATTATTGCCACCGGCTTGTTCACCAACCCAAAATACCGTGGTGACGATATTGCTCTTCCACGGATAACGCTGGACCGCCGGACGCGAGCTGGTCGGGATAAAAACCTGCGGCTCTACTTTGAGCAACGCCTGTTCGCGCAGTTTCATTGCATACTTGGCAAAATCGGCCGCCGTGGCATAAGGCGAAGTGGATTGCTCGTCCCCGAAGATTTCCGGGGCGCTAGCAATTGCGAGAATGGCACAAGCCGCAAGAAGTCTCCTCATCTTCAAACGCCGCCATCCTCTATCTGACTTTGCGCTCTTAAGCAAGGCAAATTTCCGGTTTCGACAATCAGGAGGTGGGTCCCAGATCGGGGATTTTTACCTCAGCTTGGATGGGATTTACCGGTTTTAGGCAGCATTTGATACGCTGGTTTATACGCTTACCGCCTTAGCTGCGACTCAGCACTGTATCGCGTTTGAAGTTTCGATCGTCTTTGTCTGGATAGTCCAGCGTGTAATGGAGGCCACGGCTTTCTTTGCGACACAGTGCCGAATCGACGATCAAGGCGGCCACCGCCGCCAGATTACGTAGCTCCAGCAGATCTACGGATACCTTAAAATTCCAATAAAACTCGCGAATTTCACGCTGGAGATTTCGCAGCCGCGCGCTCGCCCGCTGCAGCCGCTTATCTGTGCGCACTATTCCGACGTAGTCCCACATCAAGCGTCTGATCTCGTCCCAGTTGTGATAAATTACCACAAGCTCATCAACGTCCTGCACGTTTCCCGATTTCCATTCCGGCAACGAGATTTCTTGTTTCGAAGTCGATCGTGTCTGAGCAGCTGTGACCGCCAGGGCGCGATGCGCCACCACGAGGCCTTCCAACAGCGAGTTGCTGGCGAGCCGATTTGCGCCGTGCAACCCAGTACACGCGACCTCCCCAATCGCATAAAGCCCGTGCAAACTCGTCGCACCATTCACGTCCGTTTTGATTCCGCCGCACTGATAATGCGCAGCAGGCACTACCGGAATCGGCTGCTTCGACATGTCGATCCCAAACCGCAGACATGTTTGATAAATGTGCGGGAAACGCTCCTGAATGAATTCCGGCGATTGATGCGTGACATCCAAAAACACACACTTCGCGCCGGAGCGCTTGATCTCCGCGTCAATCGCACGCGCCACGATATCGCGCGGCGCCAGTGAACCGCGCGGATCGTAACGTTTCATAAAATCTTCGCCGCGGTTGTTACGCAATATCCCGCCTTCACCGCGCACCGCTTCCGAAATGAGAAACGATTTCGCCAGCGGATGAAAAAGGCACGTGGGATGAAACTGGATGAACTCCATATTGGAGATCTGAACGGCCGCGCGCCATGCCATCGCCACGCCGTCGCCAGTCGCAATGTCCGGATTGGTCGTGTACAAATAAACCTTCCCGCAACCGCCGGTCGCAAGCACGATCCGATCCGATCGAATGGTTTCAACCTCTCCAGTCTTTTCATCCAGGCTATAAATACCGAGACAGCGGTCTTCTGCCGCGAAACCGAGCTTGGCGGCGGTGATCAAATCAACCGCCATATGATTTTCCATTAGCTGGACGTGTGATTGCCGGCCCAGCTCGCGAAGCAAAGTATTTTCGATTTCCTTTCCAGTTACATCCCGTACGTGGAGGACGCGGCGCTTGGAATGACCGCCTTCTTTACCGAGATCAAGCTCACGATGTCCGGAAATCTCACGCTCATCGAACTGCAAACCGAGTTCCACCAGGTCGCGGATGCGCTGCGGACCTTCAGTCACTATCGCGCGCACGACGCGCTCGTCACACAGACCAGCGCCAGCTTCGAGCGTATCGCGTACGTGCAACTCAAACGAATCTTCGTCGCTCGTCACGCAGGCGATCCCACCTTGCGCCCAGGCTGTGTTTGTGTCGGAGCCTTTGCGTTTCGTTATAACAGCTACCGACCCGTGATTTGCCGCTTTCAATGCAAAACTCAGGCCAGCAATACCGCTGCCAATCACCACGAAATCGTATTCCTTCATCCCAACCGGATATTGTCGATCAAGCGAGTTTTTCCGAAGAACACAGCAAGCGCGAGCAATGAATTTGGTTTGATTGTTTCAACTTGTTGCAAAGTCTCTGTGTCGACAACCTCCACATAATCAATCCGTGCCAGGGGCGCTTCACCGATCACTTTGCTGACAAGATCGACAATTTCTCTCGCGGATTTGTTGCCAGCATTTGCTGCAGCCCGCAGGGCCTTGTGCAAAACCGTTGATTGTTTGCGTTCTTCCAAACTCAAATATTGATTGCGCGAACTGCACGCCAGCCCGTCTTCTTCTCGTAGCGTAGGCACTGCAATAATGTCGGTCTTGAAATTGAGGTCGCGCACCATGCGACGAACGATCACCAGTTGCTGAAAATCCTTCTCGCCGAACAAAGCGGCGTCCGCTGAAAGAACGTTGAATAACTTCGCGACGACCGTGCAAACACCGCGGAAATGTCCGGGGCGCGATTTGCCTTCCAAGGTACTTGAAAGAGAGGATTCCTCGACGAACACGGAACGATCGTCACCGTACATCTCCGCAACGCTGGGGCGGAACAAAAAGTCTACCCCGGCGTTCCGACAAAATTCTTCATCCGTCTTCTCCGGACGTGGATAGCGTTCGTAATCGCTTCCGGGTTCAAACTGTAACGGATTAACGAATATACTCAGCGCCACTTCGCCGTCGTGCCCAGCATGCTCGCGTGCGATTCGAACCATTTCCCCGTGCGCCTTGTGCAAAGCGCCCATCGTGGGAACAATTACACGGCGTTTAGCGTGTGGCTGCGCCTGCGCCTCGGCGATCGTTGTAATGATCCGCATCGTAGAACGAGAGTCGATTATGGAAGCAAATATCCAGAGATTCCTCTCAGCGTCCGCATAAAGATACGGCCGGGCAAGCGGCTCCGCTCGCAACGACTGATCGGGTCATGCTGCTTCAAGCCAGATCGCCTGTCGGGAAAAGCTGAATTTTTTGTGGCCGAAACTTTGCCAGCCAGCGCGTATTGCGAGGTCACGCATTTCAGAAAATGAGAAGGCGCGAATAGTAGAGAGCCGTGCATCGTAACGCGTCATCGGCTCGCGGAGAATCAGCGCAGTCAAAAGATACACGCCTGCAATGAGGGAAAAACTGCGTCGCAAATCCGATACCAGGACAAATCTTTTGGATATCTCGCGACATCTGCGCAGAAGACGTGCCGCGTCCTCGTTGCTAAAATGATGAAGCGCCAGCGTACAAAGCGTGATGTCGTACGCTTCCACAGAGTTCCATTCCAGAATGTTGGCTTCGCGGTAGGAAATCTCCGGATAATCCGCACTCAGCCCTGTGGCAATTTCCAATGTGGCAGGCTGCCGATCTAACGCATCGATCTCTACCCGGGCGCCAATCGTTCGTGCATAATCGATAATCAATCGTGGAATATCGCCAGATCCCGTCGCCAGATCGACGACGCGCAATTTGTCGCCCGGTTTGATCCAACGACGAATAAAACTCGAGACAAGACGATAGCTTCCGAACCAGCGATTCAATTGCCGAATACGCTCCAGATCACGCTCCAACTCCGCGCTGGGAGGGTGATCCCGATCCATCATCTCCAGTACGGCTGGATCAAAACTTCGCTTCATTTCCTGGATGGGGGCTCCGTGAGCGGATCAGCTTAGTACAACAGTTATCGACCGCCGCTACATCGATAGGAATTTTTGCCACGATTCCGGGAGCACAGCGGTTTCCACATCACTCGCGACTCGCCCTTCGAAGTCGGGGCGGAAAACCGTGCTCGTCCCATAAACCATGATCACGTCTTCTGTACCTTCAACGCGAACGGCGTGCGCCACACCGGATGGAACGATGACGCCGACATTGTTCTCACTGCGATGGTTATCGCCGTCTACAAAGAAACGCATCACTCGCCGAGGTAATCCAGCGCGAATGTCGTATAAAATCATCTCGACGCGACCCTGAGCGAAAAACATCACATCCCACTGCTCCTCGTCATATCGGCGCAGTGAATAGTTATCCGGCTCATCGATATACAAACGGCGCAGCCAATCTACCGCATCGCTATTTTCTGGAATGGCGGGTGGATGCACGTGAAAGCCCTTGGCAGTTCCCGAAAACATCCGCGCGGCGGACCATTGCCTGGGCCAGAGACCAAGCTGCGCGAGAATGCCTTCATCGCGCCGCACAAATTCGCCAAAAAGTCCACGGTGCCGTTGCGGGTGAACTTTTCGGGCGAAAACTTCCACACCTGGGATCCACGTGTCCTTAATCTGGCGCTGGCTTCGATCCGCAGCAGCGAGATCGCCGGCGTCTACCCCACGTTGTGAAAGCTCATTGGCGAAGGACGCAGCGCGGTAATCTCGAGTGTTTAGGCTCTTTCGCACGCCAACGTCGATACCTTCCCACAGATTTCTTTCGAGCTTACTCATTTCGATTCAGCCAATGTTTAATTGCCTAGCGAGAAATCGGCACGTTCGCGAGAAAGGTTTGGATTGTAATAAGGATCACTCCGCAAAACGTCCGCCCAACGCTCGCGCATGGCGGCCTCGCCCGCCACGTCGATTTCACCGGATGGCGCTTCATGCGAGCAAAGTTTTGCGAATGGACTGTAAACAATCAAATAATCCCCTCGCCGCATTTTCAGGCAAAGATCGACATCGGCCAACGTCCCTCGCAGGTTTTCGTCGAATCCGCCCGCTTGCTGAAAAACATCACGCCGTGTGAGCATACAGGCGCTCGAAACAGCGCTGCAGTTTCGTGTCACCTGCAACTGGCGATTCGCGCCTGGATGTTCGGCCGGAAAAGCGCGAAACGCGGATTGGGCGATGTTATTGACACCCACGACTGTCCCGGCCTGTTCAATAGTGCCGTCCCGATTTACTAATCGCGCCCCTACGGCTCCGACTTCGACTCGCTGAACATGCTCGGCCATAATCGTCAGCCACTGCGGTTCAATCGGTTCGATGCTTTCGTCTAGGAAAAGAATCCATGGGTCGTTCGTTTCGTTTACTGCGAAATTCTTTGTCGCGGAGTCATTGGGCTCCCCTGGGTAGCGCAGCAAATGATGGGGGAAACGCAACGAAAAATCAGATGCGCCATTGAATCGATTGTCTTGAACGATCACAATCTCATAATTCGGATAACTTGTTCTGCTCGTCAGACTTTCAATGCATCGCTCTAACGATTCGAGGCCGCGGCGACTTCTAATGATCACTGAAATTTTCTCCGGTTCCGACAATTCCCGCCTGATGCAGAAAGCGTGGGTGCGCCAGTCCACAGTGACGCGAGCCGGCTCGGCGCGTCGCTTCAAGTGATCTTCAATGGCCAGCCGCGACGCTTCGAGTTGTTCCGGTTTTTGACGAACGCTGATCGCGCTGGAGCTTTCCGATCGCCGCCAATGATACAGGATTCGCGGGATATGATGAATTCGCCTGCTCTGCTCGATCACCCGAAAGAACAGGTCATAATCCTGCGCGCTATCGAATTGTGAACGGAAGCCGCCCGCCTTTTGCACGATATCGCGTCGCACTGCGGTCAAATGGCCCAGGTAGTTGTAAGAGCGGAGAAAATCGGGTGACCAATCCGGTTTAAATAAAGGAGCCTCAAAACCGTCGCCGCCGAGCTTGTCTTCATCGGAATAAATCAAATCGGCGTCCGAATGCGTCTGCAAAAGTTTCACAATCTGGAAGAGCGCATCGGGCTCGATGACATCATCGTGATCGAGAAAAGTGATCCACTCCCCGTGGGCGAGTGCTAATCCCTGATTGGATGCTGCCGAAATGCCTTCATGTTTTCCGAGACTTTTCAGCACGATACGTCGATCCCGAGCGGCGAGCGCAGGCAGCGCACGGAGGACTTCGGCATCGCTCGACCCATCGTCGATTAGTATCAGCTCCCAATTTTCGTATGCTTGCGCGAGCACCGATTCGATTGCTTCCGCAAGCCGCTGCACAGGTGTGTCGAAGACTGGCGTGATGACGCTAACCAGCGGCTTCGAAGGAAACGCATGCGATTCACGTCGCATTTGTGCCAGGTCTTGCGCAGTCGCGCGATGCCGCTCGAACCATTCCTGATATTCGTTTGAGGCACCGGAACGGCGGCGTTCGCGTGCGGGTCGGTGCAGTTTTCTCCAAACCGTTTTCGCCAGTTTTTCCGGAAGGCGATAAGGCGCTAGCAATATCTGGCCCACGCGGCGCTCGGGCGATTTCCGCAGGGTTCGCTTCTGCTCTTTTAACAATTTCAGTTCGCGCCTGTATTCTTTGAGTTTCAGCAATTTCTCCTCCAGTGCAGCGATATGACGCTGCGCCCCTTCTAATTCCGAACCGCGGATTTGAAGGGATCGCTTCAAGTCGCTCAACGCCCGGTTGAGTCTGGCAAAGGCCGTCTCCATTTTCGGCGTTAGTTCGCCGGAACCCAAGCTTGCTTGGTGCCGAAGAAATACGGCTGCCGAATCCAACTCCATCAAGTCGCATTCATAATCGGGGAATAGTCCGAAGCGCTCGAAACGTTGAACGAGGAGCGGGCGACGTCTGGCAGCGTCCGCGCCGGGACCAGGAACGATCACAACGCTCGCTGCGCGATGCGACAGTGCCTCCACCATGCGATCGTCGTCGTGGTCCCCTGCCGGATAAAACCAGACCCCGACCTCAAAACGTGTTGTGGCCTCGCTCTGTTCCGGCTTCATCATCAGGTCACCGCCAGACCACATGATGACAGCGTTTCTTTTCACTTCAGCAAACTGGCGCTCAAGTTCCTGAAGGTTCGCGCCGATCACAAGCAATCGGCCATGCACGAACTTTCGCGAGATTATGCGGGCGAACTCGGCGTTAGAGGAATAGGAAGAAGATGGCAACACCACGCCCATTATATTGGTTGAAGCAGACCGCAGGCAAATCTACCCTGCGGCGCCACGCTGCGATACTGCCTGTTCTCCAATGCTCGATTTCGTTGTTTATCTCCTCTATCGCATAGGGTTAGCAATTGCCACCGCAATACCAATTCGCTTTCTGTTTGCCGTTGGACAGTTTCTCGGTATTTGTGCCTGGCTCGTTTCCGGGAATTATCGACGTTTGGCGAACCGTAATGTTGCCATTGCATTTGCCAATGAAAAGACCCCGCGAGAAATGCGTCGGCTTGTCCGCCGCCATTTCCAACGGCTCGGTGCTAACCTTCTCTGTAGCGTTAAACTCACCACGATGCCGCCGGAGAAAATCCTCCGGCGTGTTACGGTTGACAATATCCAAGCGATGGACCGGGAATTTCGCGCTCGCGTTCCGGTCGTGCTCGTTTTGAGTCATCTCGGAATTTGGGAATTGTTCGCGCAATTGATGCCGAAATTCGTCGGCTACGTGCGGAATGCGAGTGTCTATCAAAAACTGGGCAATCGCTTCATTGACGCGCATGTGCGTCGGACACGTGGCCAAACTGGCCTGGAATTGTTCGATCGCCAGCAGGGATTTCAACCTGTAATCGATTTGCTGCGCTCCGGCGGCGGCGTCGGTGTTTTGTCCGACCAACATGCTGGCGATCACGGGCTGTGGACACCCTTCTTTGGAAGGTTGGCATCCACTTCGCCCCTGCCAGCATTGCTCGCCAAGAGGACGCGAGCGGCGCTAATCGCTGCGGGCGTTTACACAATCGGACCGGCGCGCTGGCGCATGGTGTTTACCGAGCGTTTTGATCTGCCTAATAGGGATTCCTCTGTTGCTGCACTGACTGCAGAAATAAATCAGATCATCGAACAGCAAGTTCGGGTCGCACCTGAAGATTGGTTTTGGGTGCACAATCGCTGGAAAACACCCCAGCCTAACTTCCTTCTCGCGCAGTATAAACGTGGCGTCTACGTACCACCGGCAGTCTCACCTCAAGGTTTAAAGCCATTCCGAATTCTTGTTCGTTCAAGTAACTGGCTCGGTGACTCTGTGATGAGCGTGCCCGCTGTTCGCGCCATCAAGGCTGCACGCCCCGATGCTCAAGTCACTATTGCTGCCCCGGAAAAGATTGCACCGTTATGGAAGCTAGTTCCCGAAGTGGATGCGATTATCCCTCTGCCAGGGAACTGGCTACTATCATCAGTGCGGTTAATTCGGCGCGCACCGCCTTTTGACGTGGCCATCCTTTTTCCAAATTCGCTGCGCGCAGCATTGGAGTCGTGGCTGACCGCAATTCCGCGAAGAGTTGCCTATCGAGGCCATTGGCGACGCTGGCTGCTTAACCAAATCGTGCCGATTCCACGAAAGCCAGGCCCACCGGAACATCATTCGCTCCGTTTTCTCCGTATCGCGCGCGAATGCGGCGCAGATACGGAACAACCGCGATCAGAAAAAACATTCAACGCCCAACGCCCGACTCCTTACGCCCACCTGACCGGCGTCCACAAGGAATCAGTAGCTGACAACTATCAGCTGAAGATTGGTCTCTGCGCGGGGGCCGAATACGGGCTTGCCAAACGCTGGTTACCTGAACGCTTCGCCGAGGCAGCCGAAAGAGTTAGCGCGCAATCGCCCGTCCAATGGATGTTGTTTGGAACGGCGCGCGACGCCTTGGCTGGCGCGAAGGTCGCGGCGGCACTTGGTGATCGCTGTGTGAATCGGATTGGTCAGACTACGCTCGACCAACTAATCGACGAACTGCACGACTGCCGTTTACTGCTTACCAACGATACAGGCACAATGCATCTTGCCGCATTGTTGGGAATACCTGCCGTTGCCATTTTCGGCTCAACGGAGCCGCGACTCACTGGCCCGCTTGGCAACGGTCACATCATACTGCGACATCATGTCGAATGCAGTCCCTGTTTTCTTCGCGAATGTCCGATCGATTTCCGTTGCATGAAGGCCGTCGGCGTTGAGGAAGTTGCCGATGCAGTGTTGTCGATCCTCCGCAACCAATCAGGCAAATTTCAAATTTGAAATCTCAAGTCTCAAATCTCACACTCGCGGCCATGCGGAAGGAAACCGACGAATCATCGTTTTACGTGTTACGAGCTGAAAGCGAGCGAACCTAAAGCCTCAAGCTTGAAGTCCTACCATGGCCGTTGCTCCGCGCATTCGTACACAAGTGCAGGTGATGTTTTTCGATACCGATTGCGGAGGCGTTGTCTCGAACATCGCTTATCTGCGTTTCATCGAGATCGCGCGTACGCTTCTTGCTGAGGAGCTCGGCCTCGCGCTCACTGAAATGGCCGAAAATCAGAGGTATCCCGTAGTCGTGCGAACGGAGATTGATTATCGCCGGCCAGCCAGGCTCGGAGATCAACTCGTGATTGAAGCCCGGCTGGACCGGGCGGAGCGCGTGCGGTTCTGGTGTGCATTCCAGATTACGCGACCCAAAGACAATACGCTTATCGCCCGATGTCGTCAGATGCTTGCACTGATCGAAATGCCAGAAGGAAAACTGCTTCGTCTACCTGAGCACTGGGAAGAATATCGCGACGATGATTCCGCTGAATTCCAGCGCGAATCGCAAACTCCAATTTCTGGCAAGAAACATACTCAATGACTGTTGGCGCCCGCAGCCTAAGTCTGGAACAAACTCTGCTCGAGCCGCCGGCGCTGCCGCCGCCGCCTATGCGCCACGCCTTACTCGTGATTCTGATTGCGTTGGCTGCGCTGCTACATGTGGCGACGATCGGTTCCGGCGATTTGTACAGCCAGACGGAAGGGCAATACGCAGGAGCAGCCCGCGAGATGGTCGAGGCGCACCATTGGGTTCTACCTACGAACAATGGCACGCCGCGGCTGCAAAAACCGCCATTGCTCTACTGGTTGATAATCATTTCGTTTAAGCTTTTTGGTGTCAATGCTGCAACTGCCCGGCTCCCAGTCGCTCTTGCCGTTGTCGCCTCTACTGCCCTCATCTTTTTGATCGGGGAAAAACTCACGGATTACTGGCGCGGTTTTATCGCTGGTCTGATTTATCTGAGTTTGTGCGGCACATTTTTGCTCGCGCGCATCGTCATGCCCGAACCGCTGGTCAGCGCACTCATCGCGGGCACGATTTTTTGCGCGATCGGCGGTTATCAGCGCCGACGTAACCGCCGCATCTGGTTCGCCGGCTTTTGGATTTTCTCGGCTTTCGCCTGCCTGACCAAAGGTTTGCTCGGCATCGCGTATCCGGCGGCGGTTTTGCTTATCCTTTCAATCTTCTACCGCGAAGCGCGCATACGATTTCGTGGGCTGTTGCGATGGGAGTATTTCGCGATTTTCGTTCTGATCGTCGCGCCCTGGCACATTTGGGCCCAATGGCATTTCCCCGGGTATTTTCGTTATCAGATCAGCTCGGAATGGCTCGGCCATCTGCGCGGACTTACCGATGAAACGCATGATTTCCTTGGCGTACCTGCGTATCAGTTTGTGCTGATGCACCTCGCCTGGTGGTTTCCATGGTCGATTGCGCTCTTGCCGGGCGTTGTTTTTGCCTGGCGCCGTGTGATTCGACCGCGCGAAATCAGTTTCGCGGAGGCACTGCCGCTTTGCTGGATGGGCGTGGTTTTTATTCCGCTGCTGTTTCTGGGACAACGGCAGGATTACTATTCAATGACCATGTGGAGCGCATTCGCGCTCTGGGCGGCGGTGGCTTGGGAGCGAATACCGCAGGGGTTACGTGCCGCCGGTGCAATCGCTGTCGGACTCGTGGGCGTGATCGCCTCGGCCGCGGGATTCTTCGTTGCGGGGGCAGCGCGCGTTTTGAACGGAAACTGGGGAGTAATGGATGCGCGCTGGACGGCTTGGAAGGCGTTGCATGATATGCCAGTTTCCACATGGCTGGCATTTCGACCTCTGATCGCCGTCTTTGGCATCTCGTTGATTTGTTTGTCGCTGGTAGCCCTCTACTTTATTTCCAAGCAGCGCGAAAGACTTGCGGCGATCGCCCTTGCCGCATCGATGATCCCGGGTGGCCTGAGCATGATGGAAGCGGTCGCGCAAACCTCTCCCTATTTTTCTCTCGCTGATGCGGCGCGATCTCTAAATCAGCGGCTGGATGCAGGGGGCGCTGCAATCTTTGAAGGACCGCTCGACGACGGTAGCAGCCTCATTTTTTATCTGAACCGAAGAATATTTCTAGTTAATCAGAACCCTGCGAAAGAGACCCCAATGAGCGATCCCTCTATCGACATGTTTTTGAACGAACGCGCGGTATTGGAAAAATGGGGTCAACCCGACGCGGTTTATCTGATTATTGAGGAAAGCCGGTCCGATTATTGGAAACAGATCTTAACCAGTCACTTTCATATCTACCATCAAATCACAAAGTGCGGGACCTACCTGGTGCTTAGTAATCAATTATAACGAGTTAATGATTCGTAAAAGGTTACGATGTTAAGAAGGGACGATGTTCACCTTGAAAAATTTGCGCACTGAATTAATATGCGGGCTCTTTTCGCGTGTAACCCGCCCGAGGCGGGCCACGTTTTAACTCATTAACTGGAACCCATGTCGCAACATCGCAGCTTAAAAGGAGCCAGCACAATCGCCGCAAGGCGCAATGTGCTAAAGCGCTTCGAACGGGTCGAGCTTTTAAAAAAGCGCGGTCAGTGGAAAGAAGGCCAGAAGGTCATCGGCCTGCCCAAAACGAAGCCAGATGTCTAGGCACGCGAAGCGGTGAACGGTTGAAACGTTAAAGCCGTTCCGCTTAACGCTTTAACGAAAGCGCCATGCGCTTGAACCGCTTCCTTGCTGCTGCTGGTCTTGGTTCACGTCGGCATTGCGATGAGTTGATTGGTGCGGGCCGCGTCACAATCAATGGCAAGATCTGCACAAACTTCAGTGCGCAGCCAGCAGCGCGCGACCACGTCAAAGTCGATGATAAACTTGTTCGCGCCGCTCCGACGCTGACGATTATGTTGCATAAACCTCGCGGATTCGTGTCGACTCGAAAAGATCTCCACGCGCGCAACACGGTCTTTGATCTCCTGCCCAAAAAATTCTCGCGACTTTTCAATGTCGGACGTCTCGATGCGCAAACTGAAGGTTTGTTGCTTTTGACTAGCGATGGCGAATTGGCGCAGCGGCTCACCCACCCCCGTTTCAAGGTCGAGAAAGAATATGAGATCGCGCTGGATCGACCGTGGGATCCGTCACTTGCTCCAAAGCTTCTACGCGGAATTGTTCTTGATGGCCAACGTGCGAACATTGCGCGGCTTCTTTCCCTGTCGCCTACGCGTCTTCGCGTTATCCTGCGGCAAGGAATAAATCGACAGATTCGGCGCATGTTCCAAGCCGTCGGATATCGCGTCAAACGACTTCTCCGCATTCGAACCGGAAATCTTCGGCTCGGCGATTTGCCCTGCGGGCATTGGCGGCCATTGACGAGGCATGAACTACGATCTTTGGAGGGGCGAGCTCCGGCGAGCCCACGCTCAGCGTCGCAGGAGCTTCGCGCTCCAACCGCGAAATGAAACTCGAAGGCTGTAACGCGCTGATTACCGGCGCTTCCGCTGGGATTGGTCGCGAATTTGCGCGCCAACTCGGCGGTCGTGTGCGTTCGCTCATTCTAATTGCGCGCCGCGAGGAAAGGCTCAACGAACTGCGCGACGAACTAAATAAACAGCACCCAAACCTCGCAGTTTCCGTTCGCAAAATTGATCTCGCAGATCTGGCCCAACTGAATGAACTGCTGGCGTGGCTGGATCATGAAAGGAGTGATGTTAATCTCTTGATAAATAATGCCGGGCTCGGCGATCTCGGGCCGTTTGCCAAGAGCGATCCCGTTCGCAACGAGCAGATGTTGCTCGTAAACGTGGTGGCACTTACTTCGCTCACTCGCCATTTGCTTCCGCAAATGATCGCGAAACAAGGTGGCGGGATTTTGAATATTAGCTCGTCGGCTGGTTTTCTGCCCATCCCCGGTGATGCCGTCTACGCCGCCACTAAAGCGTACGTGACAAACTTCTCTGAAGCGCTTCGGGCCGAACTGCGCGGAACAGGCATAAGCGTATGCACTCTGTGCCCTGGCCCCGTGAGCACGGAATTTCAGGAAGTCGCCAGCCGTCCTGGCCGAAACGCGAAGCCCGGTCCAGGCCCTGGCTTTCTTGAAGTTTCAGTCGGAGAAGTTGTGCGCGAAGCGCTGGCATCACTCGAAGCAGATCGACCGCTCGTGGTTCCGGGATTTGCAATGAAGATTGTCATGTTTCTAGGTCGGCTCACGCCGATGCCACTCTTGCGCCTGCTATTCAGGCTCATTCCGACGCGGGGCTGAAATGTCCTTCAGCTTTCAGGGTGAGGTCAGGTGCGAAAGGGTGCTAGCGATGAAACCAGTTATGCTCGCTCGCGAACACCGCACGGTTGATTGTGATTTCTGACATTGTCACAAGCGCCAGGAGGACCCCAAGCACCAGAAGAGGTAGAACAGGATTGATTCGGCGGAACAGCCAGTCGATGCCATAAACATAACATAACGCGAATGGAATCAGTGCGCCGCTAAGCAAGCGGCCAGACGTGAAATACGGATATAAGGCCGAGGGATTGATGCAATTGCCGAAATCGAATTGAATCGAAAGTAAAGCCAAGAATCCAACCGATGCGATGAAACATAAAGCCGCTACGCCAATCGCTTGCCGCTGAAACGTTAAGAGGCCGGCTTTCTTTCGCAATCCAAGTAGCGCAGCGGCGAGCAAGACTGGCGTGGAAGCTGCATACAATCCCTCGGTAGCTGGACAACTTAGCAGCTGACCGTGCCATTTAACTTCGCCGCGCCAGAAACTAGTGATGAGGTCCCACCAAAAAACCCAAAACCCTCGCGGCGTAAAAATTGGATGCTGCCACCAGTCTGAAAACGGTTTGTGCGTCCAACCAAGCAAAGTGATTTTTGCTGCTGATCCGGTGAGATCGCCAAACTGATATTTTGTCCAAAAAATCCAACTCCCAATCGGAATGGCAGCGCAGAAGGCAAGCGCCGCATATGCGATCAGGGCGGCCTTTGGTTTCTGCCGAATCGCCACGGGCAGCTTCGCCATGATTGCAACCAGGACCACAACGACCAGCAGCAAGTTGGATAGTTTGGTCAGGTACGTAGCCGCGATTGCCAGACCTGTGAGTGCGCCAAGTAACAGAGTCGGTCTGCTTGTACGCAACCATTGGAGAACGCAAAGAAACAATCCACCGAAACACACAGGCGACAGAACATCATTATTAAGAGCGTAAAAAACGTTCTGAGGAATAAACGCGAGCAGCAACGGCAAGCCAACGCGCAATTCCAGCCGATCAGGCGCGACTGCTCGTCCGACCAGATAACCTAGCCAGACAGTGAGTGCCATCAGAAGACCATTCAGGAAACGGATCCAGTAAAGCGATCGAAGGCCAGCCAGTCCGAGGTACTGTCCAACGCGCCACCAAACACTCGCTACGAAGTAATACAGCGGCGGTTGAGAGGATTCGAAATTGGTTTCACTGCTCCAGGCGGCTCTTGTGGCGGCAATCTCTGCGTCTGCGCTGGCACCAGATTGTTTCCACAAAGGAGGCGGAAATTTCGCGCCCGGGAATTGATCCGGTGTAAACAGAAACTCAGGCGACGCATAAGGCACAATCCAACTAAGGGTTTCCTCTTTTAGCCGATCAAAAGCGCGCGGGACATGGCCGTGTGAATATTGCGTGATGAGATCAAAATGCAGGTCTTCATCGACATTGCTAAAGAACGGGAACGCGGCCGAGAAAATAAAGACCCGAGTAGCCGCCGCGAGACAAAAGAATAGGATCAGAATACTTTCGCCCTTATTCGCGAAGGTTTTTGGGGCACCGGAACTGTTCATCAAAGCGCTGGGAGCCGCAGAGCGAGAGCAACTCTCATACATCTGGCTGAACAAGTCATGCCTGGAACAAGGCCCTGTCTCTCATCTTTAAGATGCAATTCGGGTCACGTTGCACCGAACTTTTAGGACCGATGATAAAAAGAAGAAGCGGCGGTCGCGTCCGACCGCCGCTTCGAAATCCTGCAGCCGGCATCTGGTGACGCCGGTCCGCCGTGTTCAGTGACCGCAGCTACAAAATTACGAGGATTTATATTTAACCGAGCAGCCGTATGGTTTGGTTTGTGGCGTGGAGACAGATTTGCCCGCCAATGATTGATCCAACGCTGCTTTGACATAGTTGGTCGAGCTGGGGATATCGGCCGGATTGGGCGTCGCCTTGCTGTCGATCGCCCCATGGTAAACGATTTTTCCATCCGGATTGATGATCACCATGTTTGGCGTGTTCTTGGCGCCATAAGCGCGACCCACTTTGCCATCCGGATCGAGTAGCAACGCAGTCTCATGGGTCTTCCATGAGTTTGCGACTTTCTGGGCCTCGTCCGGCGTCAAATTGCCTTCCGTACCGGGCGCGTTGGAATCGATGGTCAGCCAAACCACGCCCTTATCTGTGTATTCTTTCTGCAATTTTTGCATGTTATCGCTGCCGTAATGCTTCTTCACAAACGGGCATTCCGGATTAAACCATTCGAGCACGACGTACTTGCCCTTGTATTGGGCCAGTGAGTGCTCCTGGCCTTTGGCGTCGGGGAGCGAAAAATCCGGAGCAGCGCTGCCCACTGGTGGCGGCTCGGCAAAAATTGCCGTAGCGATTAACGATGTGAGAACGGTCAAAGTTATTTTTTTATTCATAAACGGATTAGAAAACGAAGTTGTTAATGTAGTTCAATTTTCTTGCAATCAACATATTTGCAAGGAGCCGCGAGAACACAAATACGGTAGCGGTAGGGAGGCGACCGCCGGCAGCAGGCGTCCCAAAAAATACTTATTGTGCCGCAACCCGGCGCGCTGCGGTTCGGAGTTTTTCCAAGACCATGCCTTTGGTGAGCACTTCCGGAAAGACAATCGGTTCTTCGTCTTTTCCAGGGTAGAGAACGTACAATGGAACGCCGGGGCGGCCGAACCGTTGCAACAATTTCGTGATCGTTGGGTCGCCGTTAGTCCAATCGGCTTTCAATTTCACAATCGCGTGGCGCTGAAACGCATCTCGCACCTCTGCACTCTCAAGCACGTTTGCCTCGTTAAATTTGCAGGTAATGCACCACGCGGCCGTAAAATCGACAAACACGGAACGGCCCTGGTCCAATTCAGTTTGCAACCGATCCGGTGTGAACGCCTGCCAGTCTCCGCGGAGTCGCGAGTCGGCCAGTCCGACGTTAGCAGATCGAAATTTGCCGCCGATGAAATAAATGCCGCTTCCGATCACGAGCACCAGCATGAGCCCAAGCACGACAACTCGCTTCATCGCTGGCGCAGTTGGCAGAACGAATGCGCCTTTCATCCAGCAGGCAACACTAATCACGAGAAGAAAGCAGCTCGCCCAAATCGCTCCTTCCAGGCCACGCTGGGCACCCAGCACGTAAAGAAGAAACAGCAACGTAGCCAATAGCAGAAAGCCCATGAATTGTTTCACATGCAACATCCACGGGCCGGGTTTTGGCAGAAATCGCAGCCAGGCCGGTTGAGCGCTCAAAAGGAGATACGGCGCACTCATGCCCGCTGCGATAGCAGCGAACATCGCAAGAATAACCGCCGACGACTGCGAAAAAGCGAATCCAAGTGCGGTTCCAAGAAACGGCGCAGTGCAGGGCGTTGCCAGAACAGTCGCGAACACACCCTGAAAGAATGAGCCCAGATCGTCTTTGCGCTCGGTTGTCGAAAGCAGACCGCGTGTCATGCTTTGCGGAAGCGAAATCTCAAACACGCCAAAGAGATTTAGAGCGAAAACCAGAACTACCACGCTTAGCGCGAGGACAAAGTAGGCGTTAGTAAACTGAAATCCGCCCCACGTTATGTCATGCCCTGCGGCCTTGAGCGCAATCAAAAGCAGTGCAAGCCCGACAAACCACGCGAAGATTCCCAGCGCAAACGCGATACCGCTCCGCAAAACTTTCTGCCGGCTTTGGCCTGCATGTTGAATAAATCCAAAGATTTTGAGCGAAATTACCGGAAGTACACACGGCATCAGATTCAAGATAAGGCCGCCCAGGAAACCGAAGAGTAGAAAAGTGACGATCCCGCGGGCGGGCGCCGGGGTAGCCGCCGAAACAGTCGGCGCAGAGGAAATTTGCCACGCCGCGCGGTCCTCTCCATTTGGGTGCTGGGCATAAACGACCAGGCCAGCGAGGGACGACAAACTTTTTTCCGAAGACTCGATCGGAATTCGAAAGACAACTTCCTTCCCGTTGCGCGATAAGATCGCTGGATGACCAACAAGAACGCCCTGTTCTGGGGACGGGAAAAAGTCCAGTGCTGGATAATTGGCAAGAGTTTCGCTCGTAACCTTTAGACGAAGATCACGTCCAATCCGGCTCCAGTTTGCCGTCGCAGCGTTCGACTCTGGCCAGTTTTGAGGCAACAAACGTCGGTAGCGCGCAAAGACTTCCGAGTTCGCCGGCTGACTCGTTGTCGATACCGGTAATTCCAGTTGCGGTGTTGCGTTGCCAGGAATGCAGATTTTCTCGCAGACCAGCCAGTTTGCCTCAGCTGAAAGCTTTACTGTTGAATTGTCGAGCTTCTGAGGCGGCGTGATTTCCTGCATCAACAAGACTTCGTTTTCGTAGCCGTAAGTCTCGATGTCTCCTGGATCGATTGTTTTCAGAGGAATTGGCCATTGAATCTCGCCAACTTTCCAACCCGATGGCAGTTTCCACTTCAATTCGGTGGGAAGCCCGGCGTCGCCAGAGAACGCCCAATAGGTGTGCCAGCCAGGAGCCATTCGGAGCAGCAAACCGACGGTGAACGGTTTTCCGGGAACAATGGCGCTCGTATCGGCAAGGAGCTCAGCTTTAACGAGTTCTTTTCCTTGATAAACCTGCGCATGGCTCTGCGGTGCCAAAGCGAGAATAGACCAGGCAAGGAAGTACGTCGCGACTCGCGATGCCGGTCTCATGTTATTACCTAGCACTCGCTGCAGTTCGCGGCAATCGACGATGGTGTGGCGCGACGCCAGACGCGTGACAACTTATGGAACAAGGAAGATCTTATCGGTCCAAGGATCTTTCACTTTGGTGCCAGATGGGAAGCCACTTACATCCACGTATCTTCCCTCCTTGTCGAATGGGCTGAAGACATATCCCGGTTTGCCAGGGACTAATTTTCCTGTCGGGAACGCCGTCGATGAAGCAGAACCGCGCGAGGATGAGACGCTCGTTGATGACTGCGCTGCCTCGTCGTGAGACGTGACCGAAGTTCCGCTCGATCTTCGGCCCTGGCTGCGCCCGGTCTCAACTCGCGGCTGCTGTTGCGAGGCTGACGCCATCTCTGGCGGAATTGGTTGGCCGGGATTCGTAACATCGGACGCAGTCTCCGTTCCGACCATGGTTGATGACTCATCGCCTCGCTTCCGAGTCGCATAATGCACCGGAGCACTGGCAACACGATACGAGCCGACCGCGACGGCCCGAGCGACTTTGTACGAGCCTACCGCTGCGCCGCGGGTTACATGGTAAGAAGTAGCCGCTACGTCCTGGGTCGCCCGGCACCCGCCAAGCAGGAAGGGAGCAAGCATCAAAATTCGCACAAACGCGTTCATTTTACCTTCATACAGATGTCACCGATCGCCATTCGTTCAATGATTTAGGGTAACGTCACGAATGAAATCGCCGATATCACTCTCAGTGGTCGCCCAGGAACACATCAGACGATAAACATCCGGCTCGATAAATTTGTAAAAATGCCATCCGCGTGCTCGGAGGCCTTGTGCAAGTTTGTCGTCCATTCGCGCAAAGACCGCATTTGCCTCAACCGGTAATACAATTTCAACGTTCGCTTCGCGCTGTAGGTTTTCCGCAAGCTGGCGTGCAACGCGATTAGCGTGCCGCGCGTTTTGCAGCCATACGTCATCTGCCACAAGTCCCAGCCACGGTGCAGCCAGGAAGCGCATCTTCGATCCGAGTTGGCCGGCTTGTTTCACTCGATAGTCGAAGTCGCGCGAAATCTCCTTGTTAAAAAATATTACCAATTCGCCAGCAGCCGTCCCATTCTTTGTCCCGCCGAAGCAGAGAGCATCTACTCCAACTTCCCATGTCAGTGCTTTCGGCGCGCAGTTGAGCAACGCAATCGCATTAGCGAAACGCGCACCATCCATGTGCACAACCAGTTCATTGGCGCGCGCTAGTTCAGTGATCGCCGCAATTTCGTCGCGGTTATAAACTGTTCCGAACTCGGTCGCCTGTGCGATGCTGATCACTGCCGGCTTGTGCGAGTGCAGTTCGTTCTGACGCATAAGCAGCGCTTTGGCCTGGCCAAGATCGATCTTGCCGTTTCCGCCTCCAACCAAGAGCAGTTTCGATCCGCCGGTGAAAAATTCCGGCCCTCCGCATTCGTCGGTCTGAATGTGGGCATTCTGATGGCAGATAATGCCCCGGAATGATTGACACATTTGTGCGAGGGCCAGTGCGTTCGCCGCGGTGCCAGTGAATACAAAATAAACCTCGCAATCGGTTTCAAAGATTTCACGAATCCGATCGCACACGCGGGCCGTCCAGCGGTCCTCGCCGTATGCTGCGGCGTAATCCGTATTGGCTGCGTGCAGGGCAGCCGAGGCCTCGGGGCAAATCGACGCCGCGTTATCGCTCGCAAATTGGTGGCGCTCTACCATCATTACCCTTTTCGCTACGCGAGTTTCTACGCCGGATCAATTAGAACCCATCTCGCGAGCAACGCATCCGTTCCCTATTTGCGAGACGGGTTCTAGCACAAAAAGAGATTGCCTGACAGATCCGAGCCCTGGGCCTCCGGATTCTGCCAGGCAAATCTCCTCCACTTGCTCCTCAAAATTGCTTGAAGCAATTCATCCTCATTTCGGAAACCGGCAGCAAAGTGGGTGTGTCCGGATGTAATTTTTTTTGCCCCGCGGTGGGTCTCCTTCCGTCTTTGCTTAACGCATTGCGCCGCACTAATTTCGCGGATGCGATCGCTCCAAAGCGAAATCGAGCAGCGCGGCAGGCAAATTTTCGAACTGGTCGACAACCATCCTGAGTCGCTGTTTAGCAAGGCAGGCTTCTATCAGCGGCTGATGGCACTCTCGATGCGCGATGAGCAGCTCAAGTTGCAACTGTTTCGGTTCGTCGATGTCCTTCCTTCACTGGGCAGCTCCGGCGAAATCGTCGAGCATCTCCAGGAATACTTCGCCGATGCCAATGGTTCGCAAAAAATCTCGGAGCTTCTTCGAGCCGGCATTCATTTGGCACGCATTGTTCCGTGGATCAGCGGACCCGTTTTGCGATGGAATGTTTCCGAAATGGCGCGTCAGTTCATCGCCGGACGAAATCCGAATGATGTCATGCGGACATTGCGGAAGCGCCGCGCGCAAAAAATTGGATTCACTGTCGATCTCCTGGGGGAGGCCGTCGTTAGTGAAACGGAGACCGACGAGTATGCGGCGCGTTATCTGGATTTACTCGAGAGTCTCGCAAACGAAACAAAAGACTGGACCGATCCGCTCGGCAAAAATTCAGAGCTTTTCCCAGTTGTGAATCTTTCCGTTAAAATTTCCGCGCTCTATTCGCAGATAAATCCGGCCGATCCGGCAGACGCAATCGCCCATCTCGCGCCCAAGCTGCGGCCACTTTTGCGTCGCGCGCGAGAGCTGGGCGCCTTCATCAATTTCGACATGGAAAGCTATGCGCACAAAAATACCACGCTCGAATTGTTCAAAAGCATTTTTACCGAAGAAGAGTTTAGGGATTGGCCGCATGCTGGAATCGTTACTCAGGCTTACTTGCGGGATTCCGAAGCGGACCTGCGTAACCTGATTGAATGGGGACGGACACGGGGCACCCGATTCGCGGTACGGCTGGTGAAAGGCGCGTACTGGGATTATGAAACATCGAAGTCGCGCCAGAACGGCTGGGATTGCCCGGTTTATGTTCAGAAATCGGCGAGTGATGCGAATTTCGAAACGCTTACGCGGTTGCTGTTGGAGAACGAATCCATTGTTACCGCGGCATTTGGCTCGCACAATGTCCGGAGCATCGCTCACGCACAGGCGTTCGCCGAGGAACTCGGGATCGATCGGAGCCGCTTTGAGTTTCAGTTGCTCTATGGGATGGCCGGGCCAATCAAACGCGCGTTGGTGGAAATGGGTTATCGCGTCCGCGAATATTGTCCGGTCGGGGAACTGCTCCCTGGAATGTCCTATCTGGTCCGACGCCTGCTGGAGAACACGTCAAACGAAGGATTTTTGCGCGCAAAATTTTCAGAGAACGCGCTCGTAGAAGATTTGTTGCGCGATCCATGCGAAATTTTGCGCCGGAATCGAAACGGCGTTCTACCGCCACCAAACGCCACGAAAAATATGACAACAACCACACCAAAAACACCCATGGACGCTTCCTATGAAAATGCGCCCCTCACGAACTTCGCCCTGCCCGAGAACCAGGAAAAAATGCGGGCTGCGCTGCGCGAACAGCGCAAACAATTTGGACGCAAAGTTCCGCTCACAATCAACGGCGAGAAGATTTGGACCGATGACATGTTTTCCTCGGTCAATCCAAGCCAGCCAGACCAAATCGTCGGATACGCAGCCGAAGCCGGCATTCCCGAAGCCGAACGCGCCGTCGCCGTAGCCCGCGCTGCGTTCGAGAAATGGCGTCGCACTTCGTTTGAACAGCGGTGTCAATTACTGGAACGCGTCGCCGAAATTCTCGACCGCCGCCGATTTGAGCTTTGCGCGCTCGAAGTCTTTGAAGTTGGCAAGCCGTGGGCTCAGGCGGATGGCGACATTGCCGAAGCCATCGATTTTTGCACCTTCTACGCCCGCCAGATGCGCCGGATGGGCCGGCCTCGGCTCACGCAAAATGTGCCTGGCGAAGAAAGCTATCAGCATTACTGGCCGCGCGGCGTCGCGCTCGTAATCGCGCCGTGGAATTTTCCGATGGCGATCTTATGCGGCATGGTCAGCGCCGCGCTGGTGACAGGCAACACCGTGATCATGAAGCCGTCCGAGCAATCGGTCGTTATCGGCGCCATGCTGATGGAAATTTACGAGGAAGCCGGCGTGCCACCCGGGGTATTGAATTTTCTTAATGGCAAAGGCTCGGTCATCGGCGCGCACATGGTTGATCATAAAGACGTTGATTTGATCGCCTTCACAGGCTCGCGAGAGGTGGGGCTGTGGATTTGGGAAACTGCCGGCAAAACGCGCGAAGGTCAGCGCGAACTCAAGCGCGTCATCTGCGAGATGGGCGGGAAAAACGCCATGATCGTCGATTCCGACGCTGACCTGGATGAAGCGATTGTCGATTCGATTTATTCCGCGTTCGGTTTTCAAGGCCAGAAATGTTCGGCGCTATCGCGGTTGATCGTCCTAGAAGAAAACTACAACCGTGTCATTGAGCGTTTGCTCGGAGCCGCCGCCAGTGTGCGCGTCGGCAATCCAGAAGAGCCGAGCGTCGTGGTCGGACCAGTAATTGACGAAGCCGCTTATAGGCGAATTCTGGATTACCTCGAGGTCGGGAAAACCGAGGCGACACTCGCCTATCAGGCCAAGGACATTCCGCCGCACGGTTATTTCATTCCACCCACGATTTTCACTGGAGTGACACCAGACATGCGGATCGCGCGCGAAGAGATTTTCGGCCCAGTGCTAAGTGTGATCAAGGTGCGGGATCTCGATGAGGCGATCGACGTCGCTAACGGCACCGATTACGCGTTGACCGGCGGTTTTTTCTCGCGCAGCCCGGCCAACATCGAGCGCATCAAAGCGCAATTGGAAGCCGGCAATGTTTACATCAACCGTCCCTGCACCGGTGCAATCGTTGGCCGTCATCCCTTTGGCGGATTCAAGATGAGCGGCAGTGGCACCAAAGCCGGTGGCGAAGATTATTTGCTAAACTTCCTTATCCCACGCGTGGTGACCGAAAACGTTGCACGCCACGGGATGGCTCCGGAAAAAACGCCCGAATACCGGGACGAATTTCTCTGGCCAAAGCAGTAACGCACGAACGTCGTGCGGCGAAGAAAAGATTGAAGAGAACTGCTACTGATCCAGAGGACGGCCCTTGCTCAACAGTTTCACCACCGTGACCACCATATAGAGCACCGGCCATGCCGAGGTCAGAACAATCAGTGCAAATACCGCCATTTCCCTGGCGCGTTCCCGAGCAGCCTCAATGCGGAATTCGCGTCCTAAATTGTAAAAATTTCTGAATCCGTATCTTTCCTCCCCGTCGTAAGGCGAAAAATAGCCGCCGTGCCATTGGCCGAAACCAGAATGAAAAAAGTAATCCATGTGCGGAAATTGCCCCTTACCGCCCGTGGAAGGACTCCTGGGTTTCATAACCAAAACCTCGTGTTGGAACCGCCAACTATGATATCACGTTCCAAAAAGGAATCAGCCTGAAAAATAGCCTTTCCCATGGCGGCGACTTTGCGAAACACTCAAGCGGTGCAAGCCAAAACCAAATCTTATCACTCTGGTAAGCTGTTGGTGAGGCTGCTGCTTCGCGGCGTCGCACGTGCTCGGATACTCCGGCACGAAAATACAAATCGCACGGGGGGATTTTTGCTGGCAGCTAATCACATCAGCCATTTCGATCCATTTATCATTTCCTCGGTGATCGGACGGAAAATTGACTGGATGACTATGGCTGAATTTTTTCGGCCGCCCGCCGTGGGATTTCTTTTACGCGCAGTCGATGCGTTCCCGGCGGATCGAGATCGTGCGAATCGCAAAACGGTCCGGACCGCTATCGAGCGGCTGAAAGAGGGACGCATCGTCGGTCTTTTCCCCGAGGGCGGGATTCGCGACGGCGCGCGATCGCTGCTGGAAGGGGCGCCCCTGCGGCCGGGCGCGTCAACGCTTGCCCACATTGCCCGCGTTCCGATTCTGCCGTGTGTCATCGTCGGTAGCGATCGCCTCTATTCGACCAAGCACTGGCTGCCGCTGCGACGCACGCCGATTTGGATTGCATTCGGGGATCCAATCTCGCACCCTCCAGCGCTTGAAAAACCGGAAGCGCGCACGCGAATCGAATTCGAATTGGCGGCGGCATTCAAGAGCCTTTACGCGGAGCTGCAGCAAACGTTTCATCTGACAAGCGACGACCTGCCGCAACCTCCCCGCGAACGGATGAGGCGTTGCAGGGCAAGCGGTCGCCACGGCAACGTTGCCGTCGTTGGAAATGTTAACGGGAGCGGTCGTCCTACAATTCATCAAGACAAGCTTCATCGTATTGGTGCAAGAGGAATGGACGCGGTCTTATGCGCATCGATCAATTTCCTCCATATTCGCCACCGGCTAAATGGGCACAGCCGCGCCGAGATGGAACGCTACGTAGAGGAGTGTGAACGGATCACCGCCCAGCAGTATTATGCCCCTCCGCACAATGACAATTTGGCTAGAACACTGGAAAACGGTCGCACGACTATCAAATGGCGCAGCCCGATCGAAACCAAATTCCCCACCAACAATATCGCGTGCGCAGATTTTTTTCCGTCAAAACATGGTCGGAGCGCACCGACGGTTTTCATTTTGCATGCGCTGATGTCCACGAGCCCTGTTGGCTATCGACGTTGCGCGGACCATTTCAACGAACTCGGCTGGAACGCATGCTTCATTCAGCTGCCATACCATTATTCGCGTGTCCCACACGGCTATTGGAACGGTGAACTTGCGATCACCTGCGATCTAATCCGCAACGCGGAGGGATTGCGCCAGGGGGTAATGGAACTGCGCCAATTGATGAGCGCATTGCGCAGACACGGCACTGGCGAATTCGGGGTGCTTGCCACCAGTTACGGCGGATGGATCGGGGCGCTGCTTGCGATGGTTGAGCGTGACCTGCGTTTCGTCGCCCTGATGGCTCCCATTGTAAACATCGAGCACGCGATCTGGGAAACCCCTGCAGCGCGGTTGATTCGCCGCGAACTGCGTCGGGCGAACATCGAGGCGTCCCTGGTCGCCCGGCATTTTCACCTGAGTTCACCGACGCACAACATGCCGCTATGTGACCCGGCCCGGATTTTGTTTGTAGCAGGCGAGTTCGATTCGATTGCGCCACTCGAACAGCTTGAGACGATCCAGCAGAAATGGAGTGGATCTGAATTGTTACGGGTTCGCCAAGGCCATTTTGGTTACCGCATGTTGGGCGCCACAATCGCGCGATTGAAAGCGCGTGGCGATGTGTAGTCTCGTCGATCTTGTTCCGTGTCAGCGAAACGGCGCGCAGAGGACTGCCCGCCCTACCTGAAGCGTCGACGATTCATCCGATCTGGGGTAGGGCGCGTCACTCCGTGCGCGCCGTCGTCTTATCCGACGGTCGGTTTAAGCCGAGAAATTCCAGACTTGGCCCGAGATCGCGAAACGCGGCCTCCGCGAGAACATTGTGGCCTTCGACCGAAGCATGCCACGCATCGACCGGGTGCAGCAATTCCACGCGACTAAGGTCAGCCGTTGCCAGGGCATCCGAGTATTGCAAGCGCAGGTTGGGGCCGCCGGCCCCGCGATTCAGTTCCCTCACCATATCGCGCAACTCCTTATTCACCATCCTCGCAAGGCGAATCAGATTAGAGCGATAAGCCGGCCGAAAGGATGTGAAATATTTGTAAGTGGTTTCAAGATGCGGGTAACGTGACGGGTCCTGGCTTCGCAGACGTTCTGCGATTTCGCGGCCTATGAAATAGGACTCGAAATTGATGAGACCGTACACGATGACTGCGACGCGGTAGCGCTGCACGCGAGCGCGGTCAATGAGACGCCTCATTTGTCGCGTGAAATTTTTCCGGAAGTCCCGGCTTTGCCGTTGTAAACGGCTTTCAGGTTGCTCCAAGTCGCTGGTTGGACTTCGCCACGCCCAATCAACGTTGTTGTGTCCGATCGAGATCAGAATCAAATCGGGAAAACGTTTCATCACCAGCAAGTCTCCAATTTGCCCGGAGAAATTGCGCGTCCGCAGAATTCTTCGGAGGAAATTCTGCCCTTCGCTTTCGTGATCGACGAGCGCACCGATGCCCGCGCATTCAATCGCAACAAATGGAGTAAGCTCCTCCAGCCTTTTCGAGACGCTATGGATGCCTAAAGGCGCCGGGTTAGTGTCGAGAAACCAACTATTCCCGCAGCTGGTCCGCGCGCGCCAAAACGTACTCGAGGGAGAAGAGACATAAACTCCGGTGCAAACGCTGTCGCCGATCATGGCGACATGCGGCAATCGCGTGATCAACTCAGCCTGCGCAATGTCGCCATTTCGATGCGCCAGGTAATCCGAATGGAAGCGAGATTCTGGCTCACCGATCCGCTCCAGAAAATTTGCGCTGACGACCCGGACAGGCTTCCACATGTATTCTACTAGTTGAAACGAAATTCGTCACTGTTGAGGTTTCAATCCGTTTCAATCCGCCCAATCCATCCTTTCGAGCACACGGCGAAATTCGGGACTGTCTGTCGAGAGCGCAGGTAGCCATTCGCCAATTGGTTCACGTTTCCACCATGCTTTCTCGCCGATTGGAGCGAATCGATAACGATAGAGTCGCGCCCGAATGCAATGAGGCGGCGCGTCCGGGAACGGATTGTTTGCGAGGAGTGACAAGGTGCCGCGGTCGTTATGCAGAAGTTTCCAAACAAAATGCAATGTCCAGGGGTATTCGCCAGGTGAAGCCATAGCAGCAAACCAGATTTGCCAGTCAATCCGCGGTTGATAGGGCGCGACGAACGGCGGTCGCCGGTTTGGATCACCCGGCTTGGCTTTGAATTCGTATTCCTTCCACTTCGTGTCGCCAGTAATGACTGGATCTTCGGTGCCTTCAAAAATGATTTCGTCGCGTTCTCGCCCGACTGTACCGAACGCTCCATATGTATTTACAAGATCGAGCGGGTCGTAGGAATAATTCATTAGTTGTCGTCCAGAAACAAGATTGAGCACCGGCGCAACGCTTAGATAGACAATCACTATCGACAACGCGATCGCGATCATGTTGTTGATGCGCGACGGCTGCGATTCCTGCGCGGCGCGTTCCGCGCGTTTAACAAGCGCCCTCGGTAGAAAATGGCGCAGGAAGGTATCGTCAAAGCACGCCAGAAACGGAATGATTGTCAGATAATTGAGGAACGAAAGGTTGCCGCTGATGATGAGAAAAATTTGAAACGTGATGAGCAAGACACCTGCAACATGCCGCACCTTTCGTGGACCAAAAGAGAACCACGGCACGACCAGTTCGACAAAATGGTTCCATCCCGTCCCGAATTTTTGGAACCAGAGCGGCGCAAAGTGAAGATAGCGACTAACGGGACTCGGGATCGGCTGTGTCTCGTAATGATAATAAAGGCAGGTGAGATCCCGCCAGCATGAGTCGCCGCGGAGTTTGATCAGGCCCGCACCAATCATGATGCGAAAGCCAAGCCATCGAAAAAGCCAGATAACCAGAATTGGCGGCCTGCACTTGGGAAACGGCCGTCCATCGAGCAGCGGGCAAAAAAAGATCGACAAAAAGCCGGTCTCAAGCAGTTGAATCTCCCAGCCGTAACCGTACCAGATCTGTCCAACATGCACGATCGACATGTATATCGCCCAAAGGACGCCAAGCAGAATCGCATTGGCGTAGCCTCCAAGAACGACCAAAGACAAGCCGAAACCGATCCAGGAGAAGATCGACAATGCATTGTCAGAAATTCCAAACCAAAAGAGCGTAGGCACCCGTAGTAAACCGGCAGTACGCGAACCAAGTTGTGTTTGGACGGTCTCGAGAAAATGATTGGCCGGCGTTAATCCATGCTCGCCAATCAGCGGGATCAACTGTTGCGCCGCGACTAAAAAAGCAACTGCATAAATCAAACCGAGCAGCCGCAAAATAACGAAGCGGGTCAGCCAATAAGAGTTTCCAGAGGCGAAAAGCTTTTGGAGAAAACTCTCGTCGTTCATTACCGCACGCTTGTGCCAGAAGCTCAATCGAACTGCAATCGACAATCCACACTCCACCATTAAGAAATGCCAGGGGGAGATTCGAACTCCCGACCAACCCCGAATGCTTTCGGGGCTGCTCTACTCCGAGCTTTTCTCGCGAGCAAGCGGCTGCAAATAATGAATGGCAATCCTTGGATTCTTTTTCGTCTTCAACATTCGCTCGATGCTCGGCGCTTCATCGAGCGTTTTGACGTGTTTGCTTGCTACAAGCTCGAGACTTTCACCCAGCCGTCTCGTTGTGTAGGTGTGTCCCCGTCGGTGTTGCGCCAAATCTGGAATTCAAATCGACTGCAGATCCGATATAGTGTCGGTCCGAGGGCCCGCGCAGAATGCAGACCCAGGCCATCATATGTATGCCAGGGGGGAGATTCGAACTCCCGACCAAGGGCTTATGAGTCCCCTGCTCTACCACTGAGCTACCCTGGCTTTTATTTCGGGTAAAAAGCTTAGCGAATTCTCTCAAACGACCAACCCCGAACGCTTTCGGGGCTGCTCTACCACTCAGCTACCCTGGCGAAATCGGCGGCGACAAAGGTCAATCGCATGACTTGTGCTGTCAACGCGAGCGGGTTCCTCTTTCTCATGCTCATACGTTTTCTCTGTCAATTGACGCTGCAGGAGCACGAGTAAGGACAGCAGAGACAGATTACTGCTTTGGCCCGGAAAGATACGGCTCCAAATCCTTCTCACGCCCCTTGAGCACAGCCATGAAGCAAACGCCGTTGTGTTGCTTGACTGCACCGACCCAGCCTTCTTGATGGACATACCGCCAATCCGGAAAGGCCAACACGGCTCCGGTCTTGGTGTCTCTCTCTGCCGGGAAAAGAAAAAACTGCATGCGCTTCTCCGCGACCCAGATTTGGGCAACGCGCTGCGACTCGTCGTCGTCAAAAACACGGCAGCCGATTGTCTGAAAATCGGCGAATTCGTCTGGAACATCGTAATGTTCCAGCCCGTGTTTCATAAAGAACAAATCGCTTAATGTCCCTGCTTCGGCGCTCACCGGATCAAGCGTGACCGAGCGAGTGGAGCCCGCTACGGTTAGTAATTTTCGTGCCGTCGCCGATCCCGGGAAATCATTTAGCTGACCAAACACGTGGAACGCGAATACCCCGGCGATCACCACGAGCGCAATGCTGATCGCGAGGACCGCGGGATTGAGCACGATCTTTCTCCATGTCCACTTCGGAGCACGAATTGCCTCCTTGTCCAAGAACCATTCGGCGGACTCAGGCGGTATCGGAACCAGACGAATCAGTTCCGCCACGGCTCGATCAAAGTTCTGTTGATTAACAAATTCATTGGAGCCGTTTTCACGCGATACTGCGGCCCGCATGGATCGGTCAGCCAAATGGTCCTGGCTAATCGGCGCACAATTCAAAAGAGCGCGGCGTCGCCGTAATAGTCGCAGGGTCCTCATTCCTTGGGTGCTCCGGAGTGCTTGGCGTCCAGCCACGCCTGCAACTGTCGCCGCCCCTGCGCCAAGCATCGCGACAGGGTGCTCAACTTCAGTTCGGCGATGTCGAGAATTTCAAGGTAATTGAACTCGTCGAGATAAAAGAGCGCCAGTGCGGTCCGCTGAGGATCGGGGGCAGCGGAAATCCAAATTGCCAGTTGCGCAGGCTCGAGCTGCTTAATCTGTGACGCGGCTTGTGGAGCGACATCGTGCTCGTCGATTTGGAGCGTTTCCGGTTGGAGGTCCATCTTACTTGCTTCCAAACAGCGCCAGCGCGCTTCACGGAAAAGCCAGAAGGATTCCTTAGGCAGTTCCCCTTGTGCAGCGCGGACAGCCGCTTCGCGCAACGTCGTGTTAAAGACTTCCTGTGCCTTGCGCAGGTCGCCCAGCATCAAGAAACAAAAGCGATACAGTTGTGGTAAATTTTGCTTTCGATCTGACACTCTCCCATCCTTCGTCTTTGCAAAATTTAGCGCACTCTACGCGGCTGCCTATCATCGACAAGAGGCGATTCGTTTATCTTTACGAAACGCCAGCGTCGCTCTGAGCCAGGGCGACTATAACTTCTGTAACCGCTGCGCTACTTCCTCCGCGTTCTCCCGGCTGTTGAATGCGGAAATGCGAATGTAACCTTCGCCTTGTGCGCCAAAGCCGGCGCCGGGTGTGATGACGACATTCAACTCCCGCAGCATTCGATCGAACATTTGCCAGCTCGTTAGGCCATTCGGTGTTTTCACCCAGATGTATGGCGCGTTTATGCCACCGAAAACCTCAAGACCGGCATTGGCCCCGGCGCTGCGAAGAATCTTTGCGTTGCCCATGTAATGGTTAATGAGCACACGGATTTCCTCACGGCCTTCCGGGGAATAGAGTGCTTCGGCGCCGCGTTGCACCGGATAACTCACGCTGTTCGATTTGGTGCTCCAACGCCGCTGCCACAACGGATGAAGCGGAAGCTGGCGGCCGTTCTCGGTGCGCGCGAGTACCGATTTCGGCATGACTGTAAACCCACAACGCACTCCCGTGAACCCGCCGTTCTTGGAAAAACTGCGCAATTCAATCGCGCATTCGCGCGCGCCTGGAATTTCGAAAATCGAATGTGGTACATCTGGGTCGGAAATGTACGCTTCATACGCTGCATCGAACAGAAGCAGGGCTCCGTGCTCGCGCGCGTAATCGACCCACCGCAAAAGCTGTTCACGTGATGCAACGGCACCGGTTGGATTATTGGGAAAACAAAGATAGATAAGATCGGCATGTTCTGCCGGCGGGTCGGGAACGAATCCGTTCTCAGCTGTGCACGGCAAATAAAGAATTCCTTCGTAGCTGCCATCTTTTCTCGCCGGGCCACTGCGGCCAGCCATCACGTTCGTATCGACGTAAACCGGATATACCGGATCGGGGACGGCGATTTTGTTTTGATCCCCGAGAATGTCGAGGACGTAACCGCAATCGCATTTTGACCCGTCAGAGACAAAAATTTCGTCGTCAGCAATGTCGATGTTGCGGTCGCGATAATCGTGCTGAGCGATTGCCGATCTTAAAAATTCGTAGCCGTGCTCGGGGCCATAGCCCCGAAAGGTCTCACGATGTCCGAGCTCTTCTACAGCTCGCTTCATCGCATCGATTGCCGCACGCGGGAGCGGCTCGGTGACGTCCCCGATTCCGCAGCGGATCAGCCGCTTGGCCGCCTCAGGATTGGCTTCGCAAAATTCGCGCACCCGCCGAGCGACTTCTGGGAAGAGATAGCCTGCTTGAAGCCTAAGATAGTTCTCGTTTAGATAAGCCATCCCTGTATTACGACACTTCTAGACTGCCGACGTGTACAAATTTAGCGGCGGTCCAGGACCGCCGCTACAACAGAACTAGCCAACCGCCAATTAGTAATTCTTCGCTACCGCATTCCAGTTTACCACATCCCACCACGCTTTGATGTAATCCGGCCGGCGGTTTTGATATTTGAGATAATAAGCGTGCTCCCAAACATCGACGCCGAGGACCGGCGTGTTGCCGTCCATTAGAGGGCTGTCTTGGTTTGGCGTCGAAATGACCTCGAGCTTTCCGTTCTTATTTTTGATCAACCACGCCCAGCCGCTGCCAAAACGTCCTGCACCAGCGGCGGCGAATTTCTCTTTGAAATCGTTGAAGCTTCCGAACGTTGATTTGATGTCATCGGCGAGTTTGCCTTTCGGTTCGCCGCCGGCATTCGGTCCCATGATTGTCCAAAAGAACGAATGATTCGCATGCCCGCCGCCATTGTTCCGTACAACGGTGCGAATGTCTTCCGGCACCGCTTTAAGATCACTGATCAAATCCTGGACCGACTTCTTTTCCAGATCAGCTTTGTCTTTGAGCGCGTTGTTCAGGTTGTTGACGTAAGTCTGATGATGCTTGGTATAATGGATTTCCATTGTCTTCGCATCGATATGCGGTTCCAAAGCATCGTACGAGTAAGGTAATTTTGGTAATTCGTAAGCCATAATCTTTACAGTTAGATCGAATTACGCCGCGCGACAGGTTTTATTTTTCGCCGAAGAAGCAACCGCTGTAGCCACCGGCCTGTAATCGGTTCGCTTTCGGAGTAAACGGGCCGCGGGGCCGCGGCTAAAAAGAATTATTCGCAGCGGTAAAAACTAGGACGATGCCCGACGCCGCTGCGGTAGTTAACATAGGTCGCGAGCGCGAGCAGCGGAAAGTTCTGCCGATACATGTCGTACTTCAAATAGAACACGCGGGGAAAGCCGGTTCCCGTGATTTGCTCCTCATCCCACGATCCGTCGGGTTTTTGCGAGCTGAGCAGGTAGCGCAAACCTCGCTGAATACTTGGTCGATCGAGATCGCCGCACGCGCAGATGCCCATGATCGCCCATGCCGTTTGCGACGCCGTGCTTTCGCCGATGCCCTTGGTCGACGGATTTTCGTACGTGCCGCAAGTCTCACCCCAGCCGCCGTCGTTGTTTTGGCAGCTCTCAAGCCAATCGCGGCCTCGCAATATCCAGTCCTGCGTCATGTCCTGGCCAATTGCGCGCAAGCCTCGCAAGACCTGCCAGGTGCCGTAGATGTAATTGACGCCCCAGCGTCCATACCAAGAGCCATCCTCGTCCTGAGTGTCGATCAAATACTGCATCGCGTCCCGAACAGATCGGGTCTTGGGATCGAATCCAATATAACCAAGCATTTCAAGCGTGCGCGCGGTAAGATCACTGCACGTTGGATCGAGAATCGCATTGTGATCGGCAAACGGCATGTCTTCCAGCCACGGCGTGGTCACGTTCTTGTCAAACGCGGCCCAACCCCCATCGCGGCATTGGAAGCTGAGCTGCCAATCGAGTGCGCGTTGAAAGACCTCATTGAGCGCTTCGTGATCCTTCGGCTGAATTAGTCGCAGTGCCATCAACACCATCGCGGTATCGTCAGTGTCGGGATAATAAATGTTGTTGTATTCGAATGCCCATCCGCTGGCTTGTGGATACGAATTATTTACCGACCAATCGCCACGGATGCGCACTTCTTTATTGACGAGCCATTCGGCCGCCTTTTGCAGGTTCGGGTGGTCTGGAGCAACCCCGGATTCCGCCAGCGAGATAATATTGATTGCAGTGTCCCAGATCGGCGAGCGACAAGGCTGAATCCGAAAATCTTCAGGATCCTCAACAAACAGCCCGGCAAAATCCCGTTCCGCTTTGGCGTAAACCGGATTTGTTTTCGAATAACCTAGAGCGCGCAGCGCGATCAAAGAGTTCAGCATTGCGGGAAACACTGCCGCGAGCCCATCGCTGCCCTTGCCGATCCGCTCCAGCATCCAGCGCTCTGCTTCTTCAAGGGCGCGCCGCCGCAGCGGGCGAATTCGAAGGGGGCTCAGGAATTTGAAAACGTCATCGACTCGAAGAAAGAAATTGCGCCAGGTCCAAAAGGGTTCACTGCGTGGCAACCGCAAATCGCTTTGCTCGGTGCCGAGCGGATAGAGTTCGTGCAAGTGCTTTTCGCCAGGCAAAACTCGAGTCGGTTTGAAATGGTTAATGATCGCCAGCGGTATGAGCATGGCGCGGCTCCACGACGACATTTTGTAAATGTGAAACGGCGACCAGCGCGGGAGCAGCACCATTTCCACAGGGATCGCCGGCAGATATTTCCAGGGAAACTGACCGAGCAATGCAAGATAAAGCTTGCTGAACGTGTTCATCTGCGGAATGCCGCCGCGACGAATGATATTCGCGCGCGCCTCCTGCATAAACGGCGCGTCCACCGAACAGCCCGCGAGCTTCAATGCAAAATATGCTTTGGCCGACGCATTAATCTCGCTCGGACCGCCATGATAAATGCTCCAGCCTCCGTCCGGCAGTTGACGTTTGAGAATGTGGCGCACGCAGCGCCGCTGCAATTGCGCGTCCACCTCGCCGCACCAATGCATGAAAAGGATATAATCCGAGCAGAGGGTGCTATCCACGATCAGCTCGCCGCACCAATGGCCATCGGGCTTTTGTTGGCGCAACAGGTTCTCTTGCGCGAGCGCGAGCGCGCGCGCGATTTCTTCGTCATCCGCCGAATAAAATTCCGATAATTCCGGTCGCGCGCTCGGCAACGCAATGAGGTTCTTTGATTCCGGCATGCAGATCCGATCTTTACGAGGCTTTGGCCGCGACTTCTGCGCGCTTTCCGGTCAGGTGGCCGTTACCGGAGCTCACGCCATTGAAGGCCAGAACCTCGCTGCCACGCCGGGAAGGTTTCGGTTTCGAACCGAAATTGAATTTGATCGTTTTCCACGTGTCTCCTCGTTGGGCTTGCAGCCCCAACGTCGCAGTCGGCTCGTACCCGCAATGCACCATACAGTTCTCGCATCGGCTATCGCGCGCCACGCCGTTGACGACGCCATACTGTTCCCATTCGGTCTTTTCCAGTAACTCCGCGTAGCTCGCATAGTGTCCGTCGGTCATCAAATAGCATGGCCCTTTCCAGCCGCGGATATTCCGTGTCGGAATCGCCCATGCCGAACATGTTAGATCGCGCTTGCCCGCAAGAAACTCAAAGTAGACCGGCGTCCCCAAAAAGGTATAACGACTCATCCACTCCTCGACTTTTTGGAACTTCTCGACTGTCATTGCGCGGGTAAGAAAGAAGTTTTCCGGACGCAGGTTGAGCCGTTTGATCATGTCTTTCTTGGCGGCGTCGTAATCGTATCCAGGGGTGATGGTGTGACCATCCACGCCAAGATCGGAAAGATAATCGAACATCTGTTCGATCTCTTGCATATCGGTTTCCTTGTAGATCGTTGCGTTCGTCGCCACTTGATAGCCAAGCTGCTTCGCCATTTTGATTGCGAGAATGCATTCCTTGAACACGCCTTCCCGCTCCACGATCAGGTCGTGCGTTCGCTCCAAGCCATCGAGATGCACGTTCCAGTACATCCATTTGGTTGGACCGATAGTCGGCTTCGCCGGGTCTTTTGGTCCCTTGCGAATTTCGGTCGCATCTTTTTCGCTCAGGAGTCCCGCACCGAGCAACGTGGTGATTTTTTCTTCGACAAAATCCGATCGCGTGGCCAACTGCGAGGCCATCCACTCACGCATCTTTTTGCGCATGAACATGGCGTTGGTGCAGATGTAAACGATCCGTCGCT
>Ga0207701_10000161_pt1 | contig 64071 bp, 40 predicted proteins | sample KBSSwiSSwithPhiX_FD_184294 | JGI IMG/M metagenome (GOLD analysis project Ga0207701, IMG submission 184294) | Switchgrass rhizosphere bulk soil microbial communities from Kellogg Biological Station, Michigan, USA, with PhiX - S5 (SPAdes) (version 2) | ecosystem: Environmental > Terrestrial >... | reverse complement strand
CGGGAGGCTGGTAACGCCACCCGTTTGTCGGATCGGGGCTCCATCCATTCCAGCGCGGCGTGGTCCACGGACTCTGGAGCGCCAGTGGAGCGTCGCAGCGGTTCTTCATCGAGGCCGCGGACCGAGGCGCCGCGTCACCGAACGGTTTCCCGGTGACGAGCTCCGCCATCGCCCTTTTCTGCGGGTCGTTCATCCCCGTCGCCCGGGAGGTCATCGAGCCGGTGGTCAGCGCGGCCAGCACACGCTCGGGCGTCAGCTGCCGCAGCGCCTCGCGGCTGGGGGCCCGACTGTCGGGGCCCGGGTTGTCGTGACAGATTGCGCACCGCCGCTCGAACCCCATCACCTGATCGGCAGTGGATGTCGGGCCGTCCTGCTGCTGCCCTGCAGCAGCAGGCGTCCCCTGGGCCGGAACAGGCGGCTGCGCCCAGATCGTCGCGGTCACGAGCATCCCGATTGCGGCCACGCTCAGAAGAACCGGTCTCACCATACGCTCTCCTCGACATCGGCCTGCAGGCAATCTGTCGCGAACATCGATCGTGAGCCGCAGGCTCTCGAAAATGTGACAGGGTGGAGACCGCTTTTATATCGCAGGCGGGCCCGATTGGGAACGAACAAATGCAGCCCGGTGACCGGATCGAGTGATTAACTCGCGCGCAGTACGTCGCAGAATTTGCAGGCGAAATCCATGCGGAAACGGGCGACCACCTCGATTGGCTGCTGGTGCGCGATGCTGCTGGGTGTCTCGGCTTCCGGCACGCTCGCAGTCGATCCGACGCAGGGGACGCAGCCATCGCGACCAGCTACCGCCCCCGCAGCGTCGCCCCTCGTTCGCATGAAGGCGATCGGCTGGACGCCGCTCACCATCGCCGGGCGGCGTCTATTGCCCGAATCTGTACGAGCAATATCCCGAGGCTGAGCAAGCTCGGCCGCCAGCAATCCCGGCACGCGGCGGCCGATCGACGCGCAGCCGCAGCAGGAGGGCGCCGGTCCGCAAACAGTAAAAGCGGATTCTGGGTTCTGGGTTCAGAATGCTGTGGTTCTGGGTTCAGAGTGCTGTGTGCCTCGAAATCAACCGAGAACCCCAGCACCCTGAACCCTGAACCCGATTCTGCAACTAGAGCACGTCGGTGTGCTTGGTGCCGAGCGTGGGGACCACTTCCCGCATGTACCACTGGACGAACCCTGCCGGGCCACCCTCCTGGGCGGCATACGGCTGGCCGGTGCCGCCGAAGTTGTAGCGGCTCGACTTGATGCCGAACTGCTGGTTCTCGCAGATCCAGCGGTCCTCGCGATAGGTGTTGCCCCAGAGCGCCTGCAGCCGCTTCGGGTCGTAGTCCTTGCCCTCTTTCGCGTCGGGGTGAACCAGCCAGAAGATCTCGGCGTCGGTCGAGGCAACATCGCGCGGGGTGAAGCGCACCACGACGACGTGATCGTTGTAGGCCATCATCCACGAGGTCGAGAACCCGCTGACCGCGCGGTACGACAGGTCATCCCAGGTTTTCTGCGTCGGCAGCAGCGGCGCGATCGCCTTGCCGTCGAGTGAGCCGGTGACGTAGCCGAGCTTCAGGTGGCTGCCCATCGGGCCGCCGCCGGCCATGCCGCCGCCACCCGCTTCCTGCGTGGGCGAATCCTGGCCACGCCCGTATCCCTGCTGCTGTGCCGCGTTCGGGCCCCGCTGCCGCTGCGGATGGCCGTGTTTGGCGATTTCGGCGTCGATCCGCGCGCGCTGCTCGGCCGTCGCCGTGTTCGGGTCGCCGTAGATCTGGTGCACGACCGAGTACGACTTGGTGTGCGATGGGAAGCAGTGGTAGCACTCGCGGAAGTTCTCGATCACCAGCTTCCAGTTGGCCTTGGTCGGCGCCTTGAGACGGGTGCCGATCTTCAGGTCCTCCATCTTGAACCTGTCGGCGACGCCCTTCCAGTTGCCGATCCACGGCTCGAATTCGGGCGGCTCTTTGCTCGCGAGGCTGACCCAGATGAATCCCTGGACCATTTTCAAATGGACAGGGTGCAGCCCGTAATGTGAGGCGTCGAAGTTGGCCGGCATCCCGGTCGGGAACGCCACGAGCTTGCCGTCCAGATCGTAGGTCCACGCATGATAGACACACCGGAACACGGGCGCGTTGCCGCTCGGCCCCTGTTGAACCATCGACAGGACCTTGTCGGCCGGCTTGCCGTCGGGGAGCGCTTCGGTCGGGCGGACCTCGTCGAACCCGTGTTGGCAGAGGCGCGAGCCGCGATGCCGGCAGACGTTGTGGAACGCCTTCACCTCGCCGGCCGTGTTGCGGAGGACGATGACGCTGTCGCCGCGGCCGAACTCGTAGATGAAGTAATCGCCGGGCTTGGGAATGCGGCTGTGGTGATCGATCATGAACCAGAAATTCTCGGCGAGAAAGCGTTCATCGTTCACGTAGTGCTTCTCGTCGACGTAGTAATCGAGCGGAATGGTCGTCCCCTCTTTCCATCCGCCGGGATAATTCGGCGCTGTCTGCCCGGGCTGCGTCATCACGTTCTCGAGCAGCGCACTGCGACCGTCGCCAAACTCGTTCATCCCGCCGTAGGTGACCTCGGGCGGCAGGCTGACTCGGCGGCGTCGGGCCACGGCGGCTCCGGCCGCCGCCGCTGTGGCAGCTGTGGTGGTCACGCCCGCGGCGTTTGCCGATGCCGCGGCGGCGAGCGTACCGGCCTCTTTGCCGATGAGAGTCCCGGGCAGGGCCATTGCCGCCGCCGCACTGACTCCTGCGCCCACCGAAGTCCTCGCAAAGTCTCGACGCGTCAGTTTCTTGCGCACGCAAACCCCCTTCTCGCCGGCATTAGGGCTGAACGGTTTTTTTACGATTTACACCTTCACACGACGGCGGCTGGGTCGTCAAGCTCCTTTGTGTCACCAATTGCATCCGGCGGCACACATCGCCAATTTTCCGAATGTTTCAGGCGACGCGGTCCCGCTGCCGCGATGTACACTCCGCCCCAAAACCTTTTCGACTCTCCGCCAGGCCGACCGTAAGGTCCCGCGAGCCCGGTCAGGCGATTCGAGGGCCTCCGCGAGCTCGACCCGCCACCAAGACGGCCGTGCAGCCGTCCTGAAAGCCGGGCACAGCCCGCCGAACAACCACCATGAGCAAAGCGATCGGTATCGATCTCGGCACCACCAACAGCCTCGTCGCCTGGGTCAAGGACGGCCTGCCGATGGTGATTCCCGACCGGCACGGCGACCGGCTGATGCCGTCGGTCGTCTCCATTTCGAGAGAGGGTCGAATCGACATCGGTCGCGACGCGGAGGCGCGGCTTCTGGTCGACGCCGCCCGGACAGTGTACTCGGTGAAGCGCTTCATGGGGAAAGGCATCGAGGACGTGACCGATGAAGCGAAGCTGTTTCCGTTCCAGATTTCAGGCACCGGCGGTGGCGTCGTGCGGATCGGCCTCGGCGAACGGCAGCTCACGCCGCCGGAGATTTCCGCATTCATCCTGCGCGCGCTCAAGCATCGCGCCGAGATGTTCTTCGCGGCCCACGGCGACCTCGATCTGGACGAGTACCGGGCGGTCATCACCGTGCCCGCCTACTTCAACGACGCGCAGCGCACGGCGACGCGGGACGCGGGGCGAATCGCCGGGCTCGAAATCCTGCGAATCATCAACGAGCCGACGGCGGCATCGCTCGCCTACGGCCTCGACAAGCGGCGCACCGGTCTCATCGCCGTCTACGACCTGGGCGGCGGCACCTTCGACATCTCGATCCTGCGCGTCGAGGACGGCGTCTTCCAGGTGTTGTCGACCAACGGCGATACGTATCTCGGCGGCGACGATATAGACCTGCTGCTGATGCAGCGCGTGCTCGCGGATTTCGAGAAGCGCCCGGCGCGCGTGCGCACTGGCGGGCGTGCCGAGTGGATCCAGGCAATTCGCCGCGCCGTGATCCGCGCCAAGTGCGACCTGTCGGCGCACCGCGAAGCCCGGATCGTGGTCGAAGGCTTCGGGCCGGCCTATCGCAAGCGGATCACGCGCGTCGAATTCGAGCGGATGATCCGGCCGATCGTCGATCGGACGCTCGGCCCGTGCCGGCAGGCGATGGCCGACGCGGGCGTCGACGCCGCGCAGCTCGACGACGTGGTGCTGGTAGGTGGATCGACGCGGATCCCGCTGGTGCGCAGAATGGTTCGCAAGCTGTTCGGCCGACGCCCGCACCACCGGCTTGACCCCGACGAGGTGGTGGCGCTGGGCGCCGCGGTGCAGGCAGGCAATCTGGTCACCGGCAACCGCGACATGCTGCTGCTCGACGTGACACCGCTGTCGCTCGGGATCGAAACCATCGGCGGAGCCGCTTCGAAAATCATCCGCCGCAACTCGACGATCCCGGCAACCGGCAGCGAGACGTTCACGACGTTCGTCGATGATCAGACGGCCGTCGACATTCATGTCGTGCAGGGCGAACGCGAGCTCGCGGCGGACAACCGCTCCCTCGCACGGTTCAAGCTCCGCGGCATTCCTCCGATGCCCGCCGGGCTGCCGCGCGTCGAGGTGCAGTTTCAGATCGACGCCAACGGCCTGCTCAACGTCACCGCCAGGGAAACGCGGACCGACGTCGAGCAGACGATCGAGATCAAGCCGTCATACGGGCTGACCGACCCGGACGTCGAGCGCATGGTGGTCGATTCGCTGGCGCACGCGGAGGCCGATCAGGCGGTGCGGCTCCTGATCGACGCACGTAACGAGGCCGAGCCGGTGGTGCGCGCGACCGAGAAAGCGCTGCGATCGCCGGAGCTGGCCGAGATTGCGAAGACCGAGCTGCGACACGGCGAGCTGGAACGGATCGAAGCGGCGCTGGCGGCGCTCAGGGAGGCGCTGGGCGCGTCCGATCCCGAGGCGATTCAGCGCCAGACGTTCGTGCTCAACGACGCAACGCACCATCTCGCAGAAGTGCTGCTGAACCGATCGGTGCGGACGGCGCTGACAGGAAAGACCATTGAATAGAGAGCGGCCGATCGGCTACAAGGAGCCAACCGGGGGACGCCGGCAATGAAACCACCGCTTGGCCCCTTCAAGGAGGACAGGATGAGCAAGACCAGAACGGTCAGCCGCCGAGATTTCGCCCGCACCTCCATGGCTGCCGGGGCAGCGGCGGTGGCCATCCCGGGCAGCCTGCTCGGTGGCGCCGGTGCGGTGGGCGCCTCTGGCTCCGCGGCCGAAGGCGCCGCCGTGGCGAAACGCCGGCGGCTTTCGATGCCCCCCGAGGTTTCGTACGGCGGATTGAGCCCCGACGGCCGCGATGTGCCCTTACAGGCGACGCTCGCACCGGCCGGTCAGGCGCCAAAGCCCTATCCCGGTGGCTGGCGCGAAGGCACGACGATACCGGCCACGTATTACGTGGACGAGAAACATTTCGTCAACGACGAACGGTTCATCGCGGAGCACTTCTGGCTGATGGCCGACCACGAAAACCGGATTCCCAAGCCCGGGGACTATTTCGTCTTCGAGTACGGCCGCGGCGACAGCGTCATCATCGTCCGCGACCAGGCGGGCGCCGTGAAGGCGTTTCACAACGTCTGCCGCCACCGGGGCTCACGCCTGTGCCTCCACGAGATGGACGGCGTTCTTCCGTCCGAATCCCGCGCCGACGGCAAGCCGATCGATGCGCGGCTCTCGGTCGTCCAGCACGGGCCGAGCGGGAACACCCAGGTCTTCCGCTGCCCGTACCACGCGTGGACGTACGACTTGAACGGGAAACTGGTGTCGTTCCCGCCGAGCCTGCCGCCCTCCTTCAACCAAGCGGAGCTCGGACTGCACCCGTGCCACGTGCGCACGGTCGAGGGGTTCATCTTCATCAGTCTGTCGCGCCAGGATCCACCCGACTTCGACACGTTCGTCGCCAACTGGCGCACGGTCTGCAGCGAATACGGGACCGCGAACCTGAAAGTGGCCGCCAGGAAGTCCTATCCGACGAAAGCCAACTGGAAGCTGGCCCTCGAGAACTTCCGGGAGTGCTATCACTGCCAGCATGCGCACACGCGCTCGTTCACGGCGACCCACGTGCTGTTCCTGCCCACGACCACACCGACGCAGCGCAGCCGGATGGAGCAGGAAATGGCGCGCCACGGCCACCCGGTGCAGGCGCGTGACGACTACTTCAACCTCTACGGCCAGCCGCGCGGGCCGCAGCAGCAGCCATCGCGCGACGCGCTCGCGCCGCCGCCGCAAAGCGCCGGCGGGATGGGCATGGCCGGGGGCAGAGGCACCCATCTGCCAATCGGTTTCGTCACCGCGAGCCTCGATGGCAAGGCCGTGGCGCCGCTCCTGCCGGGGAGGAAGGAGTGGACGCACCGCCGCGCGTCCGCCACAACCGGCTTCTCGACCTCGTTCATCACCTTCTACGACGATCACGTCGCCGTGGCGCGCTTCACTCCGCGGGGAGTGATGAGTACCGACGTCGAAATCTTGTGGATGGTGAACCCCGCGGCGAAGGAAAAAGAGGTCGACGTCCAACGGATGATGGCCGTCTGGGACATCACCTACCGGGAGGACCGGTGGATTGTCGAGAACAACCACCACGGCATCCTCAACAGCCGGTACAACTACACGGGCGGGCAGCCGTACGCGGAGAGCGAAGGCGGGCCCTCCGGGCTGGTGAAGTGGTACATGGGGGAGGTGGTGCCGACCTTCTCGTCGAAGCAGACCGAAGATTTTTAGCGAAAAGAAAGGCCGGCGGCATCAGCCGCCGGCCCTTGCCGTTCCCACCGAATTCCCTTTAGAAGAACACCCTCGCGAAGAACCGGAGCTGCCGCGGTTCGGGGTAGGTATTCGTCACCAGGAAGTTGGCGTTGTTGTAGATCTGGCTCCTGATCGACGGCGTGCCCATCTCGTTGAGCGCGTTCTTCACTTCGCCCGTCAGCTCGACGCGGCGATGTGCGTTCCGGAACAGGATCTTGGTGAACCGCACGTGCATGAACTTTTCCACTGGCGTGCGGTACTTCGATCCCGACGGTTCGAGATTGATCGTGCGCGTTCCCTGCGGCAGGCTCACGTTCGCCTGCGAGGCGATCGCTGTACCCGAGACGGTGGTCAGGTTCCCTGACACCTGGACTTCGATCTTCGGAATCTCGTACGAGCCCATCAACGAGACCATGTTCGGTCGGTCCCGTGCACCCAGACGCCCCTCGAGGTTGATCAGGTCGTTCGGGTCGCGTCCCTCGGGACTTCCATTTCTGTTTGCACCAGGGCCCGCGCCGGCCGCGCCGGGTTCGAGCCCTTCGGACTTCTGGCGGGTGTAGCCGGCGGTGAACTGCCAGCGGTTCGCCAGCCGGCGCGTCGCTGTCAGGATGAGCGCCGTGTACCGGTTGTAGTAGCCGGGGCCGTTGGTTCGCAGGAACGATCGGGCGCTCGGGGCATTGAGTAGCGGGAAGAGGGTGATGTTCTGGCCGTTGATCACCACGTTCTGCGTCCCGTAGGCGCCGCCGGTGTCGACCCAGCCGAGCTGATTGCCGCCGTTCTTGCGCACGAAGTTGACGCCGATGCCCAGGTTGTTGGCGATCTCCCGGTCCAATCCGAGGGAGAACTGATCCGTATACGGGGCCTTCATGTCCGGGTCGATCCGGAACTGCGTGCGCGGATCGGTCCTGGAGACAAACGTCGTGTAGCCGCCGGTCGCGGCATTGAACCGGTAGAGGTCGCGCACCGCGCGGCCGGGATGCAGATCCTCGAACTCGCCGAGGAACAGCGGCAGGTAGTACCGCCCGGCAACTCCGCGCAGCACCGTCTTGCCGTCGCTGGTCAACCGCATGTTGCCGCCAACGCGGGGCGAGAACGTGTTCCAGTTCACCATCTCGCCGAGTCCCTGCAGCGTGCCGATCTCGTTGAACTCGGCGTCGAACTGCGGGACGTCCTGGCTGATCCCTACCATCCGGTCGAAGCGCCCGCCGACTTTCAGGGTCACGCGCCCGATGTTGATTTCGTCCTCGGCCCAGACCGCCTGTGCTTCGCTGATCGCGCCGCGTGCGTCAGGACCGACGAAGGTCGCCAGGTTGGGACTACCGGAAAGGTCGTTGTAGAGCACACCGCCGGGCTCGATCTGGACGAAGACATCCTTGTTCCGGGAAATCTGCCCGCCGTACGACAGGTTGTGACTGAGCCGGTTCCCCGACAGGTAGGTGTTCACCTTCGCGCTCACCTCGTCGCGCCGCGGCCAGAACCGGTGGGCGTTGGTATTGCCGCTCTGGACGCCGCTCGAGTCGTCGGTGCGGTTCGGCGTCGTCAGATCCCTGAAGAAACCGATGCGCCGGGATGCGCCCATGGTCAGGCCGTATCGCGCTGTGAGCACGGTGCTGTTCGAGAGAACCGCCGTCAGCTGTGAGCCGAGATTCGGATCGTCCTTGATGCCCGCCTGCGAGTGCTGGAGCGTCGCGATCGGCCGCGTCGGGCTGACGATGTTCGGGTTGACCGTGCCCCAGAGCTCGGCATAGTAGGTCTGCTGGAATGAGAGTTTGTCGTTGATCTTCCAGTTCACCTTGGTGTTGGTGTCGGTGATCATGTCGAGGAACTGTTCGTCTTCCGGCGGCGGCGCCTGGCCGGGCGAGGTGCCGAACCGGGCGCGATAGATCAGGCCGGTGAAGAACCACAGGCTGTCACGATTGATCGGGCCGCCAACGTGGGCGGACAGGTCCCGGTACTTGTACCACTGGAACCCGCTTTCGCCGCCCTCGCAGGCGGCGCACGGCAGCTTGACCGGCTTGCTCGTCAGCGCATCCGGGGACCAGAAAGCCGCTGCGTCGCCGCGGAACATGTTGGTCCCCGTCTTGCCGACGACGTTCATGATACCGCCGCCCGCGGCCTGGTATTCCGCCGACGCGCCGAGCGTGGTGGTGCTCACCTCCTGCGCGCCGTCGAAGTCGGTCAGGAGCCACGACCCGCCGGATCGCACGTTGTTGATCGAGACGCCGTCGGTGAGGATCGTCGTCTCGTTGCTGTTGGAGCCCATGACGGTCACGTTGAAGACGCGGTTGTAGTTGCCGGTCGTGACGCCCGGCAGCATCGCCAGGTACGCCTGCGCGCCGTAGCGTTCGCTGGCCGACGACTCGAGCTGCTCGGCGGCGATGTTGTTGGTGATCCCCGCCTTCCGCGTATCGACGACCGGCGACTGCCCGCTCACCGTGATGGTCTCGGCCATCGCTCCGAGCTTGAGAACGATGGCGCGATCGGTCGTGCCGCCGACCGCGACGCGAAGATCGGTCTCCTGGTAGGTGCCGAACCCGGTGAGCGTCGCCTTCAGCGCATAGGTGCCGGGAGCGAGCCTGGCGAAGCGGTACTCCCCCTGTGCGTTGGTCACTTCCGTTGCCGGTCCGCCAGGCAGCACGTCGGACGTGAGCGTGACGCTGACCCCTGGCAGGACGGCATTGGACTCGTCCCGGACGACGCCGATGATGCTGCCAGTCGAGATCTGCGCTTCAACCGCAAACGCAAACAGGAGCAACGCTATACCGAACACGATCGTGCGAAGCTTCATCTCGTGTCTCCTGGAAGAGTGCGGCGGCCCGCCGAATCCTGTGCGCGGGGCTGCCCGTTGATAAAAAAGGTATTGTCGTTGCGCGATTGATTACTACTCCCTCGCGGGAGAGTCAATCCGAATTCGACAGGTTTCAAGCCAGGTGACGCGATCCTGCGGGCTCGATCCGATTCCGTGGATAATCCAGTTCGTACGTAGCACCAGAGTCACATGACGCGGCTCAAGTCGCGCCCTGCGAAGGTGACGGTGTCTATGAGCTACCGTTTCGACGTCTCGATGCGGATCATCCTCAGCGCGGCCAGGTCGGCCTCGAGCGGCGTCCGTCCGGCGGGAAACCGGTTCCGGTTGAAGATGAGCGCGACGATATCCGCGTATTGCTGCGGGCTGAGGCTTCCTGGGCTCGCCTGCGGCATCGTCGTTCGGATCCGCTCGAAGAGCTCGCCGGCGGTCGCCCCCGTCCACTTGCCGAGGAATTCCGAACCGGCGAGTGCCGGCACGACGTCCGCTCCGGCGAGCGTGGCGGCGTGGCAGCTCGCGCACGCGTCAGCGTACGTCGCCTGGCCTCGCCTGCTCTGCTCTTCGGTGTACACCCCGTCGAGGACCGAGCGGTTCGGAACCGGTACATTGGCTGCCGAGCCCTGTCCTCCCTCGAAACGGATCCCCTTCAACGCGGCAAGGTCTGTGGTGAGCTCCGCCTGACCGGCGGGAAAGTTATTCCTGCTGATGACGAAGGCAAGGACATCGGCTGACTGCTGCGGGTTCAGCTTTCCGGGGCTGGTGGGAGGCATCGTGCCGATTTTCTCGAACAGCTCGGCGACGGTTGCCCCGTTCCACGCGCCGGTGAACTCGATCCCGGACAGCGAGGGCGCCGTGTCGCTTCCAGAGAGGTCCGCGCCGTGGCAGTCGGCGCACTCTGCGGCGTAGATCTGCTGGCCGCGCGTGCGCTGCGCCTCCGTATAGACGCCTTGGGCCAGCGAACGCTGTGGCTGGGCGGCCGCCTGCGGCGCTGCGGCCCCGACCGGCGAGCGCATCGCCGCGATGGCGGCCACCAGGAAGATCGAGAGAGCCGCATTCAACACGTGCCGTGGACGAACGGGTATATGCATATTCATCGCTCGATGATGACTATCCGACCAGCGTCAGACCTCTGACTTCGCGCGTCAACCTATCATCTACTTTCTACGTTCTACGTTCTTCCTTCTTCTTCAGGTTGTTAGTTTCTCACCAACCGGCTTGGGCGCATCCGCCTCGATGAGATCGGTGAGAATTCTCACCGCGAGATCTTCTTCGGAAATCGCGGCGCCGCCAAACAGAAATCGAAGCTGTCCATCGAGGATCGTGAGACCGACCGGTGCCTGATCGGTAATGCAGCTGCCGAAGCTCGTGCAGCCGGTGCTCAACATCACCGAAACGTGCCGCGCTTCTCGATCGAGCTGAAAGAACGCTTCCGCGCCGTCGGTCGGCAGCCGCACCATCAGACCGGCCGGATTGCGGTCGACGTGCAGCTGGTTCGCGCCGATCTCGTGGTTGAACCCCTGGGCAAACTGCCGGCATTGATCCTCGAGCCGATCCCACAGCGGGCCGATCTGTCGATCGAAGAGCGCGAGCGCCTCCGTCTCGGCCGCCTGCCTGGCGTCTCTGCTTGGCCTGCCCGCCTTCGCACTCTTCGTTGCCTTCGTGCCCTTCGTTGACTTCGTGCCAGTGCGCCTTCCGGCCATTGCGCTCTTGGTCTTCGCACGGTTCACCGTGGCGCCTTGCCGCCTCCCCGCCTTCCCGCCTTTCTTTCGTGCCACGCGACGCTTCACTTGTGCCATCCGGCGCTCCTCAGTGTCAGGACTCTGCGGCATCTTGTACTACAGGATGTTCACGGAAGAAACCGATTGACGCCGCGCGAGCGGCCCGCGTATGTTTGCAACCCTGTAAGGCTACGACACGCCCGCGCTCATAGAAGGAGAAGAGTCAGAATGCGGAAGCAATTCTTGGTGTTTTTCGCGCTCGGGGCCACCTCCGTTGCCACGGCGTGGGTGCAGGGCCAGGCCGCGCCACCGGCGCCACCAACGCCGGCTGCGCCGGCGGCGCAGGGCGCGCCGGCGACTCCGGCGGGCATGACGAGCCGCTTCGAGTCCGGCTGCGCGATCTGCCACGACAATCCTCAGGACCCGACCTCGCGCGCGCCGACGCGGGAGACGCTGCGGACCTTCACGCCGGAACGCGTGCTCGCCGCGTTGACCACCGGTTCGATGAAGGAACAGGGCGCCTCGCTCTCCGATGACCAGAAGCGCGCGATCGCCGAGCTCGTCACCGGCAAGGGATTCGGCGGCGGCGCCGACCGGACGATGGCCGGGATGAGCAATCGCTGCAGCGCGCCGCTCAAGATGGACAACGCGCTCAGCCGGCCGCGGTGGAACGGCTGGAATCCCGACGGGACGACCAGCTACCGCTTCATCCCCGCCGACACGGGAAAGCTGACCGCACAACAGGTGCCGCAGTTGAAGTTGAAATGGGCGGTCGCGTTCCATGACGCCGCCTCGGTGGCGCAATCGCAGCCGGTCGTCGTCGGCGGCGCGCTGTTCATCGGCAGCGACAACAACTTCGTCTACGCGCTCGACGCCAAGACCGGGTGCGTCCACTGGTCCTACGACGCGAAATCGCAGGTGCGAGGCGCCGTCAACATCGGCGAACCGAAAACGACGCCGGGCGTCCGCTACGCGGCGTTCTTCGGCGATATGTTCGGTATCGTCCACGCGGTGAACGCCGAAACCGGCGCCGGCCTCTGGACCTTGAAGTCCGATCCGCATCCGGGTGCGAAGATCACTGGCGCGCCGACGATGGACCCCACCGGCACACGCCTCTTCGTGCCGGTCGCGTCGTGGGAGGAGCAGACCGGCTCGATCGTCAATTACGAGTGCTGCAAATTCCAGGGCAGCGTCGTGGCCGTCGACGTGAAGACCGGAAAGCAGGTCTGGAAGACCTACACGATGCCCGAACGACCCGCCGCGCTCAACAAGAAGAACTCAGCCGGCAAGCAGCTGTACGGGCCGGCGGGCGCTTCGGTCTGGAACGCGCCGACGATCGACACGAAGAAGCGGGCCGTCTATGTCGGCACCGGCAATTGCTACATCACCGAGCACTTCGATAACAAAGCCGGGTTCGACGGGCGTGCCTGTGATGCGGTCGTCGCATTCGACATGAGCACGGGCAAGCGGTTGTGGACGACGCAGCTGCTCGCCAATGATGCGGATGAGGGCGGCTGCGGCCGCGGGCCGGAGCGGCGGATCAACTGCCCCGGCTACATCCAGGGCCCCGGCGACGACGTCAACGCGACGTTGCTGGCGACGTTGCCTAACGGGAAGCGCGCGCTGCTGGCATCGCAGGAGAGCGGCCGGATCACCGCGCTGGATCCCGACAACGACGGCGCCATCCTGTGGACCGCGCAAGCGGGCGACCAGCTCTCGCCCAACGCCTCGAACCCGTGGGGCGGCGCGTCCGACGGCGAGCTCTTCTACCGGCCGCTGTCGTTTGCCGATCAGACCGGCGCGATGGCCGCGCTTCGCCTGACGACCGGCGAGCGCGTCTGGTATACGAAAGTGCCGCGGCCGGAGGGCTGCCCCGAGGTGACGGGCGGACGTGGAGGCGGCGGTGGCGGCGGCCGCGGGAACCAGGCTCCGCCGACCTGTAATACGGGTCAGAACGCCGGGGCGACCGCGGTGCCTGGGGCAATCCTCACTGGCGGGAAAGACGGCGTCATGCGCGCGTATGCCGCCAAAGACGGCAAGATCATCTGGGAATTCCCCACCATCGGCAAGGAATTCCCCACCGCGAACGGCGTGAAAGGCACGCCGGGGTCGTTCGGCGGTTCGGGACCGACGGTGATCGATGGGATGGTCTTCAGTGGTTCGGGCTACTCCATTGTCGGAGGAACGCCGGGCAACATGCTCCTCGCGTGGGGGCTCGAGCCGTAGAGCGGTTGCAAAATTGAAGGGAGCGCAGCCCTTCAATGCGCGATGCTAGGTGCTGGGTGCCAGGAACTAGCACTCGGCAACTAGAACAGATGGTGAAGTCAACAATCCGCAGGTGGGCCGCGGTCAAGTGGGCCGCGGCAGCCTGCGCACTCCTCGTCAGCAGCGCGACCGCCCAGCCGCCCGACGACCTCCGCATCCGTTACAACTCGGGCCAGGCCGTCCTCCCCGTGTTCGAGGGATGGCAGAAGCTCGACGACGGCACGTTCGACATGGTGTTCGGGTACTTCAACCGGAACTACGTCGAAGAGGTCATCGTCCCGGTCGGACCCGCCAACAACCTCGCGCCTGAAGGACCCGATCTCGGACAGCCGGCGTACTTCTACCCGCGCCTGCATCGCTTCGCCTTCCGGGTGAACGTGCCGGCCGATTGGGGCCCGAAGGAACTCGTGTGGACGATCGCCGCCAACGGGAGCACGGAGAAGGCGTATGGATCGCTCGCGCCGCGGTGGGAGATCGATCCGCTCGTCGAGATTCAGAACAGCGGCGGCGGCGGCCCCGACGAGACGACGAGCCATCGCATGCCGGGAATCACGATCGAGCCGGTGATCCTGCCGGCCCCTCGACCGGCCTCAGGTCAGGCGTCCGCGCCCTCGACGGCAGACGAGCGCGCGGAAAGAGCGATCACATTCACCAAGGACGTGGCGCCGATCTTCCAGCGCTCGTGCCAAAGCTGTCATCGTCCCGGCACCAGCGCGCCGATGCCGCTCGTCACCTACGACGACGCGCGTCCCTGGGCCGCGTCGATCCGGGCCAAGGTCGCCGCGCGCGAGATGCCGCCGTGGCACATCGTCCGCAACGTTGGGATCGAAAAATTCAAGGACGATCCGTCGCTCAGCGCGGACGAGATCGCGACGATCGTGAAGTGGGTGGATTCGGGTGCCGCTCGAGGGAACCCGGCCGACATGCCGCCGTCGCGCCAGTTCGCCGCCGCCGAGATGTGGCACATCGGTGAGCCCGATCTCGTTGTCACCGCGACGCCGCACAAGGTGCCGGCGTCCGGGGCGGATTGGTGGGGCGTCTACACGGTGCCTTCGGGGCTGACCGAGGACCGGTACATCAAGGCGGTCGAAGCCAAACCTGGCAGCGCCACCACGTCCCGGGCCGTGCACCATATCCTGGCGTACGCCGAAGAGGCCCCGTCGAAGCGGCGCACCGTCACCGCGACCAGCAGGCCTGCGAACGACAACCCGTTCAGTAACGGCGAGTTTCTCGTCGAGTACTCGGTCGGCAAGGGCGGCGAACGATTTCCCGAGGGCTCCGGCCGCCTGCTGAAGGCGGGGAGCACAATCCGATTCGAGCTTCACTATCACCCGGTCGGCGAGGAGATGACCGACAGCGCACAGATTGCCTTCGTCTTCTATCCGAGGGGCTACGTCCCGAAGCACATCCAGCACACGCGCGGCCTCGGCCATGGCGGTCAGCTGGATATTCCCGGCGGGGCCGACTACGTGCGCAGCGATGGCTACACCCGCTTCGAATCGGCCGGCGTGCTCACCGGGTTTCAGCCGCATATGCACGCGCGCGGCAAGGCGCAGTGCCTCGAGTTGATCTATCCGACCGGCGGAACCGACGACAACGTCGAGCAGATTGCCTGCGCGAAGTTCGAGTTCGGCTCGGTGATGGTCTACAACTGGGCGGACGATGTGAGGCCGATCTATCCCGCCGGAACCATCCTGCACGTCGTCAACTGGCACGACAACTCGGCGAACCGGAACAACCCCGATCCGAGAAACTGGGTTGGCAATGGTAACAGGACGATCGACGAGATGAGCTTCTCGTGGGTCAACTACTACAACCTGACTGGACCGGCCTACCGGCAGATGCTCGCGGCGCGACAGAAAAAACGGCCGGCGGCAACGCGCGGCGGCCCACCGCGGCGGCCGCCACTTCCCGTGAACGTCCCGGTCTTCACGGCGTCGCGCCCGCCGGCGGGGTTGTCGGTCTCTGTGATCGTCTACCGCGGGCCCGCGTCGGTGACCTTCGAACCTGAGGGCTTCACGCGCGTGAAGGACGGCGAGGTGGTCGTAAAAGCGATCTTCAGCCAGCCTGGCGCCTACGTGCTGCAGGCGATTGCCAGCGACGGCATGCTGCGGACCGCCAGGAACATGACCATCACGGTGAACCAGCCGTCCGAGCAGGGACTCGGGAGTAGAGAGTAGGGAGTAGCAGGGATTAGGGAAGAAGGATTCGTGCAGATTGGGGAGGAAGGATAGTCGGATTAGGGTTCAAAGACTAGCAAATGGTGCCGCCGCGCGATTGCTAATCCCTGAACCCTAATCCCTACTAATCCCTAATCCCTCACACCTGGTCTCTGTCTTACGGCTGCTCGGTGAGCTTCGTGCCGCTGGCCGGCACGACCTCGGTCATGTACCACTTCACGAAGCGGGACGGGCCGGTTTCCACCGCAGCGTAGTTTCCCATGCCGTAGGCGTTCGACTCGATCCCCTGGTGGTTGTTCTCGGTGATCCAGCGATCCTCGAGATAGGTGAGCTCCCACAGATCCTTCATCTTCTGGATGTTGACGTCCTTCGGCTTCGCGTCGGCGCGCACCAGCCAGAAGATCTCCGCGTCGGTCATCTTGACGCCCCGCGGCGTGAAGCGCACGGCGGCGACGTGATCGTCGTAGCACTGCAGATAGCCCGTCGACCATGCCGTGCTCACCGCGCGTGAGCGGTGCGTCCACTCGTTGCGGGTCGGCAGGAGCGGCGCGCAAGCCTTCCCGTCGACCGTACCCGACACCATGTTGACGCCGAGCACATTCCCGCCGTAGCCCGCACCCGGTGCAGCCGCTGCCATGCCTCCCCCGCCTAGTCCGCTGCCCTGGGCGCCCGGGGCGCCCTGTCCGGGCGTTCGCGGCGGAGCAAAGCGCTCGAGCTCCTTGGCGAGGCGGGTGCGCTGCTCCTGCGGCATCGTCCCGTCCCAGAACGGGTGCGTGGTGACCAGCGACCGGTGCGCCGGCCCGCAGTGGTAGCACTCCTGGAAGTTCTCGAGCACCAGCTTCCAGTTCGCCTTGGTCGGGGCGCTCGTGCGGGCGACGATCTTCAGGTCCGCCGTCCCGTACTCCTTGGCGACCGCCGCGAAGTTCTTGACGACGGCGTCGAAATCGGGCGGGGTGTCGTCGAGCGACAGGTTGACGAAGATGAACCCTTCGGAGGTCTTGACGTGAGCAGGCCTCATCCCGTTCTTCGACATGTCGAAATCGGACGGCATCCCGTTGGGCGCTGAGATGAGCGCTCCGGTCAGATCGTAGGTCCACGCGTGGTACGGGCAGCGGAACACGGGCGAGTTGCCCGCCGCCCCGAGCTGCTTGACCGACAGGCGGGAATCTTTCGGTGCTGGATCGTCGTCGTGCCGGCACAAGCGCGAGCCGCGGTGACGGCAGACGTTGTGGAACCCCTTCACCGCCCCGGCGTTATCCCGCAGGACAATGACGCTGTCGCCGCTGCCGTATTCGAAGACGAAATAATCGCCCGGCTTGGGGATGCGGTTGACGTGGTCCGCCATGAACCAGAGGTTGTCGCCGAGGAAGCGCTCGTCGGTGCGGAAGTGCTTCTCGTCGACGTAGTACGGCGACGGGATGGTGAGGCCCTCGCCCCACGATCCATCGGTCGGCAGCTTCTTGGCCGACTGGCCGACCGAGTTCGCGAAGGCGATGCTGTCGCGGAACTCGGCGACCGAGCTCGCCGGATCGCCACCGTATGCGAACCCTTGTGGTGGCAGCGACCCCAGCCGCCGCCTGGCGACCGACGCGCCGCTCGCCGCCGCTGTCGGCGCTGTCGGCGCCGCCTCGGTGGCTGTCGCTGCCACGGTTGTCGCGACCGCCACGGGCTCGCTGAACAATGCCTTAGGAAGCGCAACCGCCGCCGCCGCACCCGCGGCCACGGACGTCCGCGCGAAGTCACGTCGACTCAACTTCTTGCTCATGCGTCCTCCAGAGTCCGTCAACTTTCGCACAACTGGGCCGTGCGATCAACGACGAGATCGTCGCTGGGGCTGGTGGCCCGATCTCCCCTGAAGCTGGGTGCCGTCGTGACTCATCGCCCCACCGCCTCGGTCTACTGCGCGATCAGCGACTCAGGGGAGGCGAAATTCAGAGCCAATGTATCATTGCGGCGTTTCCGGGGAGGGTGGAAGATCGCCACCCGGCCCGTGAGGAGCATCGGGATGACAGACGTCCACACGACCGGCCGCCGCGGACTGCTCGAGCGCCTCGCCGAGGGTCCTGTGATTTGCGCCGAAGGCTATCTGTTCGAGTTCGAGCGGCGCGGCTATCTGCAGGCTGGTGCCTTCGTGCCGGAAGTGGTGCTGGAGCACCCTGAGCTCGTGACTCAACTCCACCGTGAGTTTGTCCATGCGGGATCGGACGTCGTCGAGGCCTTCACGTATTACGCCCACCGCGAGAAGCTCCGCCTTCTGGGAAAAGAGCACCTCCTGGAAGAGATGAACCGGCAGGCGTTGACGATCGCCAGGAACGTGGCCCGCGAGAACAACGCCCTGCTGGCCGGTGATCTCAGCAACACGAACGTCTTCATGGCCGATGACGCGTCGCGATCCGCGGTGCGCGCCATGTTCGAGGAACAGGTGGGCTGGGCTGTCGAGGCCGGCGTCGATTTCATCATCGGCGAAACCTTCTCGTGGACCGAGGAAGCGTCGATCGCGCTCGCGGAGATCAAGCGCGCAGGCGCCGTCGCTGTCATCACGCTTGCCGCGCACCAGCTTGGCCGGACCCGCGACGGGTTCTCGTACGAAGACGCGTGCAAGCGCCTCGAGGACGAGGGCGCGGACGTCGTCGGGCTGAACTGCTCGCGCGGGCCCCGGACGATGCTGCCGCTGCTCGCGCCGATCCGTCGCGCGGTGAAGGGCCACATCGCGGCTCTGCCGGTTCCATATCGAACCACCGACGCCGAGCCGACCTTCCAGTCCCTCCAGGACCCGACGATGGATTTGCCCGGTGGACGACCGTTTCCGACAGCGCTCGATTCGTTCCTCTGCAATCGGTACGAGATCGCGGCGTTCGGCCGTGCGGCGTACGATCTTGGTGTGCGGTATCTGGGCGTCTGCTGCGGCGCCGGTCCCCACCACATCCGGAGTCTTGCGGAGGCGCTCGGGCGGACGCCGCCGGCGAGCCGATACACGGCGGACATGTCCAAGCACGCCTACTTCGGGACCGACGCCCGTGTGCCGAAGGAATACCGCGACTACGCCAAGAAGCTGTAAGACCTGAGACGCAAGACGATCGCTGCACATCACGGTGGCAGGCCCCACAGATCTCCTGATCGATTTCGGGCTGATGTCCGCCCTCCTGGTACTCGCACAATTGCTGCGGTACCGGATGGCGTGGCTACAGGCGCTGCAACTGCCGGCGGCGATCGTGGCGGGACTGATTGCCCTCGCGTTGGGGCCGTTCGGCCTCGAACTGCTGCCGTTCAGCCTGCAGGAGAACGGCGTCCCGCAGCTGTCAACCTACCCGTCGTTCCTGATTGCGATCGTGTTCGCCTGCGTCGGGCTCGCGCGCCCGAAAGGCGCGACGATGACGCGCAGGAAACTGCAGGAAGTCGGAGATACGTTCTTCTACAGCGTGGCTTGCGAAGTGGGACAGTACGCCGTGGCCATGCTGTTCGGCCTGCTCGTCCTGTCGCCGCTCTTTCCGGACCTGCCACCCGGGTTTGCGATCATTCTGGCCACCGGATGGGCAGGCGGACACGGCACAGCCGCGGCGGTCGGCAGCGTGCTGGAGGCGGGCGGGTGGGCGAACGCCCTGCCGCTCGCCTACACGTCGGCGACGGCGGGGGTGGCGTTCGCGCTCATCGGCGGCATGAGCCTGATCCACCTCGCGGTTCGCAAGGGCTGGACGCGAATCGTGCGACGGCCTGCCGACATGCCGGAGAGTTTCCGGACGGGATTTATCCCTGCCGGCGAACGCGGGCCGGCGGGCGAGGAGACGGTGAGTGCGGTGACGATCGACACCCTGACCTGGCACCTGGCGATTGTCGGGTCCGCCACCGGGATGGCGTATGCGGTCTTGGCCGCGCTGCCCAGCGGCCACGGGCTCCCGTTGTTCGCATTCGCGCTGCTGACAGCACTCGTGCTCCGCTTGGTGTTCGCTCGGGCGCGGCTGGAGACGTTCATCGACGTCTCGACGATCCGCCGAATCGGCGGAACGGCGACCGACTACCTCGTCGGCTTCGGCGTCGCGTCGATCGCCGTGACGGTCGTCCTCGAGTACGCGGTGCCGCTGGCGTTGCTCGTGCTGCTCGGCATGGCGATCACGCTGGGCCAGCTGCGCTTCCTGGGCCCGCGCATGTTCAGGAGCTTCTGGTTCGAGCGCAGCCTCTTCGCGTTCGGCTGGAACACGGGCGTCGTGGCCACCGGCATCACGCTCGTGCGCGTCGTCGACCCGGAGGACCAGAGCCGCACCCTCGAAGATTTCGGGCTGGCGTATCCCGCGGTCTCGTTCATCGAAATCACCATCGTGACCGTGCTGCCGCTCCTCCTCATCCGCGGCATCGTGATCGCGCCGACACTGGTGCTGGTGGCGATCACAGTGGCGTCGCTCGTGCTGTCGCGCGTGCTCCTCGGGTGGTCAAAGGTTCCGCCCGCCGTCGTCCGTCCTTCGGAAATCGCCGATCAACCTGAGCTCAATTCGACATAGGGAAACGCGATGCAAGCACAACACTCGAAGCTCGTCGTGGTTCTGGCTCTGGCTCTGTGCGCCGTCAGGCTCACGGGATCGGCCGGTCCGGCGTCGGACTCGCTGCCGCTGGATCTCGTCAGGACGGGCAGGCCGACGCCCGCGCCGGTCCCGAACGCGGCGTTCTCCCCCGGCCCGGACGCCACCGCCGCGTTGCCGTTTTCCGGCACGGTCAGGATTGCGCAGTCGGCGATGCAGACCAAACCAGTGCTTCCGATCCCGATCGTCGATGGGCGCGATGCGCGCCTGTTTCCAGCGGTCGCATTGAGCTTCTTCACGATCGGCGACGTGCTCGTCCCGGTGGAACGCGGCCGGATGGTGAAAGAGACCTTGCCTGCAACGACTGGAAGAGTCGGGACCACTGGAAAAAGCGGGGCGACCGGAACGGCGCCGAGCTACTGGCGTGTCATCCCGCAGTTCGGACGAGTGTGGCGCGAGACGGCGGACGGGGACTGGTCGCGCGCCGCGTTTCCGATCATGCTCGTCAACGATACCGAGAACCACGCGCACCAAGGTCTGGCGACGTTCCTCTACAAGACCGGGGCGACGACCGATCTCCGCTTTCAGTTCGTCCAGCACACGGGACCGTATTCCTTGAAGGCCCATTTTGTCGCCTGGGGCTCCGCGCGGGCGACGCTCGCCGCCCGCAGTCCGGGCGACCTCGACGCGCGCCGTGCCGAAGCGAACGCCGAACTGGCGGACCGTCTGCCGGCCCAGCCGTGGAGTGACCTGGTGAAGTCGGTGCCACCGGGCACGCTGGACGGATTCGGCGGACCGCTCGACCCGAGATGGATGGTGGAGGCGGCGCTCGTGAAGGACGGCGTCCTCTATTACCAGAGCTCGCCGACACCCTACGGCGACTATCCCTACCCGCTGGAGATGCGCTTCGGCGTGCGTTCGGCGACCAAGAGCGTGGCCGCGCCGCTGTCGCTACTGCGGCTGGCCCAGGTCTACGGGCCCTGGGTACTGACGCTCAAAGTCGGCGACTACATCAAGGGGCTCGATCCGAAATGGAACCGGGTTCGCTTTCTCGACGCCGCGAACATGGCGACGGGTTTCGGCGGCGTCGGCTCGCTCGTGACCAACCCGAACGGCGTCGGTGACAGCGGCTACCTGGCGGGCGACTACGACGCGTGGTACCTCGCCCACTCGGCCGCCGACAAGGTGAAGGCGATCAGCGCGAACTGGCGTCCCTATCCGTGGGAGCCGGGAACGGTGTTCCGGTACCGCGACCAGGATTTCAATCTGCTCGGCATCGCCGTCGACAATTTCCTGAAGTCGGTGCGCGGGCCGAACGCGGACATCTGGGAGATGCTGCAGGCAGATGTGTTCACGCCGATCGGCATCCATCACGCGCCGATCGTGAGGACGCGCGAGCCCGGCGGGAAGGACGGGTATGCGTGGTTTCAGGCTGGCTACTATCCGACCATGGACGATCTGGCAAAGATCGCGACGCTCTTCCGCGACAAGGGGATGCACAAGGGTGTTCAGATTCTGCACCGGCAGCTGACCGAGGATCTGCTGTCGGCAAAAGACGCCATTCGCAAGAAGACGGACATGTCGCTCGACCGGAGCCCGATCCCCGACGACACCAGCGTCGACGAAGGCCTTTACAAGATGGGCTTCCACTTCAATCCGTACATCGGCAGCCGATCGGGCAAGCGATTCTTCCTGCCTACGATCAGCGGCTCGGGCGCCAACGAGGTCATCCTGTTTCCGAATGGATTGATTTCGATCCGGGCCGGGAAGGCGTCGGAACTGCCGAAAGACGAGAAGGCCAACAGCGGGACCGGTCCGATGACAGCGCAGGCTGTCGATCGGTTACTCCCCTTCTAGCTCCCAGGGGCTGGAGGCTTGGGGCTCGGGGTTGGGACCGTGAGCCGGCGGTCCAAGCGACTGTCAATCAGCCCTGCCCAGCCCCCAGGCCCCACGCCGTTAGTACTAGACCCGATTCCACCACGCCACGTCCCGCCGCATCAGCTCGTCGACCGCCCGATGAGCCTGATCGAACGAGGCCTGTGTGAGGCACACGCCCTCGGCGTCGGAGTTCGCGATGGTGATGCGCCCGAACCGCTTGCGCCCGACGACCCACGGATACTCGTCCTCCGTCCAGTCCGGATCGAACAACAGGTTCTGGCCCATGGCGTAGCCATGGCCCCATCGGCTGATCGTGATGCCCTGAATCTCGACGGCCGGATCGAACCCGCCGCTCGAGAGCACCCGGGCGAGATGCGTGCGGATCCGCCGCTCGAAGGTTTCGAACGAGGTCTCGTAGAGGGCCGCCCTCGTCGCCCGGAACATGTCGCGCGCAGTCATCCCCGGCTTCCACTTGAAGTCGACGCCGCCGCCGACGCTCAGGATGGTGGGCTGGTCGGGCGTCTTCGGCGTCTGGTAGCCGCCCATGTCGATCTGCGCGATCAGGTTGACACTGCCGTAGCCTGGATACTGGCTGCCGGGACTGCTCACGCCCGAGACGCCCATGTTCGTGAACGGCCTCCAGTTGCGCACGGCCACCGACGTGCTCATCATCACCGCGCGGACGGCCTTGTGCAGCGCGTCCTTCTGCTTCTGCGGGAGCTCAGGCACCATGTACGGAATCGCCGAGTTGTAGCAGGCGAGTACGCAACCCTTTGCGCGCACCCGGTACGCCTTGCCGCCGCGGATGTAGGTCACTTCCGTTTCGGTCGCTTTCGCCGGATCGGCGTGGTTGTTCTTGACCCGCACCACGGTGCTGCTCAAGCGCAGCCGCACCGGCGAGCCGGCCTCGTCGAGCCGCGCGTAGCGAACCCGCTTCATCTCGGCGTCGGCCATCCCGCGCGCCGGCAGCGACTCGGGGATGAGCGATCGCACGAGCAGCCGCGCCACGCCGCCGTTGCCCTCCGGGAAATGGAACTGCGTCGGCTCTTTCTTGTCGGTGCGCTGTTCGTCGAGGTTCTCGCCGGTGTCGGGCGCCTTCTCGAGACCCAGGCCGTCGAAGCCGGGATAGTTCCAGTTGAAGGACCACCACGCGCTCGTCGTTTCGGTGATGAGGGCGGCCGGCTGTCCCATCGGGTGGTAGTACTTCAGCAGATCCGGATGCACCTTGACCACGTCGACGAGATACGCCGCATAGCTCATCTTCTTGAGCTTCGCGATTTTCTCGTCCGAGGACATCCCTGCCAGGTAATCCCGCTTGTCGCTGTAGAGCCGCAACAGATCCTTCCGTACCGTCTCGGACAGCGGCGTTTTGGCGAGGTACTCGGCCGACGGCCCGGAGCCGCCGGGCGGATCGTTGTTGATGACGAAGCGATCCTCGCCGAAGGTCTCCTTGTCGAAGTAGGTCGCCGGTTTGAGCCCGAGCTTGCGATAGAAATCGGGGTCGCGCTTTGCCGTCGGCTCGTAATAGTTGACGCCGATCTCCTTCAGCAGCTCGCGGCCTTCGGCGGTGAACGTCGCCGGCCGCTCGATGTAGGAGGTCCCGCCCTTGGCGATCAGCAGGCGGCCGTTGACGTTGAACTCGACGCGCCGGGCGTGGCCGCCGAAATCGTCGTGGTTGTCGAGGATCAGAATCTTGGCGTCCGGAACCGTCTTCTTCCGGAAGAAGTAGGCCGCCGCCAGGCCGCTCATCCCCGCGCCGACGACAATCAGATCGTACGACTCGTTGAGCGATTCGCCGGCGTCGAACGGCCTGCCGTCGCGCATCGCGTGCGCGGCGTCCATCGATCCGTTGTGGCTGCCGCGCATCCCGGTCAGCGCGGGCGGGTAGGTTTCGTCCGCCGCCCGCCCGGCCGCGGATTGTTGAACAATCTCGGCGGCGTCCGCCGCCGCCGGCGCGATCATGGCGCCGCCGACGGCGACGCTGACGCCGTTCAGAAAGTCGCGGCGTGTGATCGAACGATCCATCCCGAGATCGCGATCTGACATCGTCATGCTCGTCCTCCGCATTTGGCGAATTGGTGAATTCGAGAACTAGTGACTTGCCTCACCAGCTCACATTTCGCCAACTCACTAATTCACCAAGTTACCCACTTGCCAATTCACCGTTTACCAGTACGCCCGCACCCGGAACATCAGCTGCCTCGGCGTTGCCCACTGCGCAGGTTTGCCGAAGTTCGGGCTGGTAAAGACCTGGGTGATGAGATTGTCGATGCTCGTTTCCTGCAGGAGGTTCCTGATCTCGGCGCCCACCTCGATGCGATGAGGACCGCGGCGGAAGAGAATCTTCTGAATGCGCAGGTGCAGCCATTGGTTGACCTCTCTCGAATAGGCTCCCGGCGCCTCGAAGTAGACGTTCCGCTGGCCCTGCGGCAACCTGACCTGGAACTGGGCGCCGTACGGACGCCCCGACGTGAGCGCGAGGTTCCCCGACACCTGCACTTCGATCTTTGGAATCTCGTACGATCCGCTCGTATTGAAGATGTGCGGCCGATCGATCGTGTCGCGGCCCGCCAGATTGACGAGATCGTTCGGATCCCGCCCGGTCGTCGTGGTGGCGCTCGACACTGGCGCCAGGCTGGTGGATACCGAGTAGGTGTAGTTCACGTTCGCCGTCCAGCGGTTCGCGAGTCGGCGCGACACGGCGAACATGATGCCGTTGTAACGGCTGAAGAAGCCGTCGCCGTTGGTGCGCAGGAACCGTCGGGCGCTCGGGCTATTGAGCAGCGGGAAGACGGTGACCGGCTGCCCGTTGGGAGCCGTCACGGTCTGCGTCCCGTAAATCCCGCCGACGTCCCGCCAGCCGATCTGGTCTTTCGACCGCTTGTGCACGTAAGTGACGCTCACGCCCAGGTTCGCCGCCAGCTCGCGATCGACGCCGATCGAAAACTGATCGGTGTAGGGCGGCCGCATGTCCAGGTCGACGGCCAGGTTGACGTTCGGATCGGTGACGGAAATGAGGTTGGAATACGTCCCCGTGGCGGCGTTGTACGACAGCAGCGTCGTGTTCGCAATCCCGGGATGGATCCCCCCGAACTCGGACAGGAAGATCGGGCGATAGTAGCGGCCGGTCGTGCCGCGCAACACGGTCTTGCCGTCCTCGGTCAGCCTGTAGTTGAAGCCGACCCGCGGCGCCACCGTCGTCCAGGTCTGCAAATCGCCGAGGCCGGGCACTGACTCACCGGTAAACGGGAACGACTGAACGCACTTGCAGAGTCCGCCGTTGCCGATCGACACCGTCGGATCGATCATCGGCGCGTCCGGGCTCGACCCCGTCATTCGATCGAAGCGGACGCCGGGCGTAATCGTCAGCCGGCCGCCGAAGGTCATCTCGTTTTCCGCCCAGACGCCGTACGCCATGTATCGCGACGCGTCGGTGCTGACCGGTGTGAATGCGGCTTGAAACGGCGCGCCGTTCTGGTCCTGATACACGACCCCGCCCGGCGTCACCGTCTGCGTGAAGCTCCGGTTTCGAGCCGCCTGCACGCCGAACCGGATGTTGTGGCTGGCGCGTGCGCCCGAAATGTAGCGATTGAGCTTCACCGACACGTCGTCGCGCCGCGACTGGATCGCGTCGGCGAACGTGTCGCTGACGGATCGAACGCCGGTGAACAGGTCGTCGTGCGATGGCGTGACCAGGCTGGTGCTGTCGTGCGCCAGATTGGGGCCGAACGGGATGTCGCCGTACGGCGTGTCGTTGACCGTGTAGCGCGCTGTCAGGAACGTGGTCGGTGTGAGCACCGCGGTCACCTCCGACGCGCCGGACTTGATGTCGCCCGTGTACCACGACACCGTCTCGAGCGGTCGGGTAAACGTTGGGAAGTCCGGATTCGACCAGTGCCACCATTCGTAGTACAGGACCTGGCTGACGTTGATCTTGCTGGAAGCCTTCCAGGTGAACTTGTGGTTCGACCGGTACTCGTCCCGGACCCACTGGTATTCCTCCGCGGCATCGGCCTGTCCCGGGTTCCGGTAACTCGGCCCGGCGTTGCTCACGCCGCCGAAATACCAGACGTGGTCCTTCCAGAGCGGGCCGCCGGCGTGATAACCGAAGTCCACGTACTTGTACTGCTTGAACCCGGTCTCGCCCAGCGGACAGTTGCACGGCAGCTTGATCGGCGAGCTCGCCAGTGAAGCCGGCGCCCAGTAGTGCATGCCGTCGGCCCGGAACGTGTTGGTCCCGGCCTTGGTCACCATGTTCATGACGCCGCCCTGCGCCTGCTGATACTCCGACGAAGCGCCGAGCGTCACGACGTTGAGGTCTTCGATCGCGTCGAAGTCGAGGTAGTTGTAGGCAGCCCCGCCGGTCACGCCGTTGCTCAGGATCCCGTCCGACATGTACGACGTCTCCCGGTCCGCCGACCCCATGACGCTGGCGCCGCCAATCCGGTTGTAATTGTTGGCGGTCACCCCGGGCATCGTCGCCATGAACGCGGCTGGGCTCCCCATCCGGCTGTGGGGGATCGACTCGACGACGTCGGCCGGCAGGCTCTTCGCAACGCCCACCTGCCGCGTATCGACGACCGGCGACTGGCCGCTCACCGTGATCGTTTCTTCCACCGAGGCGACGGGGAGCGCGACGTTGCGTTCGACCGTACCGTTGACGGTGACCTGCAGGTCCTGCTCGATGTAGGTCTTGAAGCCGGTGAGGGTGACCGTGAGTTGATAAATGCCCGGGGGCAGTCCCGTGAACCGGTACTCCCCCTGCACGTTGGTCACGGCCGTCGAGGGTCCGCCGGGCAGCGCGCGTGAGGTGATAGTGACGCTCGCTCCGGGCAGCACGGAGCGCGATTCGTCGCGGATGATGCCGATCAGATTGCCGGTCACCACCTGTGCGTCGATCGACGGGCTGAGGAGAAGGAACCCGACGACAGACGCGATCGCCCAACGTCTCATGGTGCTGGTCTCCTTTTTCCGCCCTGCGGGATGATATTTCGACCCACACTCTCGACCACTGCCCCACCCAAGTCAAGCCGATTCGCGCGGACGTCGTTCGCGGACGGTTGTCCCCATGCCGGCCGCACTGCTTCAACGCGGCAAACTTCGGTGCGCCTTCGGCCGCTGCGGCCGCGCCGGACGCCGGCCTGTCTGGACACCCGCGGCCAGCGGCGGAACCCCGGAATGCTTCACTGGCCTCAAGGCAAAGCCGGACTTGATGCGGAGCAGCCCCGGAAGCCGCCGCAGATGCTCCACCAGGAACCGCTCGTAGGCCGAGACGTCCGGGACGATCACACGAATCAGGTAATCGGCTTCGCCGGTCAGCAGGTAGCACTCCTTGACTTCGGGCTGCTCGAGGATGGTCTTCTCGAACAGCTCGAGCCGCTCCTTCGCCTGCCAGTCGAAGCGGATCTGGACGAAGACGGTCACCGCCGGCTCGGAGACGCGAGCGTCGACCAGCGCCGTGTACTTCTTGATCACCCCGGCCTTCTCGAGCACCTGAACGCGCCGGACGCAAGAGGCGATCGACAGGCCGACCCGCTCGGCCAGGGCGGCGCTTGAGAGACCGGCGTCTTCCTGCAGCTGCGCCAGGATCCGTGCGTCGGTTTCGTTGAGCTCAATCGAACGCATGCCAACGTCGGTGGCGTTGAGAGGCCGAGGGACGCGGCCGGCGGCGGGTCACCGCCGGCGCCGCTTCTGGGGACGCGTGCTCACGCCGCGGGCGGCCGACTCGGCCTCGCGGGTCGACTCCACGGCAAGCGAGGTCGAGTATTTGATCTGCCTGAACGCGACGTTCGCCTTGATCTTGGCCACGCTCTCGACCCGCGCGAGCCACTCCTTCAGAAATCGCTCGTAGGTGGCGACATCGGGCACGACCACGCGCAGCAGGTAGTCGATCTCGCCGCTCATCAGGTAGCACTCGAGGACTTCCTCGCGCCGCGCGATCGCCTTCTCGAAGATCTCGACGCGCTCCTGCGTCTGTTGATCGAGCGAGACCTCGACGAACACGGTCACGCCGACGTGCAGGGCGATCGGATCGAGCAGGGCCACGTATTTCTGGATGACCCCGGCCTGCTCGAGCTGCCGGACGCGGCGCAGACACGGCGCGGGTGAGAGCCCGACGCGGCTCGCGAGTTCGCGGTTCGAGATCCTGGCGTCTTCCTGCAGTTCCTGGAGAATGTGCCGATCGATCTCGTCAAATTGAATGGGCATAGAAAAATGCGCCTCCATGTTCCCAGACGGGCGACATTCGCGCAACAATGCCCGGTGCGCGATCCTCGACGGTCCGGCGATCGGCGGCGTCGATGTACACTCGCGCGCGTCCCGGCACGATTGGATCGGCGCAGGAGGGTTGACCGGATGGGTGGCGCGGCGGAGGCACGAAACACACTCGCGTGGCGTTGTCCGACGATCGGTGTCGTGAGCCTGAGCGTCGCGCTGACGGTCGCGTCGAACAACGGCGCGAGCGGTCATTGGCGTCCGATCGCATCCGGCTTCAGCCAGACCGCACAGAGCGACGCGGAAAAAACCGTGGCGGCGGGCATCTACTCCAAGGAGCAGGCGGCGGCGGGCAAGAAGCTGTACCGCGACATCTGTTCCTCATGCCACCTGGAAAACCTCAGCGGCGACACCATGTCGCCGGCGCTGGTTGGCGAGGCGTTCATGTCGCAATGGGAGAACAAGAACCTGCGCGCGATCTACAGCCGCATCATCAGCACGATGCCAACGGACGCCCCCGGCACGCTGGGGGAAAAAACCGTCGTCGACATCGTCGCCTACCTGCTCGAAGCCAACGGATTCCCAGCCGGGAGCGCCGCGCTGGAAACCGCAAACGAAATGAACACCATCCGGGTGACGCGGGCGAAATAGCCCGAGGCGCCAGATTACGCGGCCGATCCGCCGCAGAATTCGCCAATCAGCTCGACCAGTTCCGTGCGCGCCGCTGAAAACCCCGCGCCATCGTGTGAGCTCGTGCCCTCGACGATCACCACGACGCCGGTCGTCGCGGCGGTCACCTTGCTGAAGTCCGCCTGAATCACGTCGAGCCGGCAGATGACCCGACCGCCGTCGTCCACGTAGGCGAACTCTCCCGGTCCGACGTTGCCGCTCGCGGATGTCCCCAGCGGCGTGAACGTCATGTCGCCGGGCACGATCGTCAGGCGGATGGGAAGCGACACCGCCCGCAGATCGTGAGCGCCCAGTGACAGCAGCCATCTGACGCTGACCATGTTGTACGCGTCGACGAGGCTGTTGATCGCCGGCAGTTCGCCGCGCTTCCACGCGAATTCGGCCAGGCGCTCGCATCCCGGCTGCTGCCGCCTTGGATTCACCCCGGCCGACCGGTAGCTGTCGGCGAACGCTCGCAGCTCCGCGGATCCCCGAAGAGACGCGACGTCGACGAAACGCCGCCGCAGATCCAGCGCCGCGGACCGCATCCGTGCACGCAGAGCCGGCGGCGAGTCGCCGACCGTCACGTCGCGGAAGACAATGGCCTCGGCTCGCAACCCGAGGTCAAGGCACTCCTTCGTGACCAGAAGGACGGACTCTCGTCGGTCCATCAAGCGGGACAACCGCGCTACGGGAGCCCGAGCGCCACCCACTCGGGCGGCGAGTTTTTTCCTCCGATCGTCACGACGAGGTACTGCTTGCCCTGCGCGGAGTAGGTCATCGGTCCGCCGGTGGTGCCGGCGGGCAGTTCCATCTCCCAGACAACCTTGCCGGTGGCCTTGTCGTAGGCGCGGAATTTGTTGCCGTAGGCACCAGCGGGAACGCCGGGGATCGCGTCGCTGCCCTCGCCGATGAACAGCAGCGTCTTCGTGATCAGCGGTGCGGCGCGGCCCGCCGTTCCGAGCGGGGGGAGATTCAGATCTTTCAGGAGCGGATGGTTCCGCGGTCCATCGCCGTTGGGCACCATCCACAGCAGCGTCCCGCGATTGAGGTCGAGCGCCGTGATGCGGCCGTAGGGTGGCTTCGTGATCGGCAGTCCCGACGCGAGCGTCGGCTCGTGTGATCGCTGCATCCGGTCGCTGCGCGCCTCCTGGGCCGGAGAAGTCGGACCAAATGCGCCCTGAACTGCCCCGTTATTGCCTGCCGGCTGCGTCGGTGGTGGCGGCCCCGCCTGCTTGAGCGCGTAAGGCATCGTCGCTTTCGGATCCGCGGGCTTTTCGAGATCGTTGATATACGGAATCGTGATTGAGGCGGCGTAGAAGATCCCACTCTCCGGATCGAACGATGGCGTGTTCCAGTTGCCCGCGCCCCACGTCCCCGGCACCACGATCGTCCCCTTCTTGCCGTTGGGACCGTCTGTCACCGTCGATGGCGGCGTGAACATCGGCCCGATCACGTACTGCTTCGCCACCGCGAGCGCCTCCGCCCGCAGCGCCGGCGTGAAGTCGATGAGATCGTCCTCCGTCAGCCCCTGGCGGTCGAAGGGCGGCGGCCGCGTCGGGAACGGCTGCGTCGGCCAGGTTTGTTCGCCCGGCACCGTCGACTGGGGAACCGGCAGTTCCTCGATCGGCCACACCGGCTGCCCGGTCACGCGATCGAAGACATACAGGAACGCCGTCTTGTTCGGCTGCATCACCGCCTTGATGCGGCGGCCGTTGACGGTGATGTCGCCCAGGACCGGCGCGCCGATGTTGTCGTAGTCCCACAGATCGTGGTGCACCATCTGGTAGTGCCAGACCCGCTGGCCGGTCTTCGCGTTGAGGCAGACGAGCGTGTTGGAGTAGAGGTTCTGCCCCGGACGATGTCCGCCGAACATCGCGTTGGTCGGCGCGCTCAGCGGAATGTAGACGTACCCGAGCTCTTCATCGGCGCTCAGCGCGCCCCACGCGCCCATGTCGCCGGAGTAATGAAGGGCATTGCCCCAGGTGTCGTCGCCGAACTCCCCGGGACGCGGCCGCACGTGGAACGTCCACAGCAGTTTTCCTGTCGTGGCATCGTAGCCGCGCACATCCTCCGGCGCCGCTTCCTTGCGGGCGCCCAGGTCTCCGCCACCGCCGCCGTTCCCGGCGATCACGACCACGTTGCCGACGACGATCGGGCCGGAGGTTTCGTTGAAATTCCGGGCATAGAGCTCTTCCCGTTTCAGCGCGACCCGGCCGAGGTCACCGAAGTTCGGATAGGGTCTGCCGTTCTTGGCGCTGAGGGCGTACAGAAACGGGCCGCGCACGGCAAACACGCGTCGATCCTCGCCGCTTCCCAGCGTGTCCAGGCCGCGCGTGCTCTGCCCGGCAACGCCTTGCAAGCCCGGATCGATCGGCTCCTGTACCCACAGCGTCTTGCCGGTCGCGCCGTCGAACGCTTCGACCAGCCCGACGGCATTCGGGGAATACAGGACGCCGTCCACCACGATCGGTGTCGGCCGGAAGTACGCGGACGGGCTCAGGTCGGGAAAGGCCTGCGCCAGTCGGGGTTCAAGGGCGGGACGCCGCCACAGAACCTTGAGCTTGCCGACGTTGTCGCGGTTGATCTGATCGAGCGCCGAATATCTCGTGTGTCCCTTGTCGCCGCCGAAGTACCGCCATTCACTGGCAGCCGGCCGTTGTTGCGTGCGGACCGCAGCGGTCCAGATCCCGGCGAGACCCAGAACCAGGAGCCCGCCGATCAGTCGTTGTGAACGGAGCACGGTTGCCTTCCTTTCGTCAATTGACGCGCGGATGCGGAGAACTGCATCAGAACACAGCGACGTAGTTGTCGAGCTCCCACTGTGAAACCGTCCGGTGGTACGCCTCCCATTCCTGACGCTTCACCCGGAGATAGTTCGCCGAAAATTCCTGCCCCAGGGCCTCACGCAGCACCGTGTCGGCTTCGAAGTCGTCGAGCGCGTCTTTCAGGGTCGTCGGCAGCCACTCGATGCCGTCCTTTTTCAGAACGTCCTCCGGCACGGTGTACAGGTTTCGCGTGTTCTTCGGGCCGGGGTCGATCTGGTGCTTGATGCCGTCGAGACCGGCGGCGAGCAGCGCCGTGGCGGCCAGGTACGGATTGGCGGCGCCGTCGACAATCCGGTTCTCGACGCGGCCCGCGGCGGGAATGCGGATCATCTGGGTGCGATTCGAGCCGCCGTAGGTGACGTACACCGGCGCCCAGGTCGCGCCAGAATCCGGGGTTCCCCGGGTGATGCGCTTGTAGGAGTTCACGAGCGGGTTGGTAATCGCGGCCAGCCCCTTGGCATGCTTCATCAAGCCGCCGCAGAAGTGGTACGCCAGCCGCGAGATGCCGAGCTCGTCCGATCGATCCTCGAACAGGTTCTGGTCGGTGGCCACGTCCCACAGGCTCATGTTCATGTGGGCGCCGTTGCCGGTGAGGTGCGCGAACGGCTTCGGCATGAACGTGGCGAAGAGGCCGTGCTGCTCAGCCACAGTCTTGACCATCCACTTGAAGAACGTGTGGCGGTCAGCGGTGATCATCGCGTCGGCGTACAGGAAATTGATCTCGAACTGGCAATTCGAGTCCTCGTGATCGGTGGCGTTCGGATCCCATCCAAGCTGCTGCAGGTAGCGGACGAGCGTCGTCATCAAATCGAGATTGCGGTGCAATGCCCGCAGGTCGTAGCACGGCTTGGGCAGCGCATCGAGCGGGTCGTAGACCCGCCACGCTCCATTCCCGTCGTGCTGAATCAGGTGGTACTCGGCCTCGACGCCGGTCTTGAACACGTAGCCGAGATCGCGGCGCACGTCGTTCAAATAGCGCGTGAGGATGCCGCGCGGGCAGAACGGCGACGGTTGTCCGCCGACGTGGACGTTGCCGGCCACCCACGCGATGTTGGGACGCCACGGGAGAACCGTGGTGCTGCGAAAATCGGGGATCGCGAACATGTCGGGATGATGCGGCTGCTGTCCGATTTCGCCGGCCGCGAACCCGGCGAACCCGGCGCCGTCGGCCGCCATGTCGTCGAGATGGGTTGCGGGCACGAGCTTGGCCTTCGGCGCGCCGGTCAGCTCGACGAACGCGCAGAGAAAGAACTCGAGCTGCTTGTCGTCGACGAGCGATCTCACATCCTCGAGGGTCATCGGCCGGGCGTTCGGTTCCGGGGTCTGGGTGCTAAGTTCCATGGTCCGAGCTCCATCCGGGCCCGCCGCCGAACGCGCGGCGCGTCCCCACCAGTGGCAGTCCCGTTATCGCCGACGCCTCGAGCGTCAACGCCCGCATGTCTTCCGGCTCGAGGTCGTGCACGTCGCCCTTGCCGCAGGCGCGTGCAATCATCTGGATCTCCAGCGTCATCGCATGAAGGAAATTGGTGACGCGTTCGGCCGCCTCGTCGATCGGCAGGCGTGCCATCAGCTCCGGATCCTGCGTCGTCACGCCAACGGGACAGCGCCCGGTGTGGCAGTGATGACAGGAGTACGGCTCGGTCTCGAGCGCGTGGTAGTCCTCGATGTAGATCGGCTTGTTGCAGTTGAGCGCGATGAGCGCCGCCGTCCCGATATAGACCGCGTCGGCGCCAAGCGCCATCGCCTTTGCCGCGTCCGCGCCGGAGCGGATGCCGCCGGCGATGATGAGCTGCATGATGCCGTACGCACCGACGTCCTCGAGTGCGGCCCGCGCTTCGCACACCGCGGCCAGGGTGGGAATGCCGGTGTGCTCGAGCAGCAGATCCGGCGACGCACCGGTTCCACCCTCCATGCCATCGATGACGACGCAATCAGCGCCCGCCTTCCACGCCAGGCGGACGTCGTCGAACACACGCGTGGCGCCCATCTTGACGAAAATCGGCACCTCGCCCCGCGTCGCTTCGCGCAGCTCCTCGATCTTGATGATCATGTCGTCCGGACCGAGCCAGTCCGGGTGCCGGGCAGGCGAGCGCTGGTCGACGCCGGACGGCAAGTCGCGCTGGCGCGCGATCGCGTCGGACACCTTCGACCCGAGGAGGAGTCCACCGGTCCCCGGTTTGGCACCCTGGCCGACCGTCAGCTCGATCGCGTCGGCCGACTGGAGATCGTGCACGCTGAAGCCGTATCGAGAGGGCAGCACCTCGTAGATGAGCGTCTTCGAATGTTTCCGCTCCGCCGCGAGCATCCCGCCGTCGCCGGTGGTGGTGGAGGTGCCGGCCGCGGACGCGCCCCGCGCCAGCGCCACTTTCGCGTTGTAGGAAAGAGCGCCGAAGCTCATGCCGGTGATCATTACCGGGATGTCGTTGACGATCGGCTTGCTGGCGAAGCGCGATCCGATCACGGTCTCGGTGTGGCATGTCTCGCGGTAGCCCTCGAGCGGGATCCGTGTGAGCGTGCACGGAAGAAACGTCAGATCCTCGAAGCTCGGGAGCGGCCGCTCGCGTAACTGGCTGAAGCCGCGAATCCGATACCGGCCGAGCGCCGCCTTCGCCTGGATGTCGTCGACGGTCGTCTGGTTCCAGACGCGGCTGGCCCGCAACGCGTGCGTCATAGCGCCACCTTCCACAGATCGAAGTCCTTCTTGTCGAAATTCCACAGGCGCCGTCCGGCGACGATTTTTTTGAAATCATAGCGCGCCGCGTCGTAGCCGAACGGCCGCAGCGTCGCATCCAGGTCGCGCGCGTCGTCGCTGCCGACCGGGACGATCACGGCATCGTTTCCGAGCTCGCCGATCCGGCCGCCGACGAAGATTCGGCCCTCGTACAGTGAATCGCCGAGCGCTTCGCCGGTATCGCCGAGGACGATGACGGTGCCTTTCTGCATCATGAAGCCGGTCATGTACCCGGTGTTGCCGCCGATAACCAACGTTCCGCCCTTCATCGAAATGCCGCCTCGCGCCGACACGTCGCCCCGCACCACCACCGTGCCGCCGCGAATCGCCGCGGCGACGCCCGCGCCGGCGTTCTTCTCGATGACGACGGTCCCACCCAGAATGCACTCGGCCGCGCCCCAGCCCGCCGACCCGTGCACCTCGATCGTCGGACCATCTCCCATGCCGCCGCAGTAGTATCCGACGCTGCCTTCGAACATCAGGTGAACGGGAACGGTCAGGCCGACGCCGAGGTTGTGCCGCGCGGCCGGGTGCCGTATATGGATGTCGGCGTCTCCCGACGCCACCAGCTCCCTGATGGCAGAGTTGATCTCGCGGGTAGAACGTCCTTCGCAGTCAACGACTCCCACGATTGCTCCTTTCGAGACGCGAAACTACCGGCGTCCTTTCGTAGCCTGGGTCAGACCGCGTGAGTCATCGGCACGCCGGGGGCGGACCCCGTTGTTTCCAGGTTCCCGGTTCTCTGTGCCACCTCCCAGGTCCGGACGACGCCCGGCGGCGGCTCGTAGGTCGTGACCTCCTCTCCGAAGGCCTGCCGCAGCGCGTGTTCCTCGGTCGCCAGCGCGACGAAGTCGTCCGTCTCGGTGACGATCAGCGGCTTGAATCCGAACCGATCCTTGGCGAAGCCGATCTGACCGGCGGTGGCGGCGAGGTATGAGAAGGAGCCATCGAACTTCTTCCGCGATCCTTCCAGTGCTTCGCGGAACGTCGCGCCGGCTGCGAGCGACTCGGCCAGGTAGACGCCGATGATCTCCGAATCGTTCTCGGTGTAGAAGCGGACGCCGCGCTCCTCGTATTGACGGCGGAGCTTGTGGTAGTTCGTGATGTGGCCGTTGTGCACGGAGGCGATGTCGAGCGAGCCGTGCGCCCAGAACGGCTGGGAGTGGCTCAGGTCGATGCGGCTCTCGGTGGACAGCCGCGTGTGCGCGATGGCGTGCGTGCCGGACAGCTGCGAGAGATGAAACCGCGCATCGAGGTTCTGCGGGGAGCCGGTCTGCTTGACGATCTCGAGCGAGCGTCCGTGCGAGATCACCTCGACGCGCGGATCGACGCTTTCGATGGCCGCCTGGAGCGCCCGCGGCTCGTCGACGTCGCCGACGACCAGGCGAAGATACTCGGTCTGATGGTCGCGGTCGTGAATCGTGACCATCGCGCTCACGCGTTCGATGATCTCCGCCGCACGCGTCGCATAGCTGCCGTCGTCGCCGAGCTTGATTCGAAGCGCGGTCGTCCCGTCGCGCCGCTCGGCGTAGAAGGCGATGCCGGCGCTATCGGGGCCGCGCCGGCCGAGCGCCATCAGCAGCCGCATCATCGTCGGGCCGAGCTCGGCCTGCCGCGCAGACGTCTTGTCGAAGTAGCCCATGATTCCGCACATGCGTCGATCTCCCTTACGTGTCGATCTCGCCGATTGGCGTGGCGATCGGCACCGGCTTGCGGTCTTCGATCAGGCGGCGGTACGCGTACAGCGGGACGTAGAGGACGAGGACGCCGAGGCCGAGAAAGAACAGCCACCGCTTTCCCGGCCCGACGGCGAGATCCGACGCGTAGTAGCCGCCGTAGATCCAGACGAACAGAAACGCGACGCCGAGGAACAGCGCGACGTATCGCAGCCAGCCCGGCATCCGCACCGGCCGTGGCAGGTCCGGCTGAAACTGTCGGTAGAGGAAGTAGCCGATCAGCGCCAGGGCCAGACTCAGGAGATAGCCCATGTTCGAGAAGATGTAGATCTCGAGCGGCGACCCGAGAAAGACGACGAGGATCGAGGCGACGAGATTGAATCCCATGGCCACGTCCGGGACGCCATGGTGGTTCTGGTGCTGAAACGCTCGCGGCAGCAACCCGTCGTGGGCAATCTGATAGAGCGACCGTCCGCATCCCATGATGGCGTTGAGGACCGACAGCAGGAGCGCCACGATCAACGGGATGCCGATCAGCCATTTCACCGGCCCCGCCGACCCGAAAATCGCGGCCGTGTAGGCCAGGAACACCGTCAGCGGATCGGTCTGCGATCTGCCCAGCACGACCACGAGCATCACCGGGATGCTGACGTAGATGAAAAAGCCGTAGAGCCCGGACGCGATCATCGCGATCTTCGCGTCGCGCGCTGGATTCCGGCATTCGCCGATGTAACAGGCCGCCGCCTCCATGGCGAGGACCGACCAGGTCATGATGAACACCCAGCTGACGAAGAACGGGAAGCTGGCGGTGGCGGGATCGGCCAGGGGGAACCCGCGCATGCGGCTCCAGTCCATGGTCGACGGCTGGAACAAGGGCAGAAAGATGATCAGCGTCAACGGCACCATCGAGATGATGCCGAACACCGTGGCGAAGGCGGTCCCGAGCCGGATGCCCTTGTAGCAGGGAATGAACAGCAGCAGCAGGCCGGCAATCGAGATGACGAGCCCCGTCGTGCTGATCGGCGCGCCGATCGGCGTCCACTCACGTCCAGGCGAAAGGTTCCACAGCTCGACGATATAGCGTGCCGCGAGGATCATGTTGATCGGCGCCACCGGGAACCAGCCAAGCCCATAGGCCCACGCCGAGACGCCGCCGACGTGGCGGGCGGCAGCCGGACCGAACACTTGGTAGGTCTCGAGGGCGTACGACGGCAGACCGCCCGTCCGGTCGGGCATCATCGCGGCGAGCTCGGCCAGGCAGAGGCACAGGATCACGCCGCCCGCGGTGGTGAAGAAAAACAGCGGGATGGACGCCGCCCCCATGCTCTGCACCGCGAACGGCGCGATGCCGGTGACCAGGATCGTGCCGGCCAGACCGATGACGAAGGCGCCCCACCAGTTGGTCTTCTTCTGAAGGGCACTGGACGGGTTCATGTTCACGTCTGAGGTCTGAGCGCCCGAATCTACCATGGCGTTTCCATTCGACGACCAGCAGGATATTGCGAATTCACGAGCCGTCGACGATGCCGGCGCAATTTCGTTGCTGTCTCGGAAGACCAGTCGCGCCGTTCACGTCCTTCCCGGCGCGTGAACGCGCGCGAATCGGCTGCAGCGCGTGTTTCGGGCCGCCGCCGGTGATTGACAGTCGCTGCGAACGGTCTTATGGTTGGCGCAATTCTACAGCCTCACACACGCGCGCGGCTCCCGGTCCAGTTTCTGCCCAGTCCGAACCCTGTTGGAGCGTTCAGCCCAGGAGGTTGCGATGATGGTGGCGAATCCGACGACCCGAAGTCGTCTTCACGATCGCCGGTGCCGCGCGATCGGTGACGCGTGGTTGCGCACAACCCTCGCGCTGTGGCTGCTCGTCGTCTGCGCCGGCGGAGCCTGGGCGCAAACCTCTACCGGCGGCGTCCGCGGCTTCGTGAAGGACGACACCGGGGCCGTTCTGGTAGGCGTCACGGTCGAAGCGTCGAGCCCGGCCCGGATCGGCGGTGCAGCCGTCGAGATCACCGATGCGCAGGGACTGTACACCTTCGAAAACCTGCCGCCCGGCGACTACACCGTCGCCTATTCGCTGCAAGGATTCAGCACGGTCCGCCGCGAAGCCATCCGCGTCGAAGTCGGCCGCACCATGCAGCTCGATATCCAGCTTCAGGTCGGCAACGTCGAGCAGTCGATCACGGTCAGCGGCGATGCGCCGGTTGTCGACGCGCTGCACGCCGGCCTGACCAGCAATTTCAACAACGAGCTCCTCGCCAACGTCCCGACGATTCGTCTCGCCTACTTCGACGTCATCACCTACGCGCCGTCGGTGAAGCTGAATCAGGTATCGAACTGCGTCAAGTTCATCGTCTTCGGCTCCAGCAGCGATCAGAACGCCTATCAGTACGACGGCATCGAGATCTCGGCGACGACCAACGGCGGCGTGTGGGATTACCCAAGCCCGGAGATGATTCAGGAAGTCCAGGTCAAAGCCGTCGGCGCTTCGGCGGAGTACTCGGGCTTCCAGGGCGGCGTCATCAACATCGTCACCAAGTCGGGCAGCAACACGCTGCGCGGCACGGGCACGTTCTTCATGACGCCGGCGAGCCTCGTCGGCAACAACACGCCGAACGAGCAATTCCCCTACACGCTTGCCTACGACCAGCAGGCGACGATCGAGATGGGGGGGCCGATCGCGCGGGACAAATTGTGGTTCTACGGCATGCTCCCCTGGGCGCGGTTCATGGACTACAACCCCGGGGTGGACTCGTCGTTCGCAGGATCGCCGGGCAAGGGGTTCAAGCCGTTCGCCAAAGGCACCTGGAAGGTGTCGCAGAACGACAACATCGAAGCGATGTTCTCGAGCGACATGTGGCGCTTTCCAGCCAACGCCAGCCGCACCAACCCGATTTTCACCCAGACCGCCGAGCACATGCAGACCCCCAAGACCGTGGCGCGGTGGAACCGCATCATCGGCAACGCGACGGCGTTCGAGCTCAAGGGAGGCGGCATCTATATCCGCGACAACATCACGCCGTTCAGTGATGATTTCGTCACCTCGGGACGCACCGATCTCGGCACCGGGTTCGCGAGCGCAAACGCGAACACCGCCAGCCAGTTCAAACAGAACCGCACCACGGTGGACGCGTCGCTCGCCCACAGCGCCAGCGACTTCCTCAAGGGCTCGCATGACTTCAAGTTCGGCGTGCAGACGATGCTGGCGACGACGCAGACCAACACGCTGACGATGGGCGACGTCTATTTCACCGATTTGAACACCGCGCCGTACCTGGCAGCGTTCCGGGATCCTGCGGTGACCGGGGCGCGGTTCCGCACCTTCGGCACCTTCGTGCAGGACAACTGGACGGTGAACGAGCGGCTGACGCTGAACCTCGGAGTGCGGTACGACCGGATCCTCGGCGATATCCCGTCGATGCCTTCGCAGGTGATGCTCAAAGGTCTCGCCGGCGGCGTCACCGCGTTGTCGAGCGCGACCAATATCGACTACCCGGCAATCGAGGACGTCTTCGCGTTCAATCACATCGACCCGCGCGTTGGTTTCACGCTGCGGCTCGACCGGTCGGGAAAAACCGTCTTCAAGACGCATTACGGCCGATACCACGGGAAGGTCACGGGAGGCATGATCGCGGCGCTTTCGCCCGGCAGCACTCCGATCGACACCCGCAGGTGGAACCCGGTGACGTCGAGGTACGACATCCCGGTGACCGTGGTCGATCCGAAGCAGAACTACGCCGTCGATCCCAATCTGCGGAACCAATACACGGATCAGGTCTACGTCGGCCTCGAGCGGGAACTGATCGCCGACATGGGCGTCAACCTCACGTTCGTCTACAAGCAGCCGCAGGATCTGCTTCGGCTGAACGACGTCGGCGGCACGTATGCGCCGGTCTCGGTGGTGAACACCTTCCGGAATGTGAACTATCCGTTGACGGTCTACAACCTGACCAACCCGGCCTCGCAGCGACTGTTCCAGGTGATGAACCGGACTGACCTGACGGAGCAGGACTTCACGTCGTTCGTCATCCAGATGTCGAAGCGATTTTCCAATGCGTGGCAGGGGCAGGCGTCGTACACGTGGCAGGATTCGAAGGGATATGCGACCGGCACGTTGACGGGCAACGGGAACGAGGATTTCCAGAACCTCAGCCCGACCACCGCGTTCGGCCGGACGCCGAACGAGATGATCAACGCGTTCGGACCGATGCCGACCAACAACACGCACGCGGTCAAGCTGTCGGCGACCTATCAAGCGCCGTACGGCCTCAACTTCGGCACCAAGTTCTCCTACGAGGCCCCGCGTCCGATTGGCCGGCTGATCACCCAGCGCGGCCTGGCGCAGGGAAACGTCACCGTCCTGGCGGAGCCGCGCGGCGCGTACGACATGCCGGCAGTCAAGGATCTGCAGCTGCGAATCGACAAGGACGTCGCGCTGGGCGGCGCGCAGCGCATCCGGCTGTCGATGGACATCGCGAATATCTTCAACACCGGGACCGTTCTCTCGGTGCGGAACAACAGCTCGCAAACCGGCGACGCCAACTTCGGACAGACGCTCTCGGTGGTGCCGCCGCGTCGCGTGCTTTTCGGTGTTCGTTACGAGTTCTAATCAACGAGGCGTTGTTTTGCGTCACGTCACGTTGACAGCGCGCATGCTCGCGTAGAGGAGCTGACATGATTGCGAAGCTAGCGGATGTCCTTCGAGACCGGCGACCCAGACGGTGCGCCAGCATGGCATTCATCGTGGCCGTGGCCCTGGCGATGACCTCCGCGGCAACGGGCCAACCGCGCGGGAGCGCCGAGCAGCAGGTCGCAGACGGCGTGCGCCAACTGGTGACAGCCTACGGCGCGAATGACGTCGACAAGTACTTCACGATCTATGCGAAGGACATGACCATCCTGCGGAACACCGGTCGCTGGACCCATGCCGAGTACTACGAGAGATGGAAGCAGGTCGTGGGGGACGGCGGCGGCAACTTGTCGGCGGACGTCGTGGACTTGAAGGTTCAGATGCTGCCAGGCGCCGAGTCGGCCGTGGCGACGTTCAAGATGCCCGTCAAGTCGCGGTTTCCCAACGCCGAGGCGGCTCGCGGCAGGAACCCGGAGATCATCTACTACATGTCGACGGTGTGGGCGCACCGGAGCAATAGCTGGAATATCGTGCACGTGCACTGGTCGGTGCAGCCGCCGCCGCAGCCGTCTTCTGCCGGGCGGTAACCCGGGCTGAAACGCGTGATCGGCGCCCCGGCGTTTCGACTTCAACACGCGAGGAGGTCCCGTGGTGTGGTTCCGACCGCTGATCGTTGTCAGCCTTGCGTCGATGCTTGCCGCTGCCGCGGCCGTCGTCGTGCGCACTCAGTCGCCGGCCGGCGGCGGCTGGGGGCACTACGGCGGCGACAAGGCGTTCACGAGGTATTCCCCGCTGGCGCAAATCACGCCCGCGAACGTCGCCACGCTGAAAATCGCATGGCGGCGCCCAGGAGTGGACGCGCAGCTCACCGACGCCTTCCCGGATCTCAGTCCGCCCCCGTACTTCCGTGCGACGCCGGTCTTCCTCGGTCACGTGCTTTACGCGCCCAACGCGGTCGGGTTGCTCGAAGCGTTCGACGCCACCACCGGCAAGACCGTGTGGGTCCAGGAGCCCGACAAGTCGGGGATGCAGGGCGTTGCCGGGCAGAGCACGCGGGGCGTCGATGTGTGGCGCCGAGGGGACGACCAGCGGCTTGCGTTCACGCGCGGCGAGTCTCTCTACGTGCTCGACGCGAAGACCGGCAAACCTTTTCGCAACTTTGGCGACAACGGGCGGGTGAACCTGCACCGGGACGGGGAATATGCCGGGTCGTTCCGGTGGACAGGCGGTCCGACCGTGGTCGGCGATGTCATCGTCGTTGCCGGAAACGGCGGCGGGGCAGGCGAGCTGGGAATCAGGAAAGAAGCGGTGCCGGAGGATGTGCGCGGCTACGACGTGCGGACCGGAAAGCTGTTGTGGACCTTCCACGTGGTGCCGCGCCCGGGCGAGTTCGGCGCCGATACCTGGGGCCGTGATTCCTTGAAGTACTCCGGCTCGATAGGTGCGTACGGCGCGGTGACGGCGGACGAAGAGCTCGGGTACGTCTATGTGCCGCTCACGGCCCTCAACGACTACGGCGGCTACCGTCCGGGCCAGAACCTGTTCGCGAGCAGCCTGGTGTGCCTCGACGCCAGGACGGGCAAGCGCGTCTGGCATTTCCAGATGGTGCACCACGACATCTGGGACTACGACAACGAAAGCGCGCCCGTGCTCGGCGACATCACCGTCAATGGCCGGCGTATCAAGGCCGTGATGCAGCCCAACAAGAATGGATTTCTCTATGTGTTCGACCGCGTCACCGGCGAGCCGGTGTGGCCGATCGAGGAACTTCCCGTGCCGCAGTCCACGGTGCCGGGCGAGCAGACGTGGCCGACGCAGCCGTTTCCGACCAAGCCACCGGCTTTCGATCGTCAGGGGCTGACGGTGGACGACCTGATCGACTTCACGCCGGAGCTGCGGGCCGAAGCGATCAAGTATCTCGAGTCGTACGTGGTCGGTCCGATGTATACGCCGCCGTCGCTCATCAGCGAGGAGCCGGGCGGAAAGAAAGGCACCTACGTGAATCCCGGGACGTGGGGCGCGTCCAACTGGCATACCGGTGCATTCGACCCCGAGACCGGCATGTTCTACACCGTCTCCCACACGATTCCGTATCTCGCCGATCTCGTCAAAGCGTCGGATCCGAAAGCGACGATGGCGTATCACATCAGGCAACCGCCGGCAAACATGCCGCAGGTTCCGCCCGAACAGCAGGCAACACCTCAAGGCGCTGCGGCGCAACGGGCGCGCGGCGACCGCACCCAGAGGATGCGAGAATTGATTAGCGCTGAAGGCTTGCCGCTCACCAAGCCGCCGTACGGCCGGATCACGGCGATCAATGTGAATCGCGGTGAGCATGCGTGGATGGTTCCCAACGGCGATGGCCCGCGCCATCATCCGCGGTTGCAGCACCTGAATCTGCCGCCGCTCGGCATACCGGGCCGCCCTGCCCCGCTCGTCACCAAGACGCTTCTTTTTGTTGGCGAGGGCAGCGACGCGATCCCGGGCCTACCGAAAGACGGCTGGGGGAAGCAGTTCCGGGCGTATGACAAGGCCACTGGAAAAGTGCTCTGGGAAATCGAGCTGCCTGCGGGAACGACCGGGGGGCCGATGACCTACATGGCCAACGGCAAACAGTACATCGCGGTCGCCATCGGCGGCAGGAACCATCCGCCCGAATGGATCGCGTTCGCACTGGGCGGCGAGTCCCCTGCCACCGCAAACGCCGCGCCTGCTCCCACCGGCGCAGGACGAACCGTCTGGGACAGCGTGTACACGACCGCGCAGGCGAACAGTGGCAAGGAGGTGTATGGCAGGAAGTGCGCGTCGTGCCACGACTCCGGGGCGGATGCCATGGCGACGGCCCTGGTCGGAAGCGAGTTCGTCGCGCAGTGGGAGAACAAGCCGGTCCGGGCCCTGTACAGCCGCATTATCAGCACGATGCCTTCCAACGATCCTGGCAGTCTCAGCGAAGCGGACACGCTCGCAATCGTGACATACCTGCTCGAACGGAACGCGTTTCCGGCCGGCGGCAAGGCGATCGAACGTGCGGACGAATTGAACAGCATCACGTTCAGGCGAAGGTGATACGCGCGCTGGTTTTGCTGGCGGCGAGCCTGCTCTCATCTCGCGTTGCGTGGACCCAGACGGCGCAGCAGGCGCACGCCGGGCATCGGTCGGGCACGCTGCGGCTTCCGCGCGAGCTGGTCGAACGGCCGACATCGATCCGCCCGGGCATCGGCGCCGTCCAGGATCGCGTCACCACGTCTTCCCCTGACGCGCAGCGCTTCCACAATCAAGGGCTCGCGTACCTCCATTCGTTCAGCTGGATCGATGCGGCTCGATCGTTTCATCAGGCGCTGCGCCTGGACCCGCGGCTGGCGATGGCGCACCTCGGTCTGAGTTACGCGTTTTCGGGGCTCAACGCGCCGGCCGAGGCGCGCGCCGCACTCGATCGAGCGCGCGGTCTCGCCGGCGCCGCGAGCGCGCGCGAGCGGCGCCGCATTGACATCCGCGCCAGCGAGCTTGCCGCTGAAGGCGACTCGAGCGACACGGCGAAGCGAAGCGCATACCTGACGATGATTGACGCGGCGCTCGACGACGATCCGGGTGCGGTCGAGGTGTGGCTCCTCCGAGGGCATGTGTCGGCACCCGGAGACGCACCAAGATATTACGAGCGCGCGCTCGGCATCGTGCCCGATTACTTCGCGGCGCACCACTACCTGGTGCACGCGTATGAAGACATCGGCCGGATCGATTCGGCGCTGCGGCACAGCGAGGCCTTCGCGCGCCTCGCTCCCGCGGTGCCGCATGCTCACCACATGTACGGCCACGATCTGCGTCGTCTCGGCCGCATCGACGAGGCGATTGCGGCGTTCAGCAACGCGTACGATCTCGAACGGCGGTATTACGAGGCGGAGAAGATCGCGCCGGAGCACGACTGGCACCACCAGCACAATCTTTCACTGCTCGCAGCCTCGTATCAGTACGTGGGCGAGACCAAGCTGGCCGCCGGCCTGTTTCAACGGACCTTCAGCATGCCCTCGCTGGAGATCGCCGAGGAGCTCAACAAGCGGGCGTGGCCGCTGTTTCTGTTGTCGACGGGACGAGCGCAGGACGCGCTGAACGCGGCGCGAACGCTCGCCACCCATTCGGAAGGCATCGTCCGGGCTGCAGGGCACGTCATGGCGGGCCAGGCCGCGCTGGCGAACGGCTCGTTGTCGGCGGCCGCTGATGCCGCCAACGCCGCGCTGGCCGAACTTCGGCGCGCCGGCGAGATGGCCAGGCGAATCGCGCCCGATCTCGAAGCGCTGCAGGGCGCGTTTTTCCTGCGGAGCGGCCAGCGCGAACGCGGCCGCACGATGCTGCGCGAAGCGATCCGGCAGATGCGCGCCGAACCGGGGCCGGATGCGTGGACGTTCGCGCTCTTCAGGCTGGAGACGATTGCGCGCGAGGCGCGGCAGAGCGGCGACTGGGAGTTCGCGCGCTACGCGGCCGACCAGATGCGCGACCATGACGCGGCCTACGGCGGCACGCAGTACAGCCTGGGCCTGGTTGCGGAACATTTCGGGGAGGCCGACGCCGCCGCGAAGGCGTACACCCTCGCCGTCGCTGCGTGGAAGCGAGCCGACGATGAGTTTGGCGAGCTGGCGGACGCGCGGCTGCGCCTGGCGGCTCTTCGGCGGTAAGACATCAGCGTCGCGCACGCGCGTTCACTGCCGGCGCTTGTCTTCGACCCAGCGGCATGCGCTCGCCATGCCGAGGTCGCAGGCCTTCTGCATGTAAGCCACCGCGCGCTCGTCGGCGCGTGCGACCCCGTCACCGTTCCGGTACATCAAGCCGAGATTCGAGCAGGCGGTCGGCATGCCGCCGTTGCAGGCCTTGTCGAATTCGTCGGCGGCGCGGGCTGCGTCCCGCGGCGTGCCTTCGCCTCGCAGATAGAGCGCGCCGGCGTTCTCGCAGCCGGCCATCCACCCTTGCCGGCAGGCCCGCTCGAACAGTTCGAGCGACGTTTTGTCCGGCAACGGCCCTTTGCCGTGCAGCAGGACGATCCGATAGTCCTCGATTCGCGGCGTCCCGCCTTGAAGGGAACCAGCTCCCGCGGCGACCGTGCGGAGATTGCCGCATCCTGGCGAATAGCCGAGATCGCAGGCCCGCTTGAACGACTCGTTGCCGTCGCGAGCGATCGCGCGTTCCGCGGCCATCGCCGAGTGCCCGCCCTGCGCGATCATCAAGCCGTACTCATTGCACGCCCATCCCGATCCGGCTTTGCAGTAGGTCGCCTCCATCAGGGCGAGATTCTGGCACGCGTCCTTTCGTCCCTCCTGACACGCGTTCTGCCAGAACGGCATCCAGTGGCCGGGGTGGTTGTCGCCGACGCCGTTGGTGGCGCTCATGGCGAGGAACACGACCGTCCACGCGCCGATGTACGCGAGGTGTCGCCGCCGGGGGATCAGCGTCCGGCCGAGCGCCGCCGGGTCGAAGCGCCGCAGTGCACTCGATCGCGCCGCCGCATCGATCAGCTTGATCGCGAGGTTCAGGATCGGCACCGGCAGGAGCTTGTCGTAGAAGCTTGGCACGCCCGCCGCCTTCAGCACGCCGTAGCATCCGATCACGCTCAATCCGTAGAAGATGCCGAAGAGGATGCGGCCCAGCTCCGTCCGTGGCGAAGTGGACGGATCGGTGAACAGGAGGTGCATGCCGAGAAACACGGCGATCGGCACGTACGAATCGAAGAAATAGTAGACGCCGGTGGCTGCGAAGTACAGCAGGCCGCACAGATACGTCGTCACGACCGCCGACATCGTCATCGACGTCACGCCGAAAAAAAACTGCCCCGGCAGGCCGACGAGGAACAGGAAGAGGTAGATGTGCGGAGGCATCAACTGGGTGTTGGCGATCTCCTGGCCCCACGTGATCTCGGTCGACTGCGTCGCAATCAGCACGAGCGAAAAAATGGACAGTGGAAACGATGACGGGTTGAAGATATGAGACGGACGTCCTTCCTTGTTCCACCTGATCAGCTCTTTCGCCGCAAAGCCCACTGCGACCATCAGGAACTGCAGGTAGAACCAGTCGTGTTTGAACCACAGAAACAGGTTGATGCTGAAGATGACCGGAAATGGCCCGAACCCGAGCGTGTAGTCAGAGCGCCTCGACCACGCGAGCAACATATCGAAGGCATACGCGAAGAGGAGCTGCGCGGCAATGAGCGGCGCCGAGTCGTACACCTGCCGCCAGTACCAGCCCCAATAGAGAAGGACGGATCCCTGCGCGCACGCCTGCAGATAGTGCTGCTTTCGGAGAACGATTTCGAGCGTCAGGATCCGCCCACGGCGGATTGCGAGCCCGAGCACAAGGACGTTCCACGCGAGAAGCGCTGCGCCGGCGCCCCAGAACGACAGGACCAGCCGCGGGTTCGCACGGACGCCGGGCAGGAAGCTGACGGCGAGAAGCCCGGCCGTGATCGCGAAGGGAAGCGCCAGAGCCTGCTGCGGCCGCAGGATCCGGACGCCTGTCGGTTGCGGCTGCGCACCACGCGCTTGCGCCGTGTCCGCCGATAGCGCCGCTCCATGAGTCATGGCTGTTCTCGCGGGCTGCACCAAGCGTCGTCGACGGAAGTCGAGGACATGGTAGCCAAAACCCAAGGAGTGTCAAATCAGCGCCTCGCCGCTTTGTCAACCCGGACGCTCGTCAGGAGGCGACCACGCGCGCGCGCCACTCGTCGTCGAACCGGGAACGGCTGACGAACGATTTCTGGGTGCCCACCGCGGTTGTCGACAGCGCCGCGTACAGGTTCGCGCGGGCTATCGCCTCACGCTCGTCGAGTCCTTCCGCGAGGAAGACGGCGAAGCTGCCGATGAACGCGTCGCCGGCGCCGGTGGTGTCGCGGGTCTTGACCAACCAGCCGGGGACGAGCTCGGATGCGTCGCCGGTGGCGAGCAGCGCGCCCTTGTCGCCGAGGGTGATGATGACGCGACCGAGCCCCTCGCCGACCAACTGCCGGGCGCAGGCGCGCGCCTCGTCGACGGTGCGCACCGGTCTGCCGCTGATCGCTTGGGCCTCCGACTCGTTGGGGATCACGTAATCGGCGGCGGCGACAACCGTCATGTCGAGCGTCTGTCCTGGCGCCGGGTTCAGGAGGCAGCGGATGCCGAGCTGCCGGGCGATGCGAAGCGTGTGGTAGACGGTCTCGATCGGAATTTCGAGCTGCAGGATGATGCAGTCGGCGCGCTTCAGCACCGGCAGCGCCAGGTCGACGTCGGCCGGCGTCAGGCGGTCGTTCGCGCCCTTGACGACGATGATCCGGTTCTGCCCGCTCGCATCGACGAAGATCGGCGCGACACCGCTCGGCACACCCTCGACGATACGGACGTGCTCGGTGCCGATGCCGTGGCTGTTGAAGTTCTGGATCGTCGCCGCTCCGAACAGATCACGGCCGACGCGAGCGACCATGTCGACCTCGGCGCCGCAGAGCCGCGCCGCCACCGCCTGATTCGCGCCCTTCCCGCCCCAGCCGAGATCGAAGTGAGTGCCGAAGATAGTCTCTCCGGGGTTGGGAAACCGATCGCTGAACGCGGTCAGATCGACGTTCGCGCTACCAACGACCGCGACGCGGGGAGGAGGTGTGGCCATGGTTCAACGGTCTACGACGTCGTGTTGTAGGCGCGCGCGATGATGATCACCGCCAGCACGTAGCACACGAACATCACCGTCAGATATTTCTTCGCGGTGTTGTTCGCGCCGCGGAACTCGTTCCAGACGAAGACGCCCCAGAGCGCGGCCACCATCGGCGCGGCCTGGCCGATGGCGTACGAAATGGCGACGCCGACCAGGCCGGCCGCCACGAAGTTGAAGACCGCGCCGGTCCCCCAGATGGCGCCGCCGAGAAGGCCGAGCAGGTGATCGACCGGCCGCTGCCGGAAATAGTCGCGAAAATCGACCGGGTCGCCGACCAGAGGCTTCCGCATGAAGTACACGTTGACCACGAAGCAGCAGAGGAGGGCGCCCAGGGTGAAGAAGACGGCGACGCTGTACGGGGTGAGTGGGCGGCCCGCCGTGAGCGCGCGGGTGACGAACGGCGCGAAGATGCCCATGAGCAGGCCCGACACGATGCAAACCACGAGGCTTCTGCGCGAGACGGCGGTTTTTCCCGCGCTCAGGCTGCCGTAGGCCTTGCCGTCGGCGATGATCGCCAGAATCGCCAGGGCGACGCCGATCCCGAGCAGGACCGGGTCGCCCTTCGGCTGCAACGCGTAGCTGAGCACCACTCCTTCGACCAGAGCGATGCCGATCGCGACCGGGAACGCGACTGCCAGACCGGCCATCTCGATCGCCGCGACCAGCAGAAGGTTGGCGATGTTGAAGATGAAGCCGCCGAGCAGCGCCAGCGCGATGTTGCTCGAGTCGGCGCTGCGCACGTTGTCGAGGAAGCTGTCGGGCCCGCCGCGCGATCCCAGCGTCAGCGCCAGGGCCAGCGAGACGAGGACAATCCCGAAGGCATAGTCCCAGTAGAACAGCTCGAACCGGTATCCCTTCGTCGCTTTGTAGGTGTTCGCCCACGACCCCCAGCACACGGTCGTCGTCACCATCATCACGAGCGCAATGCCGAGGCTGTCCGGAGTGAACATGAATCCTTTCGAGCGTGGCGGTCGTTCCGCTGCAGTGAACACTAAATTCCGGCTGAAGCCGGACGCTACTTCTTCACCTGCACGGGGACGGACCGTGTCATGAGATCGACATAGAGCTTGAAGAAGCGCTCGTTGTCGAAGCGCCGGACCACCTTGCTCTTCTGCAGGTAGCCGCCCGGCGGCGTCTGCGCCGCACGGTAGCCGAGCGTGCGCCCGTAGCTCGGGCCCCAGGTGATGTCCACGTCGACCCACATCTCCGCCACATCGGTGGCATACGCCGGATCGACGAGATACGCGAGCGCCAGCGTGTCGTAGATGTAGGAAGTGGCGCCGGGGTTCTGTTGCACGGTTCGCGCGAACCCCGAGTTCTTCAGCAGCTTGGTGATGATCGAGTCGGGATTGCGCGTGATCTGGTCGAAGATCGCGTTGTTCATCGGCACTGTGTTGGTGACGTCGAGCGGGATGAACGCCTGATCGATCGGCTGGCGGACGACAGCGCGCGCCGCCTCGGGGTCGTACCAGACGTTCATCTCGGCCGCCGGAGTCGTGTTGCCCGGCACTTCGAACGCGCCGGCCATGAAGACGATGCGCTTGATCAGCGGAACGATCTCCGGGCTCATCCGGATCGCCAGCGCGATGTTCGTCATCGGTCCGATGACGAGCAGCGTCACCTCGCGCGGATATTTCTTGACGGTCTCGATGATGAAGTTGACGGCGTGCTGCTGCTGCACCCTTGTTTTCGTCGCGAATCCATCGAGGGGCGCCACCAGTTCGTGGTCGGCGGGCTCGGGCCGTCTGTACCAGGAGCCGCCGACGCCCCACAGCGCCTTTTCCTGCGCAAGCTGCCCGTAGTCATGGACCAGTGGATAGCGCGCGCCGGCATAGACGCCGACAATGCTGCTGATGCCGAGGCGCTCGACCGCCTTCAACGTGTCGGCGACCCCCTGATTGAGCCATTGATTGCCGGCGACGACGGTGATGCCGAGGAGTTCGATGACGCCCTCTGCATGCAGCTGCGCCGCCATGACGCCGACCTTCCCATCGTCGCCGATGGTGCTGAAGTCGGTATCGAGGATGACTTTCTCAGGGGCGGCGGCAGCGATGTCCGCGAAAAGAAGCAGGCTCGCGAATACTGCGATGACTGGGTATTTCAGCATGGTGCCGTTCCCGAACCGCGGTTAACGAATGCTGCCCTTGTCGGCGGGGGCATTGTAGCGGAACTGCTGGCGCGGTCGCATCGAGACGATCCACCCGACCGTTCGGGCTTTGTCAGCCGCGTGGCAGGGCGTACAGGCGCGCGACCCCGCCGATGGTTCGGCCAAACCGGAGATGGGAACGATGCCTCACGGCCAGTTGCTGCTGTACACCGCCGACGCGCGGTGCGCGCGCTCATACAAGATCTCGAGCGCTTCGGTCGCGCCGACGACGTCACGGCAGTGATGTTCACGGAGTGCGGACGCCGGGTCGAGGAAAACGGCAGCCTCGGCACCGATCACGGCACGGCGACGCCGATGTTCATCATCGGCGAAGGGGTGAAGGGCGGCTTTTGCGGGCGGCACCCGAGCCTCACCGACCTCGACGACGGCAACATGAGGATGACGAATGACGTCAGGCGCGTCTACGCGACCGCGATCAAGGAGTGGCTCGGCGACGCCGATACCGATGCGATCCTGAAGGGACGATTTGCGCCGCTCGGCGTTTTTGCCTAACGCACACGCAGGGTCCGCCTGCAGGCGGACCGTCACAGGAGCCTCCGCCAAGGCTACAGCGGTCCGCCGAAGCTTCAGTGTAGGCGGAAGCCGGACCCTGCGTGTGAAGAGGCGGTTAGCTCGCAGGTCTCGGTTCGGGCACGACCTGGAAGTGCAGGTGCACGATCTTCCAGGCGCCGCCGCGCTTGATCAGCGTCGGCGACATCTCGTAGGTGACGTTCGCGCCGCGGTTCGGACCCGGATTCTTCCTGGCGACCTTCAGGAGATAGGACGCCACGGCGAGGTCGCCGCCCGGGGACACCTGGATGCGCAGATCCGAATTCTCCGCCGAGGCCAATCCGCCTGTCGTCTTGACGCTTTCGGTCCACATCTTGTGGTACGACTCCTTGTCGCTCCGCCCACCTGGTCCCCACCACGTCAAGTCCGGCGCGTAGAACGAAAAATATCCCTCGATGTCGTTCGCGCCGTAGGTTTCGGTCAGCTTGGTGACCGCGGCGCGCACGTCCCGCTGCGCCGGCGTGTCGGCGGAGGCCGGCGCCGCCACGCTGGTGGGAGCCGGCGCGTTGGATGCCGACGCATTTGCGGGCCGCTGCGCAGCCGCGGCGTTGGGCGCGCCCGGCGAGCCGGCGGGCCGCTGCTGCGCCGGCGCCGCAACTCTGTTGAAGTGCATGTGCACGATCTGCCAGTGGCCGTCGCGCTTGAACCAGGTGGTCGACGTCTGCAGGGCGTATGGGGCTCCGTTCTTCCGGCTGATGTTCCAGATGAACGACGCAACACCAGCGTCACCAGCCGGCGCGGTACGAACAAGGACATCATCGGCCACTGCCGAGACAACGGTATTGCCGCCTGCGAGGGTGTCGGTCCAGGTCTTGTGGTAGGCCTCACGCTGCTGCCGCAGGCCGTTCGGCCACCACATCGTGACATCGTTCGCGTAGTTCTTGAAGTACCCCTCGACCGTATTCGACGCGTAGCCCGCCATGTACTGCTTGACCGCCTCGCGAATTTCCTGCTCGGCGGCCGACGGCGCCTGCGCACGGGCGCCGTCGGCCATGACGACGACGGCGGCGGCGGTTATCAAGGAGAGAACGTGTGGCCTTCGGCAGATGAATCGCATGACGGATGTCTCCTTATGCCTGATTCCTGATCCTCTAATCCCTTACCACTCCCGACCCCTGCTCCCCAATCCCCAATCCCTGGTCAGAATCGATGTGTGTCAGCGATCTTCGACACGGCGCGCCGGTCGAGGGTGGCAAACCGTTCGAGCTCGAGCCTCGCGCCCGTTGTGAGTGTAAACGAAAAACAGGTCGTTGCCGGGCTGCAGAATAGCGCGCCTGCCAACGACACCGCGATCGCCAGAGAGACGACGGCTGGGGCGCGGATGCGCCAGGGTCGCGGACTCGAGACCAATGCCCGGCATCCCAGTCGCGTCCTGCGACCCGAACAACGGACGCCGGTCATCGTTCTGTCAGAAGGGAGCTGCCGTTCTCCGGAACGGCAGCCTGCTGGACTCGAACTTCAGCGCCTCAGTGTCAGCAAGCGGCTACACGGCGTCGCTGGTTTTCGCGCCGGACCGGCCTGCGATTTCCCGCATGTACCATTGGACAATCGACGCCGGACCGCCTTCCTGCGCGGCGTACGGCTGGCCGACGCCGCCGAAGTTGTAGCGTTCCGACAGCACTCCGAGGTGCTGATTCTCGCAAATCCAGCGATCCTCGCGGTAGGTGTTGCCCCAGAGCGCCTGGATTCTCTTCACGTCGTAGTCCTTGCCCTCTTTCGCGTCCGGGTGGACCAGCCAGAAGAGCTCGGCGTCCGTGCGATCGACCGCGCGCGGCGTGAACCGCACGACCGCGACATGGTCGTCATACGCTTTGAGCCACGAGGTCGAGAACCCGACCGAGGCACCCTGGTAGTAGTGGCTCCACTCTTTTCGATTTGGCAGCAGCGGCGCGAGCGGCTTTCCGTCCATGCTTCCGGTCAGGAAGCCGAGCTTCATATGACTGCCCTGTCCCGCTCCGGCCATGCCGGTGTTCGACTGCGGACCACCAGTGGGCGAATCGCCGCCAGACCGGTACGCCGTGTTTCCCGCGTTCGAATCCTGATCGGGCCTGCGCTCCAGCCGCTTGCCGTCCCATTTCGCCAGCTCGGCGTCGATGCGCGCGCGCTGTTCGGGCGTCGAGACGTTCGGGTCGCCGTAATTCTGGTGCACGTACGAATAGGTCTTCGTGTGCGCCGGATAGCAGTGATAGCACTCGCGGAAGTTCTCGAGCACCAGCTTCCAGTTGGCCCTGGTTGGCGCGGCGAGGCGCGTCGCAATCTTCAGGTCGGCCGTCCCGTACTTGTCGGCAACGGCCTTCCAGTTGGCGGTCCACGGCGTAATCTCAGGTGCATCGCCACGGGCAAGACTCAGCCAGATGAAGCCTGCGACGGTCTGGACATGGCACGGATGCATGCCGTAGTCAGCGGCGTCGAACCCGTCAGGCATCCCCGACGGAAAGGCGACGAGCTTGCCGCTCAGATCGTAGGTCCACGCGTGATACACGCAGCGGATGACGGGCGTATTGCCGCTTGGCCCGAGTTGGACCATCGACAGGACCTTGTCGGCCGGTTTGCCGTCCGGCAGCGCCTCGGTCGGCCGGACGAGATCGAATCCGTGCTGAATCAGGCGCGAGCCGCGGTGGCGGCAGACGTTGTGGAACGCCCGGACCTCGCCCGCCTGGTCGCGCAGGACGATCACGCTGGACCCGCGGCCGAACTCGAACACGAAGTAGTCGCCGGGTTTCGGGATGCGGCTATGGTGGTCGACCATGAACCAGAAGTTTTCCTGCAGGTACCGCTCGTCGTTCAGATAGTGCTTCTCGTCGACGTAGTACTCCGCCGGGATGGTCGTGCCCTCTTTCCAGTTGTTGGGATAGGTCGGCGTGGGCGCCCCCGCCGGCGTCAGCGTCTCCTCGAGGCGGAGGTCGCGGCCCCAGGACATCCGGCCGCCGTATTCGACCTCGAGCGGCATCGCCGCACGTCTGCGCGGCGCCGTCGCCGCCGTGCTTGCGGCCGCAGCCCCGGCTGCCGCCGCCGGGGAGGTCCCTGGCGTGGCCCTGTTGGCAAAGAGCGCGGTCGGCAGCGCGACTGCGGCTGCGCCTGCGGCCACCGACGTCCTGGCAAACTCCCTGCGACTCAGTTTCTTTTTCATCCGATCCCCCTCGTTCGCCGACGCGCCCTGTGGTCCGGATCTGCCGGCTGGCGTCATCATCCCCCTGATCCGCGACCCTCATTCTACGGGCTGAGTCTCACGACGCAAGCAATTTCTCGGGTAAACTCGGCTGCCGGAATCACGTCGCGATCGCGCGGCCGGGGACGCGCGGCCTGCAATCGCGGCGCAGCGCACAGGAGCGGTTGAAATGGCTCAAAAGCGTCGAACGGCACCACCGCGCCGTCGCACTGCATCGACACGGAAGCGCGGCGCCGTCTCATCGTCACGCCGCAAATCGTCGCGCAGCGGACCCGACCTGCAGAGGCGCGCTTACCAGGTGTTCGCCGAGCAGGCGGTCCCGCTCTGGAACGATTTGACCTACCAATGCGAACAGTTCGCCGCGGGCTTCAACCAGGCGTTGGGCAGTGACGAGCTGCACGTCGAGGCTGCGGCCACCACCATTCGCGTGGCCTACCCGAGGGCCGATGCGGTCCTCAGCGTCGCGCTCGACAAGGCCGAGCGGTACGTGCAAGCCACGCTCGACAACGGGTGCGCCGACCGCGGAAGTTGCGCCGCCGACCAACCGGCTGTCGGGCTGACCGTCAACGGCAACGATCTCCGGTTCGTGCTCGCGGGCGAAATCGTCTCGAACGAACAGCTCGCCGTCGAGCTACTAACGAAACTGACCCGCGGAACCTCCGAAGGCGAACAGTCGTAAGCGGCGGCGCCGCGAATCGCGACGCGCCAATGCGCGCAACGACACTGAATAAACGGAGACCCGTCAACCCGGCAGCGTAGAATACGGCTTCGCGATTGCGTGATGCCGCAATGAGAGAGGACGTTGAGCCACGCCTCTCGACGCGCAACCGCTCGTATACAGAGGACGTACATGAGACGTTCCGTGATCGGCTGGAGCGTCGCGGCGCTGTTGTTTGCAGCGTCCGTGAACGGGCAGATTCTTACTGGCAACGTCATCGGCACCGTCGCCGATGAATCCGGGGCCGTTCTGCCCGGCGTCACGGCGACGCTCACGTCTCCGGCTCTTCAGGGCCGCTCGCGTGAGGGCGTCACCGACGCGCAGGGCCGCTACCGCTTCACAAATCTCGCGCCGGGCCCCTATACCCTCACGCTGACACTCTCGGGATTCGCCACCTACCAGGAAGAAGACCTTCGCGTGCTCACGGGCGGGACGATCGAGCGCAATCTGGCGCTGAAAGTGGCCACTGTCGCCGAGACGATCACGGTCAGCGGCCAGAGCCCGATGGTCGATACGCGGAACGTCGGAGTAACCGCGACAACGACCCGGGAGGTGATCGAGAACATCCCCACCATCCGGGGCGTCACGACCGACTTTCTGCAGGTGCTACCGGGCGTGGTGGCGGTGACGCCCGGCCGCTACAGCGAGCGGGTTCAAATCATGGGTTCGCCGATCACCGAGACGACCTACATCTACGACGGCGTGATGGCAAATCACCCGGGACGGGGAGACAGCTGGCAAGGGGGAGACATCGACGCGCTCGAGGAAATCCAGACCGTCGCCCTGGGTGCGTCGGCGGAGTACGCGCTCTCGGGCGGCGGCGTCGTCACGGCGGTGACCAAGTCGGGCACCAACTCGTTCCGCGGCGATGCGACGGCGTACTGGAAACCGAATGCCCTGCAGAGCCATCCGATCCAGGTGAATTGCAACTGCCCTCTCGGGCAAACAGGATTCAACCTCGGAAGGATGCGCGACCTGAGCGCCCATATCGGCGGCCCGGTCCTCCGTGACCGGCTGTGGTTTTTCGCCGGCGTCCAGGATTACGAGTTCACCCATGCCGAGCCCGGCGTGTACCCGCCCGAGCAGCCGACCAACTACTGGCACAAAGGCCAGGGCAAGCTGACCTGGCAGGCGACCCCCACGCTGAGAATCAGTCAACTCCTGCGCATGGAGTGGTGGGGCGGCTACGGTGGACCATCGCGAACGGTAAGTTTCGAAGCGGCCACGAAGACGCTCGAGGCGCACATCCACACCTACGCCACCGAGGTCAACAAAACGTTCGGGAGCGCAACCGTCCTCACGGTCCGCGCCGGCGGATTGTGGGAACCGAACCTCGTCACCGGCCCGTTGACCGGCGACTACGTCACGCCGAACCACACCGACAATCTCACCGGCCTCAGCACACAGGGCGCGCAGCAGATCGGCAGAACGGTGGTCCGCCGCGATCAGCAGGCGGTGAAGCTGGAGCGCTACGTGGCCCGCGCCGGCACCACGCATACGTTCCGCACCGGTCTGCAGTTCGAGGAGGTCAACGACCTTCGCCAGACGACGTGGCCGAGCAACGTGCAGTACTACGACTTCGGCGGCGCGCCCGACTATGCCCTCTTCAGGGATCCATCCGTCCAGGGCGCGGCCTACACGACCCAGGGCATCTGGGGCGAAGATCAGCTGACGATCGGCAACAGGCTGACGCTCGACCTCGGCCTCCGCTTCGATCGGATGCACGCCGTCAGCAACGATCTGGCCGCCATCAACTTCCAGCTCGAAGAGACCGGGGCGACGATCGCGGGCCTTGGCACCCTGTTCACCTGGAAGCAGTGGGCGCCACGGGTCGGCATCAATCTCAAGCTGACCGACGACGGTCAGACCGTGCTTCGAAGCACCTACGGGCGCGCCTACCGCCAGATTCTGCCCTTCGAGCTGGACACGATCCACCCCGGGATCTCGTCAGTCACCCAGGCCTCGTACGTGCCGGCCACCGGTGGATACACCCGGATCGTCTCGGTGACCAATGCACGCTCGAACATCGCGGTCGACCCCAACCTCACGGCGCCGCGGCAGGACACGTTTTCCGTCGGCCTCGATCGCCAGTTGATGCCACAGGTCGCCGTCAACACGAGCTACGTGTACAAGCACGGCGAAAACCTCCTCGGCTGGACCGATGTCCGCGGCGTCTATGGCGAGGGGACAACGGTGCTGCCCGATGGCCGCACCCTGCCGACGTTCCCGCTGCTCGTGCCGGCGAGCCAGCGCCTGTTCCAGTGGACGAACCGGCCGAATTACGTCGACAACTACCACGGCTTCGTTGCGAGCCTCGTGAAGCGGATGTCGCACCGCTGGCATGGGCAGGCAAACCTCACGCTGAGCAACTCCGAAGGACTCAGGGGCAATACCCCCACCTTCGGGCAGGATCCGAACGACCTGACCAACGGCGTCGGACGTCTCACCGACACCGATCGGCCGGTCATGTTCACCGCCAACGGCTCCTACGACATCCCGCGGATCGACGTCCGCGTCTCGGGCAACTATCAGAACCTCTCGGGCCGCACGTTTGCGCCCGTGGCCTCGGTGGTCCTCCCCCAGGGGCGACGCGACATCAAGATCGAGGCCGCGGGCGAGCCGGGCGCGTTCCGCGCGCCGCGCACCTCGGTGCTGAATCTGCGCTTCGACAAGATGCTTTCGCTGGGCGGGGCGCGGAAGCTCGAGCTGATCGCCAACCTGGTGAACGCGCTGCAGAGCACGGCGCCGAGCACCGGCTTTGCGACCTTCAACTATTTCAGCGCCACTTACGCGCAGCCCACGTCGTGGGTCCAGCCGCGGCAGCTGTACGTAGGGGCACGCCTGAATTTCTGATTGGTGAATGATTCGCTGATCGTGCGGGATACGAAACCTCTATGAGGAATCAGATGATGGTCAGGTCGAGGTGTGCAAGTCTGGTGATGGGTGGAGCGACATTCGTGTGGCTGATTAGCGTGGCATCGGCCGGCGCTCCGGCGGCGCAGGCCGGCACCGGCACGGCCGTCTCCCGGCCGCAGACGTCGGCGACGGCTCAGACCTCGGAACAGGCCTTCAAGAACATTCAGGTGCTGAAGGGCATTCCCGTAGACGATTTCATGGGGGCCATGGGGATCATGTCGGCCGCGACCGGCTTCGACTGCTCGGAGTGTCACACCGGCGCCGGCACCGACTCGGTCGACTGGCCGGCTGACACCCCGCGAAAGCGGACCGCGCGCAAGATGGTGGAGATGGTCGCCACCCTCAATCGCACGAGCTTCGGCGGACGCCAGGTGGTCACCTGCTGGACCTGCCACCGTGGCCGCGATCGCCCGCTGATCACGCCGGCCATGGAGACCGTCTATGGCACGCCGGTGGTGGAGATGGACGACGTCGTCATCACCGATCAAGGAGGGGCGACTGCGGATCAGGTTCTCGACAAGTACATTCAGGCGCTCGGCGGCGCGCAGCGCCTTGCCGGTCTGAAGAGCTACATCGGGAAGGGCACGAGCGTCGGCTTTGGCGGCTTCGGGGGCGAGGGACACGTCCAGATCTTCGCTAAGGCGCCCGACCAGCGGACGCTGATTGTTGAATACGATGAGGCGGGACGCGGGAATGCCGTCAGGAGCTTCGATGGGCGCGCGGGCTGGCTCAGAACGCCGCTCAGTGTGACCGGTGAGTACGAGCTGAGCGGCAGCGAACTGGAAGGCGCCAGGCTGGACGCGCAGATCTCTTTCCCGGGTCAGATCAAGCAGGTGCTCTCCAACCTGCGCGTCGGGTTGCCGACGACCATCAGCGATCTTCCCGCCCCCTCAAGCCAGGAAACGAAGCCGATGTTCGGGCAGGATCGCGCCGTCCAAGTGGTCCAGGGAACAGGCCCGAGGAACACGCTGGTGACGCTGTATTTTGACAAGGCGTCGGGGCTGCTGCTGCGGATGGTTCGCTACGGCGCCTCGCCGATCGGGCGGATCCCCACTCAGATCGACTATGCCGACTATCGTGACGTCGCCGGGGTCAAGCTGCCGTTCCGCATGACGTTCGCGTGGCTGAACGGGCGCGATGCCATTCAGTTGGACGATGTGCGGCCGAACGTTCCGATCGACGCCGCAAAGTTCAGTCGGCCGGCGCCGCAATCGTCGAAGCCGTAGAAGCTTCCAGGCGACCTGAGCGTATGGCGTGAAGGGATCGGGAGAGTTGATCAGAAAAGGGCAGGGGTCGTTAGTCCTCCGGACCAACGACCCCTGCAGTGGCTGAATTTAGCCGGCGGTGTTCTGCTTGGCGGTCCCGCGGGGAACCACTTCTCCCATGTACCACTTGACGAATCCCGCAGGCCCTCCTTCGACGGCCATGTAGGGCTGCCCGCCCTTGTAGGCGTACCGACTGCTCAGGATGCCATGGTGGTTGTTCTCCCCCAGCCACCGATCCTCGAGCAGCGTCTCGTGCCAGAGCCCAATCAGGCGCGCGACGTCGTAGTCCTTCCCCTCTTTCGCGTCGGGATGCACCAGCCACATCGCCTCAGCGTCGGTCAGGTCGACGCTTCGGGGCGTGAACCGAGAGCAGAACACGTAATCCTCGTAGATGGAGATCGCCGTCGTCGAAAACCCGAGACGGGCGCTGCGATTCCTGCCGGTGCCCATGCCGTGCGTGTATTCCTTGACCCCGGGCAGGAACGGCGCCACCGGTTTCCCATCCAGGCTCGCGGTGACCCAGCCCGGCCGGTAGTGCCCGCGGCGCTGCGTCGTTGCGCCCATGCCCTGGCTCGCGGCGCCTGAGTCGATGAGCTGATCGCGCACCTGCCGATACGCTCGCGACTCATCGCCACCCGGCCGCCACTCCGGATGCCCGTGGCGCGCGATATCCGCCTCGATTCGCCCGCGTTCGCCGGAGGTCAGCGTCCCGTCGCTCGACCAGTGCGCCGTAATGTAGGACTTCTTGTGCGCGGGGCCGCAGTGATAGCACTCGCGGAAGTTTTCGATCACGAGCTTCCAGTTGCACTTGTTCGGAACCGCGCGACGCGCCGCAATCTTCAAGTCCGCGGTCTTATATTCCTCGAGCGCGGCCGGGAGACTTCCCACCCAGGTATTGAAGTCGGGCGGGTCGTCCGCGAAGGTGACGAAGATGAAGCCGCCCAGCACCTTCAAGGTCACGGGATGCAGCCCGTACTTTGACTGGTCGAAGCCGTCCGGTGCTCCCGCAGGCAGGTAGGTCAGCGCCCCGTCCGTGCCGTAGGTCCAGGCGTGATACGGGCAGCGGAACACCGGGGTATTGCCGCTCGGACCCAGTTGCACGACCGAGAAATTCGCATGCGGCGCTTTGCCGTTCTCCTTGGCTCCCGTCGGCAAGAGCTCGTTGCTCACGCACAGTCTGGAGCCACGATGGCGGCACACGTTGTGGAACCCCTTCACCTCGTTGTCCTTGTCGCGGACAACGATGATGCTGTCGCCGCGCCCATATTGGTAGATGAAGTAGTCACCGGGCTTCGGGATCCGGCTGTGATGATCGATCATGAACCAGAAGTGGTCCTTCAGGAACTGCTCATCGTTCGGATAGTGCTTCTCGTCGACGTAGTACTCCTGGGGAATCGTCGTCCCCTCCACCCACCCGCTCGGATACTCCGGTTTCGGCTGGCCGGCCGGTGTCAGCGTGTCCGCCAGCATGGTGACGTCGCGGCCGTTCAAGTTGAGCCCACCGTAGTCGAGGTCGGGCGGCATCGCGGCGCGGATCCTGCGCGCAACCGCGGCACCGGCCGCGGCGGTCGCCGTTTCCGAGACAGCGGCAGCCGCCGCAGCGGTCGTTTCCGGCGCCAGTTCCTTGCCGAGCAGCGCGGCAGGTGCCGTCACGGCCGCGCCTGCGACCGCTACCGAAGCTCGCGCAAAGTCACGCCGGCTCACTCGCTTGCTCATATCTCCTCCATCGTTACCTGGGATCGTTGAGACGCTCGCATCGCTCCCTGAAGTCGAATCTGCGGAGTCAGCGCTTCTCTCAGGAGAAGTACGCGCGCAACTACCGGAAGTTATACCGCGCGCCTAAATACAGCCGGCGTGGATACGCCCAGGCGTTCGGCACGCCGAAGTTGACGTTCCCAAAAACGACCGACGTCAGGGCCCCATCGCTCGGCTCGTCGAGCAGGTTCCGGATCTCGGCCATGAGATCCACCTGGTTGCTGAGGACCCTGAACTTCCGGCTGAACCGCAGCATGACGTACTTCTGGAACGGGGTGCGGTACGTGCCAGGGTTCTGGATGAAGATCGCCGTGCTGCCCTGCGGGAGCGTCACGTTCTGCGTCGCGCCATAGGCATAACCCGAGGCGAACGTCATGTTGCTCGCCACCTGGATCTCAGCCTTCGGGATCAAGTAGCTGGCCTGGGCGTTGACCACGTGCGGTCGATCGATCGTTCGCGGCGGCCCGTCGCGATTGATCAGGCTGTTCGGGTCCTGTCCATTGCCGCCGTCGATCGCTGAATTCGCTCCCAGGCTCGGAAGGACCTGGTTGGTCTTGCTGTAGGTGTAGCCAAAGCCCACCATCCACCGATTCGACATCCGCTTGGTGAACTGCGTGATGATCCCCTTGTAGGTCTCGAAGAGAGTCGACGGTGTGTTCAGCAGATAGATTGACGAGCTCGCAGCACTTGTCCGCGGAAACACCGTGAGTGGAGTTCCAAGCGTCGTCGTGATGACCTGCGTTCCATAAGTGGCGCCGATGTCGGTCCAGCCCAACTGATCGTGCCACCGCTTATACGCCACGCTGACGCTGACCCCCATATTGCGCCCGACCTCGCGATCGACGCCGAGTGAGAAGCTGTTGGTGTACGGTGCCTTCGTATCCGGCGAGATCTTGACGTTCGCCGTCGGATTCACGACCGAGGCGACCGTCGGGTAGGCCACGGTGGACGGATCGGTGCCGGCGACGCCGCACACGACGCACCTCAACGTCGTCACCGTCGGGAGGCCCGGCGTTGCGTTCAAGAAGTCATTGATGAACGACGGGCGATAGTACCGTCCGATCGAGCCGCGCAGCACCGTCCTGCCGTCGCTGGTCAGCTTCAAGTTGGCGCCGACCCGCGGGGAGAAAGTGTGCCAGGTGTAAAGCGTACCGAGGCCCGGAGTGGTCGCGCCTGTGGTGGGGAACACGTAGTATTTGACGATCGGCGTGCCAGTCGGGACCAGCTGGGTGCCGTCGATGATGTTCGATTCGGGGCTGATCGACTTCGTCCAGTCGTACCTGACACCAGGTTGAATGGTCAGACGCTGAAACAGGTTGATCTCGTCTTCCACCCAGAGGCCAGCCGCCTTCGTTTCGCCGGTGTACTCCGCCGGGTTCGCGACCTGCTCCTGCGTGGGCACTCCGTTGGTCGTCTGATATCGGCTGCCCCCCGAGTAGACCTGCTGCTGCGTCATGTAGCTCCGGTTCACCTGCGCGCCGGCCCGGACGTTGTGCGTCATGTTCTGGGCGGAGATGAACTTGGTGAGCTTGACGTCGGCAGCGTTTCGCGAGGGAACCTGGGACTGGTTGCCGGGGAAGTAGCCGCCGCTGCTCACGCCGGTCCCCAGGTCCTGCACCGCCGGAGTGGTGATGTCCGTCTTCGACAGGTTCGGGCCCATGCCGATGAAAGATGTCGGCTGCGCATAGTAGCTGTAGTGAGCCGCCAGCACGGTCGTCGGATTGAGTATCCAATTCACTTCCGTGCCGAAGAGGCGAATATCGCCCGGATACCAGGCGAGCGCTGTGGCCGGTGTCGTCACGGTTGGAAACGTGCTGAGGTACTGCCACCACTCGTACAGGCCGGTCTGGTTCAACGTGATCTTGTCGTTGATCCTCCACGTCGCCTTCCCGGACAACCGGTCGTCGTAGCGCTGATACACGTCGACGACCGGCTGCGCGTCGGTGCCAGGTTGCCGGAACTGCCAACCGACCTTCGTGCCACCGAAATACCACCAGAGGCGGTCGTTAACGATCGGGCCGCCGGCGTGTGCGGAGTAATCGGGGTTCCAATACCATTTGAACGCCGTTTGCGCCCCGTCAGTGCAGACGTTGCCTGGGTTTGCTCTGTTTGTGCACGGTTGGAAGACCGGCTCCGCGGACGAATCCTTGTGAAGCCAGTAATACCGCGCGTCGCCCCGGAACTGGTTGGTGCCCGACTTCGTGATGACATTCATCACGCCGCCCTGCGCCTGCGCGTACTCAGCCGACGCGCCGAGCATCGTGACGCTCACCTCCTGCACGTTGTCCACGTCGCCGATCGCATAGCCGCCGCCGGTCAGCGCGTTGTTATAGGGCGCGCCATCCTGGGTCATCGCGACCTCGCTGTTGGGCGACCCCATGATGTTGACGCCGTTGGTGGCGTTGTAGCTCGACGCCGTCGCGCCCGGCAGGCGGCTCGCGTAGTCGGTCTGTGCACGACGCTCGAGCGGCACCGCTTCGACCTGCTCCACTGTTTGAACCTGCGTGATCCCCGACCGCCGTGTGTCGACGATGGGCGATTCGCCGCTCACCGTGATCGATTCAGTCATAGCGCCGATGGCGAGGCCGACGTTGCGCTCGACCGTGCCACCCGCCGTGACGCGCAAATCCTCTTCCTTGTAGGAGCTGAAGCCGGTCAGCTCGACGGTGATCCTGTAGACGCCAGGCGGCAGATTGAGGAGCTGATATTCCCCCTGCCCGTTTGTCGTCGCGGTGACGGCTCGGCCCGGCATCATCGGCGAGGTGGCCGCCACCGTCGCGCCGGGGAGGACGGCCTTGGACTCGTCCCGCACCACGCCGAGGATTCTGCCAGTCGTCTGCGCATACGAGGGGCACGCCAGTACCAGCCCCACGATGAAGAAGGCCGCCGTTCGAAGGTTCATCGCCCACCTCGCTTGGATCCGAAGCCTCACGGTTCACCTCATTTGTCTGGTCTGCGTAGCCACCTGGCGCGGAAACCACGCCACTCATCGACGGCTTGACGAACGCTGCGGGCCTCCTTTGCGGGGACGCGTTTGCGGATGCTGCGCTTGTATCAGAGCGCCAC
>Ga0207701_10000160_pt1 | contig 64117 bp, 57 predicted proteins | sample KBSSwiSSwithPhiX_FD_184294 | JGI IMG/M metagenome (GOLD analysis project Ga0207701, IMG submission 184294) | Switchgrass rhizosphere bulk soil microbial communities from Kellogg Biological Station, Michigan, USA, with PhiX - S5 (SPAdes) (version 2) | ecosystem: Environmental > Terrestrial >... | reverse complement strand
AGCTGGCGCCGCACGGTCGTGGACGATGCGGCGTGGCGCGACCTGCGCGATCAACTGGCGAGTGAGGCCCGGCGCTGGCGTGAGGCGATGACGCGCGTCGGCGACATATCGGACCTCGAGCTCAAGGGAATCATCGGCAGCGTCGGCCACCTCGCCTATCACCTGGGCGCGATCCGACAGATTGCGCCGTCGCTACGGGGGCCGAAGGCGGAGGAGTCCAGGGACGAGGGAGCGGCAGGGACGTAGGGATTGGAGGGGACTGGGGACCGGGGGCCTTGTGACTCGGGACTGGAAGGGGACTGAAGACTGGAGAGACCAGGGACTGGAGACCTGCCCAGTCCCCAGTCCCCGAGTCCCCAGTCCCGTTAGAACAGATACTTCACGCTGAACTGTCCCTGCGCGCCGGCCTGCCACAGGTCCGCCTTGCCGTAGCGCGGATCGAAGGCGTTGGCGCCCGACGGACTCGCCAGGATCAGCGCGTTGTAGTCGTAGCCCTGGGCCAGGTCGACGTTCTTCAAACTCATCGCCGAGTCGGCCCGCGCCAGACCGGCCCCCTTGTTCAGCGAGTTGAAGATGTGCGTCGCGGTCTTCTGGTTGAACAGGTTGATCACGTTGAACTCGAACCGCATCCGCCGTCCACCGGCGAGCCCGAGCTCGTGGGAGACAAGGAGATCGGTCCGGCTCAGGAACGGCGTGCGGCCCATGTCGCCGCGGCCGTTGACCAGCACCGGAATGGTGTTGGTGGTGTTGACCACGGTGCTCATCGGCGTGCCGCTGCCGGCGTAGACGAAGCCGCCCACCTGCGTGCCGAACGGCAGACGGTAGGAGCCGTAGAACTTCGCCACCACCGGGCGGTCCGTGGCCAGCCGGCCGCGCGGATCGAGGTTGCCGCGCGAGTCCCATTCGAGCTCGTCGAGGTCCCAGGCGCGTCCGGCAGCCGTGCCAGCGCGGGCGATGTTGCCGGTCTGCTGCTGCGCGGCGGCCGACGACGTTCCGGTGGTCGGAGTAGTGATCTCGTCGGAGTTCGCCAGCCCGGAGTAGTTGCCGTACAGACGGCTGATCGTCAGGTTGGCGCTGCCGAACCAGTTGTTCGAGAAGCGGCGGCTGAGCGTCACGTCGACCGCGTCGTACTGCCGCAGTGGCTTCGGCGTCCGGAACGGCGTCGTCAGCCCGTTCACGGCCATCGTCTGGGCCACACCCTCGCCGGGGTTGGCGGCGAAGTAGACTTCATTACCGGTCGCATCGAGCGAACCGACGTCCTCGATCGCGCGCGTCAACTTGTTGTGGACGTAGTTGACGCCGAGGGCGGTCGTCGGCGTGAGCTGGTACTCGACGCCCGCGTTGGTCGAATCCTGGAACATCGGCTTGAGGTCGGGATCGATGGTGTTGAAGTTCGGCACGCGGCGATCGCGCACGCCGCCCCACAAGTCACGGCCGGGCATGTTCGACAGGTTCAGGTTGTAGACATCCAGCGTATCGAGCGAGCGATAATTGACCAGCCACGTGTCGCCGCCGAACGAGCCGCGCGCCAGCTCGTACTTGACCCAGTCGTAGTAGCGGCCCCAGCTCCCGAACGCCTTCATGCGGCCGTTGCCGAGCACGTCGTAGGTCGCCCCTAGCCGAGGCGCGATTTTCTTGCCGTAGCCGAACTCGAAGGCGGTGTCCTTGATGTCGGTGCGGAACGAGGGAAGTGTTTCCTTCTCGGTGCGCACGCCGAGGTTCAGCGTGAGGCGGTTGCCGAGCGTCCAGGTGTCCTGGACGTACAGTGACGGCATGTCGGCATTGACGCTGCCGCGGGTGCCGCGATCGTTCACCTCGTAGTAGCCGTAGGTGCCGGTGTCGGTCACGCCGCTGTTGTTGACGAACGAGGTGCCCCAGTTCAGGAGCACGTAGCCTCCCGGATACGCCGAATCGACGTCGTTGGTCGTGTGCCGCACGCCGAAGCCGCCCTTGAGCAGGTGCGAGCCGGCGGCGTTGAACGCATGGTTGTAGTCGATCTGGAAGAAGCCGGTGTCGGTCTGGTCCTTGTTGGTGATGATGACCCGCGGCGTGTTCTGGCTGCCCTTGGGCAGCTGCAGTTCACCAGGCACGCCGGGCACGCCGATCGACGGCGTATTCCACACCACCGCGGTCGTCGTCGACACGCCGGTGTCCTTGTAGTTGTCGCGGAAGATGCCGCCGCGCACGCTGATCGAGGCGCCGCCGCTGATGAAATAGTCGACGTTGCCGCTGACGTTGGTCTGATCCTGGTCGTAGCCGCGCGGAATCTGCGCCGCGTTACCGGCCAACGAGCTGCTGAGGAACTGCGGGCCGGTCCCGTCGTAGGCTGTCAGTGTGCCGGTCGAGCGGATCGGCGTCGCCAGCACGCTAACGTTCGCCTGCAGGCGGCGCGACCCGTAGGTCACCTTGCCGAACGCCTGGGTCGCGGTCTGCTCCTGCGAGATCGAGCCGGGCTCGGTCCCGTTCGAGAACAGGTAGTCGTTGGTACGGCGGATGAACCGTGGCGACACCGACGCGAAGAAGAACAGGCGATCGCGGACGATCGGCCCGCCCAGCGAGCCGCCCACCTCGTTGCGAAGGTTCTTCTGCGTGTCGTCCTGCAGGTTGAACACCGTCGTGTCGTCGAGGGGGCTGAGCTGCAGGCGGGGGACCGGTGACGCCGAGATCGGGCTGCCGGAGAAGTAATAGTGTGCCTCGCCGGTGTATTTGTTGCCGCCCGATTTGGTGACCGCGCTGATGACGCCGCCCAGCGCGCCGCCGTACTCGGCCGCGATCCCGCCGGTCTTGACCTGCACTTCCTGGAGGTACTCGAACACGGTGTCCTGCCGCGAGCTGCCGTACAGCAGGCTGGTGGTGTTCACGCCGTCAACCGTAAAGCTGTTCTCGGCGCCGCTCGCGCCGTTGACCTGGAAGCCCCCTTCGATGTCGCCCTTGTTCACACCCGGCGAAGTCAGGGCCAGGTCCTGGAAGCTGCGCGCCTTCGGCATACGGTCGAATTCTTCAGCCGTGACGTTGTGCGCGATCGTCGTGCTGCGGAGATCGATCTGCTTCTCGGCGTCAGCGCTGACCGTGACGACTTCGTTCAGGCCGCCGACCTTGAGCACGGCAGGGAAATCGATCGTGCGGCCGAGCAGGACGAGCATGTCATCGGCCTGGACCTTCTGAAAGCCGGTGAGCTCGATGGTGACCGAGTAGCGTCCGGGCTCGAGGTCGGGGATCCGGTACGCGCCGTCCGACCCGGTTACGGTTGTGCGCGCGGCGCCGGTCTGTTTGTTGGTCGCAGTAACCGTCACGCCCGGAACGGGGGCCTGACTCGAATCGGTGACGACGCCGGCGAGGCCGCCGAATCGTTCCTGCGCCGCGATCGCGCTGGTCGCGAGCACGGCGATCAGTGCCACCAGGGCACCGAGTGTCGCTCTCCTCATGACTCTGAACTCCTTGATATGAAACGCATCCGTATCTGCCGTCAGCGATCGTATCGAGGAAGATCTGAGCCGGATTGAGTATGTGACGACTATGTGATGAGTGCTGTGACCAGGTGCGCGTAGTGGGACGAATGCCGTGACGAGATGCCGGAATGGCGTGACGATGTGCGTGACGAACGAGGTTGTGGTCGCCGCGCACCGAACGATCTTCAGTGGCTCGGACCGTTCCCCTGAGACCTGGTGCCAGGGTCATATCGCGTGGGTCGTTGGGATGTCCTGGCGATCGCGCCGCGTTCCCTCCGTCGCCATCCACCGACGATTTCCCGCGCGGATCGGTCCCGATTCAAGGTGGCGCGGCCGCGGCCGATTACGGGACATGATGGCGAGTCTTGAGATCCGCCCCCGGCCAGCGCTCGCGAAGCCGGTCCCGCGCTTGACGGTGTCGCTGGACTAGCCTGAGCCGCCGCATGCATTGCGTCCTGGTCGCTGACGACATCCTGGAGAACCGCTCGATGCTGCAGGCGCTGCTGCAGGCCGAGGGGCATCACGTGCTGCTCGCGGCCGACGGCCAGGAAGCGCTCGATCTCGCGGCCGCGCACCGGCCCGACCTGGTGGTCCTCGACGTCCAGATGCCAAGGCTCGATGGCTACGCCGCGTGCCGCCAGTTGCGGGCGCATCCGGCGCTGGCCGATCTGCCGATCCTGATGGCCGCCGCGGTCGACGACCGCGACGCGCGGCAGCGCGGCATCGGCGCCGGGGTCGACGACTTCATCGCCAAACCGTACAACCGTCTCGAGCTGCGCGCCCGCGTCAGAGGCATCCTCCGGCTCAATCGGTTCCGCCGCCTGCTCGACGAGGAGCAGCGCTTCCGTTGGGTCGTGGATGCGGCGGACACCGGCGTGCTCGAAGCGGCGGATGACGGGACCATCCTCTACGCCAATGCCACCGCGGCGCGCCTGCTCGGAGACGACGATGCGTCCGGGCTGATCGGCGAATCGTTCATGGACGTCCTCGTCCGTCACTACCGTTTCGAGGTGGCAGTTGGCTGGACGTCGCTGCAGGAGGGCTGCACCGCGCGGGTGCTGGCGGGGGCGCACGGCAGGTCACCGGTCGGGTCGCTGGAAATGACCCTGCAGCGCGGGCCCACGGGCTCAACCTGGATGCGGGTGCGTGACGTCTCCGAGCTGGAGCAGGCCCGCCGCGATCTCGCCGCGTTGCACGAGAGTCCGCGCGAGCGCGGCTGATCCCGCGTGAGGTGACCGGACGGGCACGGCTATTCCTGCGCTGGCACCCTGACGAAGACGGTTGTCCCTTTGCCTGGCGTCGTCTCCACGTCGAGCGTGCCGCCGACCAGCGTCGCGCGTTCGCGCATGCCGGTCAACCCAAGTTCCTTGCTGTCGGTGTTGTCGGCCGCCTTCGCCGCGTCGAACCCGGTGCCGTCGTCTTCGATGATCAGCACGACCTTCGATCCGCGCCGCTCGAGGATCACGTCGACGTGCGACGCGCGCGCGTGTTTGTAAACGTTGTTCATGGCCTCCTGGGCGATCCGATACAGGTTGGTTTCGACCACCGGAGCGAGGCGGTCGCCGTCGAGCCCGGCGGTGTGGAAATCGACGCCGATCCCGTAGTGCGCGGACCACTCCTGCATGAAGCGGCGCAGCGTATCCGCCAGTCCGACGTCGTCGAGCGCCGCGGGCCGCAGGTCCCAAGCCAGGAAATCGACATCCCCATCGAGCTGTTCGGCGAGTTGATCGGCGTTCTGCGCGAGCTCGATGATCGAGGCGTCTTTGGCCCGGTCCCGGATCGCCGCGAGGTTGAGGCGCAGCGCGGTCATCTGCTGGCCGAAGTGATCGTGCAGGTCGCGGGCGATCCGGCGGCGCTCGTCTTCCTGGACCGTCACCAGCCGTTGCAGCAGCCGCCGCACCCGCCCTTCGTTGGCCCGGCGCTCGCGATTCTCCCGCTCGAGCTCGTCGGTCCGCTCGAGCACCCGCTGTTCCAGCTCGTCGTGCGCTTGCTGGAGCGCGTCCTCGTACTGCTTGCGCTCGGTGAGGTCCCGCGCGATCTTGACGAATCCGGTCACCGTGCCGTCCGCGTCGAGAAGCGGAAACACCGTCCCGCTCGCGTAGAAACGGGATCCGTCCTTGCGCACGTGCCAGCGGTCATCGCTCGAAAAGCCGCGCTCGCGCGCGACCTGCAGCTCCTGTTCGGGCACGCCCTCCTTCCGGTCCTCCTCGGTGAAGACGAGCGACACGTGCTGGCCGATCGCTTCGGCTTCCGTGTACCCGAAGGCGCGGGCTGCAGCGCCCGTCCAACTATCGAGATAACCGTGCTGGTCGAGGGTCAGAATGAAGTACTCCGTGATGCTGTCGACCACCAGGCGCAGCCGGTCGTCGCTGAGCCGTGAGGCCGCTTCAGCCCGGCGCGTTTCCGAGACATCGACCAGGACGAAGACCGTCGACTGCACCGCGCCCGCCGCGTCTCTGATCGCCGAGGCCGTCAGGTTGTTCCAGGTCGCCGCGCCATTCTTCGCCAGCAACGGCGCGACCATTTGAAAGGCGGCGCCGTCCCGGGTCAGGCTGGTGAACCGCTCCCGCAGCTCGGGACGATGGGTCTCGGCCACCAGATCGATCAGCGGGTGCCCGATCAGCGACTCGTGGGCGTAGCCGAGCAGGCTGGCGAGCTTCGCGTTGACGAACGTGAAGGTGCCGTCGACCGACAGACTGGCAATGCCGGCGGCGGACTGCTCGACGATGGCGCTGAGGCGCGCCTCGGAGTTGCGCAGCCGCTCCTCGATCCGGCGCCGCTCGGTGATGTCGACGAACGTGAGCACCACCCCCTCGATCCGATCCTCCGCGGTGCGGTACGGCAGGGCACGCATCAGGTGCCAGCGGCCGTCACGCGTGCGCACCTCCCGCTCGACCCGCTCGAGCCGCTCCAACACTCGAGCGACGTCGGCCGGCAGATCCTGCCCGACGAGCAGCGTGGTGATGTCGGTGAGCGGCCGGCCGCGGTCGCCCGGGATCAGGCTGAACGTGTCGCGCATGCGCGGCGTGAACAGTTTGATCCGCCCCGACCGGTCGAGGAAGATGGCGCCGATGTCGCTGGAGTTGATCAGGTTGTGGATGTCGTTGTTGGCCTGGGTCTGCTCTTCGACCTTGATCTTCAGCTCCTGATTGACCGTCGTCAGTTCCTCGTTGACCGACTGCAGCTCCTCCTTGCTGGTCTCGAGCTCCTCGGCTGAGGAGCGGAGCTCCTCGTTCATCGCCTGGAGCTCCTCGTTCGACGCCTTGAGCTCCTCGGCCTGCGTGTCGTGCTGATCGACGGTGCTGCGCAGTTGCGACTTGAGCCGCACGAGCTCCTGTTCCAGGTGGATGGCCGGCTCGATACGGGTCACCGGCCTGTCGACGCCGGAGCGCTCCACTTCGGAGAGCTCGCGGAACAGCACCAGGAAGAATCCGCGGGCGGCGTCCTCCTCGCGCAAGACCGGCCGGACGCTGATGTCCACCGTCACACGTTGTCCGTCGTCATCGAAGCTGAGGCCGCGGGCGTCGACGGGGGCTCTCTCCTTCGCGGCGATGTAGAGGGCCGAACGGAGCTCGATGCGCAACTCCGGATGGACCGCCCTCAAGAGGTTGTGCGAGGGCGCGCCCCCGGCGAACCGCAGGTAGCGGCCGGCCCGGTCGGAGAGGTGCAGGATGTCGTACTCCTCGTTGACGATCATCGACGGCGGGGCGTACTCCTCGAGGAGGCGCTGGTGCAGATCGGCGTAGGACAGCCGTTCGCGGATGGGGACATCGCGTAACACCGGGGCCAGCTGGCCATGGCGGATCCGCGGCATGTCGAACACGTCCCGCATCGGCAGCGTCAGGCGCGAGTCGACGGGGCGGCTCTGAAAAAGGTGCGCCTCTTTGTCCACACTGACGAACAGGTCAGAGGCGCCGTCGACCGCCTCCGACGATCCCAGGAACACGTAGCCACCAGGATTCAGCGCGAAGTGCATCAGCTCCATCACGCGCTGCTGGGCGGTGCGATTCAGGTAGATCAGGAGGTTCCGGCACGACACTAGATCCAGGTGCGAGAAGGGAGAATCCTTGATCAGGTTGTGGTGCGCGAACAGGATCGTGTCCCGCAGATCCTTGCGCACCCGGTAGACATCCCCCTGTTTGATGAAAAACCGCTCCAGCCGATCGGCCGAGACGTCGGCCGCGTCGTTGATCGTGTAGACCCCCTCGCGCGCCGAGGCGATCGCGGTCTCGTCGATGTCCGTGGCGAACAGCTGGATCGTCGGACCCCCAGCCAGGTTGGCGCTGTGCTCGGCGAGCAGCATGGCCAACGAATAGGCTTCCTCGCCGGTCGCGCAGCCCGGTACCCATACGCGCACGTAATCGCTTTCGCTCTTGCCCTCGAACAGCTGGGGAATGACGCGGGTGGCGAGCTTGTCGAACGCGGCCGCGTCGCGAAAGAAGTTGGTGACGCTGATCAGGAGATCCTTGAGGAGGGCCTGCGCTTCGGCCGGGTGATCGCGCAGGAACAGGGCGTAGCGGCGGATGTCGGGAATGCCGTGCACCCCCAGGCGCCGCTCGATCCGGCGGAGCACCGTCGAGCGCTTGTAGTTGATGAAGTCGTGGCCGGTGCGCTGGCGCAGCAGGTTGAAGATCTCGCGAAGCCCGACTTCGTCGGACTCGATGGGCTCGTCCTGCCCGGCCGCGAGCCGGATCTCCCGGAGGGTCTGTTGATACGCCATGATCCGGCCGGGGATCTCCGCCACCTTCAGCACCTGATCGACCAGGGCCGTGGCGATGCAGGCGCGCGGCATGTCGGCGTGTTCGGCTTCGTCCGGATCCTGCACGAAGCAGACACCCCCGCATTCCTTGACCCGCTTCATTCCCATCGAGCCGTCGGCGCCGGTGCCCGAGAGCACGACGGACACTGCCCGCCGCCCGTGAGTTTCGGCCAGAGTCCGGAAGAAGATGTCGACGGGCGCCCGGCGCTCTTCGAGGCGCAGCAGTGGGGACAGCGCCAGGAAGCCGTCCATCATCTCGAGGCTCTGACTCGGCGGGATGACGTAGACGTGGTCCGGTTCGACGGAGACGCGATCCTGCACCTGGCGTACCGGCATCGTCGTGGCCACCTGCAGCACCTCGGCGAGCCGGCTGTCGTGCTCCGGCGACAGGTGGAGGATGACGACGTAGGCGGCGCCGCTGTTCTCCGGGACATGCCGGAAGAACTCGCGGAATGCCCGGATGCCGCCGGCGGAGGCGCCCAGGCCGACGATCAGAAACTCTTCCTGTGCCATGGATTCTCCAGGCATGATCGAGCGGCGGCGCCGCCTCGGAGTAGTATACGGGCGGGTGTGCGCGGCGGCCGCGCCCAGGGAGACGAATCATGCCCACCGCCCAGAAGACGCGCATCTTCCTCGCCGACGATCACGAGACCGTCCGCGAAGGTCTCAAGCTCCTCCTCAACGCTCAGTCCGACATGGAGGTCGTGGGCGAAGCGAGCGATGGTGCCGCGGCGCTCCGCAGCGTCGGCCACCTCAAGCCCGACATCATTGTTCTCGACGTATCGATGCCCGGGATGAACGGCTTGAAAGCCGCAGAAGCGCTCAGGCAGTCCTCGCCGGACGTGAAGGTGCTGACCCTCAGCCGTCATTCAGACGATGGCTACCTGCATCAGCTGCTGCGCGCGGGAGCGGCGGGCTACGTGCTCAAGCAAAGCCGTCCGACCGAGCTGCTCCACGCCATCCGCTCGGTGGCGGCCGGTGGGAGATATCTCGATCCCTCGGTCGCCGGAAAGGTGATGTCCGGCTACCGGCGCCGCCACCCGGAGGACGAAGCCGTCGGTGGCAAGACCCTGAGTGCGCGGGAGACCGAGGTCGTCCGCCTCATCGCCTGGGGCTACACCAATAAGGAGATCGCCGCCCAGCTGGATCTCAGTGTCAAGACCGTCGAGACGCACAAGGCGAACGCGATGCACAAGCTCGGCGTACGCAGCCGCATCGATATCGTCCGGTATGCGCTGCTGCAGGGCTGGCTCCAGGACACCTGACCGGTTACGACGCCTGCAGGTTCGAGCGTTCGTTCAGGACGTCCCGAATCGCCGAGGCCTGGGCTCGGGCCTGCGTCGCCCGCGCCACGTGCCCGGCGCCGTCGTCGGCCCGGTGCGAGTGAACGCGCGACAGTTCCATCAGCAGTATCTCGGCTTCTTCCAGCGCCCGCACTGCGCCCCACAACGACTCTTCCACCCCGACGTTCAACGCTGCGACGAGGCTCTCCCCGGAGTACGCATGTCCGGTATGGCACCGGAAGCGGCTCGGATGCGCATGCTTGAGCCGCAGCAGCACGCCATGACATTCGGGGCACGCGAGCATCGACGGTTCGGCGATTTCGTTCAAGCCGGTATCCATGGGACGGGCATCTTCTCTAGCGATGTTGACCTCCACCTCGACGTCGCGCGGCACTCGGAGCGCCGCCGTTTCGGGAGGCTCCTGGGCCAGGACTCTCACCAGCAGCGCCGGAATCTGGTGAGCGGGAACGCAGAAGTCCACCGGCCCGTACTGCAGTGCGTTCCGTGGCATCGACGGCGCCAGCGCGTCGTTCGGATCCTGCACGATCGTGACGCCGCCCAGCTTACGGATCGTGTCCAGGCCCGCGGCGCCATCGTCCAGGTCGCCGGTGAGGATCACGCCGATCGCGGCCGGACCGTACACCTGCGCCGCCGAACGGAACAGGGGATCGATGGCCGGTCGCGAGAGATTCTCGCGAGGTCCGCGGGCGAGCCGGAGCTGTCCAGGCTCGACGATGAGATGCCGATCGACGGGCGCGACGTAGATGCGGCCGTTTTCCAGCCGCTCACCATCCTCGGCATCGCGAGCCGGCAACGGACCGGCCCCACCCAGGATGCCCGCGGTCAGCCCCTGCGATTGGGGGTGCCGGTGAATCACGATGCAGATCGGCGCGGCAAGGTCCGCCGGCACGCCTGACGCGAGCGTCCGCAGCGTTTCAATGCCCCCCGATGATGTGCCGACCACGACGATGCGCTTGATGTTTGCGATGAGCCGCTCCATGGCGGTTCACTGCATGAGTGCGGCCACACCGAGATGAGGGACTCTCCTGATGAGCGCCACCGTTTATCCGGATGTCTGCCCCGGCTGTAGGCTGCCACCATGGGGCGGATCCTTATCAGGGAGGTGCCCGTGTCGAACCCCCGTCGCGTCCGACGTTCGGAGATTGAACGGCGACACCTGACCGCCCGGGTGCTCCTGGTGGATGCATCCGAGGATTCGCTGGATATGTATGCCGAATGGTGCCGTCACGTCGGGTTGACGGTTCTGACGGCGACAGAGCCGGCACTCGCCTTGACACTGGCCCGGCAGCACCAGCCCCATGTGGTGGTCGCTGACGTGCGGGTCTGCCGTGGCTTCGACGGTCTCGAGCTGCTCGAGCAGTTGCGCTGTGATCCGGTCACGTCGGAGATCCCGCGCGTGGTGCTGACCGGCTTCCTCTGCGCCGCGGCGCGCGAGCTCGCGGAGCTCTCGGGCTGCCAAGCCTTCCTGGCCAAGCCCTGTGCCCCGGAACGGCTGGTCGAGGAAATCGCCGACGTTCTCCGCCGGAGCCGCACCGCGGTCCGTTTCACCGGTGCTGGCACGTCGCACTCGCACGAACGCCGCCGTCACGCCTGAGGCGACTGCCCACTTCTTTCCCGTCCCCTGACAGTCCTGACCGCGTCCCAGTCCCCTGCGGGATCCGTGCGTCTCGTGCAGCTGGCACGGATGTTCCACTCGCCCTGACGGAGTCAGCCGCGCCGGCTGCCGCGGCCGCAGCGTGTATCGGGTCCCGTCACGGCGTGGCGGCAGAGCATACGAGGGGAGGGCAGAGCAATGGCCATGGCAGAGAACCGCTCCATCGGGGAGCTCTTCTCAGACCTGTCGAGAGATATCGGCACGCTCGTGCGGAAAGAGCTCGAGCTCCTGAAGACGGAACTCGGCTCGAAGGCAGCGACAGTCGGCGGCCATCTTGGCCTTGCCGTGGCTGGCGGCGTGCTGGTGCAGGCGGGTCTGCTCGTCTTGCTTGCCGCAATTGTGATGGGCTTGATCCGGCTCGGCCTGTCGCCGTGGCTGGCGGCGCTGATCGTCGCGGTCCTCACTATGGCGACCGGCGGCCTGCTGGTCAGTCGTGTGCTGAAGGCCCTGCGGCAGACGTCACTCGCGCCGACCCACGCCATCCAGGCACTCAAGGAGGATCCGAGATGGACGACCAGGACCCCCGCCTAGAGGGCGAACGCGTCACCTACCCTTCAGCCGACAGCGTCATCGGCCGGACGTCCAGGGATGCGGAGCCGGTGACGTCGGTGCAAGCTCCGGATCTTCCCACGACGGGCCCCACGGGTGCGACCGGCAGCGGCTCGTCCTCGACGGCCGCGTCGGACGATGGTGGCGAACCGCGGCTGCAACGTCTGCAGGAGGAAGTCGCGGAGGCGCGTGGGGAGGTCGCGAGCACTCTTCGCGCGATCGAAGACCGGCTTCGTCCGTCCAGTCTTGCGGCCAGCGCCGCGGAAGTGGTGACCGACAAAGCCGCTGCCCTTGGCGACAGCGTAGCCACCTCGCCGCCGGCCCGCTACGCGCGCGCGAACCCCTGGGGAGCGGCGCTCGCCTTGACCGGCGCGGCGCTCGCCGCGTGGTTCATGGCGCGGCCCCGCCGCCGTCGCCCACTTATGCGACACCGCGTGGACCAGCGCCCGGCCGGAGCGCACGAGTTCACCCGCACCCACTACGACGCCGGGGCGGAACATGCGCTCGAGTCGGGTGCCACCCGCGTCCCGGGCGCATCGCCCGCCGTCAAGTCCGGCGTCACTCACTCACGTACGGAGGAAGACACCAATGACACCCACAGGTAAGCCGCTCGCGGTCATCACCGGCGCCTCGAGCGGAATCGGCTACGAGCTGGCCGCGATCTGCGCCCAGGAAGGATTCGATCTCGTGATCGCCGCGGACGATCCCGGGGTCGAGGAAGCCGCCAACGCCTTCCGTGGCTTCGGCGCCCGCGTCGACACCGTGTACGCCGACCTGGCGACGCTCAACGGAGTCGACAAGCTCCTCGGCGCGGTCAACGGCCGTCCGGTGGACGCCCTCCTCGCCAACGCCGGCCACGGGTTGGGTGGCGGGTTTCTCGATCAGGACTTCGACGACGTCCGTCACGTGGTCGATACCAATGTCACCGGCACGATCTACCTCGTCCAGCACGTCGGGCGGGAGATGCGAGCGCGCGGCACTGGACGCATCCTTCTCACGGGATCGATCGCCGGCTTCATGCCCGGGACCTATCAAGCGGTCTACAACGGCACCAAGGCGTTCATCGATTCGTTTTCCTTCGCATTGCGTGCCGAGTTGAAGGATACCGGGGTGACGGTGACCTGCCTGATGCCCGGCGCGACGGAGACGGAATTCTTCGAGCGCGCCGGGATGACGGACACGAAAGTCGGCCAGCAGAAGAAGGACGATCCGGCGGACGTGGCCCGGGTCGGCTTCGAGGCGATGCAGCGCGGCGACGGCGACGTCGTGAGCGGCTGGAAGAACAAGCTGCAGACCGCCATCGCGAGCGTCACGCCGGCGGGCATGCTTGCGGAACAGCACCGCAAAATGGCCGAACCGGGCTCCGCCAAGAAATAGCTCGACAGTATCCGGGTTTTCCCTGAGGCGGCATCGGCATCTCCTGATGCCGGTGCCGCTTTGCTTTTGGCATGGTGTGAGGGTGCCGTGCAGACAGCCGTGGCACTACCGCCGTGGCACTACAGTTCCCTCACTGCCAGAAGGATGAGATAGCCCCAATGGAAAGTCCGGAACACCACGTCCAAGATCGACTGAGCACCGCGCTGCAGCGCGTCTCCGTCTTGGAGCGTGCCCTCGAAAACCATGAAGTGGCCAAAGGAGGCGATCGACTGCTCGCGGATGTGCGTCGTTTGTCCCGCGATCTCGAACGCACGCTGATCGAGTCGCGCGATGCCGCCTCGGGCCGCGAGGCGCTGCGCCGCAACGCCGAGTCCGCGAGTCGCCGGGCGACCCTGCTGTTTCACTTGTCGCCGACCCCCAGCATGATCATCGACCGCGTCGGCACGATCGTCGACGCCAACCCGGCCGCAGTGCGGCTCGTGAACACCTCGCTGCGTCACCTTGCCGGGCGGTCGCTCCCGATGTTCGTCTCGGCCGACCGCGAGCAGTTCCTGCAGCGGCTTGCCGCGCTGGGCACCGACGACGAGCCGGCGCAGTGGCCGATTACCATCAGGCCGCGCGAACGCGGCTGCCGGAAGGTCATGTTCACGGTCGTGCCGGATGCGAACGATCAGCTGCTCGTCATGCTGTTGCCGGCCGATGAGCCGATGACGAACGCAGAGAGGCTCGAGCCGAGTCATTCCGCGCAGGCTCTCGACGCCACAAGCGTACTCTCGTAACTCGCGCCGACGCGCCCCCGGCTCACGCCCGTGTGGCTGGTGGACGAGCGCCCCGCGCCCGCTGCGCCCGCGACCGTGCCCTGAGCATCACGTCCTCGAACACCGCGGCGATCGGCGCGTCCCACTCGCCAGGCCGGTGCTGACGGAACAGCGTCGTGGTCGGATACCACGGCGAGTCCGCCCGTCGGCGCATCCAGCGCCAGTCGGCCTCGGTGTGGAGCAGCAAGCAGGTCGGCACCCCGAGCGCGCCGGCCAGATGGGCGGCCATGGTGTCGACGCTGATCACGACGTCGCACTGACTGATGAGCGCCGCCAGGCGATCGAGCGGACGCTGGGGCTGCACGGGCGTGAACGCGGCTTCCTCCGCGGGCCTGCGATCGTGCAGCGGGATCACGCGCAGCTCCGGCGATTCGAGGAGGCGGCCGAACGCCGCGAGCTCGATCGATCGCCGCGGGTCCCACGTCCCCGCCCGCCACGCCAGGCCGACGGTGAGCCGTTCGTCATCGTCAGTCAGCGGCGGGATTTCACGAACCGACGGCACGCGCAGGTACGGCACCTGATTCGGGATGGTTTCGAGCGTGGTGCGGAACACGTGCGGCAGTTCCATGATCTCGACGTCCACGTCGAAGCGCTCGCCGGGCACGCCGTCGTGCAGCGGTGAGAGCTGCCCGAGGCGAGGCGTCAAGGAAAGCAGCGGGATCAGCGCCGGCTGCACCCACAGGGTGACCTCGCGCGCGCGTGCGCAGACCATCGGCAGGTAGCGCGCGAACTGCAGGGTGTCGCCGAGTCCGTGGTAGCAGCGGACGAGGACGTCGCGCTGGTCGATCGGCGCGCCGCGCCAGATCCGCTGCTCGTGGCGGGGACGACGCCACTCGTCTTCTGGAATGGTGGCGAGGCCCGCGTCGCCGAAGCTCCACGCCGCGGCGAAGTCGCCGCGGCGCATCAGGTCCATCCAGCCGGCGCCCGGCTCGCACGTCTCCCCGCTCACGCCGGCGGCTCCTCGGAGTGCGGATCGTGTCGATCGCCGAGGGCTCGCATCAGCGCGTCGATGTCGGTGGGGTCCATCAGTTTGCGCGCGTCGTGCGCCTCACGTTCATCGACTGGCAGCCCCAGGCGCTCGGAAATACGCGCGAGCAGACGCAGGACAACGGTCATCTCCTGCTCGGCGAGCAGATCGATTTGCAGGTCGAGATGATCGCGGCGATCGCTTTGCGCGCTCATTCGGTTCTGCGTGATGAGCACCAGGATCGCCAGCAGCACTCCTTCCATCGAGACCGCCATCGTCAGCAGCCCGAATGGATACGGGTCGAAGCGGAGGTGCCCCGGCGCGAGGACGTTCCAGGCCATCCACCCGGAGAACAGGGCGAAGTGGAACGCGGCGCACTGCGGGGTTCCGGCGGCATCCGTGACGACCAGACTGAATCGCGTGCCAGCACCGGCTGTCTGATGCTGCTCGCGTTCGAGCCGTGCGATGCGCTCGATGTTGCGAATCGCGGGATCCGGTGCGTCGGCCATGGCGGTCAGTGACGATCGGGTTCGCTGATGGAGAGGAACGTGGCGCGGCCACCCTGCAGCGCCAGCGTTGTGACCGAGGCGGGGCTGACCTCGATGCGGCCGAAGGCGTCGAGCGGCATCCCGAGGTAATGCAGGATGGCCGATCGGATCACTTCCGCATGACTGACAAGGGCCACCGTGTCATCCCCGTGCTCCGACGAGAGCCGTGACAGCTTCGACACGATGCGCGACTGGACGCCGGCGAGGCGCTCGCCGTTGGGGGCGTGCGCTGAAGCCCGATCGGAATTGAAGCCCCGCCAGTCAGGGCGGGCGTCGAGCTCCTCGAACCGGAGCCCGCTCCAGTCCCCGAAGTCGACTTCATCCAACTCGCCGGCCTCGACGATCGGCAGCCGGTGGACGAGTGCGAGCGGCCGGGCCGTCTGTTGTGCCCGTTCGCGCGGGCTGGCGTAGATGGCCGCGAGCGGCACCCACCGGAGCCGGGTCGCCAACCGCCGCGCTTGCGCCGTCCCCGCATCACTCAACGAGAGGCCGGGCTTACGACCCCAGAGAACCTGTCCAATCGCCGCCGTGTCGGCGTGTCGAATCAGCAGCGCGATCATGCGCCGGGCGACTCGGCCGTCTTCCGTGGATGGTTGCGCGGCGCACGGCGAATGGATTTTATCCGCGCAGGGCCGGCGTGGCGTCTGGCGATTGGCAGGCCGAGCAGGCGCAGGCATTCGCCAATGTCCGGTGACGCGATCGAATAGATCACCGTGCTGGCCTCGCGCCGCCGGCCCACGAGTCCCGCGTTGAAGAGGATCTGCAGATGTTTGGACACCGTCGATTGCGGCGCATCAATCGACTTGGCGATCGATCCGACGGCGCGCGCGCGCGTCGTGAGCGCGGCGAGGATGCGGACGCGAGTGGGATCGCCCAAGGCCCGGGCGCGCGAGGCGACGCGGGTCACAGCCTCACCTGAGAGTGCTCTCATAAGCCAGGAGTCGCAGATGCGCAGATGCGCGAACCGTCGAGTCGCATGCCTCGTGGAACCAGCCTTGCTACTTACCCCGGCGACGGTCACGGCATTAAGCAAGGCTGGCACCATCCCACGAAAGGGCGGCGGCTTCGATGCAGATTCTGATTACCGGCGGCGCAGGGTTCATCGGCTCCCATCTCGCGGACGAATTGCTGCACGCCGGACATCGCGTGCGCGCGTTGGACCTGCTCGTGCCGCAGGTCCACGGAGAATCCGGCAGCCGGCCCGCGTACCTGGATCCCGAAGTGGAGTTGATCCGCGGCGACGTGCGCGACGCCGATGCCGTGCGTGCGGCGCTGCGTGGCGTCGACGCGGTGTACCACTTCGCCGCCGCCGTTGGCGTCGGCCAGAGCATGTATGAGATCGCCCACTACACCTCCGTCAACAATCTCGGGACCGCGGTCCTGCTGCAGGCGTTGTCGGCGTCACCGGTGCAGCGTCTGGTGGTCGCGTCCAGCATGAGTCTGTATGGCGAGGGGTTGTATCGCCGCGCCGACGGCACGATCGTCGACAACGCGACGCGCGACGAGGCCACCTTCAAGACCGGAGCGTGGGAGCCGATCGACGCCGAGGGACAGCCGCTGGAGCCGCTGCCGACGCCCGAATGGAAGCCGCCCGCGCTGTCGTCGGTGTACGCGCTCTCGAAGTTCGATCAGGAGCGCCTGTGCCTGATGCTCGGGCGCGCCTACGGCATTCCGACCGTGGCGCTGCGCTTCTTCAACGTGTTCGGCACGCGCCAGGCGCTGTCCAATCCGTACACCGGCGTGCTCGCGATTTTCGGATCGCGCCTCCTGAACGATCGCCCGCCCTTGATCTTCGAGGACGGACGGCAGCGCCGCGACTTCGTGAGCGTCTACGACATCGTACGCGCCTGCCATCTTGCGCTCGACGCCAAGGACGCGGTGGGGCAGGCGATCAACGTGGGCAGCGGCCGCTCGGCGACGGTTCTCGAGGTCGCCGAATTGATGTCGGCGGCGCTCGGCAAGTCGATCGCGCCGGAACCGACCGGGACGTATCGCGTCGGCGACATCAGGCACTGTGTTGCCGACATCAGCCTGGCGCAGCAGGTGCTCGGCTTCCAGCCCGCGGTGACGCTGGACGACGGGATCGTCGAGCTCACCGAGTGGCTGCGCGATCAGCAGGCCGAGGATCGCGTCGCCGAGGCCGGCCTCGAGCTCGCCTCGCGAGGGCTGGCGCGATGACGCCCAGCGCGGTCCCGCCGTCCGGCGGACTCGCCCTGGTGACCGGCGGCGCCGGGTTCGTCGCCACCAACGTCGCCGACCGGCTGCTGCGATCGGGCCGCCGCGTGCGCATCTTCGACAACCTGTCGCGGGCCGGTGTCGAGCGCAACGTGCGCTGGCTGCGTGCCCAGCACGGCTCGCGCGTGGAGCTGCAGTACGGCGACATTCGCGACGGCGCGGCGGTGGCGACGGCCGTCCGCGGGGTCGATCGCGTGTTCCATTTCGCGGCGCAAGTGGCCGTCACCACCAGCCTCATCGATCCGTTCGCCGACTTCGACATCAACGCGCGCGGCACGCTCAACTTGCTCGAAGCGCTGCGCGCCGCGGGCGGCCAGGCCAGCCTGCTGTTCACGTCCACCAACAAGGTTTATGGCGATCTGCACGATGTCCAGCTCCGGACCGACGGCCGCCGCTACATGCCTGCGGATCGCGATGTCGCCGAGTCTGGCATCGGTGAGGAGCGGCCGCTCGACTTCCACAGCCCGTACGGCTGTTCGAAAGGTGCGGCGGAGCAGTACGTCCTCGATTACGCGCGCACCTTCGGATTGCCGGCCACCGTGTTTCGAATGAGCTGCATCTACGGTCCGCACCAGTTCGGAACCGAAGATCAGGGGTGGGTCGCCCACTTCGCGATCCAGGCGCTGCGCGGCCGGCGACTCACGCTCTATGGCGACGGACGGCAGGTGCGGGACATCCTGTACGTCGAGGATCTTGCCGAGGCGATGCTGCTCGCCCATCAGCACATCGATCGCATTGCCGGACACGCCTTCAATATCGGCGGCGGGCCCGCGAACACCGTGAGCCTGCTCGAACTGCTCGACCTTCTCGGCGAGCTGACCGGTAGCCGCGCCGCGTACGGATTCGAGCCGTGGCGGACAGCGGATCAGCGGTATTACGTCTCGGACATCCGCCGCTTCAGCGCGCTGACCGGGTGGGCGCCGCGGACCGGCGTGCACGACGGCGTCGGCCGCCTCGTCGCCTGGCTGCGCGATCAGGCCGGCCGGCACGAGGAGCTCGAGGTGGACCGGGTCGCGTCATGAAGTTCTGCCTGATCAACCCGCGCTGGACGTTCGAGGGCAGCATCTACTTCGGCTGCCGGGAGCCGCACCTCCCGCTGGAGCTCGGGTATGCCCGGGCCCTGCTGCATGAGCGCGGTCACGAGGTGCTGCTGATCGACGCGCAGCTGCACGATCTGCCGCTCGAGGAGGTCAGGGCCCGCGTGCTCGCCTTCGCACCGGATCGGCTGGTCGTCACAACCGCGCCGAGCTATCTGTTCTGGCGCTGCCCGCCGCCGGAGCTGCGCGTCCCGCAGGAACTGCTCCGCGCCCTCTCCGGCATTCCCGCCGTCCGCATCATCGTCGGCCCGCACGGCTCGACGACGCCGGCGACGACATTGCGCAAGTTGGGGGCCGATGCCGTGGTGCTGGGAGAGTGCGAGGAGGTCTTGCCGGAGCTCGCCCGCGATCCTGCCGACTGGCAGCACGTCTCGTCGTGTGCCTACGCCGATCGCACGGGCGTGCGGGTGCAGGGTTCGCCGCACGCCTCGGACATGAGCCGGCTGCCGGCGCTGGCGTGGGCCGCCGAGGATCTGGCGCGTCACGCGCACCACCATCATCGGTTCGACGCCTCGCCGGCTGCGCCGGGAGCCGAAGTCGAGGTGTCGCGCGGCTGCCCGTACCATTGCTCGTTCTGCGCCAAGGACAACTTCCGCGACGACTATCGCAAGCGGCCGATCGCGACAATCCTCGAGGAGGTCGATGGCCTGACGGCGAAGGGCGTCGACTACGTCTACTTCATCGACGAGATCTTCCTGCCGAACCGCGAGTTGTTGCAGGCGCTGGTCGAGCGGCCGATCCGGTTCGGCGTGCAGACCCGGGTCGACCTCTGGACGCCGGCGATGCTGGAGCTCCTCGGCCGGGCCGGCTGCGTGTCGATCGAGGCCGGCGTGGAAAGCATCACCGTCGAGGGTCGCAACCTGCTCGACAAGGGGACCCGCCTCTCGACCGACGAGCTCACCGCGCGGCTCGTGACCGCCAAGCAGCACGTCCTGTTCGTACAGGCCAACCTGCTCGAATCGGGCAGCGACGATCCCGCCGCCGTCGAGGCATGGCGGCAGCACCTCGCGGCGCACGGCGTCTGGGCGAACAAGCCGGTGCCGATGTTCCTTTATCCAGGATCGCCGGGATACACCAAGCGGTGGGGCGCCGCCGACGATCGGGCCTGGGAGCGCGCGCTGGAATCGTATCTCCTCGCCGCGCCTGTCCTCAGTGACATCCAGGACGCGCGTCCGCGGCCCCTCGACGAGCTGGAGCTCGATCTGTCCGATGTCCGGCACTGAGCGGCTGAGAGTCAGCGGATCGCGTATGCCCGCGCCGCGTCGTGTGCTCATGACGGCCGATGCGGTCGGCGGGGTGTGGCGATACGCGCTCGATCTGGCCGCTGCGCTTCGGGCCCGGGGTACCAGCACGGTGCTCGCCGTGCTCGGGCCCGAGCCGTCCGCCGCGATGCGCCGCGAGGCGGAAGGCTGCTGCGAGGCGGTCGCAGGGTTCCCGTGCCGGCTCGAGTGGATGGACGACCCGTGGGAAGACGTACGCGCCGCGGGGGAGTGGCTGCAGGCATTGGCGTCGCAATGGCCTTCCGATGTCATTCACCTGAACGGCTTCGCGCATGCCTCGCTCGACTGGGATCAGCCGGTGATCGCCGTCGCGCACTCGGACGTCTCCTCGTGGTGGCGTGCGGTGCACGAGTGCGCCCCGCCGCCCGATCGCGATGAGTACCGCGCGCGAGTCCGGCGGGCGCTGGCCGACGCCGACGTGGTCGTCGCGCCGTCGCACGCGATGGCCGCGGCGCTGATGCAGGAATACGGCCACGGAGACACCCGCGTCATCCCGAACGGTTGCGCGACGGCCGCTGGCCCACCGCGTGGCCGCGTGAAGGACCCGATCATCTTCGCCGCCGGCCGGCTCTGGGATCAGGCCAAGAACATCGCCACGCTGTGCGCGATCGCGCCCGGACGGGCATGGCCTGTGTACGTCGCCGGGGATGCCTCGGGCGGGGCCGGCCGCGCGGCGCTCCCGAATGTCACGCATCTTGGCCGGCTCGATGCGGCCGACGTGCAGCACTGGATGGCGTGTGCCGCGATCTACGCCTTGCCGGCGCGCTACGAGCCGTTCGGATTGTCGATCCTCGAGGCCGCGGCGGCCGGCTGCGCGCTGGTCCTCGGCGACATTCCCAGCCTGCGCGAGCACTGGCACCACGCCGCGTTGTTCGTGCCGCCCGACGATGGCGACGCGCTGGCGGCGACGCTCGACCGCCTGATTGCGGATACGTCGCTGCGGGTGCGCCTCGGGGCGGCCGCCCTCGAGCGCTCCGAGCGCTTCACCACAAGAGCCACGGCCCAGGCCTACGAAGAGGTGTATCGGGATGTGCTGACGGCCCGCGATCGGGGGCCGATCGTTTCGCGTGCGGCGGAGGTCCGGCGATGACGGTGCGCCCGACCATGGCGATGTTCGGGTCGAGTCTGGTCTCCGCGTACTGGAACGGCGCCGCAACGTACTACCGCGGTCTGGTCCGCGCCCTCGCCGGACGCGGGGTGGACGTGACCTTCTACGAGCCGGACGCCTACGATCGCCAGGCGCACCGAGACATCCCCGATCCTGACTGGGCGCGGGTCGTCGTCTATCCCGCCGACAGCCCCGACGGGCCGCTCCGCGCCCTTGATCAGGCCCGTGGCGCGGACGTGATCGTCAAGACGAGCGGGGTCGGCGTGTTCGACGAGTTGCTCGACGCCGCCGTGCTCGCCGCGCGCGGTCCGCACACCACGGCGATCTACTGGGATGTCGACGCGCCGGCGACGCTCGATCGGCTCGAACAGCACCCGGCCGATCCGCTGCGCGGGTTGATCCCCGGCTACGACCTGGTCCTGACGTACGGCGGAGGGCAGCCGGTCGTCAACGCCTATCGGGCGGTCGGCGCGCGCCAGTGCGTGCCGATCTACAACGCGCTCGATCCCGCGACGCACCATCCGGTCGATCCGGATCGCCGTTTCCGCGCCGACCTGGGCTTTCTCGGCAACCGGCTGCCCGACCGTGAGGCTCGCGTCGAGCGCTTCTTCCTCGCGGTCGCCGAGCGGCTGCCGGCCTACCGGTTCGTGCTCGGCGGCAGCGGGTGGGCCGACAAGCCGATGGCCGGCAACGTGCGCTACGTCGGCCATGTCTACACCGCCGACCACAACGCGTTCAACTGCAGCGCCACCGCCGTGCTGAACATCAGCCGCGACAGCATGGCCCGCTACGGCTTTTCCCCGGCGACGCGCGTGTTCGAGGCGGCGGGGGCAGGTGCCTGTGTGATCACCGACGCGTGGGAGGGGATCGAGACGTTCCTCGAGCCCGGCTCCGAGGTGCTGGTCGCCAGCGATGCCGACGCGCTGATGGCTCACCTGGTGGAGATGACCAAGGGGCGGGCGCTGCAGATCGGCGAGGCGGCCCGCCGGCGCGTGCTGGCGGAACACACCTACGAGCGGCGCGCCGAGCAGGTCGTCGAGCTGCTCGGCCTGGGGCAGGCGGTGCGATGACGATCGTGATCTTCGGCCTCACCATCAGCTCGGCGTGGGGAAACGGGCACGCGACGTTGTGGCGCGGCCTCTGCCGCGCCCTCCATCAACGCGGTCATCAGGTGCGCTTCTTCGAGAAGGACGTGCCGTACTACGCCGGCCATCGCGATCTGCCAGAACCCGACGGCTGCACGCTCATGTTGTACGAGGATTGGGGCTCGGTCGCCGGCGACGCCGCACGAGCCGTCCACGACGCCGACGCGGCCGTGGTGACGTCGTACTGCCCCGACGGCCGCGAGGCCAGCGCGCTGACGCTGGCGTCGAACGCCGCGGTGAAGGTCTTCTACGATCTCGACACGCCGGTCACGCTCGCCGAGGTGGCCCGCGGCGCGCCGGTGCCGTATCTACCCGAGGACGGGCTCGCCGGATTCGATCTCGTTCTCAGCTTCACCGGCGGCCAGGCGCTCGAGCGTCTGCGCGACACCCTCGGGGCGCGCCGCGTCGCGCCGCTCTACGGCAGCGTCGATCCCGAGCGGCATCATCCCGTCCCTGTCGCGGCCGCTCAGCGCAGCGACCTGTCGTATCTCGGGACGTATGCCGCCGATCGCCAGCGCGTGCTCGAGGCGCTCTTCATCGAGCCGGCGCGCCGGCGTGGCGATCTCCGGTTCGCTCTCGCCGGATCGATGTACCCGGACGACTTTCCGTGGACGCGCAACATCTTCTACGTCCGGCACATGCCGCCCGGCGACCACCCGGCCTTCTTCTGCTCGTCGAGCCTGACCCTCAACGTCACCCGCAAGGCGATGGCCGACATGGGGTATTGCCCGTCGGGGCGGCTGTTCGAAGCGGCCGCATGCGGCACCCCGATCCTGAGCGACCGGTGGCCGGGGATCGAGGAGTTCTTCGAGCCGGGCCGCGACATCCTGATCGCCGACAGCACCAGCGATGCGCTCGACGCGCTCGATCTGTCACCCGGCGAGCGGGAGCGAATCGCCGCGTCCGCGCGCGAGCGGACGCTCAGCTGCCACACCGCCGCGATCCGCGCGTCCGAGTTCGAGACGCTGCTCGAAGGAGTGGCATGAACTACCGCTTTCATCGAAAACGAGGTGCGCGATGTGGGGCATAGTGCCGGCGGCCGGGCAGGGAAGCCGCATGCAGCCGCTGGCGTTCTCGAAAGAGCTGCTGCCGGTCGGCAGCCGCCGCGACGGTGAGCGCGAGCGGCCGCGGGCGGTCAGCGAGTATCTCGTCGAACGGCTGGTGCTCGGCGGCGCCGACAAGATCTGTTTCGTGATCTCACCAGGCAAGTCCGACATCCTCGAATACTACGGCGGCGAGGTGTTCTCGGCGCGCGTCGTCTACGCGGTGCAGCCGGCGGCCGCCGGCCTGTGTGACGCCATCTTCCGCGCCCTGCCGCTCGTGCCGCCAGAGGAGGACGTCCTCGTCGGACTGCCCGACACCATCTGGTTCCCGCAGGAGGCGCTGACCCACTTGCCGGCCGGCGAGCTGTCGTTCCTGTTGTTTCCCGTCGACCGCCCGGAGCTCTTCGACGCGGTGATCCTCGGGCCGCACGACGAGGTCTGGGAAATCCAGGTCAAGATTGCGCAGCCCTCGTCGAACTGGGTGTGGGGCGCCTTCCGGATGAGCGGCGCGATCTTCCGCGACCTGCACCGCCTGTGGACCGAGCGCGGCCAGGCTGACGAGTACATCGGGACTCTCGTCAACGCCTGGCTGGCGGGCGGCGGCGCGGCACGGGGCATCAAGGCCGGCCGCGCCTACGTCGACGTCGGCACGGTTCGCGGCTATCGCCAGGCCATCCGGCTGCTGGCAGACGACGATGGCGGCAGCGCCGAGCAGATGGCCGGCGCCGCGGCGCCGGCGGAGCAGCGCTGACATGCGGGTCGTCATCTTCTGCCATTCGCTCCTCTCGGACTGGAATCACGGCAACGCCCACTTCCTGCGCGGCGTGGCGAGCGAGCTGCTGGCCGGCGGTCACGCGGTGGATGTGTACGAACCGCACGACGCCTGGAGCCTCGCCAACCTGCTCGCGGACGCCGGTCCGGCGGCGATTGCGGCCTTCCACGCTGCCTACCCGCAGCTCTCGTCGACCCGCTATCGCCCCGAGGCGCTCGATCTCGACCAGATCCTGGACGGCGCGGATCTCGTGCTCGTCCACGAATGGAACGCGCGCGACCTGGTCCAGCGGATCGGCCGCCACCGGCGCGGCGGCAGCCGATACGTGCTCCTGTTCCACGACACACACCACCGGTCGGTCACCGACGCTGAGACTTTTGCGGACGGCGCGATCGATGACTACGATGGCGTGCTCGCGTTCGGGGAGGTCATCCGCGAGCGCTACGTGCGCCACGGCTGGTCGCATCGCGCGTGGACCTGGCACGAGGCTGCCGACGTGCGCGTGTTTACTCCGCGCGATCGGTCCGCCAGTCCGTCCGGTGATCTCGTCTGGATCGGTAACTGGGGCGACGATGAGCGGTCGGCGCAGCTGCATGCCTATCTGTTCGAGCCGGTGGCGGCGCTGGGGCTGACGGCGCACGTCTACGGCGTGCGTTACCCCGACGATGCGCTCGCCGCGCTCCGTGCCGCCGGGATTGTCTATGGCGGCTGGCTCCCCAACTATCGCGCGCCGGCGATCTTCGGCCGTCATCGGGTCACCGTCCACATTCCGCGCCGACCGTACGTCGAGGCGCTGCCAGGCGTGCCCACCATTCGCGTCTTCGAGGCGCTGGCCTGCGGGATCCCGCTGGTGTCCTGCCGCTGGGCGGACGTCGAGGGGCTGTTCCGCGACGGCGACTTCAGGATGGTCGACACGCCGGCCGAGATGCGCGGGGCGCTGCGGGAGCTGCTCGCCGATCCTGCGGCAGCGGCGGCCCAGGCGGCGCGCGGCCTCGAGACAGTCCTGGCGCGTCACACCTGCCGTCATCGCGTCAGCGAGCTCCTCGACATCGTCGCGACGATCGAGGGATCGCGGCGCCGGGAGGTGGTCGCGTCGTGAAGCTGGTATTTCTCGGGTTGTCGATCACGTCCTCGTGGGGCAACGGCCACGCCACGACCTATCGCGCCTTGCTGCGGGCGCTGGCGGCGCGCGGCCACAACGTCACCTTCCTGGAGCGCGACGTGCCGTGGTACGCGGACAATCGCGACCTGCCGTCGCCGAGCTTCTGCCAGCTCGGGTTGTACGACAACCTGGCGGAGCTGGAAACGCGTCATGGCGCACTGATCCGCACCGCTGATGTGGTCGTGGTCGGGTCCTATGTGCCGGAGGGCATTGCGGTCGGTAATCTGGTCCAGCGGATCGCGGCCGGTATCACCGCGTTCTACGACATCGATACGCCGGTGACGTTGTCGCGGCTCGGGGCCGGGCTCGATTATCTGGAGCCGCGCCAGATCGCGCGCTACGACCTCTATCTGTCATTCACCGGCGGCCCGACCCTGGAGCGGTTGCGGCGGCGGCACGGCGCCCGCTGCGCCCGCGCGTTGTACTGCTCGGTCGACCCGGACCTTTACTACCCGAACGCACAAGATGGTCCCGCGCCCCCCGTCGACCTCGGGTATCTGGGCACGTACAGCAAGGATCGCCAGCCAGTGCTCGATCGCCTGATGCTCGATGCGGCGCGGCGCTGGCCGGCCGGATCGTTCGTCGTGGCCGGGCCGCAGTACCCGGACGGGATCGCCTGGCCGGCGAACGTCACGCGCGTGTGCCACGTGGAGCCCGCTGATCACCGGGCCTTCTACACGTCCTCGCGGTTCACGCTGAACGTCACCCGCACCGACATGGTGGCCGCCGGGTTCTCTCCGAGCGTGCGGCTGTTCGAGGCGGCGGCGTGCCGCACGCCGCTCATCAGCGACAGCTGGCCGGGGCTCGAGACGCTGTTCACGCCCGGGCGGGAGATCCTGCTGTCGCGCCACGCCTGCGACACGCTCGAGTTCCTCCGCGATCTGCCCGAGGCGGATCGGCGGGAGCTGGGAGAGCGGGCCCGGGCCCGCGTGCTCGCCGGTCACACCGCGAGCCATCGGGCACGCGAGTTCGAGCGGGCGGTTGCCGCGGCCGGCGGCGAGCCGGTGCGCGAGGCGCCAGCCCTGACCGCGGGATCCACACGCAACGAAGCGAGGCCATGACCACGACCCTTGATCGGGAGACGCTCGAGCGCCGCATCCGCGAGCTCGGGACCTGGTTCCACAACATCGACCTGCACGGCGTGCCGACCGCGCCGGGCCATTTCCTGGGCGACTACCCGGCGATCAAGTGGCGGCACTTCGCGCACGTCGTGCCCGAGGACCTGAGCGGCCGGACGGTGCTCGACGTCGGCTGCAACGGCGGGTTCTATGCGATCGAGATGAAGCGCCGCGGCGCGCGCCACGTGCTGGCGGTCGACACGGACGCGCGCTACCTCGCCCAGGCCCGGTTCGCGGCGGAGGTGCTGGACGCCGACATCGAGTTCCAGCAGATGTCGGTCTTCGAGCTGCCATCCCTCGGACGCCGCTTCGATCTGGTGCTCTTCATGGGCGTCCTCTATCACTTGCGCCATCCGCTGCTCGCGCTCGACCTCCTGCGCGAGCACGTGGTCGGCGAGCGGCTGATCTTTCAAAGCATGCTGCGCGGTTCCGAGGAGTCCGGCGAGGTAAGCGCCGATTACGCGTTCACCGACACGACGCCGTTCGCGGATCCGCGCTATCCGGTCCTCTATTTCGTCGAGCGGAAGTACGCCGGGGATCCGACCAACTGGTGGATTCCGAATGCCGCGTGTGCCGAAGCGATGCTCCGCAGCGCCGGGTTCCGGGTCGTCGCTCGGCCCGAGGGCGAGGTGTTCGTCTGTGAGCCGGCGCCGTCTGTCGGCCACGCCGAGAGCCGCGCCGCGCTGGCCGCGCTCCAGGCCCGCAGGGCGGACGCATGATCGAAGCCGTGATGCTCTGGAACGAGCCGAACAACCTGTCGCACTGGGACTTCGAGATCGATCCGGGATGGCAGGTGTTCAGCCGGATGGTGAGCGAAGCGGGCGCGGCGATCGCCGCCGAGCGCCCGGGGCTGACGCGGGTCATGGGCGGCATGTCGCCGATCGACGCCGGGTTCGTGCAGACGCTCCAGCAGCAGGGTGCACTCGACGCCGTCGACGTGGTGGCCGTGCACGGGTTCCCGCTGGACTGGAATCACTGGCAGATTGACGAATGGCCGTCACGGCTGGCCGAGATCGCCGCGGTCTCACCGCACCCGCTATGGGTGTCGGAGGTCGGGGTGTCGACGTTCGGCGCTGAAGAAGTGCAGACATTCGGCGTGAAGCGCACGGCGCGGCTGCTGGAATCGCGCGTCCCGCGCATTCATTGGTACAGCCTCTACGATCTGCCGCGCGCGTGGCCGGCCACCACCCGCCATCGCGAGGCTGAGGGGTCCTCGTACTACCGGCACTTCTACATGGGGCTGCTGCGTGAGGACGGCACGCCGAAGCGCGCGCTGCGGGAGTTCGCGCGCCATACACCGGCCCTGGGGATCTGCCAGTGGTTCCACTTCGAGGACCCACGGCTCGATGCTGCCGTCCAATGGCTGCAGGATCTCGGGGTCACCTACCTTCGCACCGGCCTGAGCTGGGCCGACAGCCAGCGGCCGAACGCGCAGGCGTGGTTCGATCGCCAGATGCGGGCGCTGGAGCGCTTCGACGTGACGGTGACGTTCTGCTTCACGCCGGAGTCCGCTGGCGTCCGGCCGCATCACACCAGCCCGCCGGTCGACACGTCACGGTTCGCGGAGTTCTGCGCGGCGCAGGTGCGCCGGTACAGTTGAGGGCGGGGCAGGCGGATCAGACCGCCGGCCACTCGAGGGTCGTTGCGGGCTCGGCGCTCTCGAGCGGTGCTGTGGCCACACTGTCCGGCGTCAAGAGCCACTGCAGTCCGACCGCCTTGCCGCTGCCGTCCCGCACCGCGCAGATGCGGGTGCGCACGTTGAGCATCTGACGCTCGCGCGGTCGCAGCCGCAGCTCCAGGTCGGTCGGCGTGCCGGCCTCCGCCAGTATGGTGAGCCGCCCCATCAGCTCCACCCGTCCGGAGGCGATGAACAACACGAATGGACGGCCGGCGAGGCTCTTTCGGGAGATGTTGAGGATCCGCGACGCAGCGGGGTTGGCTTCCTGAATGACGCCGGTCAGGTCGGTGAGAAGGTAGCCGCAGTCGACCATTGTGACCAGCGCGCCGAGACGCTGCTCGGCGGAATCGACGATCCCCCGCAGCTGCCGGAGCTCGGCGTCGCGCTGGCGCAAGTTCTCGTGCAACCCTTCGAGACGGGCCGCGGCCACCTCCAATTCCCGCAGGCACTCCGGGGCGACCCGTGACGCATCCCCCGGCGAATGCTGCAGGCGTCGCTCGAGACTGGCCAGCCGCGCCCGCATGCTCGCGGCGTGCAAGAAACCCTGATCGGACACCCTCACACTCCTCGGATGATCACCCGGGGTTATTGGGGCAAGGTGCAACGCACGTAATGGCCCGTGGCGGTGGTCCTGAGCACGCCCCGCTGCACAAGGGTGTGCAGGATCCGGCCGCACACGCCTGGTTGGAGCGATAGCAGGCGGGCGGCCTGCGCCCCGGTCAGCAGCAGCCCGGGCATCTCGCTGAACTCGCCGGCGAGACGGCGCACGAGCCGCTCACGCGCCGCCGGGTTCCGGCGCTCGACGACGGGTTGCGGGCTCGACGCCTGAGGGACCGCCATTCGATGCGCGCCACGCTGAAGCGGCGTCATGACGACCTCCACACGGCTGGAACCTTTTGGCAGAAGTTGGAACGCCAGCCACTGGCATTCCACTCCGTCAGCTCGGCCGATACCATCGGGAGAACGCGGTGGGCATCAGGGAAAACCCTGATGCTGGCTTAGAGCCTGACGATTTCGCTGGCAGTTCGCGGAATCCGGAGGCGGAACGCGGTGTGCCCGTTCTCGGATTCGACGTCGATCGACCCGTGGTGCGCGACCATGATCTGCTGGACGATGTAGAGGCCGAGCCCGAGGCCTTCGGTGCGGGCCGGGGAGGCGCCGCGCCGAAACGGATCGAAGATCGTGGGCAGCAGCTCGCGGGGAATGGTGCCGGCGTTGCTGACGTCGACGCGTACCTGCCCGGCTCCGGTGCCGTCGAGGACCACTTCCACCGGACGATCGGGGTGACCATGCCGCAGCGCGTTGCCAATCAGATTCGAGGCGACCTGGGCCAGGCGGTCGGCGTCCCACTCCCCGGTAATGTCGCCGTCGGCAGTGACGACGATGCGACGATCCGGGAAAATCGCCCGGTGCTCCTGGACTACCCGTTGGATCAGCGTCCCGAGGTCTCCGGGCTCGCGCTTCAGGGGGATGCCGCCGGCCAGGCGCGCCCGCGCGAGATCGAGGATGTCGTCGATCATCCGCCCCATGCGCTTGGCGCTCGAGACCATCTTCGCGGAGGTGGTCCGGACCGCGGGCTCCTGGCTCTGGAGCTCCAACAGACGCGCGCCGGTCAGGATCGCGTTGAGCGGGTTTCGCAGGTCGTGGCCGAGGACGGCGGTGAACATCTCGTTCAGCCGCAGCCGCTCGGTCCGGTCATCGAGCTCGCGCGCGAGCTGCTGCTTCTGGCGATAGAGCTGGAAGAAGACGTCCGCCTTGTTACGCAGGATGCGCGGCTCGATCGGCTTGAACAGGAAGTCGACCGCGCCGGTCTCGTAGCCCTTGAAGATGCGCAGCTGATCGTGGGCGCCGGCCGTGACGAAGATGATCGGCACGTCCCGCGTGCGCTCGCTGCCGCGCATCAGCTCGGCGAGCTCGAAGCCGTCCATTTCCGGCATCTGGACGTCGACCAGCGCGAGCGCGACCGAATGCGACAGCAGCAGATCGAGCGCTTCCGCCCCGGACCGCGCCTCCAGCACCTCCACATCGTCGCGCCGCAGCAGCGTCGAGAGCGCGAGGAGGTTCTCGGGCCGGTCGTCGACCAGCAAACATTTCACGCGCGGCAGGTAGTCGATCATGCCGGTCCGGGGCGCGGCGTCACCGCACCCATCCCACCTTCGCGGTTCGTGAACAGGCCGGCGATCTCCGGCAGCGGCAGGACGTAATCCACCGGACCGGCCTTCAGAGCAGCCTCGATCATCAGCGAGGCGTAGGCGTGATCCGGCTCCTGCACGACGGTGACCCCGCCGACGCGGCGGATCGCGTCGAGCCCCGCGGCGCCGTCGGCGCTGGCGCCGGTCAGGATGATCCCGAGCAAACGGCGGCCGTAGACGTCGGCGGCGGATTCGAACAGGACGTCGATCGCGGGCCGGGAGTGGTTGACCGGCTCGTCGCTCGAAAGGGCAATCTGCGGCCCCTGGTCGATCAGCATGTGATAGTCGGGTGGCGCAAAGTATATCGTTCCTGCTTCCGCCGGTTGCTTGTCCTCCGCTTCGACAACCGTCAGCGCACAGCGCGGCGCGAAGATGCCCGCCAGCAGGCTGGGGCGCTCCCGCGGCAGGTGGAGCACGATGAACACCGGCGCGGCGAGGCCGGCGGGCAAGTGCGGCAGCAGCATGGTCAGGGCCTCGACGCCGCCCGCGGACGTGCCGATCACCACCGCATCGATCTCGCGGCCACCGGGCAGTGCGAGGCTCATGTCGCGTCCTTCTTCTGAAAAATCCGATCCTCGTGCACCAGCTCGGTAAAGGCGTCTCCGTGCGCCGAGAAGCGGAGCGACTCCTTCGCGCCGATACCCAGGAACCCCTTGCGACACAGCGATTCGCGGAAGAGCCCGATGGCGCGATCCTGAAGCACGCGGTTGAAGTAGATCAGCACGTTCCGGCAGGACACCAGGTGAACTTCCGCGAACACGCTGTCCGTTGCCAGGCTGTGATCGGAGAACACCAGGTGACGGCGCAACTCCCTGTCGAACACCGCGCGCCCGTAGGCTGCCTGATAGTAGTCGGAGAGGGACGTCGGCGCGCCGGAGCGGCGATGGTTCTCGGTAAACCCCGGAATCCGATCGGCATCGTAGACGCCCGCCTCGGCCTTCTGGAGGACGTGCGGGTTGATGTCGGTGGCGTAGATCAACGTTCGTGACAGCAGCCCTTCTTCGCGCAGGAGGATCGCCATCGAGTAGGCCTCTTCGCCCGTACTGCAGCCGGCGATCCAGACCTTGAGCGAGGGATACGTGCGCAGCAGCGGCACCACCGTTTCGCGCAACGCCTTGAAGTAGGTCGGGTCGCGGAACATCTCGGTGACCGGCACGGTCAGGAAATCGAGCAGCGCGCGGAACGTCGCCGGCTCGTGCAGCACGCGCCCCTGGAGCTCCGACAGCGTCGCGCAGTCGAACTTCAGCATGGCGGATTTCAGGCGGCGCTTGAGCGAGGCGGTGGCGTACTCGCGAAAATCGTAGTGGTACTTCAGGTAAATCGCATCGACCAGCAGGCGCAGCTCGATGTCCGCGTCGCCCGCTCGCGCCGGCATCACTTCGGCATCCAGACCCGCACCAGCGAGAGCAGTTTCTCGACGTCGAGCGGCTTGGCGATGTAATCGTTGGCGCCGGCGGCGAGGCACTTCTCCTGATCGTCCTTCATCGCCTTGGCGGTCAGCGCGATGATCGGCAGCTTCTTCCACTGCGGCTGCTTGCGGATCTCCCGTGTCGCGGTCAGCCCGTCCATCTCCGGCATCATGATGTCCATCAAGACGAGATCGATCGGCCGCCCGCCGGGCGCCCGGCTCGCGGCCAGGAGGTCGAGCGCCTCGCGGCCGTTCCGGGCGATCTCCAGCTTCGCACCCTTGGGCTCGAGCACGCTCGACAACGCGAAGATGTTCCGGGCATCGTCTTCGACGATGAGGATGCGGCGGTCGTCGAGGGCGGTGTCGCGGTCGCGGGCGGCCTGGAGCATGCGCTGCCGCTCGATCGGCAGGGCGGACTCGACCTGGTGCAGGAACAGCGTGACCTCGTCGAGCAGCCGCTCGGGTGAGCGCGCATCCTTGATGATGATCGACTTCGAGAACCGCCGCAGCCGCTGCTCTTCGTCGCGCGACACCGAGCGCCCGGTATAAACGATCACCGGTGGGAAGGAGACCTCCTCCTGCTGGGACATCTGCTCCAGCAGTTCGTAGCCGCTGACGTCCGGCAGGGTCAGGTCCATGACCATGCAGTCGAAGGTGGTGGCGCGCAGCTCGCGGAGCGCCTCCGCGGCGGTCTCGACGGTGGTGATGCGGACATCCTCGTTCGACAGCAGCTGGCGGATGCTCTCGCGCTGCTGCTCGTCGTCTTCGACCACCAGCACGCGGCGCAGGCTCTGCGAGAACTTGGCCTCGAGCCGGCGCATCGCCACGATCAGATCCTCGCGATTGACCGGCTTGAGGGCGTAGCCGATCGCGCCGCGCTCGAGCGCCTCGCGGGAGAAATCGGCGACCGACGCGACGTGCACCGGGATGTGGCGGGTCGCCGGGTGATGCTTCAACTGATCGAGCACGCCCAGGCCGGAATGATCCGGGAGGTTGATGTCCAGCAGGATGGCGTCCGGACGGTGGAGCAGCGCGGCAGCCAGGCCGTCGTTGGCCGAGTGCGCGATCACGCACAGGAATCCGAGCTCGTGGGCCAGATCCCGGAGGATCGCCGCGAACCGCACGTCGTCTTCGATGATGAGGATGCGGCGCGCGTCCGCGCCGAGGCGATCGCGATCGTCCTCGACCTCCGGCGCGGGAAGCGGCGTCGCGGTCAGCGCGGCGGCGTTCCGGAATGATGGTAACGGCGGTGGTGCCGGCGGCGGTGGCGGGGAGGGGACGGTGTCGGCGGCGGCGCGCACGAAGGTCAGCGGGAGCGTCAAGGTGAAGGTGCTGCCCTCGCCAGGCGCGCTGTGTACGCTGATGTCACCGCCGAGCAGGCGCGCGAGGTCGCGCGAGATCGAGAGGCCGAGGCCGGTGCCGCCGTATTTGCGGTGCGTGCTGCCGTCGGCCTGCCGGAACGCCTCGAAGATGACCTCCTGCTGCGCCGCCGGGATGCCGATTCCCGTGTCGCGGACCGCGAACGCGACGCTACCCGGTTGCGGCGCGTAGACCTGCAGCGTGACGCTGCCGCGGGGGGTGAACTTGAAGGCGTTCGACAGCAGGTTCTTGAGAATCTGGCCGACGCGCTGCTCGTCGCTCTCGATCGCCTCGGGCAGTCCGGGCTCGGTGACGGTCGAGAACCGGATGCCCTTCTGCGCCGCGAGCGGCTCGAAGCCCTTGACCAACGAATCGACCACGCCGACCAGCGCCACCGTGCTCGGTGAGATCTCGACCTTGCCGGCTTCGATCTTGGACAGATCGAGGATGTCGTTGATCAGCGTCAGCAGATCGTTGCCGGCCGAGTAGATGGTCTGCGCGAAGGTGACCTGCTCGGCAGTGAGGTTGCCGCCCTTGTTGTCGGCGAGCAGCTTCGCCAGGATGAGCGAGGAGTTGAGCGGCGTGCGCAGCTCGTGGCTCATGTTGGCCAGGAACTCGCTCTTGTACTGGTTGGAGCGTTCGAGCTCGGCGGCCTTGTCGGTGAGGATCGCCTGCGAGACGGCGAGCTCGTCACGGTGACGTTCGAGGATGTCTGCCTGTTCGGCCAGCTGGCTGTTGATCTGTTCCAGCTCCGCCTGCTGCGTCTCGAGCCGCGCCTGCGACTCCTTCAACACTTGTGACTGCTCCTCGAGCTCCTCGTTGTTGACCCGCAGCTCCTCCTGCTGCACCTGCAGTTCCTCGGCCTGCCGCTGGGTGGTCCCGAGCAGCTCTTCGAGCTGGGTGCGATCGCGTGACGAGCGGACGGCGACGCCGAGCGCTTCCGAGACTCGCGACAGCAGCTCGCGCTCCGGCGCCTGGACGCGGCGCAGGAACCCCAGTTCGATCACCGCGTAGACCACGCCGTCCATCGTCGCCGGCACGATCATGAGCTCGCGGGCCTTCGATTGCCCGACACTCGAGGCGACCGGGAGGTAGCCGTCAGGGATGTCCGTGACATGGAGCATCCGGTTCTCCCGGGCCGATTGGCCGAGCAGACCCTCGCCCGGCTCGATCGTCGCGGGAGCCGCGTCTCGAGGCAGCGCGTACGATGCGATCAGGCGCAGCCGTCCGGTGGCCTCCTGCACGTACACCGTCCCGACTTGCGCATCGACGCGGGCGGCGAGAAAGGCCAGCACCGTGTCTCCCAGCACGTCCAGGCGCTGCTCGCCCTGGAGCTGGATGCCGACGGCGGCCTGCGCCGAGCGGACCCAGCCCTGGGCTTCGCTGTTGCGGAAATCACGAGACGCCATCCACGCTGCGAGGCCGATGAGGGCCAGGAGGATCGCCGAACCGAGCCAGGTGATCCGGACCGACAGGTCGCTCGCCGTCTCCCATTCCGCCTGGCGGAGCGTCAGGCTCTGGCGCTCCTCGGCCTCCATGTCGGAAATGGCGGCGCGGATCCCGTCCATCGCCACCCGGCCGCGATCGGAGAGCATGATCGCGCGGGCCTCGTCGGCCTTGCCCTGACGACGCAGCGCGATCGTGTCGGACAGCTCGGTCATCTTCTCCGACGAGAGCTGCCGGACCGTCTCGAAGCGGGCGCGCTGGGCGGCGCTCTCGGACACGCGGCCCTGTACATCCTGCAGGTAGTTCGGGAGCTGCGCCCGGGCGCGGTTATAGGGATCGAGATAGCGCTCCTCGCCGGTGACGAGATAGCCGCGCTGGCCGGTCTCCGCGTCGAGCAGCGTTCGCATCACGCCCTCGAGCTGCTGGATCGTCGTGAGCGTCTGCATCACGCGGCCGGCGGCCCCCTGACGGACGAGCAGGGCCCGATACGTGAAGAAGGCGATCAGCGCCACCGCGAGGGTGGCGATCAGGAAGCCGATGAGGGTGGATGCCGGCAGCAGTCGAACCGCCCGCCGCACCTGTCCCTCACCGGGCGAGAGGGCCGGCGGAGTCATACCGCTGTCTATCTTCGCATGGGGGATCGGGGGCGGGATCCGCGAGCCGGGGCCCGGGACTCGGGATCCGGGATCCGGGGGTCGGTTCAAGGTTCAGGGTTCAAAGTTCAGGGTTCAAGGTCGAATTAAACCGCCCGTTCCGGTTCCGAGTTCCGAGCGCCGGGCGCCGGGCGCCGGGCGCCGGATCCCGGATCCCGGATCCCGAGTCCCGGGAAGTCTCAACGAAGATCGAGTCGCCGAACTCGTGGGTCCGGTAGTGCCCTGACTCGAGCTCCGCGTCGATGCGGGTGAGGATCGCGTCCGGGACGAAGGCCCGCAGCAGCTGATAATGGCTCGTACCGGGCTCGTGGGTGCCCGAGAGTAGCGCGTCCACCACCTGCAGCCGGGAGCCCGGACCCAGGCGTCCGGTCGCCAGGCCATGCCCGGCGCGGACCCCGCCGGTCGCGCGCGCGGCGTGCTCGAGCGCCCGTACGACCGACGTCCCGATTGCGACGATGCGGCGGCGGTGGGGGCGGGCGCGGTTGACGAGGCGTGCCGTCGAGCGCGGGATGTCGTAGGGCTCGTCGAGCGGCAGGCGTGCGTCGAGCGACGGGTCGCCGGTCGACGACAGGCCGGCGGCGTGGGTGAGGGTCGCGAATCGGATTCCGCGCGCCGTGAGGGCGGCGACGGCGGCCCATGTCAAGGCGAACCCGGCCGAGGGCGGCTCGAACGCGACCGGTCGCGCGGCGAGCGCGGTCCACGTGTCCCAGACGGCGAGGGGCTCCGGCACGTGCGCGTACTGAACGGGTCGTCCGTGCCGGGCGATTGCCTCCCAGATCCGTGCTGGCGAGGCCTCGAACTCCACGGTCACGAACCGGAAGTGGCCCAGGATCTCCGTGACACGCGCGGTCACCGGGCCAAGCGCCAGCCCGTCGCCGGGACGCAGGACGGGCGGCGGCGTCCGGCGCTCCGTGGGAGTCCGATAATCTCCCTCGCCGAACACGATCGCGGACACGCGATCGATCGTCGCCGGCAGGATCGAGTCGCGTCCGGCCAGCCGCACTTCGATCGCGCGGCCGGTGGGCAGGTGCGTGCCGCGGAGGCTGGCCGGGATCGTCGCTGCATCGTTGGCGATGACCACGTCGCCCGGCCGGAGGAGCGTCAGCCAGTCGCGGCGGTCGTGATGCGACAGCCGGCCGTCGGCGTCGACGTGCAGGACACGGGCATCGGCCGGATGATGGATCGGGCGTGCGGCGGCGATCATGGCTGCGCGACATGCCCGGCGCTCCGCTGCGCGAGGTGTGCCGCGATGGCATCGCACAGGTCACGGGCGGCCGCAGCGGGCCGCTTCAGAAGCGACCGGTCGGCATCCGGCAGCGCCGCCGCGTGCAGGGGCGTGTCCATGTCCCCTGGATCGAACGACATCATCGCGACGCCGAGCGGCGCGAGTTCCGCGTGCCAGATGCGGGTGAGGTGGAGCAGCGCGGCCTTGCTCAGGCTGTAGGCGCCCCAGCCCTCGTAGGCGGACACCGCGGCATCGCTCGACACGTTGATCACCAAGCCGCCCCGGTCGTCGCGGGCGGCAGCAGTCAGCGAACCGAGGACGGCTTTGGTCAGCCGGAATGGTCCGAGCAGGTTGGTCGCGAGCGCGGCCTCGAGGTCCTCGCACGAGGTATCCGCCAGCGGCGCGAGCGGCACGGGCCCGAGACTCGAGGCGTTGTTCACGAGGACGTCCACGCCCCCGAGCACCGCCGTGAGCTGGAGCGCGATGGGATACACATCATCCTTGCGCGAGACATCGCCGACCACGCCGTGGGCACCGCGCACGGTGCGGGCGACCTGGTCGACGCGATCGCGGGTGCGGGCGACGAAGGCGACCCGGGCGCCGCGGGCCAGGGCGGTTTCGACAACGGCGAGCCCGAGGCCGGAGGTCCCGCCGGTGACGGCGAGCCGAAGCCCAGCCAGGGAGCGGTCAGGTGAGTGCGGTGTGCGAGCTGATGTCGTCATGCCGCCAGACTACAAGTTCAAGTAAACTTGAAGTCAAGCGTCATGTCGGATGTGCTCACCATCACCGAGGTCTCCCGCCGCAGCGGGGTGGCCTCGTCGGCCCTCCGCTTCTACGAGGAGCGCGGCTTGATCCGATCCGAGCGCGCCGGCTCCGGCCATCGCCGCTATCGGCGCGCGGTGCTGCGCCGCCTCGCCTTCATCGTCTTTGCCCAGCGCATCGGGCTGTCACTCGAGGAGATTGCCGGCGAGCTCGCCGCCCTGCCCGCCAACTCAGTCCCGGAACGCGCCGACTGGGCCCGGATCTCGGCGCGCTGGACGCGGCGCGTCGACGAGCGGATCGCCGAGCTCCAGCGGCTGCGCGCCGGGTTGACGACCTGCATCGGCTGCGGGTGCCTGTCGCTCCAGACCTGTCAGCTGGCCAACCCAGGCGATCGCGCGGCGCGTGCCGGTCCCGGGCCACGGTTCTGGATCGGGCGTTAGCCAGCAGAAAACACAAATGGCAAATGGCAGATGGCAAATGGCAGATGGCAGATGGCGGATGGCAGATGGCAGATGGCAAGAAGATGGCAAATGGCAGATGGAGGATGGCAAACGGCGGATGGAAGAAATGGGCAGATCGCAGATAGCAAATGGCGGGTGTGAAATGCGATCTCACATTGAGAGGCCGCTCGTTCAGCGGCGCGTGAGTTGAGAGCCGGTCAGCTGAACGCGCGGAAGCGCACCTGGAAAGCTGCCGCGACAAAAACCGCCACTGCATTGCTTAATCGCAGACGGTAGATGTCACAAAACGCGCGTTGTTCTGCCATCCGCCATTGCCATTTGCGTATCTGTTGATCTGGCATCTTTCATCTGCCATCTGCCATCTGCCATCTGCCATCTGCCATCTGCCATCTGCCCTGCCACCGGCGTCCTAAGCTCCCGCGAGACGACGCGTGAGCGCGCCGGCTGGGCCGCGCGTGCAGCCGGTGGTGTTCTGCCCGGCCCAGAGCGGCGAGAAGTCACCGCGTCCGGCGGCTTCGGCAGCGGCGCGGAGCGGCGCAACGGCGGCGTAGGCTGACGGAAACGCCGGGACGTCGCTGCGCACCGGACCCAGCTCGCGGATCAGGCGATTGACAATGCTCCGCGCCGGGCGGCCGGTGAAGACGTTGGTGATCGCGGTGTGGTGCGCCGCGTCGCTGCTGAGCGCCGCGGCGTGGACCGTGCTGGTCGTGGCCTCGTCGGACAACAGATACGCGGTCCCGAGCTGCACCGCCGAGGCGCCCAGCGCCAGCGCGGCCGTCACGCCGGCCGCATCCGCAATCCCGCCGGCCGCGATCACCGGAACCGAGACGGCCCGGACGATCTGCGGCAGCAGCGCGAGCGTGCCCATCTGCCGCGTGAGATCGTCCGACAGGAAGCTGCCGCGATGGCCGCCCGCCTCGACGCCCTGCGCGATGATCGCGTCGACGCCGCGTGACTCCAGCCACCGCGCTTCCTCGATCGTCGTCGCCGTCGACACGACACGAGACCCGCACGCCTTGACCTCACGCAGCAAACCATCGTCTGGCAGACCGAAGTGGAAGCTCACGACCGCAGGCTGCATGTCCACCACGACCCGGGCCGCGGCGGCGTCGAATGGCGTACGCCCGCCGGTCGGCGGATCGGAGGTGGGCGTGATGCCGAGCTCGGCGTAGTACGGTGCGAGTACCGCGCGCCACGCCGAGGCCCGCGCGGCGTCAGGCGACGGCGGCGTGTGGCAGAAGAAGTTGACGTTGTACGGCCGGCCGGTGCGCGAGGCGATTGCCGTCATCGCCGCCCGCATCGCGTCGGGCGTCAGCATCGCGCACGGCAACGAACCGAGCCCGCCGGCGTTCGAGACCGCGATCGCCAGCGCGCTGTCCTGCGACCCCGCCATCGGCGCCTGGACGATCGGAAGCTCGAGCCCGAAGAGGAGCATGGACAAAGGTACCAGCTGAAAACGACCCTAAACCTCAGAACCTCAGAACCTAAGAACCCCGCACCCACGAACCGCCGAACCCACGAACCCCCGAACCCTGAAGCTACTGACGATAGGTCTTCCACAACCACTCGAGCGCCTGCGGCAGCGTCTGCTGCTTCACCGCACGATCGGTGTGGCCGGCATTGCGGACGAACACGAACTGATAGTGGTACCCCTTGGCCGCCAGTACAGCGGCCATCTTCTCGTTGGCCACGACCCAGTCGTGCATCTCGTCGCGCATCACGTTCGGGTTCAGGAGATCGCGATCGCCGACTTCCATCCACAGTCGGATCGGCTTCACCGGGCTGTTCGGGATCAGCGTGCGGTGGAACTCCCACGCGCCGCCCGGTGTCTCGGGATTGGACGGCCACTGTTGATTCACGTAGGTGCCCGAGTAGGTGAGGACGCGGTGATAGCGTTCGGGGTGATACCACGCCATGATGAGCGCCGCCGATCCGCCGGAGCTCCCGCCCATCGTCGCGCGCCCTTCGGGATCCTTGGTCAACGTGACGTGCGCTTCCTTCTCGACCAGCGGCAATACTTCCGTCTCGATGAAGTCCGAATAGCGGCCCGACATCGTGTCGTATTCGAGCCCGCGCTGGCTCCCCTGGGCGTCGCCGCTGCCGTTGCCGATCGAGATCGCGATCATCACCGGGACGCGCTTCTGGGCGATCAGGTTGTCGAGCACGGTGAAGAGGAGCGTGTCCGGACCGTCCGCGCCGATGATGAACGGCGCCAGTGTGCCGGGGACGTATTGCTTCGGAACGTAGACCGCGAGCTTGCGGGTATACGGCGCCGCATGACTCGTGGTGACGTTCAGCTTGGCCGGATCGTTGGGATCGGGCGTGCCGAACGTGCCCTGATCGCGCGCGATGCCTGGATAGATCTTGCTGTCCGTCGAGCTCATCGTGAGGTTCAGGACCGTTCCTTGCGGGACGTCGTCCTGCGCGGTCGCTTCGGGAGCCGGCGTGTGGGTGGGCCCGATGATGAAGTTGCCGTCCGCGTCGGTCGGCGGCAGCGTCCCGTCCGGCAGTTCTGTTGCCTTCACGTAGCCCGGGGTCGCGGGATCGCGCGTCGGCGGCGTCGGTCGCGGTGGCGCAGCCGGCGCGGGTGGCTGGGCAGCGCCTTGCGGTGCAGGGGACGCGGGGGTCTGCGCGCCGGTCGTGGAGGGTGACACCGCGAAGGCGATCACCGTGCCCAGCATCACCGCCGGAATCCATCGAGATGTGATCATGAAAAACGCCCTGTCTGCGCCGACCTGCCGCCACGCTGCCGCCGTGGTGATCGCGGTCGTCGTGTCCGCCGGAGGTCCGGAGTCCGGCGGTATAGTACGCCAACCTGGGGCAGGCTCACCGGAGGAGGTGGGCGCTGGCCGGAGCGAAGTGCGCAACCAAAGTCGGAGACAAACGAAGGAGGAGATGCATGAGGAAGGGATTCGCCGTGGCGCTCGCGTGCGCCGGGATCGCAATGATGGCCGGGGTGACGCGGGCGCAGACGCCGGCTCCGGCCCAGGCGCCCGCGCCGGCCGCGGCGGGACCGGCCGCCAGTACCGTGGTCGCGTCGCCGACCTACGTCTCGATTCCGCTGGAAATCACCGTCGATCGTCCGGCGGCGGACGTGTGGAAGCGGATCGGCAAGTTCTGCGACATCGGCGAGTGGTTTCAGGTGCCGTGCACCATCACCTATGGCAAGGACGGGGAGTTCGGCGCGGTGCGCTCGGTCGCGAACGAGGTGCTGGTCGGCAAGACGGAGCTCTCGTACACCTACACACAGCCGGTGCGCGAGGGCCGTCCCTACAACCTGTATCACGGCACGCTCGAGGCCCGGCCGCTGACCGCCACCACCAGCAAGCTGCTCTACACGCTCGTGTTCGACAACTCCATGCTGGCCGACGATGCGGCACGGCAGAAGGACAAGGAGAACCGGACGACGCAGTTCACGCGCGCGCTGCAGAACATGAAGATCCTGGCGGAGGGAGGCACCTTGCCGCCGCGTCCGCCGCGCGCCGGAGGTCCGGGCGCCGCGGCTCCGGCGGGAGCGGGATCGTAGCGGTTGTCAGGTGGAAGAAGAGCGGTCGAGGGAGTCCTCGACCGCTCCTGACGCCGCGTTACTTCTTCATGTAAATCTGATCGAGCAGCAGATACCGGGCCCGTGTCGTATCGGGCTCGGCCTTGGTATCGACGTCGATGCGGAGGTACTGCGACGGTGAGCCGCTGTTGGCCGCCGGCCACTTGGGCAGGTCACCGCCGTTCGGATCGCCAGTCTTGACGAAGTTGGCGAAATACGCCTGGAACGTCTCCGACACCTTGCGATCCTCGGGCGTCCACGCGTACACCGTGTTCGAGGCGAGGTTGCCCATCGCGTATTCGATCTCCGCGGAATGGACCGCGCCGCGCGGGGCCGGCGGGCGGGCCGCCGGGGCATCGCCACCGCGCATCACGCCTCCCGCGAGTCCCGCGACCGCGTTGCCCATTGCCGCGGTCATCGCCGGCCGCGGCCGCGAGTAGAAGTAGCGGTAGGTCGGCTTGCCGCCGGTCTTGCCGTGCAGGTCGAGCCACTTCCACGTGCTGTAGGCGATAAAGCGATCGCTGGCCAGCGCGGTGGCCGACGCGACCACCTCCTCGTTCGTCGCGCCCGGGTACAGCTTGAGAACCTCGTCGGCCCGCTCCGGGTACAGCTTCTTCACCGCCGCGGCGTAGTTCTCGGGCGTCGGCTCGGCATTCCCGAGCACGCTGCGCGCGCCCTGCTCCTCCGAGTTCCAGCCGGCTAGCAGCGGAACATGTGCCTGCTCGCCGGCGGCGAGGATCTCGACGGGCGGCTTCGGCAGGAAGTAACCATCCACCGTCGCGGCCAGCCGCGGCAAGCCTTGCTTGGCCGTCGCCTCGAGGAGCTGCTCCGCGGGCATGGCCCGCAGTGCGGCCAGCGACGATGCCCCAATCGCGGTGGCATAGGCGGCGCCGTTCTTCTCGCCTTCGGCCAGCGTGGTCGGGGCGAGCGTCGGCTCGATCATGCCGCCGCTCTCGCCGATCGCGCCGGCGATCAGTCCCTTCGACAGAGGGGACACCATCAGCGCGCTGACCGAAATCGAGCCGGCCGACTCGCCGACGATCGTCACCCGCCGCGGATCGCCGCCGAAGGCGGCAATGTTCTTCTGCACCCACTCGAGCGCCGCGACCTGATCGAGCAGCCCGTAGTTGCCGGAGGCGTGTTTCGGCGACTCCGCACTCAGCTCGGGATGCGCCAGAAAGCCGAAGACGTTGAGGCGGTAGTTGACCGTCAGGGCGACGATGCCCTTGCGGGCCATGGCCTCGCCGTCGTAACGCGGCTCCGAGCCGTCGCCGGCGATGTAACCGCCGCCGTAGAAGTACACGAGCACTGGCAGCGCGGCTTCCGCGCCGACTTTCGGCGTCCACACGTTCAGGTAAAGGCAGTCCTCGCTCATGCCGCTGGCGCGGAATGACATGTCGCCGAACACCTTCCGCTGCATGCAGCTGGCCGAGAAGTTCTCCGCTTTCTTGACGCCCGTCCAGTTCGCAACGGGCTGCGGCGGCTTCCATCGCCGGTCGCCGGTCGGCGGGGCGGCGAAGGGGATGCCTCGATACACCAGGATCCCGTTCTCGCTCTTGGTTCCCTCGACCGTGCCGTTGGCCGTCTTCACCGGCTGCGCCGCCGCCGGCGCGCCGGCCAGCGTGCAGGCCAGCGCCACGGCCGGCATGACTCTCGTACGCAATGTGTGCATGGTGTGTCTCGCATCCCGAAAAATAACGTCCCCGGAATGTACTTCAGATCGCCGCCGCGGTCGCCGACCTGAAAGTCGGGTCTACGGCAGCCGCCCGGCGGGCAGATTTTGTTCTTGTTATTTTTATAACACTGATGCTATAAAAATCACATTATGCCCGACCGTAGCGACGGACTGTCGCGCCGCGAGCGCCAAATCATGGACCTGCTCTACCGCACCGGGCGCGCAACCGCCGGCGAGATCATGGCCGGCCTCCCGGGGAATCCGACCTCATCGACGGTCCGCACACAGCTGCGGGTCCTGGAGCGCAAGGGGCACGTGCGTCATGACGAGGACGGGCACCGGTTCGTCTACCAGCCGACGCGCCCGCGACGGGATGCCCGGCGGACGGCGCTCCGGCACCTCGTGGACACGTTCTACGAGGGCTCGGCGGAAAAGGTGGTGGCCGCCGTACTCGGCGGCGAGGGCACGAAGGTCTCGGAGGAGGCGCTCGAGCGCATCGCCGCGATGATCGAGCGCGCGCGGAAGGAGTCGGGGCAATGAAAACCGCACTCGTCCTCTCGCTCGGCTTCCTGATTGTGATGGCAATGAGGCGGCAGGCCGCGGCGATGCGGCACTGGATCCTGGCGGTGACCATCGCGTGCGCGGCCGCCGTGCCGCTTCTCGGGACGATCGCGCCGCGCTGGGAATGGTCATCCCCCACACCGGTCGCGCACGAAGCGCGTGCCCCCCTGGCGAACGTCGCCGTCGCTATTGGCTCTTCAATGCCAGCGCCGGTCGCTGCGACGAACCTACCTGACCCCGGCCAGTACGAGGCATCACTGTGGCGCTGGCTGGCGCGGATTCGGTGGGCCGGTGCGGCTATCGGGCTGATCGGACTGGCGGTCGGCCTGATCCGCCTTCGGCGGATCGTGCGGCGCGCAACCCCGGTGACGTCGGGACCGGTGTGGGATCGGTGGATCGAGGCGCGCGCCGAAATCGGGATCACGCGGCCTGTGCGGCTGCTCCAGAGCGACAGCCCGCCGCTGCTGATGACATGGGGGCTGCTGCGCCCCACCGTCGTCGTGCCGCCGATCGCGCACGGCTGGACCGACGCCCGGCTTCGGGCGGTACTCCTTCACGAGTTGGCGCACATCCAGCGTGCCGACTGGCCAGCGCTGATGATGGCCGAAGTGCTGCGAGCCGTCGACTGGATGAATCCTCTGGCGTGGCTGGCGGCCCGGCGGCTGCGGGCCGAGAGCGAGCTGGCGTGCGACGACCTCGTGCTGGGGTCAGGCATGCCGGCGCACGAGTACGCCGCCCATCTCCTGGCGATGGTGCGGCTCGTTGGCGCGGATCACCGGCGGGCCGCACAGGCCATGGCCCGCCCGAGCGGAATCGAGAGGAGAGTCGAAGCCATGTTGAACCATCACCTCAATCACGCTGGCGGATCCCGGCGAGGACAAACGGCGGTCGCCGCCGCCATCGTGGTCGCCACCTTCATCATCGCCGGCTACGGCCTGGCGGCTCAGACCCTCACCAGCGTCTCCGGCATCGTCTACGACCCGATGAACCTCGGCGTGGCGAGGGCGACGGTCTCACTGACCGACACGCGCACCGAAGCCAGGCACGAGGTCAAGACCGACGCGACCGGCCGTTACGAAGTCGCCGGCCTGACGCCGGGCGACTATCAGCTCGAGGCACGAGTGCCCGGCTTCGCCCCGGCGGTCTCAGCGGTCACCGTGAGCGGCCGCCATGTCGAGGCGGACGTGAACCTGACTTTGGGCCTGCTGCGGGAGAGCATCACGCTGCGCCGGGTCGCGGGTGAGCCGCCCGCAACTCCAAAGGTGAGCACCGCGTCTGCCGCGCGCGTCAGCGCGCCGGCCTGCGAACGGACCGGCTCTGGCGGCAACGTCCGCCCGCCGATGAAAATCCGGGACGTGCGCCCGATCTATCCCGAGACCAGCGAGCCGGCTGACGGGGTCGTGCTGGTAGACGTGCGGATCGCGGCGGACGGCACCGTCGCGTCGGCGATCGCCCGCGAGCCGGTGAATCCGGACCTGGCGCGGGCCGCGGTGAGCGCGATCGAGCAATGGCGCTTTACGCCGACGCTGCTGAACTGCGTGCCGGTGGAAGTCTCGATGACGGCGACGGTCACCTTCGGCGGCCAATAGGTCGCGATCGCCGGGGCAGCCGGGCGGCAGATGTGCTCACTGCCGCCCGGCTGCGGACTGCCGGAGTGCCGCCAGCTCGGGCCGTCCGGGCGTGTCGCCCCGCCCGCAAATGGCCAGCAGCTGCGTGTCATAGCGGCGCGCCGCGACCTGGTCGCCGGTCGCCGCCGCCGCCCGGGCCGCGCCATGCACCGCGCGGAACCGGTTCGGCTCCTTCTTCAGCGTCGCCTCGAACTGGACGCGGGCATCCGCTGCCTGACCCAACTCCATCAGCATCTCGCCGAGCAGCTCGCGGGCCGGCGCGAGTGGGCCCGGTGTCACCGCCGACTTCTCGGTTGCGTCTTCGAGCGTCGCCGCCTCGTGCATCGCGGTTAGGGCCTCGTCGCGCCGCCCCTCGGCGAGAGCCAGCCAGGCCGCCGCCGCCTGCCGCTGGATCCGCGTCTGGCCGGCCCAGTAGGGCTCTTTGGCCTCCGTCAACCGGCCTTCGATGTCGTCGAGTGCGGCAATCGCGTCCCGCGCGATGGCGATGTCTCTCGTATGGTAGGCACCCAGCGCCCGCGCGAAATAGGTCAGCGCCTCGGTGTACGGGAAAGCGCTCGTGTAGACGTCCAGTCGCGCCGCCGCGGCCCAGTCGCCCCGCTCGAGCGCGTACCGCGCGGGTATCGCTGCCAGCGCGAACACGCCCGCTGAGCCCGGTGCGGCCGAACCGATCGCGTTGGGATCGAAACGGCCGCGGACCTCCGGCAGCGCCTCCACCAGCCGCCGCGTCGCGTCGTCCTGGCCCGTCTGGAGGTACGCGTAGGCGCGGTAGTCCATCGTGTGCAGCTCTTCGGCGGTAGAGCCTTCACGCCGCGCGACCTCGCCGGACTTCAGGTTGGCGTCGATCGACTCCTGCCACTGGCCGAGCCGGGTGAAGGTGTGCGACGGCATGTGGAGGGCGTGCGGGGCGGACGGCGCGATCTGCGAGTAGCGGCGCGCCGCGCTGAGCGCGTGTTCCGCCAGCGGCGGCGCGTCGTAGGCGTGGATGATGTAGTGCGTCAGCCCTGGATGGTCAGGCTGGGCGGCGAGGAGCCGCTCGAGGATGGCGCCGGCCTTCCGCTGATCCGCGTAGGTCTTGTCCGTCGGCGGTGCGGCCGCGGCCAGCGACAGCGCATAGAAGATCGACGCTTCGCGATCGTTAGGGTAGGCGGCGGCGACACCCGCCATGGCATCGCGATAGGCGGCGATGCGCGCCGCCTGGGACGTAGTGTCGCTGTCCGTATACAGACGCGCCGCGGCATCGACATAGGCGCGCTCACGAGCGGTCTTTAGACCAATAGTGCGGGCGCGCTCGATCGCTTCGCGCCCCTGGGCCAGGACGGTCGCGGGACGCTGGCCGGCCGCGAACGGATTGCTCCAGCGGCTCAGGGCGTTGCCCCACTCGGCCATGCCGCATGCGGGATCGGCGGCCAGCGTGGCGGCGAACCCATCGAGAGCGCGCTGGAATTCGAAGGAGTGGAGCAGCGCGAGCGCGCGATTGAACTGGACCTGCGCCGCGGGCGCGCAGGATACCCGGAAGTTGACGGTGCCCAGCTTCTCGGCCCCGGTGGCGTGATCGTGTTGCGCCGGGCCGAGCGACAGCGTGACACTCGCGAGGACGATGAGCGCAAGCATCGGCATGCGCGGAAGTCTACGCCGAATCGAGGACACCGTCGCGGGAATGGTCCTTGAATCCCAGGCCGCAGGAGTGAGCCAACGAGATGCCCCCACCAGCAGTGATCTTCGACATCGATGGCACCCTGGTCGATTCGAACGACGCCCACGCGCGCGCCTGGGTGGCCGCGTTTGCGAGCGAACGGATCGCTGTCGACTACGCCGCGATACGCCGGGCGATCGGCATGGGCGCAGACAAGCTCATCCCGGCGGTATCGAACGTCGATCCCGAGTCCGCTGTCGGAAAGCGCCTCCGGGAGCGCCGCGCCGAGGAGTTCGCTGACCGGCAGCTCCCCGGCGTCGTCGCGTTCCCGCACGTCCGGAGCCTCGCGCTGCGGCTGGTGGAGGATGGCTACAAGCTGGCGATTGCCACCTCGGCGCAGGAGGACGAGCTCCGGCCGCTCGTCGAACGCGCGGGGATCGCCGACCTTCTGTCGGCGCACTCCTCGTCGGACGACAGTGACGCCTCCAAGCCGGATCCCGACATCGTCAAGGCCGCGCTGGCCCGCGTCGAGGTCGGCGCAAGCGACGCGATCATGGTCGGCGACACACCATACGACGTACAGGCGGCGCAACGGGCAGGTGTCCGAATCGTCGGGGTGACATGTGGCGGATGGTCGGCCTCTGAGCTGAAAGGCGCCATCGCGGTCTACGCGGACGCGGGCGATCTGGTGGCGCGCTACGACGGCTCGCCGTTCGCGCGCGGCTGATCGTCCTCACCGTTGCGGTGAGGGCGGGGAGTCAGGCCACACTCGGCAGGGCAGGGGAGGCGGTCCGATCGCAGACATCGCATGCCCCGCAACCCGCTGAGAGATCGACTTCCGGCGCGTCGGCTTCGAAGTACTTCAACACCATCTGCCAGCGGCAGGACTCCGACTGCCCGTAGATCATCATCTGCTCGAGCTTCGCCTCGTCGTGCTGGCGCCGCTCGTCGTAGCGGGACAGCTCCGCCGCCAGCGCCGCGTCGCTGAGTCCCTTGCGCCGAAGACGCGTCTTGACGCCGCTGTAGCGTGAGCCGATGAAGTAGCGATGGATCCGGCGGTCCTCCGCCTGGTGGAACAGGACGCACCGGGCGGCCTCACCATCACGACCGGCGCGTCCGGCTTCCTGGTAGTAGGCCTCCAGCGACCCAGGCATGCTGTAGTGGATGACACACCTGATGTCCGGCTTGTCGATGCCCATGCCAAAGGCATTGGTGGCGACGATGGCCGACAGGCGTCCCTCCATGAACGCGTCCTGGTTCTCGCGGCGCTCGCGGGCGCCCAGACGGCCGTGGTACATCGCCACCGGCAATCCGATCGCCTTGAGCTCCGCATGCACTGCCTCAACCTGTTTGATGCTCGAGGCGTATACGATCCCGGCACCGGCGGCGTCTCGCACCATCTCGGAGAGGCGCAGGCGCTTGGCCGCGTCGTTCGCGGTGCGCTGGACTTCGAGATGGAGATTCGGACGGAACAGGCCGGTGCTCACCACCAACGGATCGACGAGGCCAAGCGTGGCCGACACATCGCTGATGACTTGCGGCGTGGCCGTCGCGGTCAAGGCAAGGACGGGCGGCCGGCCGAGCTGCGCGATTGCCTCACGCAGACCGGCGAACGCCGGCCGGAAATCATGACCCCACTGTGAGACGCAATGCGCTTCGTCGACCACGATGAAGTCGATGTGATTCCGGCCGATGGTGGCCAGGAAATCGGGAGTCGTCAGACGCTCCGGCGTGGTCAGTACGAACTCGGCCTGCCGCTTCGAGATCTGATCGAGCGAGGTCTCCTGTTCCCGTGCCGTCAGCGCGCTGTTGACCTGCGTCGTGTCGATCCCGCACCCGGTCAGCTTGTCGGTCTGGTCCTTCATCAGCGAGATCAGCGGCGAGACGACGATGGTGGTGCCGCGCAGGTGAAGGCCGGGCAGCTGATAACAGAGTGACTTGCCGCTACCGGTGGGCATCAACGCCACCGTGTCCCGTCCGCCCAGTACCGAGCGAACGACCTCTTCCTGGCCGGGACGGAACTCGGACAAGCCAAAGACCGAGCGCATCGTGCGTTTCAGTTGGGCGGTCGTCACCATCGCCAGCACGATAGCAACCTCGATACCGCCTCGGAGTCCGGGTATCCCGCTTGCACACGCGGCTCGGGCGCATAGTGCGCCGACGAGCTTGCCACACGTGTGCTGACGGACTTTCCATGACCGAACCGATTTACCAGCGGCCTGACGACTACGACCTGGAACACGAAGGCCGCGACGAAGATATCGATTGTCTCGTGCGGCTCATTCGCGCTCGCCGTCCGAAGCGGGTGCTCGAGCTGGGGGCCGGGTCCGGGAGGTTGGCCATCCCCCTGGCCCGCGTGGGCGCGCGCGAAAGCTTCGATGTGGTCGGGCTGGAGCCGGCGGAGGAGATGCGCAACGCAGCCGCCCAGAAACTCGAGTCGGAGACGGACCAGGTCCGGAAGCGACTCACGCTCGAGGCCGGTGACATGCGATCGTGGCGCGCCGCCAAGCCGTTCGAGGTGATCGTCTGCGCTGATTCGTCGGTGTCCCACCTGCTCACGTTGGAGGACCAGCTGGCGACGTGGCGGACCGCCTTCAGGAACTTGCGGCCGGACGGTCTCTTCATCGTCGACATCGTGATGCCGCAGCTCTTCGCCTACGCCGATTCGATGCAGACGCCGCCGCGCAGCATCGTGGAGATCGATCTCGACGCCGCCGATCCCGAAACGGGCACTCGTCTCCTGCGCTACAAGACCACCCGCTATCAGCCGCACGAACAGCGCGCGAGCATTCGGTTCCTCTACGACAAGTTCACCGCGGGATCGACCGAACAGCCGGTGCGCTCGGTCAGCGATTTCGAGTCGCACGTCTACTTCCCGCGCGAGCTGCAGCTCTTGTACTTGTGCGCGGGGTTCGTGGTGGACGCGGTGTTCGGAGACTATCGGCCGCGACCCTTGCGAGAAACGTCGCGGCAGATGATTGCGGTCGGACGCCGGCCGGCCGAGTCGCACGCCGGCTGAACGCGAACTCTGTGCGCGGCAGCGCAGGTTCCACCGGACCCTCCCGCTGTCGAGCGCGAAGCGCTTGGCGACCGCGCGTCCAGAAATGAGAACCGCGCAGGTTCGATCGCACCTGCGATTGCCACACCAGCCTTCGGTTCCCGCCTGCATGTCACCGATGACGCCGCCATTCGAGTCGGCGCCCGGTCGCGCGGCGTGTCGCATACCCTGCATCGACGTGAGCGGTGCTGCCGAGCGCGTACGGAGATGATGCGAGGCGTTGTTTGCTGGCCTGTGACATGCAACGTCACCCGGCGGCTTCACCTTACGCGTGATGGCCGCCGCTCGAGTCGTCCAGCGTCGGGCTTCGGGTGCGCGTCAGGAGGGGTTGCATGCGTTCGGCGTACTTCGGGTTGTGCTGTGCCGTGCTCACGGCGGTTGTGGCGTGTGACCGTTCCACGGCCACGGTTCGCGACGCCTCCCAACCCCAGACGTCTGGAGCGCCCGCGCGCTCCCGCGGCTGCAGCGACGTCCCCACCGCAGCGGCCTTGAAGAGCCTGCTACAGAACGCACCATCGCAGAACGGTGACGCCGGCGGCCTCAATCACGGCAAAGCCATGTGGGCCGCGGTGACCAACCGGAACGGCGAGTTGTGCGCGCTGGCTGTCTCGACTGAAGACGCCGCGGCAACCTGGCCCGGCAGCCGCGGGATCGCGATCGCGAAGGCATCCACCGCGAACGGCTTCAGCTCGGACACGGCGCCGATGTCCACCGCACGCCTCTATACGTTGAGTCAGCCGGGGCACTCGCTCTGGGGCGCCGCCAATGGCAATCCACTCAATCCGCTGTGCGCCGGTAACGCGGTCGACCTCGAGACCGGCATCGGCAAGGTGTGCGGCGGGACGATCACCTTCGGCGGTGGGCTGGGTCTCTATAAAGGGCAGACACGGGTGGGCGGACTTGGCGTCAGCGGTGATACCTCCTGCACCGATCACGAGATCGCCAAGCGCATACGGCAGGCCGCCGGCCTGGCGCCATCCGGTCTGCCCTCCGACGACATCGTCTATGCGGCGGTAGATGGACCATCGCCCTTCGCGCACGCGATGTGCCCCAACACCTTCCGCGACGGAAAGAAACTCGGCGATGAGACTCCTGCGGACAAGGACTGACGGCCGCCCCGGCGTTCTATTGAGCGCGGCCCTGGGGCACGGGGTGGCGCTCGCCGCCTCGGTGGCGATCGTGTTTGGCGCGAACGCCTGCCGCCGGTCGCCCGCACCGACGCAGTTCGCGTCCGCGCGATCGCTGTCCGGCACGCTGACCAGCACCGATCCCTCCGTGCTCCAGCACGATGATGGGCAATGGGTGATGCCGGCGAAGGACTACGCGGCGACCAGGTTCAGCGGGCTGACCGACATCAACGCCAGCAATGTTCAGCAGCTCGCCGTTGCCTGGACGTTCTCGACCGGGATGGTCGCCGGCCACGAGGCGGCCCCGCTCGTCGTGGGCGACACGATGTACATCGTCACGCCCTTTCCCAACACGCTCTATGCCTTCGATCTGAGCCGCCCCGGCGCCCCGATGCGCTGGCGGTTCGATTCGAAGCCGCTCGCCGCCTCGCAGGGTGTGGCCTGCTGCGATCTTGTCAATCGCGGGGCGGCGTATGCCGACGGGCTGGTGTTCTTCAACACGCTCGACAACCGGACGGTGGCGGTGAACGCCAGCACCGGCGAGGCGAAGTGGATCACCCAGCTCGGCGACATCAACAGGGGCGAGACGATGACGATGGCCCCGCTCGTGGTGAAGGGGCGGGTGCTGGTCGGCAACAGCGGCGGCGAGTTCGGCGTGCGCGGCTGGCTGGCCGCGCTGGAGGCGTCGTCGGGGGCGGTGCTCTGGCGCGCCTACAGCACCGGGCCTGACCGCGACGTGCTCATTGGTCCCGGCTTCAAGCCCTTCTACGCGTCGGACCGGGGCAACGACCTGGGGATCACCACCTGGCCGGGCGATGGCTGGCGGACCGGCGGCGGGACGGTCTGGGGGTGGATCTCGTACGACGAAGCGCTCGACCTGATCTACTACGGCACCTCCAACCCCGGTCCGTGGAATCCGGATCAGCGTCCCGGCGACAACAAGTGGACCGCCGGCATGTTCGCGCGAACGCCGATGACCGGCGAAGCGCGCTGGTTCTACCAAACGAGTCCGCACGACCTGTTCGACCACGATGGGGTGAACGAGATCGTGCTCGCCGATCTGAACATGAACGGATCGACGCGGAAGGTGGCGATGCGCGCCGACCGTAACGGGCTCCTGTACGTGATGGACCGCACGAGCGGCGAGGTCCTGTCGGCCACCCCGTTCGGGTTCGTGAACTCGAACCGCGGCGTCGACCTGAAGACCGGCCGGTTGATCCCGGTCGAAGAGAAGGAGATGAAACAGAACGTCGTCGTCCGCGACATCTGCCCCTCCGCGCCTGGCATGAAGGACTGGCAGCCGATGTCGTTCTCGCCCCAGACCCACCTGCTGTACATCCCGCACCAGAACCTGTGCGAGGACATCGAGGGCATGGCGACCAGCTACATCGCCGGGACACCGTTCGTCGGCGCGAGCGTCATCTACAAGGCCGGTCCGGGCGGGAATCGCGGCGTGTTGACGGCGTGGGATCCGGTGGCGGCGAAGGCCGTGTGGGAGATCAAGGAAAGCTTCCCGGTGTGGAGCGGCACCGTGGTGACTGCCGGCGGCCTGGTCTTCTACGGGACCATGGACGGCTGGTTCAAGGCGGTGGACGCGAAGACCGGGGACGTGAAGTGGCAGTTCAAGTGCGGGTCCGGGATCATCGGGCAGCCGATCGTCTACCGCGGACCTGATGGCCGCGAGTACGTCGCCGTGTTGTCCGGCGTCGGCGGGTGGGCCGGGGCGATCGTCAGCAACGATCTCGACCCGCGTGACGCCACGGCGGGCAACGGGTGGGGCACCGTCCTGGCGGACTTGAAGTCCGCCACCACCCGCGGCGGCATGCTCTACGTCTTTTCGCTCGGAGGCGCGCACCCATGAGAGGCCGTGCGGTCCCGGTCATCGCGCTTCTCGCGCTTGCCGCGCTGGCTGGCGGCGGCTGCCGGGCGGCGGCGACGTCGCGGGTACTGCGGGTCTGCGCCGATCCCAACAACCTGCCGTTCTCCGATCGCTCCGGCCAGGGATTCGAGAACCACCTCGCGGCGCTCCTCGCGAGCGATCGTGGCGCGCGCCTCGAGTACACCTGGTGGGCCCAGCGCCGCGGCTTCCTGCGCAACACGCTCGCGGCGTCGCGCTGCGACGTGGTGATGGGCATGCCGCTGCATGCCGAGCGCGTGAAGACAACGCAGCCGTACTACCGGTCGAGTTACATGTTCGTATCGCGTGCCGGGGCGGGGCTGGACATCGCCTCGCTCGCCGACCCACGGCTCCGGCAGCTGCGGGTCGGCGTGCAGCTGATCGGCGACGACGCCAGCAACAGCCCTCCCGCGCATGCGCTCAGCGGCCGTGGCATCGTCAAGAACGTTGTCGGGTACCCGGTATTCGGCGATTACGCCAGGTCCAGCCCGCTCGCGCCGATCGTCGATGCGGTCGAGAACCGCGACGTGGACATCGCCATCGTGTGGGGACCAACGGCCGGCTACTTCGCGCGCCGGCGGCCGGTGCCACTGGAGCTACGGCCGGTCGCACCCGACCCCGCGTTCCCGGCGCTGCCGTTCGCGTTCGACATCGCGATGGCCGTACGACCCGGCGATGCCGCGTTGGCCGCCGAGCTCGACGACTTCATCGGACGGCGGCGCGGCGACATCGAGCGCGTCCTGCACGACTACGGTGTGCCGGTGATCAAGGACGAGGGACATGCAAGTGCCACCGAGTAGCACGACGCGTGCGGGCAGCGCGCGAGCGACGACGTGGTGGCGTTCCGCGGCGATGGCCGCGTGCGCGCTCGCATGGCTGGCGGCGGGATGTGAGCGCGAAGCGCGGCGTTACCAGGACCTGCCCGCTGGGGCCGATCGACAGACCGCGATCCGCGTGGGGCAGTTGCAGCCCGGAGGCGTTCAGCCACAGGAGCCGGTGCGGAGCCCGTATCAGGACAACGCGTGGGGGATGGCGGAGGGCAAACGGCTTTACGCCGCCTTCAACTGCGCGCCGTGTCACGGTCTCAACGGCGGGGGAGCGATCGGTCCACCGCTGATGGACGACAAGTGGATCTACGGCGCGCAGCCGGATCAGATCTACGCGACCATCTCGCAGGGGCGGCCCAACGGCATGCCCTCATTCGGCGGGCACGTGCCGAACCAGCAGATTTGGCAGCTGGTCGCCTACGTCGAGTCGATGTCGGGCCAGACCAAGGCGACCTCGGCGCCGAGCCGGAACGACGATCAACTGGGTGCGCTGCCGGAGTCGCGGCGGCCGCGGCAGCAGCCCGTGCAGGCGGGCGGGAAATGAACCCGTCGGTCCAGTCGGTGCTCCGCCCGTCCGGCGCCCATGCCGTGCTGGTCGATCATCTGTTCGCGCTCATCACGACGATCTGTGTGGTGGTCTGGATCCTCACCGCGCTCGCCGCCTGGATCGCCATCCGCCGCGGCCGCCGCGGGGCATCGACCGCGACCGATCGGCAGGCTGGACAAAACGTCGGGATCGCGACCGGCGTGACGGTCCTGACGCTGCTCGGCATCCTCGTCGCGACCATGCTCACCGGGCGCGCGATGGACGCGCTCCGCGTCGACGACCCGGTCCGCGTCCAGGTCACCGGCAACCAGTGGTGGTGGGACATCCAGTACCCCGGCGCATACCCCTCGCTGCAGGTGATCACTGCCAACGAGATCCATATTCCCGTGGGGCGGCAGGTCAGGATCGACATGCTCTCGAACGATGTCATCCACAGCCTGTGGATTCCCGAGCTGCAGGGGAAGATCGACCTGGTCCCCGGCCGTCTGAACACGCTGTGGGTCGAAGCCGATCACCCGGGTGTCTTCCGCGGCCAGTGCGCGGAGTATTGCGGGGCGCAGCACGCCAAGATGGCGCTGGCCGTGGTTGCCGAGCCACCCGGCGACTTCGAAGGCTGGCTGATGGCGAATCGCGCTCCCGCCCCGACGCCGGCCACGCCGGAGCAGCAGCGCGGCGAGGCCATCGTGGTGAAGGGACCCTGCTCGCTGTGCCACGCCATCACCGGGACCAGCGCCGGCGGCCGCACCGCGCCGGACCTGACGCACGTGGCCTCGCGCAGCACGCTGGCCGCCGGGACCCTGCCGAATACCCGCGGGTACCTCGCCGGGTGGATCTCCGACCCTCAGCACGTCAAGCCAGGCAATCGCATGCCCCCGACCGGGCTGCGCGGCAGTGACCTGCAGGACGTGCTGGCCTATCTGGAGACGCTCAAGTGAGCGACGGACAGGCCCGGCTGGTCGTGGACGACGAGCGGCTCGCGCCGGAGGCCGTGGCGCGGGAACGGGGCGCCCTCGAGAAGGCATGGAGCAACTCGAGCGGGCTGATCGCGTGGTTCTCGAGCGTCGATCACAAGTCGATCGGCAAGCGGTCGCTGATCACCGCGTTTGTGTTCTTCGCCTTCGGGGGCGTGCTGGCCGCGCTCATGCGGATCCAGCTTGCGCGTCCCGACAACACCTTCCTCGGTCCCGATCTCTACAACCAGATCTTCACCGTTCACGGCACGACGATGATGTTCCTCTTTGCCGTGCCGGTCATGCTCTCGCTTGGGATCTATCTGGTCCCGCTGATGGTCGGCGCGCGGGCGATCGCGTTTCCGCGGCTGGTCGCCTACGGCTACTGGATGTTCCTGTTCGGCGGCATCTTTCTCTATGCGATGTTCCTCCTGAACATCGGGCCGGACAATGGCTGGTTCAGCTATCCGCCGCTGGCCGGACCGGAGTACAGCTACGGCAAGCGGGCCGACGTGTGGGCGCAGCTGATCACCTTCACGGAGGTCTCCTCGCTGGTCATCGCGACCTCCTTGATCTGCACCATCCTCAAACTGCGCACGCCCGGGATGTCGTTGAACCGGATGCCGCTCTTCGTCTGGGCGATGCTGGTGGTCTCGCTGATGATCATCTTCGCCATGCCGGCGGTGATGTTCTCGAGCACCTGCCTGATTCTCGATCGGCTGGTCAGCACCCACTTCTTCAACCAGGCGGAGGGCGGCGATCCGATCCTGTGGCAGCACCTGTTCTGGTTCTTCGGCCATCCGGAGGTCTACATCATCTTCCTGCCGGCGGTCGGGATCATGTCGGAGGTCGTCTCCACCTTCGCCCGGCGGCCCGCCTTCGGCTATCTGGCCATGGTGCTGGCGCAGGTCTCGACCGCCTTCATCGGCTTCGGTGTCTGGGTGCACCACATGTTCGCCACCGGGCTGCCGCAGTTCGGGGCCAGCTTCTTCACCGCCGCCAGCATCATGATCGTGGTGCCCACGGGCATCCAGACCTTCAACTGGATCGTGACCATCTGGACCGCCCGCGGCCTCCGCCTCACCGTCCCGTTCCTCTATGCGGCGTCGTTCTTCTTCATCTTCATCATCGGCGGCCTCACCGGCGTGATGCTGGCCGCCGTGCCGGTCGACCGCCAGGTGCACGATACGTTCTTCGTCGTCGCGCACTTCCATTACGTGCTGATCGGCGGCTCCACGTTCCCGCTCCTGGGCGGGGTCGCGTATTGGTTCCCCAAGATCACCGGCCGGATGATGAGCGAGCGGCTCGGGCGCTGGAGCTTCTGGCTGCTCGCGATCGGCTTCAACCTGACCTTTTTCCCGATGCACTTCCTCGGTCTCGCGGGCATGCCGCGGCGGGTCTACACGTATCCGACCGCGATGGGCTGGGGCGGAATGAACCAGCTGGCCAGCGCCGGCGCCGCGCTGATGTTCGTGGCCCTGCTGATCTACTTGATCAACGTGATCGTGAGCGTCCGCGCCGGTGCCGTCGCCGGCGACAATCCGTGGGACGCCGCCGGACTGGAGTGGGCGACCTCGTCGCCGCCCCCGCCGTACAACTTCTCCCCGCAGCCGACGGTGGCGGGGCGCGACCCCTTGTGGCACTCCGAGCTGGTTCCGCCGCCGCTCGTCGGGCTGGCTTCGGACAAGCGGGAAGTGCTTGTCACCTACCTGCTCGACGCGGAGCCCGATCACCGGTATCCGATGCCGGGCCCCTCGCTCTGGCCATTCCTGACCGCCGTCGCGACGAGCGTGATGTTCGTGTGGTCGATCTTCTACGCCATCGGAGTGGTGTACGGATCGATTCCCGTCTTCTTGTGCCTGATCGGCTGGTTCTGGCCGACCAAGGGCAAGAAGCATCTCGAACATCGAACCCCGCAGCGGCCGCTCTCGATCGGTGAGGCAGTGTCATGAGCCGGTCACGGGCACTCGACGTCAGCGAGTTGCCGACCTTCGGTTTCGGCCATCGGTCGATCCTGTGGTGGGCGACGATGTGCATGATCGCGGTCGAGGGGACGGTATTCGCGCTCTCGATCACCAGCTACATCTATCTGAAGGGGCGCGTGCCGGAGTGGCCGCCCGGCGTGGATGTGCCGGCGCTGCGCTGGGGCACGCTGAACGTCGTCATCCTCGTCGTGTCGGTGTGGCCGAACCTGCTGGCCCGCAAGGCGGCCGAACGGTTCGACCTCGGCGGCGTCCGGCTCTGGATGATGGTGTGCATGGTCTTCGCGCTGGCCTTCAACATCGTCCGCTTCCTGGAGTTCGGGGCGCTGAACGTGCGGTGGGACACCAATGCCTACGGCTCGATCACGTGGACGCTGCTCGGCCTCCATACCGTCCACGTGCTGACCGATTTCCTCGACTCCGGGGTGCTCACGGCGGTCGTGTTCTGCGGGCCGATGGACGAGCACCGGTTCGTGGACGTGTCGGAGAACGCGATGTACTGGAACTTCGTGGTCGCGTCCTGGATCCCGATTTATGCCCTCATCTATCTCGCGCCCCGCCTCGTCTGATCAGGCCTGGCTGCTGACGTTCCTCTGGTCCGGACTGATGGCCGGCCCATTCGCGTGGGCGGCGTTGCTGGAAGTGAACTACGTTCTCTCGTACGTGTCCTGCGAGGTGCGCAGCAAGTGGATGCTGCATCTCTCGACGGCCGTCGCCCTGATCATCGTCGGGCTCGGCGCGGTGGCCGCGTGGCGCGCCTGGCGGGCGAGCGCGGCGGACGAGGCCGGACCGCAGGATACGCGCGTCGCCCGCGCGCGAACGATGGCGGTGGGCGGTCTCGCGATGTGCGCGTGGTTCGCGCTCGTCATCCTGGCAACCGAGATCCCCGCCGTGGTGCTGCGGCCATGCACGCCTTGACGCACTGGGAGTTTGCGGCGCTGGTCGTGTGGCCGCTGCTGATCTCGGCGGTGCTGTATGCGATCGGTCTGGCACGCCTGTGGCGCAAGGCGGGCATGGGGCGCGGCATCCCGTATTGGGCGGCATTGTGCTTCGCTGCCGGCTGGGTGACGCTGGTCTCCGCGCTGGTGTCGCCGCTCGCCTGGGTCTCACGGATCCTGTTCTCCGCGCACATGACCCAGCACACGCTGCTGATGCTCGTCGCCGCGCCGTTACTGACGTTCGGCCATCCACTGCTGGTCTGGCTTTGGGCGCTGCCAGCCGGCCCGCGCGAGGCGGTGGCGCAGGCCTGTCGCGGAGAACGCACGGTCGCCGCGTGGCGCGCGGCGACCTCCCCGCTGATCGTCTTTCTTGTCCACGCCGCCGTGCTCTGGATCTGGCACGTCCCGCGGCTGTACGAGGGAGCGCTGCACAGCGATGCGCTTCATGCGGTGCAGCACCTCTGTCTCGTCGGGGCAGGCGCGCTGTTCTGGTGGGCGATGGTCTACGGCCGCTACGGCCGGCGCGGGTACGGGCTGAGCGTGCTCTACGTGTTTCTGACCGCGGTCCACAGCAGCGTGCTCGGCGCACTGCTCGCGGTGTCGTCGCAGCCGTGGTATGGCGAATACGGCCGGCAGGCAGCACTGCGTCACGTCAGCGCGCTCGCCGATCAGCAGCTGGCCGGGCTGCTGATGTGGGTGCCGGCGGGGACGGTCTTCATCCTGCTCGGGCTCGGGCTGTTCGCCGCGTGGCTGGGTGAGGCGGAGCGGCGAGTGCGTTTCGGCGCGACCGACGCCGCGGCGCGGACGCTCCTCGGCTTGCTCGCGGTGGCGATCGCGCTGTCCACGACAGGGTGCAGTAGGAGCGTCGCGGAAGCCGAGGTCCTGACCGGCGGGCACGCCGAGCAGGGGCGGGCCGAGCTGGTGCGGTTCGGGTGCGTCGGATGTCATGCGGTGCCCGGGATCCAAGGGGCCACGGCGACTGTCGCGGTGCCGCTGGAAGGCGTGGCGATGCGGCAATACCTGGCCGGCCGCCTGCCCAACACTCCGGACAACATGGCCCGCTGGATCCAGCATCCCCAGGCCATCGCTCCGGGGACGGCGATGCCCGAGCTCGGGGTCGGCGATCAGCAGGCGCGAGATATTACCGCGTACCTCTACTCGCTCCGCTGAGGTGTCGGTGGCGTCGAGACGCCGTTCCATGACTCGGGAGACGGCATGCGACGCATCCGCCAGCCGGTGACCAGGATGGGGGCGGACATCAGGATCAGCGCAACGCCGAACAGCGGCCAGTTGAAGTGGACCGGCAGCGTCGCCGCGACATCGCGGCCGTGCCTGACGGCGTGCAGCGCGTCCGCCATGAAGACGTAGAGCGCGAGTCCGATGCCAGGCCAAGCCAGGCTCCAGCGGAGCCGGCCTCCCGGATTGATCGCCGCGCGCCTGGATTGCGTAACCAGCGTGCCGCCCACGATCATCAGCGCTGCGATACCCACCGGCGCCAGCACCGGCCCCCACCACGGGAGCGGCAGCAGGAACAGGATGTCCCAATCCATGACCGACCTGGGCCAGCCACCCATCATCCACAGGAACACGTAGTAGCAGATGTCCCAGACGCCGAAGGCGATCGCCGTGTACGAAACGCGCGCCGCCAGGTTCGATCCGGCGAGGGCGCCGAGCGTCGCGAGCATGATCAGGGTGGCGGCTTCGCGCGCCAGCTCGACGCCGCCGAGCACGCCCTGCATCGGCAGCGGCGTCGCTTGATACGGTTCGACGCGATCGACGAGGACGCGCAGGTAATACACGCTGGCCGACTCGACCCACGCCATCGCCACGGCGAAGAGCACTACGAGGCACCAGCGCACGATCGGGCGAGTCATCGCGCTTCCTCCCGTACAACGGTGCGGCTTTCACGAAGGGTCTCGGTGAGGGCGTGGATGCGCCGTTCCACGCGATCGATGACGGCATCAGGCGTGGACGTACCGGCCGTGAGACCGAGCGTGCTGACCCCGATCAGCCATTCGGCCCGGACGTCGCCCTCGTGCTCGACGTGATGGACGCGGTCACAGTAGTCCGCGCAGGTCCGGACCAGCTCACGCGTGTTGTTGCTCGACGCGCCGCCGATGACCACCACGGCATCACACCGCGCCGCCAGAGCGACGGCGGCCCGCTGGCGCAGCTTGGTCGGCTGGCAGACGGTATCCCGGAAGCGGACGTCGGCATCCGGGAATCGGCGCCGGATGACGTCGACGAGGTGGCGGACGCGGGCGATCGGCTGGGTCGTCTGGGCGGCGATCCCGATCCGCGGGTGGGGCGCGATGACGTCGATGTCCGCCTCTTCGAGGACGACGTCGAAGTGGTCGAGATCTTCGGTGATGCCGCGCACCTCGGCATGGTCGCGCTGTCCGATGATCACGGGATGGTAGCCGTCGCGCAGGAGCGCCTTTACGGCCCGATGAGCGACGTGGACGAGCGGGCAGGTCGCTTCGATGACCTCGAGGCCGCTGGCGCGCGTCCGACCCAGCAGGCGATCGGAGGCGCCGTGGGCGGTGACCATGACGGCCGCCGTGGCAACCTCGGTGACGTCGCGCACGGTGGCGATGCCCTTGGCCCGCAGGGCGGACAGGACATCGGGGTTATGGACGAGGTCGCCGAGAATCGTCAACGGGCCGGTGTCGGCGCGCTGGAGGGCGAGCTCGATGGCGTCGCGGACGCCGAAGCACATGCCCATGTCCGTCGCTCGCAGTACGGTCAGGGCGGGATCGAGTGATATTGGCATAAGAGTGTAGTTTGCGATGCAAAGTATATCGGGGACATGCCCGGCTGTCAACAGCCGCTTGCAGGTCCGAACTGTACAGAACGACCATCGTCATGTAGTGCACCGCGTGCCCAATTTGTCCCGCCGGAAGTCTCAGATTTTCCCTGGTTGCCGCTCGACCTCTGACAGCCAGAGAATTAGTCTGCCTTTTGGCGCCTTCTAAGCTAGGAGTCTGTGGCGCTCCCGAGTGGCGATGCGGCATCTGCATCGCGAGACTCGCCAAATTGTTAGCAAAACATGGGCAAGGTGCGCGGATTTGGGTCGCATTGGCAATGGAGAGTACCCGGAGCGCTGCGGGCGAGGATATTGCAGTGCTTTATATCCGACGAGGCGCAGTTGACACTGAGCCATCGTCGGTGCTATCTATCGCCTGCGGAATGCTCGGCCGTATAGTGGGCGGTGTCTATGCCGTCGGGGACACACGCCGTGCGTGTGGAGGGGGATCAGTGAAATCGAGTCGAATTCTGCTGTGGGCGTTGGCCGCGACGGTCGCATCGACGATGCAAGCGGCGGCGGAGCCGGTGACTGTCTCGTCGCTGAGCGCACCACTCTCGGTAGGTAGCGCGAATCTGACCACCGTCGGCAGCGCTGCCAACACCTGGACGATCTCGGAGTCGTTCGCGACGACCGGACCGATGGTGTTGCAGTTCTCCGACGCCGACGGCACGCCGCTCGCGAACGGTGTCTCCGGCTTCTCCTCCGGCAGCTGGCTCAGTACTACCGTCACCAACAACAGCGGTAGCGACTGGAACTCCTTCGAATTCGAGCTGCAAAAGACGCTCGGAACGGCCTCCAACGAGCTCGACGGCTTGAGTTTCGCCCAGCGAGCCAACCTGGTGTTCTCGTCCACCGCATTTTCAAAGGTGAGCCGCGTCGACATGTCGCGCGATTACCTGAACTTCAGCGGCGGCACGGTGGCCGCGGGCTCGAGCGTAACGTTCCTGTTCGCGATAACCGACATGACGCCCGCCGCGAATCCGTTCTATCTGGTACAGACCGCGAATCGCAAGGATCTGATCATCCAGGCAGCGGAGGTCCCCGAGCCCGGGACCCTCGCGCTGCTCGGCACGGGCCTCGTCGGGTTCCTGGCGCGTCGTCGCCGCCAATAACGTTCCTGCCGCCGGGTCCGAGCGACCCGGCGGCGCTCCCCGCACTTCGCGGCACTGCCCGCACTCCCTCCGTCACGTGTTTTCGACACCGTTGCTCGCGCATCCGGCTCGGACAGGCACCCTTACTGCGCCCCTGGGTCGATTCTGCCGATTCCCTATAGACAAGTGCCGGTGCGACTCTCGCCCGGCGGCACGACGAGGTTCTTGCGCATGCGCTCTTTCATGACCGGTCTTGTTCTCCTGGCTTGCCTGCTCGTGTCCCCGGCCACCTCCGTCGTCGGCGACGCGCAGGGCGGTCTTCCCACGATGACGCTCAGCAAGAGCTCTCTGACCTTCGCCGCCGTGACCAGCGGGTCGGCGTTCACGAAGCAGACGTCGGCACAGCCGGTGCGCGTCACCCAGAGCGGCGCCGGCGCCGTAACTTGGGTGGCGACCCCGTCGCAGCCCTGGCTGGTCGTCACACCGGCGTCCGGATCGGGCAGTGCGACGTTGACGGTAAGCGTGACGCCGAGCGGCGGCCTGCCCGCAGCCGGCACGGTGACCGGAGCGGTCACCATCACGTACACCGGCGCGAGCGTGCCATCGAGCAACATCGCCGTGACGCTCCGCCTCCAGGTCACGTCGACCGCGCCAATCGGGTCGATGGACACGCCGGTACAGAACGCCACCGGGCTCGCCGGCGCCGTGCCCTTCACCGGCTGGGCGCTCGATGACATCGAGGTCGCCCGCATCGGCGTGTGCCGCGCGGCAGTCGGCGCCGAGGCTCCGGGGCCGGATGCCCGATGCGCGGGCCAGGCGGAGATCTACGTCGGTGAGGGCGTGTTCATCGACGGCGCGCGGCCTGACGTGCAGGCACAGTTCGCGACGTTTCCGCGCAACAGTCAGGCTGGCTGGGGTCTGATGGTGCTCACCAACATGCTGCCGGGGCAGGGCAACGGCTCGTACACGTTCTTCATGTGGGCCCAGGATGTGGAGGGCCAGGTCACGCTCCTGGGCACCCGGACGATCACCTGTGACAACGCGCACGCCACGCTGCCGTTCGGGACCATCGATACGCCAGGCCAGGGCGAGACCGTTTCGGGCAGCGCTTACGTCAACTTCGGCTGGGCGTTGACCCAGAACCCGAAGTACATCCCGACCGACTTCCCGTCGCTCGAGGTGTACATCGACGGGTCGCCGATCGGCCCTCCGGCCTACGGATACTACCGGTCCGATATCGCGACGTTCTTCCCTGGCTACGCCAACAGCAACGGGGCCGTCGGTTACAAGATCCTCGACACCACCGCCTTGAGCAACGGGCTGCACACGATCGTGTGGACCGCGACCGACAGCGCCGGGTTCGTCGAAGGGTTGGGCAGCCGCTACTTCACGGTATCGAACGGAACCGCCGCGACGAGCCGCGTCCAGGCGCTCCGGTCCGCCGCTGTCAGCGCGAGCGACTCGACCGGCGCGCCGGCGGCGCCGGTGCCGCCGGCTGCGACGGGCATCGCCGGCCGACGTGGCTGGGGCGCGAACGCGCCGTGGCGGGTCTACCCAGCGGATGCGTCGGGCACGGTGACCGTGCAGGGCCAGGAGCTCGATCGCTTCGAGCTCCAACTGAATCTCGCGAGTGGTGAGCAGGTCACCGGCAACGTGCGCGTCGGCGATGCGCTGCAGGAGCTGCCGGTCGGTTCGACGCTCGATCGCTCGACCGGCCGTTTCGTCTGGTCACCGGGCGTCGGTTTCATCGGCACCTACGACCTGGTGTTCTCGCGGACGCTGAACGGACAGGTCGTTCAGCGGCAGGACGTCCGCATCGTGCTGCGGCCCAAGACCCTCGGGCCGCAGGTCGTCATCGACACTCCTGTCGGCGGCGACCAGGTCGGACAGCCGTTCAGCGTGGCCGGTTGGGCGGCCAGCCTCGATGCGACCGACGGCTCGGGCATCGACACGATCCACGTCTGGGCCTATCCGGTGAGCGGTGCCGCGCCGATCTTCCTGGGCGTCGCGAACCAGGGCGTGTCGCGACCCGACGTCGCTGCCGCATACGGCGAGGAGTTCGGCCAGGCTGGGTACGAGCTGCAGGCGCAGGGGCTCAGCGCCGGCGACTACGACCTCGCGGTCTTCGCCTGGAGCAGCCGGCTCAGCGGGTTCCTCCCCGCCGCCGTGACCCGCGTTCACGTGCGCTGACCGTCGCAATTCGATCGCTAGTCCCCTGGAACCGTGATACCTGGGACAAGTCCCGGAGCGCGGCGTCCGGCGGGCAAGGCGCGAGGAGTGA
>Ga0207701_10000159_pt1 | contig 64223 bp, 54 predicted proteins | sample KBSSwiSSwithPhiX_FD_184294 | JGI IMG/M metagenome (GOLD analysis project Ga0207701, IMG submission 184294) | Switchgrass rhizosphere bulk soil microbial communities from Kellogg Biological Station, Michigan, USA, with PhiX - S5 (SPAdes) (version 2) | ecosystem: Environmental > Terrestrial >... | reverse complement strand
CTCTCCGCGCGCGTTCGTGCCGTCCTGCGCCGTCAGGCTCCCCCCCAGGCGCCGACGGTGTATCAAGGCAAGCACCTGCGCGCGGATTTCGATGCCGTCGCGATCGAAGTTGACGGGCAAGCGATTCGTCTTACACGCCGCGAATTCGAACTGCTTCGATTCCTGGTAGACAACCGGAACCGCGTCCTGTCGCGGGATCGCCTGCTCGAACGCGTCTGGGGCTATGAGCGCTTCATCGAGACCCGCTCGGTCGACGTCCATGTGGGCAGGCTCCGCGCCAAGCTTGGCATTGCGGGCCAGCAAATCGAGACGGTCGTCGGTCTGGGGTATCGATTCGTGGAGTGACCCTCGAATCGCTGATCACTGATCACTCATCCTGAATCGCTGATCCTTGAATCCCTAATCGTTGGATCCCTAATCGTTGGATCCCCGATCCTTGGATCCTCGAATCCTCGAATCGTGCGACAAGACAGTGCACTTCAGGGGCCTCCCGCCGGGACTCAGCGATGATGCTGGATGGGAATACGATCCGAGGATTAACGATCAGGGATTCAACGATTGGCGATTCAAGGATCGCGGATTCACGATGAGTGATCAGGGATTAGTGATTGTTTTCGCCATCCACCCGCTTCCAATTCCGAGATGCGTCGGGCAACGGCATTCAATGCCCGTTCGACGCGGTGCCAGTCGGTGTACAGCACGCGGCTGACCACGGCGTGATCTTCTTCAACCTTCAGTTCCCACCCGCCGAGCGGCGCGTGGTCTATCGTGAATCGTCGGCTATGTCCCGCGTAGCAAAGCTCTGCATTGAACATCATCAGGTCCGTTGAAGAATTGAGTAAAGCTAATGTTTACCCCACGCCGGGGGGCGAGCGTGTAAACACCGTGTAAATTGATCGCGGCAGTTCGCGGCCGTGCCGTAACGCCCTGAAGATTCAAGCAGATAGGGCTGACACCCTTCTCGACTAAGATGACACCATGAACGACGTCCTGACGCTGATTCTGGGGGGTGGGCGGGGAACGAGGCTGTTTCCGCTGACCCACATGCGATCGAAACCCGCCGTGCCACTGGGCGGGAAATACCGGTTGATCGACATTCCCATCAGCAATTGTCTGCATGCCGGGCTGAAGCGAATCTTCGTGCTGACGCAGTTCAACTCCGCCTCGCTCAATCGCCACATCGCGCAGACCTACCGGCTCGACATGTTCTCCGACGGGTTCGTCGAGGTGCTGGCGGCGGAGCAAACACCGGAGAGTTCGAACTGGTTTCAGGGAACCGCCGACGCCGTACGGCGCGCTGCCCGCCACTTCCTCGGGCACGACTCCGATCACTATCTGATTCTGGCGGGCGATCATCTCTACCGCATGGACTTCAACGAGCTCATCGATTCTCACATCGAGAGCAGCGCCGACATTACCATCGCCGCCCAACCGGTCAGCGCCGCCGACGCGACAGAGATGGGAATCTTCCTGTTCGACGAGCTGGGGCAGATTGGCGGCTTCGAGGAGAAGCCCACTGCCGCGCGGCTTGCCGAGATCCACAGCCGCATGCCGGGCGGAACACTGATGACGGGAGGCGTGACGGCCGAGAAGCCGTTCGTCGCGTCGATGGGCATCTATGTCTTCTCGCGAGAGGTGCTGCTCGAGATCCTCGATGAGCCCGGCGTGGACTTCGGCAAGGAAGTCATTCCGAGAGCCCTCGGCAATCACCGCGTGAATCCGTTCATCTTCCGCGGATACTGGGCCGACGTCGGAACCATCGAGGCGTTCTACGAGGCGAATATTCAGCTCACGCGCCGCGGCGCTCCGTTCGACTTCTTTCATCCGCGTTTTCCTATCTATACCCACCCGCGGTTCCTGCCGGGCACGCGGGCGTACGACTGCCGCATCGATTCGTCGATCATCGCCGAAGGGTGCTACATGGACCGATGCGAGATCCGCGACTCGGTCGTCGGCATTCGCACGCACATCGAGTCCGGCACGCGCATCACCCGATCGGTTCTCCTCGGCGCGGACTTCTACGAGGAGGAGCTTGCCGCCAGCAACGTGGCGCTTGGCATCGGACGCGACGTCGTCCTCGATCGCGTCATCGTCGACAAGAATGCGCGTATCGCCGACGGTGTTCGGCTGGTGAATGACGCAGGCGTCAGCCAGGCCGACGGGGATGGCTATTACATTCGCAACGGGATCGTCATTGTGCCGAAGGGGGCCCAGGTGAAGGAGGGAGTGACGGTGTAATTCGCCCTTTACCCCTTCAACTCTGCTTTGACCTGCCTGCCCGCATCCTGAGCCGCGAGCGTGTCGTACTGGTGAACGCCGGTGCTCGAGTGGCCGATGCGCTCGTACAACGCGATCAAACCTGCCTCGTCGCGCACATCGGGACATTCGGCGACTTCAAGCGCGTGACGAAGCTCGTGACCAATGAGCGCGATCATGTCGTTGGATCCCGGGTGGCCGCTCACCTGGATGCGTAGATAGCGCGTGCCTTCAGGGCCCGCGGCGAGCAGCAGCCGGCCGACGATCGTCGACGGCAACACGTGGCCGGTCTCGATGTAGACGATCACGTCGCTCTTGTTGAGCGCCAGCACGAGGTGGGCGAACGTGCCGGAGCGGCGCATGCCGTTCGCGATCGCCTTCGTCATCCCCGCGTCGACGGCGCGGATATGGCGGTCGGGCGCATTCATGATCGCCCGGACTTCGGCGCCCGTCAGCGGCGCAAACGTACTGGCCGGCGCCGCGTCGCGCGCAAACGCGACGACCAGCGCACACGCGAGAACACCTTTCAGAACCCGCATCGGGACCTCCGTGGTGACGGGTGCCCCTCATCCAGAGTGGTGCGAGCTGCCAGCCTCCACACCGGCATCTCGGCGAGCTTAGACGGAGGAAGTGAACGGGAGGTTTAGTGTTGTGCGCTCGCGGGACGCGCGGACGCAATCAGGGACGGATAGCGTGGCGAACGCGCAAAATCAGGCGATTTCGCGCAGCATCCGGGGGGTGACGAACCACCGAAGCTGCCCCGTCCCCTTCGGCGGCGGCACGTCGAAGTCGATGCGGCAGATTGCGCCCTTCTTGAATTCCAACGGCGTGCGCGCGCCAATCAGGCGCGCCGCCAGCTCGCCCATATTCGGCTCGTGACCGACGAGCGCAATGCGACCCTTCCGCAGGTATTTGGCGAGTTCCTGCATCACGCCGGCTGGCGTGCCGGCTGGCGCGAGCGCATCGCTCTGCGACAGCGACGGTTTCGATTTCAGCAGTTCGGCGAAGACATCCGCCGTCTGGCGCGCGCGTGCCAGCGGGCTGGTGATGATGTGATCGAAACCGATCTCCATCTCGTCGAGCGCCTTGGCCTCCTTGCGAAGACGGGAAATGCCGCCGCTCGTCAGCGGACGCTTCGAATCGTCCGGGTATTCATCGCTTCGTTCGGCGGCAACGCCGTGTCGAATCAGGTACAGCTCCAGCATCGCCACGAGTCACCGACTCCCTGCGGCCGCGCGTGCCGCAGCGGGCCGCGCCAACGTCATCTTGATCGATTGTGAACGGCGTGGCGGATGGGCCAGTTGCGGGACGATGACCTTGCGCACGGCGGTCGCCGCCTCGCGGAGCATCGTCGAGGACGCGACGTAACGGCCGTGCAGGAGGCGGCACTGATCCTCGATGTGCCGCGCGAGATCTTCCAGCGCCTCGCGGGGACGTCCGGTGCGCGGTTCAGCCTGCACCGCGGCAACCTGCGCCTGCAGCACCTGCAGATCGTGAAGTTTTCCGAGCATGTCCTGTGCTCGCTTAATCGTCCCCACGTGCGGTACCGCCTGCTTCACGCCGCTGTCAGCGGCGAGTTCGAGCCCGTACCGCAGCTTCTTCGCCGCGATGCGAACCGCGTGCAGCCGCTCGGGCGCATACATCTGCCCGGCCTCGGTCATCGCCTCGAGCAAACGACGCGATCGCGTCAGCAGCCGGGCCGAAAGGGCCTTGCGCCACGGTTCCGACGTGGCTTCGTCGAGGGCGGCGCCGACCGACGCGAGCCGCGAATCCAGCTTGTCGATGTTGATGCGCTCGAACCGCTCGACCATCAACTTGCGCCGCGCATCGCGCTCTTTCATCACCCGGGCACGAACGTCCTCGACCGCGTCGCGAGACACGTGCGGAGACCGCGCCAGCTCATCCAGAAGCTGCACCGTGACGTCCAGCTCGCGGACCGTCCCAAGCGCCCGCGTGACGCGGCGAATCTTCCGGCGCGCCTTACCAGCCTTGCTTCCAGTCAGCCCTGTCGCAAGCACGGGAACGGCTTCTCGCAATCGGCGGGAGGTGACCCGGGCCTGATGAACGCCGCGATCGTCACCGGCGATGGCGGCTGTGACGTGCCGCTGCAACAAGCGGGATAACCGCTGCAGTAGCACGGTCGTTACACGGGGAGCACGAGTGTTCATGGTAGGATGACGACCGTCCGGGCCTTTCTGACGAGTTCGCAAGTATATATCCGCGATGTAACAAGCAAAACGCGGACCTGCTGAGCTGCCCCCCGCTTCGCCATGCGCATAGCCGCCATCGACATCGGTACCAATTCAATCCACATGATCGTGGTCAAGGTCCGACCCGACCTGTCCTTCGAAGTCATTGACCGCGAAAAGGATATGGTCCGGCTCGGAGCCGGGGGGCTCGACGGCCGGAATCTGACGCCCACGGCCATGACCGCCGCGATGCAGACCCTCGCCAAGTTCAAGCGGCTTGCCGAGGCGAATAAGGTCGATGAAATCGTCGCCGCGGCCACGAGCGCCACGCGAGAAGCAGAAAACGGCGGCGACTTCATCGCCGAAGTCGGGCGGCAAACCGGCATCAGAATTCGTGTTATCTCCGGCACTGAGGAGGCCCGGCTCATCCATCTGGCCGCCGGGTACGGGGTCGACGTCGGCGGCAGCACTGCGGTCGTCATCGACATAGGCGGCGGAAGCGTCGAGGTGACGATCGGCACGGCGACCCATCTGACCCAGGGCAAGAGCTTCAAGACCGGCGTGATTCGATTGAGCGAACGTTTCGTTCGGACCGATCCGCTCTCGGCCCACGATGAGCGGCGGCTGGTGAAATATCTCAACCGCGAGATGGGCACGCATCTCGAGCAGATAGCCCAATCCGGATTTGACCGCGTGATTGGGACGTCGGGAACCATCCTGAGCCTCGGTGCCGTCGCCCTCACGGAGGAAGAAGGCTCGCCGCCAAAGGACCTGCGAAACCAGCGAGTGCCTTCGAAAGCATTGCGGCGGTTGCGAAAGAGGCTGGTCGAGGCCGACATCGAAGAGCGGCTCCGCATGCCGGGGCTCGATCCGCGGCGCGCCGACCTCGCTGTCGCCGGCTCGGTCCTTCTCGATACCATTCTGCGCGGCCTCGGAGCTGACTCGCTGACGCTGTGTGACCTCGCGCTGCGCGAGGGACTCGTGCTCGATTACATCCATCGCAACAGCGCGCGGATCCGAAAGGTAGAGCGGTACCCGGACGTTCGTCGCCGCAGCATCGTCGAACTCGGCGAACGATGCGGGTACTGGTCGGAGCATGCGCAACAGGTCGCGCGCCTTGCGCTCAGCATATTCGATCAGACGCGTAGTGTGCACGGACTCGCCGACCGGGAACGTGAATGGCTGGAGTACGCCGCGCTGCTTCACGATATCGGCGTGCACATCAGTTACGACCGTCATCACCGGCATTCCTACTACCTGATCAAGAATGGAGATCTGCGGGGATTCGACCCGCGAGAGATCGAAGTGATTGCCGAGGTGGCGCGATATCATCGACAGGCAACCCCGAAGAAGTCACATGAAGGGTATTGCGACCTCAACAGCACGCTTCGCGGTACGGTGCGGGTGCTGTCGGCTATCGTTCGCCTCGCGGAAGGCCTCGATCGCAGCCACGCGCAGGCGCTCGCCGGAATCGATCTCTTTCCTCGCGGCGACGACTATCTTGCCCGGCTGCGGGCGAACGGTGATGCGGAGCTCGAACTGTGGGCCGCTCACCGGCACGTAGCCCCCCTGGAGCGGGAGCTAGCGATGCCCATCCGCTTCGAAGTGTCGGGCTCCGCGTACAAGGAAGAACCGTCTCATGCTGAACAACCTCACGACGCCGCACGAACATCCCGGAAAGCTGTTCGTGGTGGAGGGAATCGACGGCTCGGGAAAAACCACTCAGCTCGCTCTGCTGGCGAAGTGGCTTAGCGCGGCAGGCCATCCGGTCGTCGTGACCGAGTGGAATTCGTCTGCGCTCGTAAAAGCGGCAACGAAGACCGGCAAGAAGAAGAACTCGCTGACGCCGATGACGTTCAGCCTGCTGCACGCGACCGACTTCGCCGACCGTCTGCTTTACAACATCGTGCCGCCGCTCAAGGCCGGCATGATCGTGCTCGCCGATCGATACGCGTATACCGCATTCGCGCGCGACGCCGCGCGTGGCGTCGACCGACGCTGGGTTAGGGAACTCTACAGCTTCGCGGTGCGACCCGACATCGCGGTGTACTTCAAGGTGCCGATCGAGGTCTCGACCGACAGGTTGATGGCCCGGCGCGTGAAACTGAAGTTCTATGAAGCCGGGCTCGACATGGGGTGGAGCACGAACGCAGTCGAGAGTTTCCGGATCTTTCAGGGCAAGGTGCTCGATGAATACGATCGGCTGGTCGAGGAGTTCGGCCTGAGCGTGGTCAATGCCGTCGGCAGCATCACCGAACAGCAGCGCACCTTCCGCAAGCTGATCTCCCAGCAACTGGAAATCGAGGCCACTGATGAACAGCTTGACGAGCAGCTCGCCTGACAGCGGCGAATCGATCGTCCGCCCGGGCAGCTATTACAGCAACGGGATTCCGTATCTCCCGATCGAGGGGTACCCAGGAAAAATCATCGCCATCGAAGGCACCGACGGCGTCGGGCGCTCCACGCAGATACACCTGCTTCGGGAGTGGCTCGAGGTGCAGGGATATGGCGTCATTGAAACCGGTTGGACGCGATCCGAGCTGATGCAGCCGACGATCGAGCTTGCCAAAGCCAGCAATACGCTCAACAAGCTGACGTTCGTCCTGCTCTACGCCACCGATTTCGCCGACCGCCTGGAGAAGGAAATCATCCCGGCGCTCAAGGCCGGATTCATTGTCCTCTCCGACCGATACATCTACACAGCGATGGCTCGGGCGGGTGTGCGGGGGGTCGACCGGACGTGGATGCGCAACCTGTATGGTTTCGCGATCGCTCCCCATCTGGTCTTCTATCTGAAGATTGATGAAAAAGCGCTGATTCGCCGGGTTCTGCAGTCACGCGGCATGGACTTCTGGGAATCCGGTATGGACATGAAGCTCGGCGACGACATCTACGAGAGCTTCCGCGCGTACCAGCGCTCGCTGCTTCGCGAATACGCGTCGATGGCCGACGAATTTGGCTTCCGCGTGCTCGACGCGAAACGAAAAGTCGACGTGATTCAGGACGAGCTTCGGCGCCAAATCGGCGCATTCCTCGCAGAGTCCGACGTCTCGAGCCAGACAATCGCGCCCTAACAGTTCCCAGTCTCCAGTTTCCAGTTTCCAGTTTGTGACGAGTCAACCTTCGCTTCGTGCACGCGAAGGTTGTCTCGCCGGAGTTCCGAAGGGGCGGAGGCTGACCAGTTACATGGAATTTACAGCAAGGAAATCCCCTTGAAACGCCTGCCCCGTACGATAGTTCAGTCGGCATGCCATCTGTCCAATCGCCTCCCCCACTCCCTTCAGTCACGACCAGGCCCGCGGGAACGGAAACAGACCGCCCACCGCAGATTGACGTCCACGATCTGAACTTCTATTACGGGACAAAGCGGGCGCTCGAGAGCATCACGATCGGCATCCAGCCGAACCTGGTTACCGCGTTCATCGGTCCGTCGGGGTGCGGTAAGAGCACGTTCCTCCGAACGCTCAACCGCATGAACGACATCATCGCCGGCTCGCGAGTCGAGGGGAAGGTGATGATCGATGGCAGCGATATTTACGGTGCCGGAACGGATGTCGTGGCGCTCCGCCGGCGGGTTGGCATGGTCTTCCAGAAATCCAATCCGTTCCCGAAGACGATTTTCGAGAACGTGGCCTACGGGCTTCGGATCAACGGGCTCGCGCGCGGGCGCGCGGCGCTGCAGGCCCGCGTCGAGGAGAGTCTGAAGGCCGCAGCGATCTGGGACGAGGTCAAGGATCGTTTGCACGATTCGGCGCTCGCGCTCTCCGGAGGACAACAGCAGCGGCTGTGCATCGCGCGGGCGCTGGCCATCCAGCCGGAGATCCTTCTGATGGACGAACCCGCGTCGGCGCTCGATCCGATTGCGACGCAGCGCATCGAAGAGCTCGTCTATCAGTTGAAGTCCAGGTATACGATTGTCATCGTGACGCACAACATGCAGCAGGCAGCGCGGGTATCCGACCGCACCGCGTTTTTCTGGCTTGGGAAACTGGTCGAATACGCGCCCACGGATCGGATCTTCACCAACCCCAGCGAGAAGCTGACTGAAGACTACGTGACGGGGAGATTCGGATAACTCGCCGCCGCGCCTCCGATCCCGGATCTCGGCTCTGAATTTAGTGGTTATGCCAGAAACAACGACTCGGCACTTTCAAGCGGATCTTGAACAGCTGAAAACTCGGCTCCTCGAAATGGGCGGTCTGGCTGAAGACCGCGTCCGTACTGCCGTGGACGGCCTGGTCCGTCGCGATCCTGATGCTGTCGCGCGGGTGATTGACGGCGACCGGCCAATCAATCAGCTGCACATCGAAATCGACAACCGCTGCTTCACTCTGTTGGCGCTGCATCAGCCGATGGCGGTCGACCTGCGCGCAATTGTCTCCGCCGTAAAAATCAACACCGACCTCGAGCGCGTCGGCGACCTGGCGATCAACATCGCCGAAGCCGTCGCCCGCTACATGCGTCACGCGCCGGTCAAAGAATTGATCGACATTCCCCGCATGGCGACCATCGCGCAGACGATGCTTCGAGATGCGCTGGATGCGTACGTCCGCCGCGATACGGCCCTGGCGCAGACAGTGCTCGATGCCGACGACGGGCTGGATTCGCTGAAGACACAGGTGTTTCGCGAGCTGCTCACGTTCATGCTCCAGGATCCGGGGACGATCGAGCCGGCGCTCGATCTGATCCTGATTTCCCGACATCTGGAGCGCATCGGCGACCATGCCACCAACATTGCCGAGGACGTCATCTTCATGGTCCTCGCCAAGGACGTCCGGCACCACATCAATGAGCCCGATCTTTAATCACTAATCACGAGTCACTGATCCTGAATCGCTAATCCCTTACTGAATCGCTAATCCTTGAATCCTCCGATCCGGACCCCGGATCCCGCACCCCGGATCCCGGCTCGCGGGTGACCTATCCGGGCCATCCGATCTGCGGTTACGCATCAGATACAATAGGCGGGTTGCACATGGTGCAGCCTGAACCTGTGTGCGCGTATTGCCGCCGGCATCCGGTCGATCCGGCCTGGCGCCCTTTCTGCAGCGAGCGATGCAAGCTTGCCGATCTGGGCCGCTGGATCTCGGATGGCTACCGCATTCCTGGCCCGCCGGTGCCCGTTGACGACGAAGATACTGAGTAGACATGGCCGACACGCTGACCATTACCGACAACCGCACCGGCAAGAAATACGAGATTCCCATCCAGGACAACTCGATTCGGGCGATGGATCTCCGGCAGATCAAGGTCAATCCCGACGATTTCGGGATGCTGAGCTACGACCCGGCGTTCATGAATACCGCCGCCTGCCGCAGCCGCATCACGTTCATCGACGGCGACCGCGGCATCCTGATGTATCGCGGGTATCCGATCGAGCAGCTCGCGGAGCACAGCGATTATCTCGAGACCGCCTATCTCCTGTTGTTCGGCGAACTCCCGACATCGGCGCAGATGGACCAGTGGACGCAGCAGATCACGCGTCACACGATGCTGCACGAGAACATCAAGAAGTTCCTCGAAGGCTTTCGCTACGACGCCCATCCGATGGGGATGTTCCTGAGTGCCGTAGGCGCGCTCTCGACGTTCCACCCCGACGCCCGCAACATCTTCGATCCGGCGTCGCGGCAGCTCCAGACCATCCGCTTGATCGCGAAGGTGCCGAGCATCGCGGCCTACATCTTCCGGCACACCATCGGCCGGCCGTACGTGCTGCCGGACAACGAGCTGAGCTTCGCCGGGAACTTCCTGAACATGCTGTTCAGGATGACCGAGCCGCGCTACAAGTCGCACCCGGTGCTCGAGCGCGCGCTCGACGTGCTGTTCATCCTGCACGCGGATCACGAGCAGAACTGCAGCACGCATGCGATGCGCGGCATCGGCAGCTCGCACGCCGATCCGTTCTCGTCGCTCGCCGGCGCGGCAGCGGCGCTGTACGGCCCGCTGCACGGCGGCGCGAATGAAGCCGTCCTGAAGATGCTGACCGAGATCGGATCCGTCGACAAGGTGCCGGCGTTCATCAAGCGGGTCAAGGGAGGCGAGGGACGCCTGATGGGTTTCGGCCACCGCGTCTACAAGTCGTACGACCCGCGGGCGACGATTATCAAGCGAATCGCGGATCTGGTGTTCGAAGTCACGGGGCGCAATCCGCTGCTCAATATCGCGCTGGAGCTCGAGCGAATCGCGCTGTCGGACGACTACTTCGTCAGCCGGAAGCTCTATCCCAACGTGGATTTCTACTCGGGCCTGATTTACCAGGCAATGGGCTTCCCGGTTTCGATGTTCCCCGTCCTCTTTGCGATTCCGCGAACCGCCGGCTGGATTGCGCAATGGGAAGAAATGCTGACCGATCCCGAACAGAAGATCGCACGGCCACGGCAGATCTACGCGGGGCCATCAACCCGCGATTACGTGAGCCGGGAGAAGCGACGGTGAGCACGGCGTTCACCCGCTGGCGCGCTCATCTCTTTCCCCTCGCCGCGGTATTCATCGCAACCGCCTGCCTCGCGGCGCAATCGTCGCAGCCGAAATTCGATAGCAATCGGGCCTACGAAGACATACGGCAGCTCGTCGCCATCGGTCCGCGCGTCGCAGGGACGCCCGGCGCGGAGGCGGCGCGGCGCTATATCACCAAGCAGCTCGAAGCCGCCGGCATCAAGGTCGAGGAACAGCCGTTCGAGGTCACGACCCCGCTCGGGCCGGTGAAGATGGTGAACTTGAGGGCGACGCTGCCGGCCAGCGGCGCCGCGGAGTCAGGCAAACTGGTCATCGGCGGCCACTACGACACAAAACTCTTCAGGGACTTCACCTTCGTCGGCGCGAACGACGGCGGATCGAGCGCGGCCTTTCTCATCGAGCTCGGCCGGGCGTTGAAATCACGCGCCAACCGTGTGCCGATTGAACTGGTGTTCCTCGACGGCGAAGAAGCGGTGGTCGACTGGCAAGGAACGGACCACACTTACGGCAGCCGCCATTACGTTGAGGCGGCGCGCAAAGCCGGCACGCTCAAAGACATTCGCGCGTTCGTCCTCGTCGACATGATCGGCGACCGTGATCTCGTCATCAAACGCGAAGCGAACTCGACGCCGGCGTTGACCGACGCGATATGGAGCGCGGCGCGCAAACTGAATCGACGTGAGTTCGTCAACGAAACCACGCCGATCGAGGACGATCACCTGGAGTTCCTTTCGGCGGGCGTGCCGTCAGTCGACCTGATCGATCTGGAGTACTACACGCGGACCGGCGAAGTCGCCTGGCACTCCAAGTACGACACACTCGAGAACGTCGCCGCTGGAAGCCTGCAGGCTGTCGGCGACGTGCTGCTCGCGGCGCTGCCGGCCCTCGAGGCGAAGGACCTGCGGCGGCATTAATTACTCACTCGCGCGCTCGTTCGCCTCACAATCGGAGCAATTCGCGGATCGCAGCTTCGCTGAGGACCGAATCCGACTCCTTGGCGGCAGCGAAAACCCGATCGATCGCTGCGTCCGTAGCCTGGAGTCCGCGCTTCTGGAGCCACAAGAGGACGTTCGAACGTCCTGACAACGGCCCGATGTCCACTTCCTGCTCGCGACCGACCATCGCGGCTGGCACGCCCGAATAGACTGCGTCGATCAGATCGCGATCGTTCTTGCGCACGGCCTTCATCACTGCCGCCGCGTGCACGCCGGTGGCCGTCCGAAACGCATCCCGGCCGACGACCGGGTAGTTCGGCGGAATCGGAACGCCGGTGGCCCGCGATACTTTCTCGCAGTACTCGACGAGCGCTGACAGATCCCGCTCGATGTAGCCCATCAGCACGAGGTTGACGAGCAAGGTGTCCATCGGCGTGTTGCCGACGCGCTCGCCGATGCCAATCGCGGCGCCGTGCAGCCGCGTCGCACCCGCCTCCAGCGCCGCCAGCGTGTTGACCACGGCAAAGTCGCGATCCCGATGGCCGTGCCAATCGATGCCGACGCTGCCGCCGCAGTCGGCAACGACTCTACCGATGAATCGCACGACCGCCGCGGCTCCCTCAGGCGTGGCGTGCCCAACGGTGTCGGCGACACACACCCGCGACGCGCCAGCACGGATCGCGGCGGAGTACAACTGACGCAGCGTCTCGGGATCCGCGCGGGTTGTATCTTCGGTGACGTACATCACCGACAGCCCTTCCCGCACTGCGAACGTAATCGCTTCCTCGGTGAGCCGTAGCAGCTGGTCGATCGTCCACCCTTCCGCATACTGCCGCAGCGGGCTCGACCCGATGAACGTGCCGCATTCAATCGGGACACCGGTCCGCTGCGAGATCTCGACGACCGGGGTGATGTCGGCGATCATCGTGCGGGCGGCGCAATTGGCCTTGACGTTGAGTCGTTGCGATGCGATCTCGCGTGCCAGCCGCTCCACGTCGCGGACCACGTGCGGCCCGGCGCCAGGCAACCCCAGGTCCGCCGTGTCGATGCCAAGTCGATCGATCAGGTGCAGGATCTCGATCTTCTCGTCGATCGTCGGGCAGCGCACCGATGGCGACTGCAGCCCATCGCGAAGCGTCTCGTCATCGAGCATGACGGTTCGCGGCGGCTGGGCGCCAGCCTTGTTCCAGTCGTAGATCAGCGGATGCATTCGCTACGTCGCGGCCAGACGGCCAAGGCTGCGGATGGTCACGAGCGCAGCAAGAAGAACGATCGACGTCCACAGCGTGGCGACCCAGGTGGCGTGATAGATCGCCGGATCCATGACGTCGCCGATCGGTATGAATGGACGGCGTCCGGCCTCGTGCAGCGCGGCTTGGAAGAGGTACTCCTTCACGCCGCGGATGACCATCATTTCAAAGATGCCGTTCCAGAGCGCGACGGCGAGCACGATCCAGACAATCAGGGCCGTCCGCTCACCGCGCCGAAGCGGCTGCAAGGGCCTACCCTCCGTACCTCAGAACCATTGCCGTGATGTCGTCGCTCTGCGGCGCGCCGCGCGTGAATTCGCGGACGTCGGTGAAGAGCGCCTCCAGCAGCTGTCGTGGCTCTACGGTCTTGTTGCGTTCCACGCACGAGATGATGCGGCCTTCGCCGTATTCGTCGCCGCTCACGGACATCGCTTCAGAAACACCGTCGCTGAACACGATCAGCCAGTCTCCGGCGTTCAGCGTCACCGTCTCTTCGCTGAACGTTGCCGAATCGAAGAGTCCGACGATTGGACCACCGCACTCGAGACGACGGATTTCCTGCCCGGTACCGGCCCGCGGAATGATCAGCGGCGGGTTGTGGCCCGCGTTGCAGTAGGTCAAGCGGCCATCGGGCCTCATCGCCCCGTACATCAGCGTCACGAACCGCGACTCGATGCCGCGACGGTACAAAGCAAGATTGACCCGGCTGATCGTCTGTGACGGCGAGTCGTTCGACGCGGCCTGTGCGGCAAAAATACCCTGCATCATGGCGCTGAGCAGCGCCGCGGGAGGGCCCTTGCCAGCGACGTCGCCGAGCGCAAAGCCCATCGCACCGTCGAGCAGATCGACGTAGTCGTAAAAGTCCCCTCCAATCGATCGGCAGGGAATCGACGCGGCGGCCGCGCTGAAGAACGCGCCGGTACGCGCCATCTTCGGCAGGAGTGCCTGCTGGATTTCAGCGGCAATCCTCATCTCCTGCTCCATCTTCGCCTTCTCCATCGTTTCGCGATAGAGACGGGCGTTTTCAATCGCGACGGCCGCTTCGGTGGCGAGCGTCTCGAGCGCCGCCTTCGTCGAGCTCGACAGGAGCGTGCCCTTTTCTCGACTGTCCAGGTACAGCACGCCGATCCGCTTCTCACGCTCATCAGCGGCTTCCGCCTTATCGAGATATCGCACCAGCCGCAACGGCACGCAGAGAACGTTGCGAATCCCAAGAGCCACGGTTCCCATGTGCACGTCCTTCAGCTCGCCGTCGAGAAGATCGCGGACGTCCCTCGGCTCCCCGGTCCGGAACACCTCCTCGGGGATCTTACGGCTGGTGGCGAAGCTGCTGCCCGATAACGTGATACGGCCCCGGCCTCGCGCCATCTTGAATTCGAGCTCGCTGGTGGCGGGGTTCGCCAGCATGATGAACCCGCGTTCGGCGGACCCCACATCAATCGCCGAGTCGAGGACGAGAGACAACACATCGTCCAGCACCCTGCCGGAACCGAGCGCGCGCAGGCCCTCCAGCAGAGCGCCGATCTGGCGGAGATCGCCAATCGCTGTCGTCGTCGGCGACTTCTCGACATCCGGCTCGCTGTCGCGGACGAGGAAGACCATCTCCGCGCCACCGCTTCGACCGAGGCGGATCCGGTCGCCGTGCGCGAGCGGTCGCTCGGTGACTTGATCGCCGTTCACGTAGGTTCCGTACCTGGACGCGCGATCCTTCAGGATAAACGTGCCGCTGGGATCGATCGTGATTTCGGCGTGGTCCCGCGACACCTCGCTTCCTGCGAGCCGCAGGTCGTTGGTTTCGCGACGGCCGATTTCGAATGGCGCTTTCGCCAGCGGTACCACGCGCCGGCCGAGCGCGTCGGTGACTTCGAGGCGGGCCTCAGGCATGCGGGGAGTGTACCTCAGCGGCGGCGGCGGACGCGAGTGATCAGGACGACGACGCCAACGGCGGCCAGGACTGCCGCGGCCGCATCCATTTCGCGCGGATATCCGGAGGCCTGAGCCGCGGCCAGCGCTACCAACGCCAGCACCAACGGCACCACGGCGGCGGCCAGCGGGGGACGGCTTCCACTGGAAGGCAGCGGTGCAGGCTTGCGAACCGGCTCGGTCGTGCCTACGCCGCACCGGTAACACACGATCGCTTTGTCGGCGATCTCAGTTCCACAATTCCGGCACTGCATCGCCACAATTATAGATTCTGCTGGGTTCTACAAGGTTCTACAAGGTTCTCGTGGGTTCTACTGGGTTCTACTGGGTTCTACAAGGTTCTGCAGGGTTCGTTCTCAGGTTCTACAAGGTTCGGGTTCAGCGCCGTGTCGGACCGAACCTAGCAGAACCTGAACGAACCTAGGAGAACCCCGTAGAACTTGTAGAACGCGGGTAGAACCTGATCTTTTAGGCGCGGGAGCGATTTGCCTCCGACGGAACAGGCCGAACCCCGACGGACGCCGTGCGCGGGACCATCACCCGCACGATCGCCATGAGGATGAGGACGACGCCGAACGTGCAGACGATCGTCGCGCCGGTCGGAAGATCCAGCATCAGCGACAGGTACACTCCGACCGCCGATACAACGGTTCCCATCGTCCACCCGATCGCCAGGCGCGGACCGATCCGGTCCGAAAACAGCATCGCCGCTACTGACGGCACGATCAGATAACAGAACACCAGCAGCACCCCGGCGATGGCGACCGATCGGGTGACGACGAAGCCGAACGAGGCGTAGAACAGGAAGTCCCACAGCCGCAGCGACGGGACTGATCCCTCCGCGGCGTCGTGATTCATAGAAATCGCCAGGAACTTCTTGCGGAAGATCCAATGGAACGCGCCGATGACCGCGTACAAGGCGGCCGTCCGCCAGACTTCCTCCCAGGAAACCGCGAGGATATTGCCGACGAGCATGTCTTTCAGGTGTTCCCCTTCCGCGCTCGACTTGCTGAGCGCGAGGATGGTCGCGGCAGAGGCAACAGCGTATGAAATGCCGATGATGGCTTCCTGCGGGATGCGCGCGTGGCGGCTGCGGATCGTGGAGAAGATGGCGGCACCGATGAACGTGAACAGCAGGCTTACCCAGTAAACGGCGGGGGCGTGCGGGTCGCCGTCCCACCATGGGAGCAGAATCGCGATCGTCGCGCCGAACGCGGCGATCTGCGCGAGCGAGAGATCGACGAAGATGACGCCCCGCTCGACGACGTGCACGCCCAGATAGGCGTGAATGCCGGCGATCACGAGGCTCGCGACGAATGGTGCCGCGAGGAAGGACAGGATTGTCAGGTCCATGTCTACTTGGCTCCAGTCTGCTTGATGGCGTTCACGACCAGGTTGACGTCGTAGTCGAACAGCTTGAAATAGTCAGTGACTTCCTTCTCGCCACCGACCGAGGGAGCCATGACGATGACCTGCGCGCCGGTTTCCCGCGCGATAGCGTCCGGAGTCTTGCGATCGAAGTAGGGCTCGATGATCACGACCTTGACGTTCTGCCGTTTCATTTCCTGAATCAGCTCGAGCGTGTGCGACGGTGACGGCGGAATACCCGGTTTCGGCTCGACGTAGCCAATCACGTCGAGTCCGAACGCATCGGTGAAGTTCGGCCACGAACGGTGATAGGTCACGACCTTGACGCCTTTGTAGGGAGCCATCGCCGCCTGCCATCGCTTCTCGGCCTCAGCCAGCCGTCGATCGAAGTCGGCGTAGCGCTCGGCGAAGTAGGCAGCGTCGGCCGGGCTGATCTCGGTGAGCTTCTTCTGAATCAGCTGGGCGATACGACGGCCGTTGTCCGGACTGAGCCAGTAGTGCGGATTCCCCGATGGATGCACGTCCCCCATCGCCCTGGTGATTTGGCCGCTCGGGATCTCGAGAATCTTCGCCGTCTGAGAGGCATCGAGATACCGATCCCCGGTTGGCTGGATTCTCGCGTTCCTGGCCTGATTGATCAGCGGCGGGAGCCAGCCTATTTCGAGTTCGCGTCCGACGACGATGAGGAGATCGGCCGAGTGCAGTTTCAGGATGAAGCTCGGCTTGGCTTCCACGAAGTGTGGATCTTGATAACCCTTGGCCAGCGACTCGACCGAGATTTTGGTGCCACCAATTTCGCGCGCCAACGACTCCAGGTCCTGAGTCGTGGTAACGACGTTGATCGCCGCAAAGGCGTTCGAGCCGCCCAGAAGAGCCGCGAACGCCACCGCAAGTATCCGCTTGTTCATGATCCGAACCTTTCTCTATCAGTAATCTCTAAAAGACAGACTTGTGCCATTCTCAGAACACGTGCGCGCCGTGCGCGCCAATCGAGAAGAGGAATTGAAACAGCGCTTCATTGGACGTGACACCTTCTGCGTAATTCGTTCGACGGTACTGACCGCGGATCTGGCTGAACTCGCTCGGCCAGTACGTGACGACGACGGATGGTCCCTTGTCGACCAGATTTGCATCGGTCGCACGTTCGGAATAATCGAACCGGACGCCAGCGAACCAGCGCCTGGCAAACTGATAGTCGCCGCTGGCATACATGCCAAAGGCGTTGACGTCGCCGGTTTGCTGGCCGCGATCGCTCCACATCAGTTCGGTCCGCGCCATGAAGCGCCGGTAGATGGCGCGACGAAGCGGCCGATACCGGAAGGTCGCGTCGACGCCATACACTCGCGTCGTGAAATCAGGTCCTGCGTCGTTGTGACCGCGGGTAAACGAGAAGCCGACATCGAGATTCGTCGATTCGGTGATGTCTCGATACCCGCGCAGCCGTCCGAGCCAGCTCACGTCGCTGCGTTGGTGCGTCTGGAAGGGACCGGAGTTGCCCTGGTAGACCTCGCCGGTCGCCTCGAGAAAGAACAACGGGTTCAACAGGAGCTTTGAGACGGAGATTCCGGAATCGTTGAGGCCTTCCTCGCCGCCGAGGAAGTTCTTCATGACGATCGGCACGTCGACCCACGGCAGCGTGTGCGCGTGCATCGTGTTGACCTTGCCGAACTGCTGCTTCATCTTGCCCACCTTCGCCAGCAGCCCGCCGGGAAGGCTCGTGAGCGTCAGGTACCCTTCCTCGATTTCGACGCCGTCCGGAGAGGCGGAAAGAAACACGTCCGCGCGGGCGTAGGGATCGACCACCGCCTGGAAGGTGACCTCCGCCTCGTGCATCTCGAGCGCTGGGGCGGATTCAATGGTGTTCGATCCTGTCGTACCGATGAAGTTGCCGATGACGGCCATGTCGGGATTGAAGACTTTCGACGAAGCCGCCGCATTGCCATAAACCGGCAGTGCACCCTCTGGTCCGCCGGCGCCGGCGGCGCCCGACGGCACTTCCACGCCCGCCTGTGCAGGCTGCGTCGGCGCTGGCTGCGTCGGCACCGGCTGCTGCGGCTGTGCGGCAGCCGGGGGCGCCGTTTCCGGCAGCGCACCAACCGGAGGAACCGGCGTCGCGGCCGCAGCCGGGGCCGTGCCGAGTTTGGCCTCGAGCGCCGCCAGCCGGGCACCGTATGAATCTCGGATCGCTTCGAACTCCTTGCGCAGCCGATCCACTTCGTCACGAATCTGCTGCTGATCGGTTTGCTGCGCGGCATTGGCCGGTGGCGCATTCCCGGCAGGCGCCTGTGCGAACGCGGGTACGGCGAGACACGAAAGAATCGCGACTCCCGCGGCCGCCGAGGCACGCCTGATCGAGCGACGCTTGACGCTCACAATAAAGACCTCCCGCCCAGGCGATCACACCTGGACTAATCCGGTCGCGGGCCGAAGCCCGCTAAATCAATCTGTTGAGACGTTCCGGATCAGACGAGCGAGGGAGGAGCTCTACCCGACGCTGGCAGAGTGAGCGCGGAATGCGGCTGGTCGATCGGCTCGGACACGGCTTCGCCAATGTCGAGCAGCCAGAACCGCGCGAGCACGCCGGGATCGGCAGCGGCCTCAGCCGAGGAGCCGACTGTGCAGGTGGTGCAGTGTGTCGTCGATTTGATGTGGCAGGGGAGGTCGTGATGCCCGAACGGCAGCAGGGCGGCCGCCAGGACATAGAGCGCGAGGACGACCTTCAACCTGAGGCCGATCGACCCGCGGGGGCGTGACCCCGATGTAGACATCTTCAGATCGATTATACAGCGGCGAGAGCCACGAAGGCGGGCGACTTCACATCCAATACGTCTTCTGTGGGGGTTCGCGGACGCGCCATACGAGCCCCGTCGTTGCGCCAACGGCGAAGCCGACTATGTGCGCCCAGAAGGCCACACCGCCGCTCATCGACTGCGCCCCCAGCGAACCAACGCCGCTGAAGAGCTCCTTCACGAACCAGACTCCCAGAAAGAAGATCGCGGGGATCTCGATCATGTCCATGAAGAACAGCAGGAACACGACCGTCAGCACTCGAGAGTGCGGGTACAGGACGAAATAGGCCCCCATCACGGCGGCGATCGCACCGCTGGCCCCAATCATCGGAATCGTCGAGTCCGGGCTGACGATGACCTGGCCGATCGCAGCCGCCGCACCCGCGGCGAGATAGAAGATCAGATAGCCAAAGTGGCCGAGACGATCCTCGACGTTGTCGCCGAAAATCCACAGGTAGAGCATGTTGCCGAGCAGGTGCATCCAGCCGGAATGCAGGAACATGCTCGTAAAGAGCGAGGGCACGTTGAAGTAAGCCGGGACGACGCCGAAGGTCTGAACGAAGAGTTGCAGTTCCGGGCGCGTGAGTTGAAGCTGGTAGAAAAAGGCCAGCAGGTTTAGAACGATCAGGCTGACCGTAATAAACGGCGTCGTCCTCGATGGGATGACATCGCTGACGGGGAACATGCGAAAGTATATCCGTGATCCGTGGTGCGGGATCCGGGATCCGGACACCCGAAGGATCGAAGACTAAGCGGAAAGTCGTGGCTACCGGCCGGCGCGAGCGAACGAGCGAGCGCTGGCAGGCGCTGGGTGTCCGCCTCCGCCAAGGCTCCGGCGAGATCTCGCCGAAGCGCTTTCGTTGATTTGGCGCGAAGGCGGAGGGCCCCAGCGCAAAGTAAGAAAAGAATTAGCTCTTCGTCCTCTGCCGGATATCGTGCGAGACCTGGGCCAGTTCGATCATCAGGCGCTCGAACTCCTTCGCGTATTCCGGCCGCGTAAGAAACTGGCGCCGAATCTTCAGGTCTTCCAGTTCGGCCTCGAGGGTCGACTTGCGCTGCAGGAGCTTCAGCAGCACCTCGTCGGTCGGCAGCGATCCAGGCAGGGTTTCATCCAGATACGTGCGTGCCGCGAGCGATCCATCGTCGCCAGGTGTCGTCACTTCGTTGCCGACGCCGTCGCCGTTGTCATCGAGCAGGGCGTGCTCGGTCGAGAGCTGTCCGCGCTGCTGATAGTGGCGCCGGACGCTCACGCTGGCGGCCGCGAACGCTTCCCAGATCGAGATTCGCTCGTTCTTGTCGAGATCGGCGGCGGGATCGGCGAGCGCGCGGATGAAGTATTCCGCAAAGATGGTGTCGTATCGCTGCGCGGGTGAATCGGTTGCGGTGATGACGATTCGGCGCGGGGCCGAAAGGCGCTCGAGAAACGGGAAGCTGGCCGATGACGTGTTGACGATGACGACGCGGCCAGGGAGCGGCCGGAAAAGCGCCGACCACTCCGCAGACTCCAGATCTGGTCCAACCAGATTGAATTTCGCGTCAATGCCGTCGAACGTCCCGTGCCCGATCAACAGGACGAAGAACACATCGTCGCGAGCCATGCGTGAGCCGACGGACTCGACTGCGCGCCGGACGTTCTCGGCCGTCGACGCACGGTTCGTGCTTGTGGTATCCGACAGGACGGTAACGAAGGCCGGATCGAATCTGAGGTTTTCGGTCAGCGTCTTGGACAGATCGGCGCCCCAGCGATCGTACCGGGTCGCATACTCGGTGCCTCCGGCGGCGCCGCAGACGATGAGCGCGAAGCGCTGTTCGGCGGCTGACGAGGCGGGCAGGCACAAGAGACCCACGATCGCGACCAGGAGAGTCACTCTCATCGAGGTCATCGCAGCCCCCAACGGCGCCGCAGCAGCCACTCGGCCACGAGCAACCCCAGAATCGCTGCGAAGGACCATCCTGTGTGCCAGAGCTCGTGCGTCACCGCCAGGCGAGCCGCCGGGACCGCCGCGCGCAACCGATCGGCAATCGCCGCTGATTCGGCGGCCGACACGAGTCCGCCGCCCGAACGAAGCGCGAGGCGTTGGAGCACCTGCTGGTTCAGGCGCGGATCGGCCATTTCAGGATCCGAGCCGCCAACCAGCATCGCGGCAGATGCCGACCCGAGCGCGGTCGAACCGACCGCAGCGGTGGCGCGGATTCGATACACGCCCGGCGCATCCGCTCGAAATCGTCCGATGTATACACCGTCATTGTCCCCGGCTTCACGCGAGGCGACCACGTGCACCGGCTCGCTCCGACCCGAAGGAGACGTGACCTGCATTTCCACTGTGGCGCCGGCCTGCGGCGTAAAGGTCGCGGTTCGAGCCACGAGGCGCACCGGCAACGTGTCTCCAGGCGACGCTTCGGCCGGCAACCGAATGGTGACCGGGTCCGTCGACGACAGTGCGAGCCACCGGACGGCCTGACGCCAGAACGTGTCGTACGACCGATCCGATGACGGCAGCAGCATGCGCCAACGCCAGGCCCCTTCTCCTGTGAAGATCAAAGATCGGCCCTCGCCGTAGCGCTGCACTGCAACCAGGGGACGCGTGCTGCCGCCGACGCTGCCGGCCATGGCCAGCACGCTTGCACCAGGCCTCGGCCCGCCCAGGGACGCCGTTGACGCCAGCGCGGGCGTCGCGTCCCATCGTTTTCTCGTCTCCCCCAGATCCGCCCCCAGCTGCATCACCGGATGCGATTCGCCGGCGACGGTCAGCGACACGCGATTCATGCCTTTGGACGACGACGCAGGCAGAACGGCGTCACCGGCCTCGCTCAATTCAAGCGGGAGTACTTCCTCGATCGGCGTATCGGCGAATCCCGGCCTGGCGAACGACTTCGCGCCCAGCACGAGCAGTCCGCCCCCCCTCTGTCCGACGAACGATCGGGCCAGTTCCTCCTGGTCGCGCGTGAGCTGTCCGGGTTCCACATTGGCGAGCACCACCGCGTCGTAGGCAAAGAGATCCTCGGCGCGTGATGGAAACCCGGACGCAAGCGCGTTGCCGCGCGACTGTGCGGCCTGAATGTAATACGTGTCGGTGCCCTGCTCGTTCTTGCCCTTGCGGACGATCGAATCCACATCGAGGCCTGGATCGGCAGCCCACGCGCGCTTCAGAAAGCTGTGTTCGAACCCCGGAGCTCCCTCGACGAACAGGACGTGCCGCTGGCGGGCGGGGGCCTGCACGAGCACACTTCGTGCGTTGTTCTCCGGCACCAGCTCCCCTGTCGCGAGCGGAATCTCAACCGAATACACGACCGCCGATCCCCGTGCCGGCGCGACCTGGAACACGGCATGAACCGGCACGCCGTCAGCGGCCGGCGCGACGCGGCGGACCTCAATCGGCTTCCCGTTCTCGAGCAGTTGCAGCGGGATCGGCTCCGTGCCGTGGCCGTGGCTGACGGCGGAGACGGCGAGATCAATGCGCGAGTCGTCCGCGATCGCTTCTGCCGCAGTGACGCTCGAGACCTCGCGATCCCGTCCGACCGTTTTCGCGCCGACGCCAAGAGCAAATACGGGCGGAATAGACTGATCGGTCAGAGTGGTCGTGCTTGTGTCACCGCCGTCCGACAGAAGAACGATTCCTGCCACCGGACGACCGCGATATCGCTCACGGACTGATGCAATCGCGCCGGACAGATCGCTGGAACGATCGGTGGCCGCGAGATCGGCGGGGCGTGCGTCTCTCAGCCGCTCGCCAAAGCTCAGCACCTCGACGCGAAACTGTTCATTCAGCGCCGGCAGGAGATCGCGCGTCAGGACGTCGCGTGCCTTGTCGATCCGACGCTGCCCGTCGCCATCATCGATGCTCATACTGCGCGAGACATCGACAAGCACCGGGACAAACACATCACGGAGTCCTTCGTCGCTCACGCGGACGGGACCCATGAGAAACACAACCAGCGCGGCGAGGGTGACGAATCGAAGAGCGATGAGCGCGTCACGCCGCGGGCGTCGAACCGCGCTGTTGGCATAGGCGAGCCAGGCGATCACGCCAGTGACAACCGCGATCAGCAACACTCCCCACCACGGGAGAGCGTTCGTGAACGACACGTGCGCCATCGCTATTTTTTCTTTTTCGCGAGCGACTCGAAGTACCGCGCGATCAGCTCACTGTAGGCATCAGGGACGCGATCGCTTCCGCCGGCACTGAACCGTTCGTCCGATGTCGCGCGTGCCATCCGGTCGGACAACGATGCCTCGTACCGCTCCAACTCGGTGTCGAGGTTCTTGCGAAGTGATTCCCAGCCGGACCGATCCTGCTTGAAGGCTTCCGTGCCCGGCGCCGAACGGCTGAACTCCTGCTGCTCAGGCGTTGAACCGCCGAGGCTGCCGCTGGCCCCACCGCCGTTCAACCGCCGCAACGCCTCCTCGGCGCGCTGGAGCTCCCGCTGGTATTCATTCCGAAGTCTCTCGACGTCGCGGGCGGCCTCCGTGGAAGGCGAGGTGCCCTGACGTCCATTCGCGCCACGCGACGATTCACCGCTCGACGATCCGCCGGCGCCGTTGGCAGCCCGCGCACGCGCTTCGGCGTCGTGCAGCTGCTGTTCGGCGCGCTGCACGCCGTCACGAATCGCGCGCGTTTGGTCCAGCTGGTTCGACAACGGGGAGTCCGTCGCGCCGAGACCCCGCGCGACCTGATCCAGCGACCTTGCCAGCTCCTCCTCGGCCGCACCGGAGATCGCGCCCTGCCCTTCGCGCAGCTGCCTGGCACCCCCGCGCATGCGATCGGCGATCTTGTCGCGCTGCAGCGTGCGTGCGGAATTCTCGAGCGACTTGCCATCCGCACCGGAGGCTCCGCGCGACTGCTGCTGAGCATTTCTCGCGAGATCATCGACGCGCGATGCGAGCTGGTCCTTCTCGTCGGCCAACCGCTTGCGGGCATCCGTCGTACCCGCGCCTGCGTTGTTTTTCCCGAGACGGCCCGCTTCGGCCGCGATCCGGTGCTGCTCCTGCGCAATCTGCTGCGCCTCGAGTTTCAGGTCGCTGCCCGCGTGTGGCTGGCTTTCCTGACCGTCCCCCTGCATCAGCCGCTCGAGCCGCCGTAGCTGACCGGCGGCGCGCTCACCGTTTCGCGCGGCCTCGGCAGGATTTTCGCGCCGAAGATCGCCTGCCGCCGAGCGCATCTGTTCCGCGGCATCGCGAAGCTCGCCGCCGCTCTGAGTCTGCCCCGATCCCCCGCCGGATTGGCGACTCTGTTGCCCCTGGCTGGATCCGTTCTGCTGCCCGTTCCGCCGGAGCAACTCCTCGGTCTGCTCCCTGAGCTCGGTCTGCTCGCGCGTCAGCTTGTCCAACTGACGTTTCATCTCCTCGTCACTGAGATTCGATGCTGCCAGCTCTCGCTGCCGCCGGTTGAGATCCTCCTGACGCCTCGCAAGATCACGGATTCGATCGAGCGCGCTCGGTTGTTTGTCGGCAGAGTCCGGCTTCAGTTCGGCCGCTGCCCGCGTCTCGTAATTATTCCGCTGCTGCCGTTGCAGCTCCTTATCGAACAACGCTGACAGATCCTGGCCCTGGCGGTTTCCCCAGGCGTTGCCGCTGCCGGCGCCCTGCGACACTTGCCGGCGCCGCACCTCCGCCTGGAGTTGCAGGAGGCCGTTCAGCGCCGACATCTCGTGCGGCAGCGCCTCCTTGGTGTGATCCGTCGTGAGCTGGTCGAACGCCTTCCCCATCGCGCCCACCGCCGATGCCGCCGGATCGTCGCCGGATCCCCGCGGCGGATTTGGAACTGGCATGCGCTGTTCGGGCGCCGGCGCCTGCGGCCGCGTCCGCATGGTTCGCGTCATCAACTGCTTCTCGGCGCGCGCCCTCAGTTCCGCCTGCGCTGCGGCGATCGCCTTGACGTCTTCAGTGGATCGAGCCCCCTGCGCCCGGCGCTCCACGTTCCATGTGGACGCGATGATTTCCTTCTGCGCCTGGATCAGACCATCGAGCTCCGGATCCGACGCGCCGGCGCCGGCCTGGCTCTCGGCTGCGGTGAATTCCTCGTTGAACGGCTTCACCTCGAGAAAGTAGATGTCGCTCGTTGCTTCCGTTGCCCGCTTGCCGCGGCTGACATCGCGGGCCCGCGCGTAATACGTGATCACGTCCCCGGGCTTCACCCCCAGCTCCTCGGCCGGCAGCAACCGCGTCCCGATCTTCTGAACGTTGGTCCCGGTGACGCGGTCGAAGGGAATCGTGTGCTCGGAACGGCCGGCAACGCCATACACCAGCTCGAACCGGTCAATCCCGTAGTCGTCGTCGGCGCGAGCCTCGATTGCGACTTCCTCCAACGGCGTGATCTGCTGATCGGCCGATGGCCGCAGAATGCGTACGTCCGGCGGACGGTCATCCATGACGCGGATGAAATACTCGGCTTCACCGCGGGAGGTCAGCCCATCGCCGTCCGCGAGGTGTATCCGGTACGAATCGTCCTTGGCAAGGACCAGTTCGGCTTCAACCGTGCAGTCGTCCTGAGGCGTCAGCGGCACGGCGGACGATCGGCCAAGCGTCAGCTCGCCTGTGGCGATCGGCTTGTCGGTCTGGATTCGAAGAGAGACGCGCGTGCCAGCCGGCGCGTAGATATCGCCGCCATCCTGCTCGTCGCGGGGCGCCAGCCGAGTAAACGATGGGTAGACGTAGTGCAAGTCGATGCGCTCGACGCGCGGCGGCCGCAGGGCCGTGACCGCGTAGCGCGCGGATCGAGCGGCTCCCATCGTGACGTCATACGAGAACGACCGATCGACCGACTCGATCACGTAGTTGAAGCCGTCGGCAGCGGGAGTCATGGGAACGGCCCGCTGCTGACCGTTGGCAAATACGGTCAGTGTCGGCGTCAGTTGCTTGAACGATGCGGAGCCGTTGGCGACAGCCGCGAGAATTCGAACCGGCGTGCCGATTGGGATCCGCGCATTGCCGGGGTGTACTTGAATGGTTACCGAGCGAGGAAAGAATCTCAGCCGTGCCGTAGCCGCGGCGCGATCGAACGACGGCCAGCTCACGACCAGCGCGCCGATGAGCGTCACCGCCGCCGCTGATGCGGCGATCGTCTGCCGACGCATCTCCTCGTGCGTCACCAGCGATGCGGGATCGATCGTGCGAAGCTTCCCCAGCGCATCTTCTAAAAGGAGGGAGAGGAATGCCGGTTGTGCAGCCGCAGGACGCGCCGACGCATCAATCGCGCTCACCAGCGAATCATCGAGGGGCATGCGCTCCTCGATGAACCGCGCCACCTGGTGATCTGACGGACGTGGGGGCACCCGCCGCATCGCCCACAGCGCGGCCGCGGCCCCGAGGACAAACCCGGCCCCGATCAGGATCAGAAGCGGCACGCCTTCCGGATGAAAGACACGCTCGGTGATGACCGCGACGATGATCGCGAGCGCGGCGCCGACGGCGGCTCGCGTGAATGCGCGACGACGCACGAATCGGGTCCATCGGCGACGGATGTTCCCGATGTGCTGATGCAGTTCGTCTTGTAAACGGTCAACGCTCATGCACGCCCCACGAATGACTCGGCGACCAGTGCCATCAGCATGAGCAGCAGTCCGTACTGCCAATACCGCTGACGCGCCTCCACGTGCACCGCCCGCGCCTCGGTCGTGGCGTTCAGATTCGTCGAGACGCGCTCAATCATCCCGCCAAACTGCTTCGCATCCAACACCGCCGTCGCGCTCTCGCGAGGATCGACGTTGACAGCGATAGCCCGGTTGTCGCGTGCGGCGCGATACAGACCCGGCTGCGGACCAGCTCCTTGCGGCGCTGCCCCAACGAGGTAGTCTCGGCCGCGGTCGTGCGTGCCGCTGGCATACCGGACGGTTTCGACAACAAGCGGTACGAATGCGGGATTCAGCGGAAAGTCATTCCATCGACGGTCGAGATCCGAGGCAAACAGCAAAACTCGGCCCTGGCCTTCGCGGCGCTCCACCAGAGCTGGCCGACCATCGGTAAAACGGGCGACGAGATCCCAGCCGTCGATCGGAACATTCCACGCCTTCGAAAAGTGAACCTGCCCAAGGTTCGCCGTAAGCGGGCCGAATGGCCGAAAGATCGGATGACGCAGATCCGTCGGGGAGAGCGTCACGGCGCTATCAATGTCCGTCGCGCCGGCTATTCTTTGCGTCCACTTGAACATCGACGAGAGGACGAGAGAGTCCACCTCTGGCGACCCTGCAATCACGAGTCCGCCTCCCGAATTGACGTAGGCGACCAGCGACTCCCAGGTTCGGCGTTCGAAGCTGCGGCCAGACAATAGCAGCACCGCCGGGTATTCAGACGGCCGAAGCTGTGGAACGGACTGACCGGTCACGGTCCGTACGTCCATCGGGCGCGGACCACTTCCAGCGGCGGCGGCAAGGGCGCGCAACACAAAGAATCCGGAATTCGTTTCGCCGGAGGTGACAACCAGAACGGGGTCGGGCGCAACCGGATCGAGCACAGCAAACCGCGTATTGTCAGCAGCCGGACCGTCACTATCATCAAGCGCGACGGCAACGGCGCCAGACGCCGGCGTCTTGTACGGAATCGGCACATCGACGGTTGAGCCAGGCGGAACCGAGTACGGCGCCGTCGCGGCAGTTCGTCCCTCGCGCTCGACGCGCACCTGTCCGCTGCGCGTCCCGGTTGCGGTGCTCAACACGGTGGCGGTCATTCGATCGCCGGCAACGCGGACCCCGGTGATGGCCAGGTTGGCCGGCGGCGCACCAACGTCACGGATCTCCAGCGTCAGATTCGAAGGCAAAACGCCTCGCTGATCGTTGTCCCATCCTGCGCGCTGCAGGTCGGTCACCATAATCAGGCGTCCCTCGTCAGCCGCGGCGATCTCCGCGGCCTTCGCCAGCGCCTCGACGTAGTTCGTCGCGCCAAAACCGGGCGTCAGTCCTGCCAGCGCGGCGCGGGCAGCACCGGCTGGGCCCGCGGCAGCCATCGTTTCGGCATGGTCATCGAAGGCCACCAGCGCGACTCGCTCGCCCGGCGCCGCCTCGTCCACCGCGCGGCGGGCAAGATCGAGCGCCCGGGCAAACCGGCCGGGGGCCCCCATGCTGAACGAACGATCGATTGCGACAATCCGGATCGCCGACGTGCTCGCGGCGCCAATGATGTACGGCCTGGCAAAGGCGGCCGCGAGCAGCAGCAGCGCAATCACCCGTGCCGCCAGCAACAGCAGATCGCGAAGGCGACGGCGACGGGATCGTGCAACCGGCGATCGCCGCAACAACCGCACCGCGCTGAACGGCACTTCAGGGGCGACGTCCCGCCGCAGGAAATGCAGCACGATGGGCACCGCCACCGCCAGTCCGCCGATCAGGAACGCCGGAAAAAGAAAGTTCATAATCATTCCCGACACGCGCTCTCGCGCGCCGCTTCGTCGGCGCGCTCCGATCGCGTGGGCTCACTCGCCCGCTCGTTCGCCTCTGTCGCACGAGATCACTACTTCCGGCGCGCGCGCGCCGACAAGTACGACAGCAGGGCAAAATCCAGCGGCTGCGACGTGTCCAGTTGCACGTAGTCGATGCCAGAGCCACGCAGCTCGCGGTCGAACCGGAGCGTCAGGCCGGCAAGCTCGCGCAGATACGCCGCGCGCACAGACGCCGCGTCGGCCGTCACCTCGGCGTTGCTCTCGACGTCGCGAAATCGCGACGCACCCTGAAACGGAAACGTCAGCTCGTGCGGATCCAGCACCTGGAATACGACGACGTCCGTTCCACGGAATCTGAGGTGACGCAGACCTTTGATAATCGGCTCGGGATCGTCCAGCAGATCAGAGATGAGGACGACGAGGCTCCGCTTGACCAGCGCTTCGGCAAGTTGATGCAGCGGTCGTCCGACGTCCGACCGCGTCCCCGGTTTCAGATGCTCGAGGCCCAGCAGGAGCGCGTGCAGATGCCCCGGCCGGGCGCTCGCCGGCAGCCGGAACGCAATTCGTTCATCGAACGCAATCAGACCGGTTGCATCACGCTGACGGTTCATGAGAAACGCGAGCGACGCCGCGAGCACTGACCCGTACTCCAGCTTGCTCATCGGAGCACCGCCACGGTAGGCCATCGATGCGCTCACGTCGAGCAGCAGGTGACACTCGAGGTTGGTTTCCTCCTCGTACTTCTTGATGTAGTGACGATCGGTTCGCGCGTAGACCTTCCAGTCGAGCGTGGACAGATCGTCGCCGGGGAGATACTGGCGGTATTCGGCAAACTCGACGCTGAAGCCCTTGTACGGGCTGCGGTGCAGGCCAGAGAGAAACCCTTCGACGACCGTGCGTGCCTTCAGCTCCATCGTTCCCAGCCGGGCAATCACGGCGGGATCCAGGAATCTCAGGTCGCGGGACGTCGACGTCGGCATCGCTACATTCCGCTGCGGGGAATTGGAACCGCCTCGAGCAGCCGCTCGACGAGATTGTCGGCCGACACGCGCTCGGATTCGGCGTAGAAGTTCGGAATCACGCGATGTCGGAGGACCGGGCGTGCCAGCGCCTGGATGTCGGCGACGGACACGTGATACCGCCCGAGAATCAGCGCGCGCGCCTTTCCCGCCAGGATCAGCGCCTGGGATGCTCTCAACCCGGCCCCCCACTTCACCCAGTCGCGGATGAACTGATGATCGCTCTGCCGGCCAGGGCGCGACGCGTCGACGAGCCGCACGGCGTAACGGGCGATTTCCTCTGCGACGACGACCTGTCGAACCAGCTGCTGGATCTCCAGAATGTCCGGACCGCTGAAAATGCGCGTCGGCGTCGCCGTCTCCACCCCCGTCGTCGTCGTCACGACACGGACCTCCTCGTCTTCCGAGAGGTAGGTCATGACGATATTGAACATGAAGCGATCGAGCTGCGCTTCGGGAAGCGGATAGGTTCCCTCGAGCTCAATTGGATTCTGCGTGGCGAGCACGAAGAATGGACGCTCGAGCGGATACGTGCGTCCGGCCGCGGTGACGTGGTACTCCTGCATCGCCTCGAGCAGCGCAGCCTGCGTCTTCGGCGGCGTGCGATTGATCTCGTCAGCGAGCAGGATCTGCGCGAAGATCGGCCCCGGCACGAAGCGAAGCGAGCGATGGCCGCCCTGCTCGTCGAGCACCTCGGTCCCGGTGATGTCAGCCGGCATCAGATCGGGCGTGAACTGGATGCGCTTGAAGGAGAGATCCAGAATCTGCGCCAACGTCTTGATCAACAGCGTCTTGGCGAGGCCGGGCACGCCGGTGATCAGACAGTGGCCTCCAGTGAAGATCGCCATCAGGACCTGATCGATCACCTCGTCCTGCCCAACGATCACCTTGCGGATCTCGCCGAGGATTCGCTCGCGCCCCTGAGCGACCCGCTCGGCCACCGCCGCAATATCCGTCGTCGTCCTCTGCATCAGTGTGTCAGCGAGTAAATGATTTCGTTGATCTCCATCCGGTACGCCTGCGCGGTGTACTTCACATAGCCCGGAAAGTCCGACGCGTTCGACCACTCCCAGCCGTCGCCCATGTCGACGTTCCAGTTGATCAGCACCATGGCACGGCCGTGATCATCTTCGATCGCCCTCAAGTGGGCGACATAGCCACCCTTTTCCCACGTGCGGCCCTGCAGAAACGATCCGAGCCCCGGCGTTTGCGGAAATCCGTCGAACTGGTAGAAGCAATGAAAGATTGGATGCGACGGCGGCAGATCGATGATTTTCCGGTCCGGAAAAACGCGCCGCAGTTCGCTTTCGAGATTCGCCCACTCGATGGGTCCGTGAAAGTCGTCGAAGGTCAGCGTCCCGCCGCGGAGCAGGAACTCGCGCAGAATCGGCACCTCCGCGTCCTTCAATCGCAGATTGCCAGGTTCCACCATGTAGATCCAGGGGTAGGACCAGAGATTGGGATCCTCAAGCGTGAGGACGACCGGATCGTTCACCTGAATGGCGGTCACGGTGCGGACGCGGCGCGACAGATTCTGTTCGGCCGCGGGCGCGTCGATGAACCACGGCTCGTCCTCCGGATTGGGGACCGACCCAGGCGGCACAGTCCACGCCGTATAGCGGATACGCACGAACGTCCACTGCAACCCGGCAAATCGCGGATCGGGCGCATTGCCCGACTGCGCGTCCGCATGTGACGGCATCCAGGCGGAGCCAGCCCACAGCAGCAGGCCGGACACGGCCGCTACCGTGAGCAGCCGCGTCATTGGCGATCGCCGGCGGCGCCGGCTCCCTTGATGGAGCGAAGCAGCAGTTCCTGTGCGCGGTCGAAGCTGGGAGCAATCTCGAGCGCGGCGAGCGCTTCGGTCTTGGCGTCGGCTGGTCGATTCGCCAGCAAGTACGCTTCGCCAAGGTCGCAGTGCGCCGAGGCTTTGTCCGCCGGACCGATCGCGAGCGCCGCCCTGAACTCGCGCACGGCGACGTCCGGTTGATTGTTCTTCAGCGCCAGGCGGCCGAGCCCACTGTGCGCGGCCGGATCGAACGGATCGATCGCGACGATGCGATCGTAGGCTTGCATCAGGACCTGGGGCGCCGACGCTTTGGTCGCGACCGCCGCGAGCCGCCGGGCGGCCTCGACCGCGGTGTGATCCTGCGCGAGCAGCGCGCGATATTCCGATATCGCCCTCGCCGTGTCTCCGAGTTTCTCGGCGAGCTGCGCCATCACCGCGTGCGGGCTTTCATCGCCGGTAGCGCCAGGAACAAGCGCCGCGGCCTTTTCGAGCGGCTCGAACGCCGCGCGATCACCCGCGGCCGCAAGCGCCTGGCCGAGGGCAAGCTGGGCAGCATAATTGCCGGGGTTCGCGGCGGCGGCTGCGCGCAACTCCGTGATGTCGGGATTAGCCCGACGGACATTCCCCGGCGCACCTGGCGCGGCCGTGGCTCCAGGGATGGGTCTGAGTGCCGCCCGCATGGCGCCGTATCGCGCATCGAGCGCCTTGTCGAAAGACGCCTGAAGTTCGGGTAGCGTGACGCCTACCTTCTTTTCAATGGCGTCGTTGCCCTCGAGCCCTTCGCCGTACGAACGGACGAGCGCCTGAAGTTTGGGCTCACCGTACGTTTCGACGATGTGATCAACGAGCAGCGAGGCCTCGTAGTACGCGAGTGCGATGGTGTCGGGCTTGGTGAAGCCGGAGTTGAGGTCGGCGAGCTTCAACGTTTTGCCGCGCTCGAGCGCCAGCGCGAATGGGATCTCCATCTCGCGCCCCCAGTCGGGGCGGGCCCGCGTCTCTTCGTACTCGGAGATCCCTTCGGTCAGCCAGCGCGGGATGCGCTGATTGGACATCTGCAGCGTGATGACGTGGGTCATCTCGTGCCACAGCGTCGCCTGCCAGGAGAAGGATCCCGGCGGTCTGCCTGCGACCCGCGGTGAATCGAGGGAGACGACGCGGCCGAAGCACGCGCCCAACGCGCCAATCATGCCCGGGAGGCCGAGTGTCCGCACCGCGAAATCGTCGTGCTTCGGAAAGATCTCGACGAGAATCGGCCCCTTCGGCGTGAAGTGATACTTGGCCGACAGCGTCTTCAACGCTTCCTGCGCCAGCGGCATCGCGTACTCGCGCATGACCGGCGCCTCGGCGGGGTCGAGTTTCAGGATGATGTCGCCTTCGCGGATTTCGACGAACTTGTCGAGCGTGTCGAGCAGCCCGAGGAGATTGAACGTGACCTGGTTGAAAGGATCGAGCTTGAACGCACGCTCGAGCGACTGGCGCGCCGCGGCCTCGTCGCCCGTCCGCATCAGATGCATCCCCAGTTCCGCATGCGCCCGGGCGCTGTCGGGCGAGAGGGCGACCGCCTCGCGCGCAAGCGCGACCGCTTCGTCGAAGCGGTAATTGTGCGCGGAGAGCTGCGCCGCCGCGCGATAGATCTCTCCGTACGACGGATTGATCGCCAGCGTCGATTTCACTTCCTCGTCGAACTTGGCGCGGCTTCCCCGAACGTAGGTGATAGCCGCCGACAGCGCGCGTGCATCGAGATCCGAAGGATTGTTCTCCAGCACCCGGGCAATCCGCTCACGCGCCGCGTCCCATCGCGTGTTGTCGAGATCGAGCTGCGCGAGCAGCAGCTCTGCATCCGCCTCGTGCGGATCGATTTCGAGCGCTCGCTCGGCGGCAGCCGCCGCGGCCGGCGGATCGTCCTCGGCCAGAGTCTCGGCCAGCCCGACGTGCGCCGGGGCCCACTCATCGTCGGCCGCCAGCGCCTGCTGGAAAGACTTGGCCGCCTCGGGATAGTTGAACTTGTCCAGGAACAAGCGGCCCCACGCCGTATCGAGCGCAGGATTCGAGCCTGACGCCGAGGCCGCACGGAACAGGCTGTTCGCGTTGTGCGCCTCGCCGAGCGCAGCCGTGGCCCGAGCCGCCCGCGCGAGCGCGGCAGAATCATTCGGGCTGGCCCTCGAAATGACGTTGAGCAGTGGCACCGCTTCCTTGTCTCTGCCCAGCTTCTGAAGCACTAGCGCCAGCTCGAGCGCCGCGTCGCTGAGCGGCGCACGATTGACGGCTGGCTTCAGCATCGACACGGCTTCATCGTATCGACCCTTCTCCGCGGCAAGGTGTGCCAGCACGGCGACGGCTGCGGGGTCATCTGCGGGACGGGCGCGCGCGAGGGCCTCTGCTTCAGCCGGCTTTCCGTGTGCGACAGCGCGCCATGCGCTCGCCGGAAATGCCACCGGGGGGCCGGAGCTTTGCTGCCCGTGCGACCGCGCGGTGACCGCGGTCCAGACGCACAGCGAGAAAAAGAGAACCACAGCCGGACGAAGGACGGTGTTCCGCATGGGCCTGTCTGGATTATAGACGGAGCCGCTCCGGCGCGAGTCTGGGGCAGAGAAAGTTAAAAGTTAGAAGTTAGAAGTTAAAAAGTGAGGTGGCCCCTGGCTTCGCACTTCCTTTTAACTTTTAACTTTTAACTTTTAACTTTTCTACTACTCAGTAGAGTGCGTGCCACGTGAAGAACAGCGTGGCGGCAAACCCCTGGCCGATTCCGAACAGCACGGCCCATCCCGGGACGGAGCGAGGCGGAGCGATGGCGGCAAGCGCGATGAACAGGGGAAAGAGCGTCGACGTGAGTCGTCCCATCGACACGAGTCCACCCGCGAACAACGGCGGAAGAAGATTGATCAGGATGAACACGCCCCACGCAAACCCCAGCCGGCGAAACACCGGATACGTCAGGGCCAGCGCGAACAGGACGCCGATGGCGTTGAGCGCATTGAATGGGTTGTTCACCAACAGCGGTAGCAACGGATCCTCGTACAGCCGCTGCGCGAGGTTCAACAGCGGTTCGAGGCCCGAATAGGTTCGTCCCCAGGCCTCGTGGCTCCGCGCCCACGCGAACCACACGCCGGTCAGTTGATGGAGATAGAGCGTGAACAGCAACATGCCGATGCCCGGCATCGCCGCGACGGCAAGGCGCACAAACACCTCTGGGAGGCTTGTTGCGATTCCGTCCGCATTCCTTAGAGCTCGTGCGGCCCCACTCGCGCTCGCTGGGCGGCTGCGCGCCTCGCTCGGGCCGCAGGCGCCTGGCTCTGTCCCGTCGTCTTTTGTCGCTTGTGTTAGCGCGAGCAACCCGAGCGCGACGCTGAGGAAGCATCCGTTCGGCCTGGAGAGTCCGGCGAGAAGACCCCAGATCGACGCCGCGGTCCAGTCGCGCCGCAGAAAGTGAAACGACGCACCCGCGGCGGCGAGGAGAAAGAGAGATTCCGTATAGGGGGCGCTGAAGTACACGGCAAACGGATACGCCGCGAGCAGCAACGGCGCCGCACGCGCGCGCTCCGCGCCGATGAGGTCCTCGGCCAGCCGCGACACGTAGTACAGCGCCCAGAAGAACGCGACGAGCGAAACGATCGTGCCGCCCCACAGCCCGCGCAGCGCTCGACGCTCGCGCGAGACGGTGGTGTCGTACATCCCCAGCACCGCGCCGACCGGCCGCATCATCATCGGCAGCGCCGGAAAGAACGCGATGTTGCGCTGACGCTGAAACGTGTTGTCCCAGTAGTAGCCCTCGAGCGCGATGCCGCTGTACCACCCAGCGTCGAATCGTGCCGGCAAGTTGGCGACCGGGTCGCGAGACAACACAAAACCCGGAGTCGAGGTGATCCCGATCGTGGCCACGGCAGCAACTGCGACCACGAAAATCGCCGGCCGTGTGATCAGAAAGGCGCGGCACGCAGCGGCGAGGTGCGGGCGCGCACGAATTCGCTCCCGGGCCCGCGCCAGCCGGGCGGCCGCGCTGGGTGTCGGCCAGACGAGGTGGCGAACCACCTGAATCGAGCCGGCAATATACAAGAGGATGGCTGGCGACAGCACCTCGATCAGCGTGTTGAAGACGCCAACCGGCCGCGCCACGAGGATCCACCACAGCGCGATCACGACGAGCGTCAGGGTGACGAAATCGGCGACACGTGCGGGCGGGGCAAGTCGTACGTTCGATGATGGCAAGACTTCAGGCACTGTCAGTTCACTTCGTCACGATCGGATTCCGCGCCGCCGGATCCGGATCCCGGATCCCGGATCCCGGTTCACCCCGACTGAGTCCATACAGCGTCGCCGGCGCCCCGTACCAGGTTACGCGAGCGAGCATGCGCAGCCGCCGATTGGAGTCCAGGCGCTCCATCGTACTCGCGCAGACCTCGATCTCCCACAGACGACAGTGCAGGCCGATATGAGTGACGCCGATTCGCGCGAGATAGTCCAGGGCTCCGTCCTCCGGAAACGTGGCCGTGTTGGCGAGCAATGCCTCATACGACGCAGGGATGAAGCCGCTGTACCCGTTCACCATAGGCGTCCAGTGCCACATCGAGAAATACATATAAGGAAGGTTCTCGGCGAATCGATCTGCCGGCGAGTGCACCGGAAACTCGAAGAGCACAGCCCCGGTCGACGGGAGCGTGGCGTAAATTGACGGCGGCGACTGCCACATCGGCAGGCGATCGTAGCGGGGCCATCCATCCAGCACGAGCGCGAATGTCAGGCAGGCGCCTGCGGCGGTGCGCTTCCATGGGATCGACGTGCGCGACAGCAACCGGGCGGCGCCGACGCCCGCCAGCACCGCGAGCGTGAGCACGACAAGGACGGCAAACCGCGCCGGGACGCGCACTGACTGGAAGGCGGGGAACCACCTGTAGAGAAATGGATACACCACGCCGTGAAGGCCGAGCGACCCGTCGAACGCCACCAGGCCGGCGGCGATGAATGGAACCCGGCTGGCTGCCAGCGGCGGCCACGCCCCTACAATCGCGAGCAGTACTGTCGCCAGGCCGGGAAAGAGCGCGCGCTCGGCGTGAACGAACCGCGGCAGGAACGAGCGAAACACAGGGTTGCCGGTCCCTGGCCTGAGGTAATCCGCCGGAACCGCGCTGAACGCCGTCACCACTTCCGGTGAACGTACACCGCGCGCGGACGTCGTTTGCCTGTACGTGTAGATGAGCGGAGACACGAGGATCAGCGCGACGCACATCGCCGCAAGCGCCGATGCGCAACGCCGCGCCGGGATCTTGGACGCCAGCGCGAAGACCGCGCCAAAGACCGCGCTGTACATCGTGAGAAACAGGCCGTAGTACATCGACGAATACCACTGAGCGGCAAGCGACAGCGTCAGAAGTACCGCATAGCCGCGTGACCCGTCGGTCAGGACGCGCGCCGTTGCCAGCAACACGACCGGCATCCACATCGTCATCTGCAGCTCGAGATGACTGAAGTGGTTCATGCGGAAGGGCGCGATGGTGAAGGCAACGGCCGTGATCCACGCGGCCAGCCGGCCGGCGCCCAGATCGCGGGTGAGCCAATAGGCGGAGAGACCTGACAACACGAAAGCGCCCAGCAGCGCGATGTTGTAGGCGACGACCGGATGTACGCCAACCCACGCGAGCGGCGCGGACACCAGTGCGGGGAGAATCATCGAATCCGAGTAGGTCAGCGTTCCAGTGAGCGGGTAGAAGATGTTGGCGTCGAAGAGATGCCGGGGATCGGCGAGGATTTGATGGCGCACCCACGCCATCCTCCACATGGAAAACAGCGGGTCGCCGCGGTCGGGAACCGCATGGAAATCAGCGACCTGCTGGTGGAGCACCGTCGCGGTGACGCCGAGAAGTCCCAGCGACACCGCCGCAGCTTCTCGCCCTGCGTTGAACCGTGGCACGCACGCGCATTCTACGGTGAATTGAGCCGAACGAGCGCGCGTTCTTCGACGCGAATGCGTGCGGCAATGATCGCGCCGAACACCACCATCGCGAGTGGACCAGAGAAGACCGCGTGTGCCATCAGCGACATGCCGGCGAGCTCGCCCATGACGCCGAGATAATTCGGGTGCCGCATCACCCGGTACGGGCCATCGCAAATCAGCGTGGAGTCAGGAGGGACGAGCACGCGAAACGTCCACCGTGGGCCCAGCGTCGCAATCGCCCAGTACTTGATGCCCTTCGCCGCCGCGAACACGACGGCGCCCAGCGCGAACACGGCGTCGACCGACGCGCCGCGGAGAAAGGCTTCGAGAGCCATCGCCAGAAACGCCGCGGGATACACCACTTGCATCAGCGGATACACATCGTCTCTGGGTTCGATGGCGCCTGCAGCACGCAGCGCGCGATCGTGACGTGAGGCAAGACGAGCTTCGAACGCCATGGGAATGAAGGCGAGCAGCAAAACGACCAGCGCGATGGTCATGCGGCGTGAACGTCGCCGGCGTAGCGAATCGCGTGCTGCAAGAGCTGCGGGAGAATCGCGGCGCCGTAGCCGGCGGCGCGAATCGCGGCCGGGTAGGTCACGATCCACCGCATCGTCCGATTGAACCGCCACTTGGCAGCAAATTCGCGCCGACGAGCCTCGAACAGCTTCACGTGAGCGCTGTCAAAGCCCCACTCGAGCGCGTGGATTGCCTGGCGAGCCGCGAGCTCGGCACCGCGAAGCGAGAAGCGTAGGCCGTCGCCCGTGATCGGGTCAACGAAGCCAGCGGCATCGCCGGCAAGTAGCAACCCTGGCGCACCGGCGGCCTGCGCATCGACGGCAAGAGGTCCGAGACAGATGGGAGTCGTCACCATGCGCGCCTGCGCAAATCGCTCGCCCAGCATCGGATCGCGCCTCAGCGTCGTCGCCAGGCAATCTGCCGGCCGGCTGCCGCCGGGACTGGCTGTGACGAGGCAAGCGTTCGTGATTCCGCGCGCAAGCGGCGCGATACCAACGTAGTGCGTGCTTCGAACGTGCATCTCGCCGAACCCGGTCATTCCAGAGACGCCTTCGAAGTACGCACCGATCGCCCAGCGCCTGGGCCATGGTGCTGCCTTCGATAAACCGAGCGCGCGCGCAACGCGTGAGTATCGTCCGTCGGCCGCAATCACGACCCGCGATCGGATCTGGAGAGGCTTTCCCTGCCGGCCGCCGACGGTGAGCCCGGTAACCGTCGGCTGCTGCTTGGACGAATCGACGAGGGGCCCCTGCACGAGGACTCCTTCCTCGACGCGCGCACCAGCGCCGGCCGCCGCCATCATCAACGCTGAATCAAACGCGCAACGCGAGATGCCCCGACCGTTGACCCCGTCGTACCGCCCCTCGACGCGGACGCCGCCCTCACCGGTCACAATCCAGCCGTCGAGGGGCATCGACGCATGTGCGGCGCAGCCGAGGCCGAGCCGCTGAAGCACCGCGAGGGCTCCCGGATTGAGCGTATCGCCGCAGAGCTTTGGCCGCGGAAACCTCGCGCGATCGACCACCATCACTCGCGCCCCGGCGCGTGCCAGGACGGTGGCCGCGATCGAGCCCGCGGGGCCGCAGCCGGCGATTAGAACGTCGATCATGGGGGACTCATGAAATGCTGATTGCTGATTGTTGAATGTAAGAGCCGCGAAGACGTCACGCCCTGCCAAGGACGATCGCGCTGTTCTTTGACCCGAATCCGAGACAATTGCAGAGCGCGGCCATTAGCTCCGCCTCGCGGCCGCAGTTCGGAATGAAATCCAGGTCACAGTCAGGATCGGGATGCGTCTGGTTGATCGTCGGCGGCAGAAAACTGTCGCGCAGCGCCAGGGCCGCGGTCACGATTCCCGCTGCCCCGCTGGCCCCCTGCGGATGGCCGATCATCGACTTGGTCGACGAACCCGGCACGCGGTCGGCGAGCGGACCGAACAAACGGCGCACGCAGCGCGACTCCACCGTGTCGTTGAGCACGGTGGACGTGCCGTGGAAGTTCACATAGCCAATCTCCTCGATGGGCCGTCCGGATCGCTCGATGGCCAACCGCATCGCGCGAATGATCTGTTCGCCGTCAGGCGCCATCTGGACCCGATGGTAGGCGTCACAGGTCGACCCGTATCCTTCGATGATGGCGTAGACCGGAGCGCCGCGTGCGCGAGCACGCTCTTCGCGTTCGAGCACGACCATCCATGCGCCTTCTCCCAGGACGAACCCATCGCGTTCGCGGTCGAACGGACGCGAGGCTTCCGCCGGCCGATGGTTGTGCGCGGTCGACACCGCTCGCATCTTCGAAAAGCCGAAGATCATGCCGGGCGTGACGCAGGCATCGGCACCGCCCGACAGAATCACCTCCGCGTCGCCGTTGCGAATCAACGCCGCGGCGTATGAAATTGCATCGGTCGAACTCGTGCAACCGGTGGAGATGACGTGACTGATCCCGTGCAACTCGAGCGCGATCGAGATTTCGCTCGAGATCATGCCGACGATCGACACGGGAATCGCGTAGGGCGTGACGCGCTTCCCGTCAGTGAAGAACTCGTAGAACTGCCGCTCGGCGACGTCGATGCCACCGGCGCCGCTGCCAACCAGCACGCCCGCGCCCGGTTCGTTCAGGCGAAGGCCGGCATCGGCCCACGCCTCGGTGGCAGCGATCACCGCAATCAGCGACGCTCGCGAATAGCGTCTCGGATCGGCGCGGCCGCCGCGTTCGTCAGGCGCTCGTCCATTGATCGGAGTCGCATCGTCGATGCTCACGGGAGGAATAGGAGCCGCGACGGTGCAGGAAAACGCAGACGCGTCGAAGTCGGCGATCGCGCGCGTGCCGCTGCACCCGCGCCGCACGTGCCGCCAGAAACAGTCACGTCCAACGCCAAAGGGCGAGACGACGCCGATTCCTGTGATGGCTACGCGTGGAATCGTCGAGCCAGCCATCTCTCTATAATAGCGGTCGCGGCGGGCACACATTTACGCGGTTCGCCCGACGGCGACATAAAAGGAAAGCGGCCCGGAATGCTACGGATGAGTGCATCTGCATAGACAGGTACACGAAACCACACGCGTTATGGATGTTCCACTCGACCCTGGCGTCCTCCCTGATACTGCCTGAGGCGAAGCGGGCGGCGAAATCGCCGGCTTCAGCCCCGTTGTATGCATACCTCGTGCGACTTGCGAACGCCAGCGTCTGCGCGCTTTGCCAGTTCCCGCCCGGGGCCTCGCGTAAGGTACACTTTCGGGTCAGCGATGTGGGCACGTTTCATTACCGTCGCGGTGGCCTGGTTCCTCGCGGCCGGAGTCGTCAGGCCCGCGGCCGGACGGGTCCCCACCGAGATCGATCGCGAAATCCACGATGTGACCGTAGCCGAGTTGAAGGCCCACATCGCGGTGCTCGCCAGCGACGCGATGGCGGGGCGCGGGCTCGGACATGCAGGCAATCAACAAGCGGAAGCCTACATCACTCGCGCGTTGCGAGACGGAAAGGTGCCGCCGGCCCTCCCCGACTATCTGCAGCGCGTCAGGGTCTACGAACCTCGATTGGGTGACAAGTCGAGCCTGACAATAACCGATGACGGTCGATCGCTGGCCGATCTTCGTGACGGTCATGATTTCATGCCGTTGCCCGAGTCCAGCGATCAAACGGCCACGGGCCCGCTGATTTTCGTCGGACACGGCATCTCCGCGCCAGCCCTTCAACACGACGATTACGCGAACCTGGATGCGCGGGGCGCCGTGGTGCTCGCGATCGATGGCGCGCCCGATGCCCTGCTGCGCTCGCCGCGACTGTCGAGCGACATCGGGGCCGACCTCGGCTCCGTCGATCGCAAGGCCGACGCCGCCAGAGAGCACGGCGCCGTCGGGTTGCTCGTGATCAGAAGTTACACGAGCGATCGCGAATCGATGTGGCCGTCGCACAGCTCCGTCCGTTCGGCAGACTACCGGCTCTACGACGCGATGCACGATACGCCGCTCGCGGTCGCAGCGATCTCGGAGTCCGCGGCGCGCCCGGTGCGAGCCGCGCTCGATGAGCACCGTCCGCTCAGCTGCACGCTGGCGCCCGATCTGGTTGTGAAGCCGATAACCGCCGACAACATCCTCGGGTTCATCGAAGGCCGTCCAGGCGCAACGGAGATAGTGGTCGTCGGCGCTCACCTGGATCATGATGGCATCGACGACGCCGGTCGCATTTACAACGGTGCCGACGACAATGCGTCTGGCACGGCGGCAGTGATTGCGATGGCGGCCGCATTCGCGCGCGCCGCGAGCAAGGGCACCCGGCCGGCCCGGGGGATCGTGTTCGCCCTCTGGAACGGCGAGGAGAAAGGTGAGCTGGGCGCCGAATACTATGTCGCCCATCCGGTCCCCTCGCGGCGCATCGTCGCCAACGTGAACCTCGACATGATTGGACGCGACGAAGACATTCCCGACCCCGACGACCCGCGATATCACGGGTTCGCCAAGACCCGTGCCGCTCAAAACGTGAACGTCGTGCACCTCCTTGGCTATTCGTACGCGCCTGATCTTGCTCGCGCCGCGGAGGTGGCCAACGAACCGATCCGCCTGACCATCAAGCAAGACTACGATCGCGACTCACAGCATCTCGTCCGCCGGTCGGACAACTGGCCGTTCCTGCAGCGCGGGATTCCGGCGGTCTTCCTGACGACCGGTTTGCACCCCGACTACCACACCCCGGACGACGATACGGAACGGATCGATTTTCCGAAACTGGAACGCATCACCGAGCTCGCCTCCCGACTCGTGTGGCTGGCCGCCGACGGCGACGCGCCGCGGTTCAACGCTCAATGACGTGACACATGGCTGACACTGAAGTTTCGTCCCCCGCTCCGCAGACGCCGCCGCTCCCGTCGGAACTGCCCGTCGTGCCGCTGCGTGAAACGGTCGTCCTACCGATGACCGTGGCGCCGCTCGGCGTCGGTCGGCCGGTTTCGATCGAAGCGATCAATCGCGCGCTTGCCGGCGATCGCATGGTGCTGCTCCTGCTTCAGCATGGCGACCGCGACGAGCCATCCGCCGACGATCTGCACCGCGTCGGCACCGTGGCCGTGATCCGGCAGATGGCGAAGGCGCCGACTGGCATGCGGGTCCTGGTCGAAGGAATCTCTCGTGCGCGCGCGGAGTTTCTCCAGAGCGACCGCGGTTTCGTTCGCGCCCTGCTGAAGCCGCTGCCGGAATCCGCGGAACGGTCGATCGACGTCGACGCGCGGATGCGTCGGCTCCACGAGCTGGTGGACAAGGCGCTCTCACTCGCGACCGGCCTGTCGCCGGACATCAAGTCGCTGGTCATGAGCCTCGACGATCCGCTGCGGATCGTGTATCTCATCGCCAGCCTGCTCGACATCAAGGCGGAAGACAAGCAGCGGCTGCTCGAAGAAAACGACCTCGCGGTCAAGATCGACGCGGTTTCGATGGTGCTGTCGCGGGAAATCGAAGTGCTCGAGCTGAAAGGACAGATCGAGTCGAAGGCGGAAAAGGAAATGACCGACGCGCAGCGGCAATACGTGCTGCGCCAGCAGATGAAGGCGATTCAGAACGAGCTCGGCGAAGGCGAAGGAGAAGGAGCCGAGCTGCGCAAGCGGATCGCCGAAGCACATCTGCCGGAGTCGGTCGCGGGGATCGCCGGCCGCGAAGTGGAACGGCTGGAGCGCATGACCCCGGCGTCCCCCGAATACCAGATGCTCCGGACCTACCTGGACTGGATTCTGGATGTCCCCTGGGACAAGCCGACCGAAGATCGGCTCGATCCGGTCGAAGCGCGCAAGGTGCTCGACGAAGATCATTACGACCTCGACAAGGTCAAGGAACGGATCGTCGAGTATCTGGCGGTTCGGAAGCTGAAAGGCGATCTGAAAGGGCCGATTCTCTGCTTCGTCGGGCCGCCCGGCGTCGGCAAGACGTCGTTGGGCCAGTCCATCGCGCGATCAATGAACCGCAAGTTCGTGCGCATCTCGCTCGGCGGCGTCCGTGACGAGGCCGAAATCCGTGGCCACCGCCGGACCTACATCGGATCGATGCCAGGCCGCCTGGTGCAGGCGTTGAAGTCGGCGGGATCGTCGAACCCCGTGCTGATGCTCGATGAAATCGACAAGATCTCGGTCGGTGTTCAGGGCGATCCGGCGGCGGCGCTGCTCGAGGTGCTCGACCCCGCGCAGAATCACGCCTTTCGCGATCACTACCTCGAAATTCCAATCGACCTGTCGAAAGTGCTGTTCATCGCGACCGCGAACCAGCTCGGCACGATCCATCCGGCGCTGCTCGATCGCATGGAGATCATCTCGCTGAGCGGCTATACGGAAGACGAGAAAGTGCACATCGCGAGGATGTACCTGATCCCGCGACAGCTCGACGAGCACGGGCTCAAGCCCGCACAGCTGGAGATCACCGAGGCGGCGCTGCGGCGGATTATCGTCGAGTACACCCGGGAAGCCGGCGTTCGATCCCTCGAACGGCAGGTCGGCACCGTCGCGCGCAAGGTTGCCGCGCGCGTCGCCACCGACGAATCTCACACGGCGAACGTCGATGCGCCGCAGATCCCGGATTATCTCGGGCCGACACGCTTCCGGTCGGAGGCAGCGTTCCGCACGTCGCGACCCGGCGTGTCGACCGGCGTGGCGTGGACCGAAACCGGCGGCGACGTGCTCTTCATCGAAGCCGTGCTGCTGCCTGGCGGAAACGGACACCTGACGCTGACCGGTCAGCTTGGCAGCGTCATGCAGGAATCGGCACGCGCCGCGCTGAGCCACGTACGGCAGCAGGCGGCCGCGCTCGGCATCAAGCCCGAGGCGCTGACCAAGCACGACCTCCACGTCCACGTCCCGGCAGGCGCGATTCCGAAAGACGGCCCGTCGGCCGGCGTCACCATGGCGACCGCGATCGTTTCGGCCGCGCGCGGCGAAGCTGTCAGGGCCGACGTCGCGATGACCGGAGAAATCACGCTCTCGGGACTGGTGCTGCCGGTCGGAGGCATCCGTGAAAAGGCGCTCGCGGCCCGGCGTTACGGGATCAAGACGTTCGTTCTGCCGGAGATGAATGAGCAGGATCTGGCAGAGCTGCCGGCCGAGGTTCGATCCCAGATGACGTTCATCCCGGCGCGCACACTGGAAGACGTGATCAAAGTGGCGCTGCCCGCCGCCGCGATCGCCGACGCGCCGGTCCGCTGAGCCGGCGTTGCCGTCCGTCTTCTTCTACATTTCGGGGCACGGCTTCGGACACACCGTCCGCCAGATCGCGATCATCAACGCCCTGGGTGCCCGCGCTCGCGATCTCGGCATCGTCGTGCGCACGGCGGCACCGCGACGACTGTTCGATCAGTCCGTCCGGGTGCCGATCACGTTTCTCGAAGGCGAGAACGACACCGGCGTCGTCCAGATCGACAGCGTCAGGCTCGATCAACGCACCACCATTGCGCGCGCGAACGAGTTCTACGAAACCCTGAATGAACGCGCGGCGACGGAAGCGGCGCTCCTGCGCGAGCACGATGCCCGCCTGGTGATTTCGGATGCTCCTCCCCTGGCCTGTGCTGCGGCCGCCGTCAACCGGATGCCTTCGATCGTCGTCTCGAACTTCACGTGGGACTGGATTTACGAGGGATACGCCGAAGAACTCGCGGCTGCGCCGCGTCTGCTGCCTGCGATCCGGAACGCTTACGCACAGGCGGACGCCGGCTGGCGGATGCCCCTCCATGGCGGCTTCGCGACCGTGCCAGACGTGTCGGACATTCCGTTCGTCGCGCGTCACGCACGCACCGATCGCTCCCCCGAGGACGTCCGGCGGGCGCTGTCGCTGCCAGCCGACCGGCCGCTCGCGCTCGTCTCGTTCGGCGGGTACGGAGTGTCCGGGCTGCAGCTCCACCACTTGGACTGCCTTGACTTGATCGATCTGGTCCTGACCGCGCCGGCGAATGAAATCCACTTGATCGATGGTCCCGTCCATCGAGTTGCGGAGGAGGACATCTACAGCCGGGGCCTGCGCTACGTCGACCTCGTCGCCGTCGCCGACGTCGTCGTGACCAAGCCGGGTTACGGCATCATCGCGGACTGCGTCGCCAACCGTACGGCGATGCTTTACACCTCGCGCGGCCGCTTCGTCGAGTACGACGTGATGGTGGCGCAAATGCCCAGGTTCCTGAGGTGCGAGTTCATCGATCTGGAGGCGTTTCTCGCCGGGAGGTGGCGAAGCGCGCTTCAGAGCCTGCTCGAGAAACCGGAGCCTCGCGAAGAGCCGCGTACCGACGGCGCGGATGTCGTTGCCGAGCTGATCATCGAAATGCTCGGAGGCGACGGAGATAACGGAGTTCACAACGGAGAAACGAAGTAAACGGAGACGAACGACGAAGGCTCGAATTGTTTTGAAATTTTTTGTAGTTTTTTTTGCTTTATCGTTTCTTCTTCGTTCGTCTTCGTTAGCTCCGTTCCTCCGTTGTGAATCTTCTCCGCTCGCTTCGCCGCCTCCGTAACAAGCCCACAATTCACATAGAATCACCCACATGCTCAACCGACGTTCGTTTCTTTCACTGACCGCAGCTCTGAGCGGCGCTCCGATGCTCGCCCTTCAGCGCAGAGCCGGCGGGGCTTCGCAACCTTCGGCACCGCTCCCGCCCTCGATTGCGGCGCTGACGTCGATGCGCAATCAGGCGCGGCCGATCTCGAACGAAGAAAGGCGCCTCCGGGTCGAGAAGGCCAGACGGCTGATGGCGGAGGAAAAGATCGACGCGCTCGTCCTCTCCGGGGGCACGTCGCTCGTGTATTTCACCAATATCCGCTGGAGCGGCGGTGAGCGGCTGTTCGCATGCGTCATTCCGGTGAAGGGCCAACCGTTCTTCGTCTGTCCGGCGTTTGAAGAGGATCGTGCAAGAGAGCAAATCGCCCTCGGTCCTTTTGCCGACGGCGTCGCCGACGTTCGCACCTGGAATGAAGACGAGAGTCCGTACGCGCTCGTCGCTCAAGGACTGAAAGACCGGGGCGTCGTGACCGGCACCATTGGCGTCGAGGAGACAATGAAGTTCGTGTGGAGCGACGGCATCGCAGCCGCCGGTCCGCAGGTGAAGGTTGCCAGCGGGACCCCGATCACCGCCGGCTGCCGCATGATCAAGGACGACCACGAACTCGAACTGATGCGCCTCGCGTCCGCCGCCACGTTGAAGGTCTACGAAGCCGTTTACCATGCGCTCGAGCCCGGCATGACGCAGAACCAGGTGTCGGATCTCATCGACAGCGGCTACCGACAGGTCGGCTTTCCCGGCGGGGCAAGCGTGCAGGTCGGTGAATACACGGCGCTTCCCCACGGGTCCATCACCCCGCAAACGATCCGCGAAGGGACGATCATCATGATCGACGATGGGTGCACGGTCCAGGGCTATCAGTCGGACATCACCCGCACGTTCGTGCTCGGAAAACCGACCGCGAAGATGAACGCCGTCTTCGACATCGTCAAGCGCGCACAGACCGCGGCGCTCCAGGCCGCGGGTCCGGGAGTTCCGCTCGAATCAGTCGACGCTGCCGCGCGCAAGATCGTCGTCGACGCCGGCTACGGGCCAGGCTTCAAGTACTTCAGCCACCGGCTCGGTCACGGGATGGGCATGGACGGCCATGAATGGCCGTATCTCGTGAAGAACAACATGTTCGGGTGGAACAAGGCGCTCACCGCGCAGCCAGGGATGGTTTTCAGCGACGAGCCCGGCGTCTACATCCGCGGCGAGTTCGGGGTCAGACTCGAAGATGACCTCTACATCACGCCGGACGGCGCGAAGCTATTTACTCCCCAGTCAGAGTCGCTCGAAAAACCCTTCTGAGAGTTGGTGAATTCGTGATTTGGTGAATTGGTGAGTTGGTGATTTGGTGAATTGGTGAATTGCGGTGAATTGGTGAATTGAAAACCTATGCTCGACCGAGCCCGGCCCCTAATTCACCAACTCACCGATCCACCAATTCACCAACTATTTGATCACCGTGACCAGCGACCAGATCTTGGGGAAGTTCACCTTCTCGATCGACTGGGGCTGCATCTCGGCCTGGGTCAGGAACGCGGGCAAATCCAGGTCCGCCTTGAAGCCGATGTGAATCGTGAACGGTGAAATCATCCGCTCGATGCGCGAGAGGATCAGGTTCGGGCTGAGGAAGTGATTCAGAAGAATCACGCGGCCGCCGGGTCTGCAAACCCGGCGCATTTCCCCCGCGACACGGACGGGATCCGGCACCACGCTGATGAGGTAGGGTGCGTAAACGATGTCGAAGGAGTTGTCCGCGAACTTGAGGTCAGCGGCATCCATCTGCAGCAGGCGAACGTTGCGAATATTCTTCCGCGACGCACGGTCGCGAGCAATCTCGAGCATCGACTCGCTGAAGTCGATCCCCGTGACTGAGCAGTTGTCAGGATAGAGCGACAGATTGATGCCGGTGCCCACGCCAACCTCGAGCACACGCTCGCCGGGCTGGATGTCCATCCGATCGATGGCGTTCAGGCGTCCGGGGTGAAGCGTGGGTCCGAAGGTGAAATCGTACACCTTCGCAAGTTTGTCGTAGACGCCGGCAACGAAATCGTTCTCGACTACGGTTACCGAAAGCGCTCGGGTCGCCGCGTCCGAGCCGGAAACCAACTCTTCTGACGGATCAACTTTGCGTTCGAATAAGGGCATCAGAACCCCGTATCAACTAGCAATGAAAATGCCGCCTGCGTTGCCGTCGTAGCAAGCTTGTGGACTATATCCCGTTCATATGCATGGGGCAAGCGGAACTACAACGAGCATCGCGGGCTAAGCCACCACAGCCTCCATCACCCCGAGGGCGCGTTCGATCGAATCGCCGGCCGCACTGATTTGAATGCCCTGCACGTACGGACGGATTTCAGACGCGATCTCCCGAGCGATTGCGAGACCCTCGGCTGGAGCACGACCGCTCGCCTCCGCGCGGCGCATCCGTTCGACGACCGCCTCGGGGACGCGGACACCGGGAAGCTCATTCGCGAGGAACTCCGTGTGCCGCAAGCTCTCGAGCGGCGCAATTGCCGCGAGTACGGGAATGCGAAATGCCTCGACCCGCCGCAGAAATCGCGCGAGTTCGTCCGCATCGAACACGAGCTGCGTGATCGCAAACTCCGCCCCGGCTTTCACCTTGTGCTCGAAGCGTCGCAGTTCCTCATCGGCGTCGAGCGCCGCCGGATTCGCGGCGACGCCGATATGAAACGACGTCGCCGAGCCGATGCTCTGATTGCCGATGTCGGCACCGTCGTTGAGGCGCTTCACCATGTTCGTCAGACCAATCGAGTCGACGTCCATGACTGCGGTCGCGTCGGGATAGTCCCCGATCTGCGGCGGATCACCGGTGATCAGCAGCAGGTTGCGAACCCCCATCGAGTGGGCGCCGAGCAGATCCGACTGTAACCCGAGCAGATTACGATCACGGCAGGCGCAATGCAGAATTGTTTCGATGCCCGCCTGTTGCTGCACGAGTACCGCTGCCGACAGCGCGCTCATTCGTGCCCCGGCGCGCGGTCCGTCCGGGATGTTCACCAGATCGACGCCGTGGATCCGCAACTGCCGTGCCTGTTCGACCAGCGCATCGACCCGGAACCCGCGCGGCGGCACGAGCTCCACCGACACGACGAACGAGCCGCGGGAAAGGCCGTTCGACATCCGCGATTTCTCGGCCCGCGGCACCGCCTCCGCGAGCGGCGTCGTCGCCAGGGCGGCGCGGCCGGCTGACGCCCGGCGTGTGCGGGCGCTCGCCTCCGATCCCAACAGGTTGACGGCTGACTTGATGTGCCGGATGTGTTCCGGCGTGGTGCCGCAGCAGCCACCAACCAGACGCACACCGTTCTCGATGAATCGCCGCGCGTACGAGGCCATGTACTCCGGCGAGCAGAGATAGATGTTGCGTCCTTCGATCTCTCTGGGGCGTCCCGCGTTTGGCTGTGCCGACAGCTTCACCGTCGCGACGTGCGACATCCGTTCGATCGTCTCGAGCATCGCCGCCGGTCCGACGCTGCAGTTCAGCCCGACGATTTGCGCGCCGAGGTATTCGAGCGCGGGGACAAACGTCTCCGGTGCCGTGCCATCGAGGCTGTTCCCGTCCTCCTCGGTCGTCACCTGGGCGACGATCGGCAGGTCGCACACGCTTCGCACGGCCTTGATGGCCGCTCCCACTTCCTTGACGTCGCGGAACGTTTCGAGCACGAACAGATCGACGCCGCCTTCGACCAGCGCGCGCGCCTGCTCGCGAAAGAACTCTTCCGCCTCATCCACGCCGGTTTTGCCCCACGGCTCGATGCGGATCCCGAGCGGACCGATCGCACCGGCAACGTAGGCATGCTCGCGCGCCGCGTGGCGGGCCAGCTTCGCCCCCTGCAGGTTGATCGCGTGGACCTGATCGGAGAGCCCGAAGGTACCCAACTTGATGCGGTTGGCCCCGAACGTGTTCGTTTCGATGACGTCGGCGCCGGCGCGCACGTACGCCTGGTGCACCTCACTGACCAGATCCGGTCCCTTCAGGTTCAACTCGTCGAACGAACGGTTCAGGAAAATCCCTTTCGCGTACAGCATCGTCCCCATCGCGCCGTCACAGACGAGCACGCGCTGGTCGATCGCTTCGAGAAAGGTGGGCTTCGCCATCATTACCGCAACACTACATGGTACCCCAACGTCGCTACATCCACTAGAAGATGTGAGTTGGCAACCACATCCAGGCACACCGATCGAACGCCGGCCACTTCGCTCTCTACCAATCGATGGTGATGGCCAAACAGGTGCAGGCGTGGTTTCAGCGACGCGAGAATCTCATTGATCGGCGTCTTGCCGGCATCGTTGCCTTTGACACGAAAGGGGCGCGGCGCTTCATGCGTGAGCAGAATGTCGACCGCGGTCAACGCCTTGCACGCCTCCACTTCCTCTTTCACGAAGTGTCGCCGCCGATCGGCCAGCTCCGTCGCCTTCGCCGTGCCCTTCTTCGGGTGCGGAAGAGCAACGGCCGGCATCTCGTACATCGTCGGCGCAAACGTCCCGCCGAGGCCGGCGATTCGCAATCCGGCAATCGTCTGCACTGTTCCGTTGGGAATGAAGTGAAGGTTGGCCGGCAAATCGCCGGACGCGATCAGATCGAAGTTCTCGTTGTTGCCCTTGATCGAGTGGACCGGCGCGTCGAACCCGTCGTAGCGTCCCTCAGCATCCGCGACGTCACCCACGCAGAGCCAGTGCCGAACCTCGGGGTGTTGCTGCAGGATTCGGCGGACGCTGGCGAAGTCTCCATGAATGTCGCCGAGCGCGCCAATCATGGCAATTGGTGAATTCGTGAATTGGTGGTTTGGTGAATTTGCATCGCGCGGCTACTGCCGCGCTCTAAAAAGCACGCGCGGTAGCGCGGGCGAAGTGAATTCACCGATTCACCGACTCTACAATTCACCGACTCTCACTTGCTCGTCGCCGCAGGTACGAGCAAATCAGCCTTGTCCCAGATGAAGTCCTTGTTGCTGTAGACGGCCAGCTCGTAGTCCTTGCCCATGAAGATTGCGGAGACCGGACAGGCTTCTTCGCAGTAGCCGCAGAAGATGCAACGCGTCTTGTGAATCTGGTAGACCTTCGCGTAACGCGGTCCGGCTTGAACCGACCCGTCGTTCTCCGCCGCCTCCAGGTAAATCGCATCCGCCGGGCAGGCGACGGCACAAAGGCCGCAGGCCACGCACTTCTCGAGCCCGTTCTCGTCGCGCATCAAGACCTGTTTTCCACGGTATTTCGGAAATACCGGGACCTTCTGGTCGGGGTAGTTGACCGTGAGCGGTTTCTTGAAGATGTGCTTGAAGGTCGTGAAAAAGCCGACAATGAACGGACGAATCATCCTGTGATGATACAAGGCACAAGGCTCAAGGCTCAAGGCTCAAGGCCCTGAGCCCCAAGTTATAATCAAGAGATCCAATGCCACAGGCCACGAAAGCGCTGACGGCCGGGCAGTTTCTCCTGACGACCCTGGTCGTCAAGGTCGCCATCGTCGCCATCCTCTCGACGATGCTCGTCCGGTTTCCCTGGTTTCGACGAATCCTGTTGACCGAGAAGCGAGACTGGCCCGAGCGGCTCATTTTTGCCGCCAGCCTTGGCGTCCCGCTGATGGCTGGCGTCGTCGCGAGGATCCTAATCAATTACGACGCGGCTGACCTGACGCTTGCCGGTTCGTTTCTGGCCGGCCTTCTGGCCGGGCCGTACGCCGGCGCGATCGTGGGGTCAGTGGTTGGTCTTCCGCCGCTTCTCCTCAACGGTGAGTTCATCGCGCTTCCTTTTGCCGTCGGCTGCGGATTCGCCGGCGGCGGCTTGCGTGAGATTTGCCCGAAAGAAGCCATCTGGCACTTTTCACCATTGTTCTTCACCGACTTGCATCGCCACGTATGGAGACTGGTACGCCGGTTTCAGATCGACTGGGTCGTGATCCTGTTGGCCGCGCCGGTCGGGCTCGAAATCATCCGTCAGCTGCTGGGCGCCCGGTTTGGCGAGGAACGCATCTTCTTCCTGACGCACCCGGATGGCTTCGCCAAGGCGCCCTGGTTCTATGCGCTGATCGTGTTCGCGACGGTCATGTGCGTCGCAATTCCGATCAAGATCTGGAACAGCGCGCGAATCGAGCACCGTCTGCAGGAACAGGAAAAGTTGCTGATGGCAGCGCGGGTGGAGGCGCTCGCGAGCCAGATCAACCCGCACTTTCTGTTCAACACGCTGACGTCGATCTCGTCGTTGATTCGATCGCAGCCAGAAACGGCACGGACCCTCATCGTCAAGCTTTCAGGTCTGCTGCGCCGGCTCTTGCGCAGCCAGGAACACTTCGTCACGCTGCGCGAGGAACTCGAGGCGATTGACGAATATCTCGACATCGAGAGCATCCGGTTTGGCCCAAAACTGCACATCGAGAAGTCGATCGACCCCGACAGCCTCGACGTGGTGATGCCGAGCATGCTCCTGCAGCCCTTGATCGAGAACTCAATTAAACACGGCCTCGCGCCGAAAATAGGAGAAGGACGGATTACGATTCGCAGTGTCCGCCAGAACGGACACGCAATCATCGACGTAATCGACAACGGGGTGGGCGTCTCGCCCGATCACGCCACGCGCGTGAAGACGGGGGGCATCGGCCTTCGCAACGTCAACGAGCGGCTGCGCGTCATCTATGGGGCGAATTATCAGTTGCAGCTCGACAGTGTGCCCGGTGAAGGCACCTGCGCGCGCATCGTCATCCCCGAACTGGTCGTCCCGACAAGGATCACTGCGTGACGACGGTCGATAACATGCTGCGCGCCATCGTCGTCGACGACGAGCAACTGGCCCGGGAGGAGCTGTGTTTCCTGCTCGGGCAGGTCGACGACGTCGAGGTCGTCGGCCAGGCGGCCAATGGTATCGAGGCGCTACGGGTCGTCGACGAACAGTCACCGGACCTCGTGATGCTCGACGTCCAGATGCCAGGTCTGACCGGCTTTGAAGTGGCGCGCCGGCTGCTTCGAGCAGGCGTCGATGCGCACTTCGTCTTTGTCACCGCGTTCGATCAGCACGCAATCGAGGCGTTCGAGGTCAACGCGGTTGACTACCTGCTGAAACCGGTCGAAGCGGACAGGCTGGCGACGGCTGTGGATCGGGCGCGACGACGGATCCAGTCGGACCGGCAGGTGGCCAGACCGCAGTCGACCGACGAAATGGAGCGCCTCCTCCAGCTGATGTCGGAGCGCCAGGGGCGCCGGGAACAGCTCGCCCTGAAGGTCGCCGATCGCTTCCTGCTGGTGCAATCGGACGAGGTGGTCCATGCCTCGGTTCAGGACGACGTCATCACGGTTGTAACGAACAGCTTGTCTGGAACCTCCAACTATCGGACACTGGATGAATTGCAGGCGCGGCTCGATCCGGCCGTCTTCTGGCGCGTCCATCGGTCGCATCTGGTTAACATCAACAAAATCAAGGAGATAGTGCCTTGGTTCAGCCGGAACTACATCTTGAAGATGCGGGACGGCAAAGGCACGGAGATCCCGGTCAGCCGATCGCAGACCAAGCGACTGCGTGAGTATTTAAGGCTATGAGTGATCAGTACGATTCGTACGCGCCGCCACCACCACTCCCGATGCCGGACGCCTATTCCCCACCGGAACCGATGCCTGTGGCCGATGCGATGGCCCCGCAGGAGCAGCTGGTGGCAACCGAAACGGCGTTAGCCGGTGGTCCTGCCGCGCCGGCCGACGGCCGGCTGGCCATCGATGGCGGATCGCTTCGCATGGAGCGGGTGATCGAAGAGCTCGTGGCCTGGCTGAAGACACTCGCTTCGGCGGCTGTCTACGCCACGCTCATCGTCACGTTCGGCTTCCAGGTCGCGCGGGTCGAAGGACACAGCATGGCGCCAACGCTGTCCGATCAGGATCGCCTGATCGTGAACAAGCTCGCCTACCGGATCGGCGAGCCGCACATAGGCGATATCGTCATGCTCTACTACCCGAACGATCCGAACAAGTCGTTCGTGAAGCGTGTCATTGCAGAAGAGGGAGACCAGGTTCGGATCGTCGACGGGAAGGTCTACCGGAACGACATCGTCCTGGACGACTCGTTCGTGCCGGCGGATTTCCGCAGCCACGATGATTGGGGACCTCAGGTCATCCCCGAGGGCTACTACTTCGTGATGGGAGACCATCGTAATAACAGTTCGGACAGCCGGCACTGGGGCTTTGTGCCGAAGAAATACATCATCGGCAAGGTGCAGCTCCGCTGGTGGCCCCTCGGCCACGCGCGGATGTTTTAGTTCTGACGCGCTATAACGCGGTCAACCGCGTCCTTCTCCACGTTCTGTTCCTCAACCTGGCGGTTGCCGGGGCGAAGCTTATCCTGGGCTACGCCACCGGCGCCGTCAGCGTCATCTCGGACGGATTCCACTCGCTCAGCGACTCGGCGTCGAACGTCATGGGATTTGTCGCGCTCCGCGCATCCCTGAAGCCGCCGGACGACGATCACCCGTACGGCCACCGAAAATACGAAACGCTCGCGGCGGCCGGGATTTTCATCTTCCTGCTGCTGGTCGTCATCGAGGTGGGCCGCGCGGCGGTGAACCGCTTCGGTGGCGGAGCGCCGCCTCAGGTCACGCCGCTCAGCTTTGTGGTGATGATTGCGACCGTTGTGATCAACCTCATCGTCGTCCGCTACGAGAGGGCTGAGGGACGCCGCCTGTCCAGCGAACTCCTGCAGGCCGATGCGCTCCACACGCAGAGCGACGTGTTCACGTCATGTGCGGTGCTGGTTTCGTTGACCGCCGTGAAGCTGGGGTATCCGCTCCTCGACCCGATCGGAGGACTGCTTATTGCGGGATTCATCGCGCGAACGGGATGGCACATCGCGCGCGACACGTCACGCGTCCTCTCCGATCGCGTCGTTCTCGACGAGGATGAGATCCGCCGGATCGTCATGAACACACCGGAAGTCGTCGGCTGCCATCAGATTCGATCCCGCGGGTCCGCCGATCACACGTTCCTCGACCTGCACGTCTGGTATCCGCCAGCGATGCCACTCCACGAGGCGCACCGGCTTTCCCATATCGTCAAGGATCGGCTGATGTCGGCGTTTCCGCAGATTGCGGACGCGATCATTCACATCGAGCCGCCGCCGACGGACCGGTGAAAATTGTTGATTGGCGATTGCTGATTGAGCGCGGCGGATCCCGGATCCCGCGCACCGGATCCCGGCAGTATTCAGTCGCGATACAACGCCTCGATCCGATCGCGCCATTTCTGCTCGACGACCTTCCGCTTGACCTTCAGCGTTGGCGTTAGCTCGCCGCTCTCGACCGTGAATTCCGCCGGCAGGAGCGCGATGCTCTTGATGCGCTCAAACTGCGACAGTTCGCGGTTGAGCGCATCGATGATCTCCTGGTAGAGCGCGAGGACGTCGGGGCGGTGAATCAATTCGTCTCGCGTGCCGGGGGGGCGGCCCAGGTCTTTGAGCCGGCGTTCGAGCGCGGCAAAGTCCGGAACGATGAGCGCGGCGGCAAACTTACGACGGTCGCCGAGGAGAACCGCTTCGGTGATGAGCGGGCTGCGTTTCAGGACCGCCTCGATGGGCTGCGGCGCGATCTTCTTTCCGCCTGAGGTGACGAGAAGATCCTTCTTTCGATCGGTGATCGTCAGGTAACCCTCTGCGTCGATCTGTCCGATGTCGCCGGTGTGGAACCATCCGTCTTTCAGAACATCGGCGGTCGCCTCTGGCTTGTTGAAATATCCGCGCATGATGTTCGGACCGCGGGCGAGGATCTCTCCGTCCTCCGCAATGCGCAGCTCGACGCCGGGAATCGCCTTGCCGACCGTGCCGACCCGGGGTGCGTTCAACGGATTGAAGGTGAGAATCGGCGAGGTCTCGGTGAGTCCGTATCCCTCGATGATCGGAACGCCAATGGCGTGGAAAAACTCCATCACCCTCGCGTCGAGCGGTGCGCTGCCAGACGCGACGAATCGGATTCGTCCGCCGAGCTTCTCGCGGATGGTGGAGAACACGAACCGATCCCCAATGGCCGTCTTCATGGACGTGATCGGACCCGCGGAGCCGCCGCGGAGCACCGTTTTCGCGCGCGCCAGCCCGGCGTTCACCGCCCAGCCAAAGATTGCGGCTTTCGAGCCGCCGGCGCTGCGGCCCCCCTCGAGAATGCGGGCGTGCAGCTTTTCGTAGACCCGCGGGACGCCGGTCAGGATCGTCGGCCGGACGCGGGCGAGATCGCGCGCGACGGTGTCGAACGACTCGGCAAACACGATGGAGACACCGCAGAAGAGATACACATACGACACCATGCGCTCGAAGGCATGGCTCAGTGGCAGAAACGACAACGCGACATCGTCCTGAGAAATCGCGAGCGTATCGGTGGTGGCGCGCAGATTCGAGACGAGGTTGGCGTGCGTGAGCATCACGCCTTTGGGATCTCCGGTCGTCCCGGACGTGTAGATGATCGTGGCCAGATCGTCAGGCTTGACCGTTCGCGCATCGTCGCGAAACTCCTTGGCCGCCCCCCATTCGCCGGTCATCCTCGCATGTCCGCGGCGCTCGACGTCTTCGAGCGAAAGCACCGACGCCGACCCGGCCGGGATGGCGGCGGGAGGATCCATGACGACGACGGCCTCCAGGTCTGGGAGCAGGTGACGTACTTCCTGCACTTTCTCGAGCTGCAGCCGCGTTGACACGATTGCGAGGCGCGCACCCGAGTCCTGGAGAATGTAGCGCGCCTGTGCGGCCGAGAGGGTTGGATAGATCGGGACGGTCACCGCCCCCGCGCTCAGGATCGCGAGGTCGCTCAAGATCCATTCAGGTCGGCTTTCTGACACGATCGCGACGCGATCGCCGCGCGCCACGCCAACGGCGCGCAGCCCGAGCGACAGGTCGCGAATCCGTTCGAACATCTCCTTGCTGGAGATCTCGAGAATCCCATCGCCGCGGCAGCGGCCAAGCGCCATCGGTTTCTGAAACCGTCCCACCGCATGGAAGGGCAGATCCGCGATGGTCCTGACATCAGCGTCGATCTCGGCGTCGGCTGGGGCCTGGGACATGGGGGCAGAGTAGCACGTTGATTGTCGAGTGCTGATTGCTGCCTGATACGTGAATCAATCAACAATCGTCAATCAACAATCAGCAATACAATGTCGTTTGTGAAAGAGACGAACAAGCCCCGGCGCGTGCGCGGACGCGCGCGCGTCGAGCCGCGGCCCGACGCGGCCGAACCGGTGTCGGAGCTGACGACGAACCGGTTGTCCGTCTACTTGCGCTGCCTCAACACCCTCGATGCCGCCGGGGTGCGGACCGTCTCGTCGCAGGCGCTGGCGGATCAATTCCACCTGAACGCGGCGCAGATTAGAAAAGATCTCGCGTACTTCGGCGAGTTTGGCGTTCGCGGCGTCGGCTACTACGTGAAAGAGCTCAGACGGCATCTGCGGCAGATTCTCGGTGTCGATGGGCGCGTGTCGATCGCGATCATGGGCGCCGGCAACCTCGGGCTCGCGCTCGCCGACTACCCCGGCTTCCGCGACGAAGGATTCGAGATTGCGGCGCTGTTCGATACGATGCGCGAGAAGATTGGCCGCCGGTCTCGCGCCGGGGTGCCGATCTACGACGTCCGCGACCTTCGAAAGGTCGTTCGTCGTGACCAGGTCCGAATCGCCGTCATCGCCGTACCGGCCGACTCTGCGCAGGGCGTCGTCAACACCGTCGTCGCCGCCGGGGTGAAAGCGGTGCTGAACTTTTCCCCGGGGACGCTGGAGGTGCCGCCCGACGTCAAGCTGAAGAGCGTGGACCTGACCGTCTCGCTCGAAAGCCTGTCCTTCTTCCTGGCCCAGGGAGATCTCGATGGCTAAAGCCACGGAAGAACACGGAAAAACGCGGAAGGCGTCTCCACGGCGCTCGAGAACGCAACCTGCGGGAAAGCGCCTCTCGCACGTCGATGCGAAGGGCGCGGTCCGCATGGTCGACGTCGGAGCCAAGCCGATCACCGCCCGCGAAGCGGTCGCGCGTGGCCGGATCACAATGTCGCGCCAAGCGGTTCGTCAGATCCGATCCGGGGCGATCAAGAAGGGAGATCCTCTACAGACGGCGCGGCTCGCAGGCATCATGGCCGCCAAGCAGACGTCCAACATGATCCCGTTGTGTCACCCGCTGCCGCTGTCGCACGCGAGCGTCACGCTCACGCCGGTCGCCAATGGGTACGACATCGAGGCACGCGTGCGGACGACGGCACAAACGGGCGTCGAGATGGAAGCCCTCCATGCCGTGGCCGTCGCGGCGCTGACCATCTACGACATGGTCAAGGCCGTCGACAAACGGATGGTCATCGGCAATATCCGCCTGATCCACAAGAGCGGCGGCCAGAGCGGCGATTTCCGGCGTTGACCGCCTCCCGGACGATTCTCGTCGCCATCTTCAGCCGGTTCCCCGCCTGGAACATTCCGATCGCGAATGTCGAGACGCTACGCAGACAGTTTCCTCAGTACACGTTTCTTCATGCTCGCACCGCTGACGAGACGTTTGCATCCATCCCTTCGGCAGACGTGGTGTTCACCGCGTATCTGCCACGCCACGTGCTTGCGGCTGCGCACAACGTGCAATGGATTCACAGTCCCGCAGCGGGTCTCGAAGGCGTGCTCTGGCCGGAGATCATCGAATCGCCCGTCCTGGTCACCAATTCGCGCGGCCTGAGCGCCGACACGATCGCCGAGCACGTCGTCGCCGTCGTGCTCGCGCTATTTCGAAAGGTGCCCCAGGCCGTTGACGCGCAGCGCGCGCGCGAGTGGGCGCAGACGAACCTGGTCGCTGACCCACCGCTGCGGATGATTTCCGGTTCGCGGGTGCTGATCGTTGGCCTCGGCGCGATCGGCCTCGCTACAGCGGCCCGGATGGTATCCCTGTCTGCCTGCGTGGACGCAGTAAGGCGGCGTCCCGATCTGCCCCGTCCACCGGGGATTGAGCGCGTGGTTTCGCCCGAGCACCTGACGGATCTGTTGCCGTCGGCCGATGTGGTCGTCGTTGCCGCGCCGGAGACGTCCGGTACGCGTCATCTCATCGGACCTCGCGAGCTCGCGGCAATGCGTCCCGGCTCCATACTCGTCAATGTAAGCCGCGGCGCGCTCGTGGACGAAGCGGCGCTCGTGACGGCGCTCTGCGCCGCACCGCCGGATCGCACCGTCGGCGCGGCCGCGCTCGACGTCTTCGCGCGCGAACCGCTGCCGGCGGAGAGCCCGCTGTGGACGCTGCCGAACGTCCTCATAACTCCCCACGTCGCCGGCTTCCGCCCCGACCACTGGGAAGCCGTCACATCGCTATTCGCCGACAACCTCCGCCGCTTCGACTCCGGCCAACCCCTCCTTAACGTCGTCGATAAGAGAGAGGGGTACTGAGTGCGGATTGCGGACTGAAGATTGCGGATTGTCGCGATTGCGGATTGTCGATTGAGATTGTGGATTGTTGATTGAGATTGCAGATTGGCGGGGGGCACGCCGCCGATAATCTGCACTCGTCAATCCCAATCCGCATTCGTCAGTCTCAATCCGCATTCGTCAATCGTCCAAATCCGCAATCGCCAATCCGAAATCCGCAATTTGTGTAATATCTCCCCCCTATGGCTCAAGTTCAGAGACAGCAGGCGGCGACTCCCCCGGCGGCCAAGTTCCAGCCCTACGTCAGCGCAGCCGATTCCCCCGCGGAATTCACCATCAAAGCAGTGGTGCTCGGCGTCCTCTTCGGGCTGATCTTTGGCGCCTCCACCGTTTATCTCGGCCTGCGGGCCGGGTTGACGGTCAGCGCGTCGATCCCCATTGCCGTGCTCGCCATCTCCGTCCTGAAAAAACTGGGCGGCTCCACGATTCTCGAAAACAACATCGTCCAGACGATCGGATCGGCCGGTGAGTCGCTGGCCTCGGGCGTGGTCTTTACGATCCCGGCGTTGATCTTCCTCGCACCCTACGGACCCGCGTATTTCAACTACTGGCAAATCACGCTGCTCGCGATCGCCGGCGGGATCCTGGGCGTGCTGATGATGATCCCGCTTCGCCGGGCGCTCATCGAGAAGGAACACGGCGTGCTTCCCTATCCCGAGGGCACGGCGTGCGCAGACGTGCTGGTTGCCGGCGAACGCGGGGGCGCGCTCGCGAAGACCGTCTTCATGGGGCTGGGGACGGGAGCGATCTGGAAATCGATCTCGTGGATCTTCCAGGTCTTTCCAACCGCGATCGGCTACACGATGTCTCGCACGGGCGTGTTTCCGAACGCGACGCTCAACCTGGATCTGTCACCGGAGTACATGGGCGTTGGCTATGTGATCGGACCGAGAATCGCGGGCGTGATGTTCGCTGGCGGCGTGCTGTCGTGGCTCGTGCTGCTGCCGCTGCTGACCATCCTCGGCAACTACATGACCGTGCCTTTCCCGCCAGTACCGGCAAGCGGCCTGCGCATCGATCAGATGTCGGCCCGACAGCTGTGGAGCGCGTACATTCGCTACACCGGCGCCGGGGCGGTACTCGCCGCTGGCCTGATCACGCTGGCGAGAACACTGCCGACGATCGTTTCGTCGTTTCGCGAAAGCGTTAAAGAGCTGGGAGGTGGTGCGGCGGCAGGCGGGCGACTCCGGACCGACCGCGACATGCCGCTGACCGTCGTCCTCGTCGGGTCGCTGCTGCTCGCGATCTTCCTCGCCGTCACGCCGGGCATGCCGATGCAGTGGAATTTCCTCGCTGCCGTGCTGATCGTGATCTTCGGGTTCTTCTTCGTCACCGTCTCGTCGCGCATCACCGGCCTGATCGGCAATTCGTCGAACCCGATTTCGGGCATGACGATCGCCACACTGATCATGACGTGCAGCATCTTTGTCGCCGCCGGATGGCTTGGAGATGTCTATGCGCCGATCGCGCTCGGCGTTGGCGCGGTTGTTTGTATCGCGGCAGCCATCGCCGGCGCGACATCGCAGGACCTCAAAACCGGGTTCCTGGTCGGCGCCACGCCAATCCGTCAGCAGCTAGGCCTCGTCATCGGCGTCGTGGCCGCGTCCTTCGTAATTGGGGTCACCACGCTCTACCTGCACCGCATCATGACCATTGGATCGCCCTCGCTGCCGGCACCGCAAGCCACCTTGATGGCGACCATCATCAAGGGGCTGCTCAGCCAGAATCTGCCGTGGGGCCTCGTGCTCGTTGGCGTCTTCATCTCCGTCACCCTGGAGCTCTGCGGAATCCGATCGCTCTCCTTTGCAGTCGGATCGTACCTGCCTATCGCCACCACCGCTCCGATCTTCGCCGGTGGCATCGTCCGCTGGCTCGTCGAACGGAAGACCGGCCAGTCGCAGGAGTCTGAAATTAGCGCGGGCACACTGTTCAGCTCGGGGCTGATCGCCGGCGGCTCGCTGGCCGGCATTCTGTACGCCGCGCTCTTCGGCAAGAACGTGATCCCTGCAGCAGATGACGCGGAGACCCAAGGCCTTATTCCGTTCCTGCATAATGGAACGGTAGGCACGATTGGCGGAGCCCTGCTGTTCCTGGCACTCGCGGTCGTGTTGACGAGAGCGGGACGAAAGAACCTTGAATAGAGCCTTCGCGATTGCCGGAGCCCTCATGTTGCTCGCAGCCCCCGCTGCGGCGCAGGCGCCGGACCGCATCGCCACGACCGCCGACGCACTCGTCGCGAACCCTCTGTTTTTCGACGGCAAGCGCGTCGTGTTGCGGCATGCCGTGAAGGAGACCGGACGCGTATCGGAGCTCGACGGCACCGCCAAGCCGGTGTTCGTTTTCTGGAAGGAGCAGTCCCGCGGCTCCGATGGCGAGATTCGAGCCGAGTTTTATGACCTCGGTCGTATAGTCGAAGGGGATCAACGATTCAGCTCGTACGATTTCACGCCGGTGCTCGAAGCCGCGAGCCATGGACGCTGGCCGGCGCGAGATCAGGTGTTCGTTCTTCTCGGCGCGACGTTCATCAACAATCCACCGTCCACCGCTCCGACCATCCGCGCAATCGCGCTGATGCCCGAGCAGTTCGACAATCGGAACGTGACCCTCACAGGACGGTTTCGCGGACGCAATTTGTACGGCGATCTTCCGCAGGGCGTCGCGAAGAGCAAGTGGGATTTCGTCCTGCAATCGGCTGACGGGGCAATCTGGGTGACCGGCTTGCGCCCCAAGGGCAAGGACTTCGAGCTCGATCCTTCGGCGCGCGTGGACACCGGACGATGGCTCGAAGTGAAAGGCACCGTTCAAAGGGACGGAACCGCGGTGTGGCTGAACGGCGAGTCGATTCGACTCACGACGGCACCCACCGAGACGACGGTGGAGGTTGCGGCGCCAGCCATCCCCGTAGAACCGCCACCGTCGGTCATCTTCAGCGCGCCGCTCGCTGACGACACCGACTTTCCAACGACCGGAAAAGTCCGAATTCAGTTCTCGCGCGACATGAACGAAAAAAGCTTTCAGGGTCGCGTGCGCGCCGGCTACAGCGGTCCTGCGGGTGCGTCACCCGCGCCGCCGCCCTTCACCTTCGCCTACAATGACGGGAACCGGTCGCTGGAAATTCGATTCAAGGGACCCCTTGCGTCGCTCCAGTCGGTCGTCATCCAGCTCGACGAGGGGATCACCGCCATCGACGGCCAACCGCTCAAGCCCTGGACGTTGAAATTCACCACTGGACAATAATCCGCGCGCAGAGTCGCTCACGCACCCACTGCCGATGGCGATTGACGCCATCGTCTCCTCACGGCCCGAACGATCCAGGCGGCGAAGATCACCATCAGCGTCAGGCACATCAAGACGACCAGCGCAGCGACCGCGGGGTACTTCAGTGCGACGAACCCGAGGCCGACGACGAACGCGTCTTCGCTGAGGCTGAGGAGCCAGTTGGTGAACGGCTCAGGGCTGGCGTTGGCGACGGCTCGCGTTCCCGCCTTCGTGAGGTGAGTTCCGGCCGCAAGCGACCCGCCGAGGAGCGCGACGAGCCCCTGAACCGCGGGCGAAGCGTGGCCGAGCGTGGCCACCGCGATGAGCGCGCCGCCGATGGGACGAATGACCGTATGGACCCCGTCCCAGATTGAATCGACCCACGGAATCTTGTCGGCGACGAACTCGATGATGTACATCACAATCGCCGCGCCGATGACGATGTCGTTGTCGAAGACCTTGAATTGCGGTGGAAGCGACACCCAGTCGAATCGGCTGGCGAGACCCAGGATCGCCACAGTCGCGTAGAGGTTCAGCCCCGCCGCAAACGAAAACCCCATCGTCCGCCCAAGCGTTGTCAGGAGGTCCATGGTTTGTGTGTATCACAACTCGCGATTCGCGGCTCGCGACTCGCGGTTCGCTAAACGATCAACCCCGCGACCCTTTCCCTCACCGCGCTGATGAGCGCGTCCCGGTCCTCAAGAGTCATTCCTGACGTCTCCACCGGCTCGCCAATGCGGACGTGGACGGTCACCGGATAAATCAGCGGGCTCCCCTTCCGCATCGCGTTTCTGGCGCCGGTGATGCCGATGGGGACGACGGGCGCCTGAGCCTTGATCGCCAGGATGAATCCGCCCTTCTTGAACGGGAGCAGCTCCCCCGTGCGGCTCCGCGTGCCTTCGGGAAAGATCAGGAACGAGTTCCCTTCGCGGAGCGCGTCGGCCGCGCGATCAATGGCCGGGAGGCTCTGCTCCGGATTGCCGCGCTCGAGCGGGATGAATCCCGCAAGGTCGAATGCCCGGACGAGAACCGGCAGCTTCCGCAGTTCCGCCTTGTAGAGAATGCGAAGCCTGGGAAACAGCTCGTGAAGCGTGTCGAAGATGATCGGCGGCTCGACGTTGCTCGCGTGATTGACCGCGTACACCGCCGCGCGGGTGCGCTCGATGTGCTCGGCGCCGGTGACCTCGATTCGCAGTCCGCTGAGAAAAAGACCCAGCCGGACACCAAGATGGCCGACGCGATACAGCAGCGCATTCTGGTCGAACAGGATCGCGATCAACAGAATGGGCGGGCCCACGACCAGGACGTACAAGGCGACGCAAATGTAGGTAACTGCGGAGCGGAACGCTGGAACCATAAAAAGAAAGGGACGGGAGTCTCCGGTCAGAAGAATCCCGTCCCCTATTCTGACAAACTGGCGTCGAGCTGCTACGAGGCTTTCGCAGTCCGCCGGGCGCTGACGCGGGTCGTGGCCGTGGCCTTCGCCGCCTTCGCACGGGCAATCGATCGATTCTTCGTCGTGAAGCAGCGATCGAGCGCGCGATCGACCTTCTCTTCGATCGCCGCCGTGATCTCGTGCGACACCTCGGTGATCTCCGAGACGACGAGGAATTTCGCGCGGTCGAGCATGCGCTTCTCGCGGAACGAGAGATTCTTGGATCGCGAGAGGAAGGTCAGGCTTTTCAGGACTTCCACGACGTCGTAGATCGATCCGGTCCGCATCCGATCCGAATTGTCCTTGAAACGTCCTTTCCAG